>Ga0163216_101487_pt1 | contig 13716 bp, 13 predicted proteins | sample SynspAceP_FD_167610 | JGI IMG/M metagenome (GOLD analysis project Ga0163216, IMG submission 167610) | Saline lake microbial communities from Ace Lake in Antarctica - Synechococcus sp. Ace-P (Illumina Assembly) | ecosystem: Environmental > Aquatic > Non-marine Saline and Alkaline > Saline ...
CTGAGCCAACAAACGACAAGATCGTGAAACATGACAAGGTAAAGGAGGGCAACCATGGTGTTTGACTTTTTCCCCCCTGCATTTGTCCTACTAATTGCCGCTGTGCTGATAGGGCTAGTAAGAGGCCACGTACGAACTGCTGTTATATTAGTTGCGCCGCTAATTACCTTATGGGCCATTTGGCAGATACCCGATGGCGTTCAGAGTACGGTTAAATTTCTCTCGTACAATATTGAACCGGTTGAAGGGGGTCCGCTAAGACGTTTATTTGCTACCGTGTTTGCGATTATGGTTTTTGTCGGTGGTCTCTATTCTTTTCGAATAGCCCGTTGGTATGAACTTGCTGCCGCCTTTGCCTATGCAGCGGGCGCTATTGGTGTGTGTTTTGCTGGTGACCTCATTACCCTTTTCTTATATTGGGAACTGATGGCAATATTTTCGACCATTGTGGTCTGGTGTGGCGGTACCCCTGGGGCTCGAGCTGCCGGAATACGCTATGCCATTATGCACCTTTTGGGAGGTGTAATACTTAAAGTTGGCATAGAAGGCGTGGTCGTTGGCACTGGCTCTATCCAGATCCAGCCGATGCTAGCCACAGATTTTGCCACTTGGATGATATTGATTGGCATTTTGATAAACGCTGCAGCCCCGCCTGTATCGGCTTGGTTAGCTGATGCCTATCCGGAATCCAGTCCTACCGGCTCTGTATTTCTGTCGGCATTCACGACTAAAACCGCCGTATTAGCCCTTATCTTATTATTCCCAGGTGAACCCGTGCTGATCGGTCTTGGTCTGTTTATGGTTATGTATGGCATCATCTATGCCTTACTCGAAAACGATGTACGGCGTATTCTTGCCTACTCCATTGTGAATCAAGTAGGCTTTATGGTGGTGGCCGTGGGTATTGGCACAGAGATGGCACTCAATGGTGCAGCCGCACATGCTTTTGCTCATATCATCTACAAAGCCCTGTTATTTATGAGTGCAGGAGTGGTTATTTATCGCACGGGTAAAACTAAATGTATGGAACTGGGCGGGTTATTTCGTACCATGCCGATTACCACCGCGTGCGGAATTATTGGTGCCTTAGCTATTTCTAGTTTTCCATTGACCTCTGGTTTCACCACCAAAAGTATGATTTCCCAGGCTGCTGTGGATGGTAATCTGGTATGGGTTTACATGGCATTAACTGCCGCATCGGCCGGTGTGTTTTTGCATGCTGGGATCAAATTTCCGTGGTTTGTGTTTTTTCAACGGGACTCGGGTTTACGACCCAAAGACGCGCCTTGGAATATGAGTCTAGCAATGATTATTTTTGCCGGCTTGTGTATTCTACTCGGTATATTCCCAGAGCCACTGTATGCCTTGTTGCCCTACCCAGTTGACTATGAGCCGTATTCGATTGGCAAAGTCCTATTCTACTTACAGCTTCTGCTATTTTCTGGTTTAGCCTTCTTTGTACTCTTGCCATTGATGAAACGGACTATGACAATCAGCCTCGACGCAGATTGGCTATGGCGACGTGCGGCATACTCTCTACTTAAGTTAGTCGAGCGCCTATTTGCCTCGGTGGCTGAAATGTTGGCACTGCAAAGAGACCGTCTACAGAAGTTCTTACATCGGATGGCAGTGCGTTACTTGGGTCAACCACACACCGCGGATAGTAAAGAACATGGCATGTTTGCGCGCTCTTGGCCAATCGGAACTACTGCCTTGTGGATTGCGGGCTTACTTTCAGCTTATGTACTGCTTTACTACCTATAGCAATAATGCCAATTCACAGTGCTTAGCAATGTCTGTGGATTGGTAGTTTCAAAGCTTGAATCGCAAAAGTGTAAGGCTTAAGAAAGATGATAAAAATCAACAAGCTGATAACAAGTAATTAACTAAGTGTGCTGCAAAAAGCGGTTTTTTACGCTAATCCTCTAGATAATCATGAGTAGTGCAAATATTAACCAGTTTGACTCGACTTTTGGTGCGCCTTTATATATAGTGCGCGCCGTTTTGAACTAAGTTGTGTTGCACGGTAATTCCGGCATTTCAAATGTACCTTGGTTTGTTTTTGTCTATTTACTATCTGGAATACCGTTTTGATATCTACCGCTAACATCACCATGCAGTTTGGCGCTGAGCCTTTATTTGAAAATATCTCAGCTAAATTTGGTAATGGCAACCGCTATGGCCTGATCGGAGCTAACGGCTGCGGTAAATCCACCTTTATGAAAATACTTACCGGTGACTTAGTCCCCTCATCAGGTAATGTTTCCGTTACTCCTGGACAAAAGCTCGGTAAATTAAGCCAAGACCAATTCGCCTTTGAAAAATATAGCGTGGTTGATACGGTTATCATGGGTGACATGGAGTTGTGGAAAGTCAAACAACAACGTGATGAGATTTACGCCAAACCAGAAATGACCGATGAAGATGGTATGTTGGTAGGTGATCTCGAAGCCCAATATGCTGAAATGGATGGCTACACGGCAGAAGCACGTGCCGGTGATATTCTGTTAGAAGCTGGGATTGAAGAAAGTTATCACTATGGTTTGATGTCACAAGTATCACCAGGCTGGAAAGTCAGAGTGTTATTGGCCCAAGCCCTATTTGCTAATCCAGATATCTTATTACTCGATGAACCAACCAATAACTTGGATATCTACACCATTAATTGGTTAGCTGAGGTGCTGAATAAACGTAAATCTACCATGGTCATTATTTCGCACGACAGACACTTTTTAAACTCAGTTTGCACCCATATGGCAGACATTGATTATGGTGAGTTGCGCATTTATCCAGGTAACTATGAAAAATATCAGGCTGCCTCTTCGCTTATCCAAGAGCAGCTGTTAACTGAAAACGCTAAAAAGAGTGAAGAAATAGAAGAATTAAAAGCTTTTGTTGCCCGTTTCTCTGCGAATGCTTCCAAGGCCAAGCTCGCGACTTCGCGTGCCAAAAAAATGGACAAAATTAAACTTGATGAAGTGAAGAGTTCAAGTCGTCGTACACCCCGTTTGAACTTTAAACAACATCAAAAATTGCATCGCCAAGCATTGATCCTTGAAGACGTCGGTTTTGGTTTCGAACAACCGTCCTTGTTTAGCGGTGCTAATATGATCCTCGAAGCGGGCGCAAAAGTCGCTATTATTGGTGAAAATGGGGTTGGCAAAACCAGTTTCTTGCGTTGTTTAATGAACGAACTGCAAGCTGATGGCATGATTAAATGGTCTGAAAATGCAGCGCTAGGGTATTGTCCACAAGACAGTACTGCGGACTTCGATTGCGATCTTACATTGTTTGATTGGATGTCACAGTGGCGTACTCCAAAATATAATGATTTGATGGTGCGGGCTTTATTGGGTAGTTTGTTATTTAATGCCGATGACTTTAATAAAAAAGCCAAGGTCTGTTCAGGTGGAGAGAAAAACCGCTTATTGTTTGGCAAATTAATGATGGCAGACTTAAACGTATTGGTCATGGACGAACCGACTAACCACATGGATATGGAAGCGATTGAAGCGCTGAATAATGCTCTAAAACAGTTTGATGGTACCTTGATTTTTGTTAGCCATGACCGCGAATTTGTATCTTCGTTAGCAACCCGTGTGATGGAAATAAAAGATCAGCAAGTGATTGATTTTCATGGTACTTATGAAGAATACTTATCACATCAAGGCCTGCAAAAAGCAGTTGCTTAAGTGCTAGCCAAAACCTGTTATTAAGCCGTCATCGTGACGGCTTTTTTAGTTCAGGGCATTAATTGATAGTGCACTAATTTACTATGGCCACTGACTTGATTTGGGCCCATACCGGCTTGCCTACCTCCAGTTTGAGGTGATTGAGCGAGCGTTGTGTGATGCGTGCGATTAAACTGCACTGCTCTACCTGCAACTCAACTAATACCATAGCAGGGTCAGGATCCGTTTGTATTGCACTAATAGTGGCGGCCAAGCGATTGACGATGCTGCTATCATCATGGTTTTCCAGAGCGATACTGAGATCTTTGGCTAAGAGCCGCAGCCGCAGTATGTCCCCCATCTTTTCACCACTATCACGTAAGCATAAAGTACTTTGTTGACTGTTGGCCAGTTGAACGTGAATAAGATGCCATTGCTCCTCACGTGCGACGACCTTTGCTTCTAATACTACCGAGGTTTCATCTGCCATACCCTGTAGCTGGGAAATATGCGGTAATACCTCCACAACTGGGCCATGCATCGCAACTTTACCTTGCTCAAGCACCACCACATAGTCTGCAAGGCGAGCCACTTCGCTTATATCATGGCTAATATAAATAATTGGCACTTGGGTGCTTGCTTTGAGTTTTTCCAAATAGGGTAAAATCTCAAGTTTGCGCGCTAAATCTAGGGAGGCTAATGGTTCATCCATCAGAATGAGTTTGGTTTGTGTCATCAAAGTCCGAGCAAGCGCTACTCTTTGCTTCTCACCCCCAGATAGTTGCGATGGGAGTTGTTTTAACAGTTTGCCTAAACCCATGAGTTCTATAATTTCACGCTGGCTTTGCTGGTCTGCCGGTTTTGCACGTTTTATAGCAAAGTTAAGATTGTCTTGCACCGTTAAGTGAGGCAGTAGACTCGCTTCTTGGAAGACGTAGGCAAGTTGACGTTTGTGGGTAGCAATTCGGGTAGTTTGATTTTGCCACACTTCGCCTTTTACTATCATTTCGCCATCTTGACTCTTTTGTAAACCAGCCATACAGCGCAGTAAGGTAGTTTTGCCTGAGCCCGAGTGGCCAAACAAAGCAATAATGCCTTTGGCCGGTAGGGTGATATCCACATCTAAGTCAAAAACGTGTTGATTATCGCGGCTAAACTGTTGTTGAAAACGTGCATATATATATGATTCGCTCATATAAATTACAGCCCAAAGCGCATATTAGCGCCTGCTTTTTTATACTGTGAATAATATAAAACCAGCAATACTATAAACGAAAATGCCAACATGCTACCTGCTAACCAATGAGCCTGTTGATATTGTAGGGCTTCAACGTGATCATAAATTTGAATAGAGACTACTCTTGTTTGGCCCGGAATATTGCCACCGATCATTAATATCACCCCAAACTCACCCACAGTATGTGCAAACCCTAATACGGAAGCGCTTATAAAACCGGGTTTACTGAGGGGCAGGACCACGTTAAAAAATCGATCAATAGGGCTAGCGCCCAGTGTGGCTGCCAGTTCAAGTGGCCGCTGACCGATAGCTTGCATGGCATTTTGAATGGGTTGTACAACAAAGGGTAGGGAATAACACATTGAGGCAATCACTAAGCCCCAGAAAGTAAAGGGCAGCAGACCAATACCCAACTGTTGAGTGAGTTGCCCCATCCAACCATTGGGCCCCATCGCCAATAACAAATAAAATCCGAGCACAGTAGGCGGTAAAATTAAGGGTAGGGCAACAATGGCTGCCACAATCCCTCGGAATCTTGAACGACTGCTAGCTAACCACCAAGCAAGAGGCGTACTAATAACTAACAGCAATAAGGTCACTGTGGTAGCCAATTTGAGGGTTAAACCAATGGCTTGCCAATCTTCAGTGGATAGGCCAATCATTTTTCACCCCTTTGCTGGTAGCCAAAATTTTGCAAGATCGCCAGCGCCTTGGAGCTTTGCATAAATGCCATAAACTCAGAGGCGTTGGCTTTATGTGCACTTCTGTTGAGTATCACTGCATCCTGTTTGATCGGTGCATAAAGTGTAGTAGGCACAATCCAAGCTGAGCCTGAGGATAATTGCCCTTTATACATAATTTGCGATAGCGCCACAAAACCTAAGTCGGCATTTTGGCTGGCAACAAACTGATAAGTTTGACTGATATTTTCGCCTTGAACCCAGCGCTGTTGCGTCGCTGAAAGTAAGCCCAACTGTGCTAATACTTCCAAGGCAGCTACGCCATAAGGTGCTAGCTTGGGGTTGGCAAGCGCTAACTTATTAAAAGTGTTACGGTGTAAAACTTGGCCTTGGCTATCCACTAATTCTGGCTTAGCCGACCATAAAGCCAAACTACCATAGGCATAAGTAAAGCGGCTGGAGGCAACAGCTAATTGGCGATCTATCAATGCCTGGGGTTTAGTTTGGTCAGCAGAAAGAAATATATCGAAGGGCGCGCCATTAACGATCTGCGCATAAAGTTTGCCCGATGAGGCAAATGATACTTGCAGCGGCGTTTTATGCATTGCTTCATACTCAGTAACTAAGTGCTGCATGGCTAAATTAAAATTAGAGGCAACCGCCAAGGTCAGGGGCTCTGCAGCGTTAATAGGTTTTATAAACCATAAAAGAGATAGAAAAACGACAATGCGCAAGTGTAAGGCCTTATTTACCATGAGTGACTGAGTTAAAAATGCTATTGCTCTGGCCAACTGACCAGCAAAACCTTATATATAATCAATTACATAGCGGGTCAATGCCACACTTTGTTGTGGATTTTGGCATAATCTAACAATTTTGCCCTCCTACCTTTGTGATTGGCACTAATAGGAAAGACCATGCAACAACATGCAGCAAGTCCATTAACAGACTACATTGAATATACACCGGCCGATATGCTTGAACGTTCTGAGCACTTTTACACTGAGATTAAACGTCGCCATAGCATTCGTCAGTTTAGTGAGCGGGCGGTGAGTCGTCAGGTGATAGAGAATTGTATCAGAGCCGCAGGCACTGCTCCTAACGGCGCTAATCATCAACCCTGGCATTTTGTTGCGATTCAATCACCCGAGGTGAAATTACAGATCCGCCAACAAGCCGAACAGCATGAGCAAGGCTTTTATGCTGGACGAGCCGGTGAAGAATGGTTAGAGGCTTTAAAACCTTTAGGTACCGATGCAGACAAGCCATTTTTGCAGCATGCGCCTTGGTTAATCGCTATTTTCAGTCAAAAAACCAGTGGGCTTGATACTGAAAATAAACACAGTAATTATTATGTGCATGAGTCGGTAGGCATTGCCACAGGCTTTCTGATTAACGCCTTACATCATGCAGGTTTAGTGACATTGACTCACACCCCCAAGCCCATGAGTTTTTTGTCTAAAATATGTCAGCGGCCCGATAATGAGCGGCCATTTATGTTGCTAGTGGTTGGTTATCCGGCTGCAGATGCCACTGTTCCTCAGCATGCTTTAACTAAAAAGCCTTTGCATGAGATCTTAACTGTCTTGTAAACACTAATCTGTGCCGGAGATTAAATCAGGATAGATAAGCTGATATTGGATGATCAGTCGGTGGTATTCATCACTCAAACTAAATTGCTTAAAAGCATCATCAAACTCAGTCAAAAGAATGGGATCTTTAAAGGCTGCAGAATACTGTGTGCTTGGAAAAAAACTATGAACATGAACGTTGTCCATCTGATTTTCGCCCATTATTTGCTGGCTCAAGTAATTAAAAATATTAATATCCATTACCACAACATCAACACTACCGTTAAGCAACATTTCGACTTGGCGTCGCTGATCAGGTAATTCAATATAGAGAACATTGGACTCGACGGCACTGGCGAATGGCGCGCCCAATATCTTACTGGCATTTTGAAAAGCGATAACACTTAGGTTTTTCAAATCAGCTTGTTTACTGATAATAGCCGTATTTTCTCGCAGACTAATGGCAACGTTTTGGTAACTAATATAGGGTTTAGATAAAATTTCGCTGGGCACTCCAGATGTCGCCGCAAGGGTTAAACCAATGTCCGCTTGTTCTCTTTTAAAGGTTTCGTAGGTACGACCATAAGGCACATACAGTACTGATACGCTGTGGTTCAGATTAGCCAAGACTTGGCGCATTAGTTCGATTTCAAACCCGGAGTTTTGACTGGCGATAACGTAGGGCGGCTTTTCCCAGCCAGCGACGAGTACTAACTCCTTAGCCTGTGTGTTGTTAAATAAAAAGTTAATACCAACACTGCAGTATAATATTAAGAGGCAATTAAATTTAGACAATGTCAGCAAAGCCATAATTAATCATATTTTTTATGTAATAATTCATACTAATAATTTGCTTGGTTAAGATCATTTATAATTTTTAAATCGTTAAAATTTATCTTGCGGCCCGGTATTTGGCAAGCAAAATTAAACTGTTTGAATCTTAAATGGCTGCCATTTTTTATAAGTAAGTGAGCGCCACAGCCATTCTAAGGGACCAAAGCGATACTGCTTCAACCACCAACTTGATAGGATAATTTGTAGGCCTAAAATAGTCAGCACAATTAACATTTGTGGTGCCCGAGAAACCTCACCGTATAAACCGCCTGCATAGCCATAAAAAAGACTGGTTAGTATAAGCGAATGCATAAGGTAATTGGTTAAAGCCATGCGCCCCAGTGGCGCTAAATAAGATAGTCGGTGATGCCAGTGTGGCGACATTAACAAACCCATAAGCAGACCAAAATAGCCTGCCGCCATAAAAATCTGCCCCATACTAAATAGAAAACCAGCGACTATTTGCAATAAACCAATGTCTTCAACAACAGGTTGAGCATCAATCATCAATCCTGCGACGGTGGTAAACATACCCACACCAAGACCAATATAGCGCATGCTACTAAACAACAATGTGTGTTGTTGGTAGTTACCCATGACCCCCGCCGATATCAACCAGTAACCCAATATGAAAATAGGTAATAACAGACCAAAGGTAAAGGCTGGTGTTATCAGTAGACGCTCGATGGACTTTTTAGCGCGATAATGTGTAGCTTGCCAGTAGTCTCCGTTTTGCAAAGCTGCCAGTTCTTCAACTACGTCTGCTTGATTTTCCTGCTGCTCATCAAAAATTTCTTGCGCTTCTTGCTCTGGACTTAAGTTAGGTTGATCTTCGGTAACTTTGTCAATTTGCGCCTCGTTTATACTTAACTCAGAGGCATTTTCCTTAGGGTCTATTTGGTAGCTAGATAGTGCGTCATTGTGAGTTTGTTTGGCTAGAGATGCGCTTGTATTTAGTTTTGATGTTTCAGCGGCAAGTTCGGCTTGAGCTTCCAGTTGATCAACCAAAGAGAGCACATGCTGGCGCTCTTGCCATTGTTCGCTCATTTTTTGATTGTCATGACTCACACTAAAACCAATACCCACAAAAACACCAACAATAGGTGGTAATAATAGCCACCACAATCCCAATTTTAAAAAGGCCTTTGGATGATTGTATTTTTGTAGCCGTTTAGAGCGAAATAGATAAATCAAGGCAAGTAACATTAAACCTGCAAAGGCGTAATCGTGCAAAATATCGCCTTCCCATAAAAAGACGAGGTGCAAAATGCCAAATACAAACAGCACTAACATGCGGCGCACAAACCTTGCAACAAAAGGCTTGCCAGCTTCAATGGCACTGTTGAGCATGATCGCAAACCCCATACCAAATAATAGCGCAAAAAGTTTATAAAATTTACCTTCAACAAAACAACGTATCAGCCAGCCAACCACATGATCAAGACCGCTTAAGGCAGAACCTGTCGAACTAAATTCACTTATTGGGCGGCTGAACCATTCTATATTCATCATCAAAATGCCAATTAGGGCAAATCCACGCAGGATGTCCATAGCGTCGATGCGCAAGCTTGGTTTAATCGGCGCGAGCTCAGCTTGTGTTCCTTCTTGGGGCTCTTTTGGAAGTGATGCGCTATCTAGCGTCTCTGAGGTCATTTCGTTCGTCCATGTTAAATGCTGCATTTTTCTGAGAGTATGCCTAAAGACCATTAATGTCGAATTTGATATACCCATGTAGGTTGTGGATATTTAGCCGTTCCAATTGAAGAAATCTCAATAACAGAATAATGTGGGTAAATAATATTGTGGGAACACTTTTGCTAAGTTTTACTCTAGGAAGAACTAATAGAGTCGCTTAATATGGCTTAAAGCGGGAGATAAAATGAAAATTACTATCGAAATTGAAGTCAATGCGTCACTAAGCAAAGTATGGAATGCTTGGGTTACGCCATATGATATTACCTACTGGAATTTTGCATCTGACGATTGGTGTTGCCCAGCAGCGCAAATTGATTTGCAAATTGGTCAAAAATTTAATTATCGTATGGAAGCCAAAGATGGCAGCATGGGCTTCGATTTTGAAGGGGAATTCACCCAAATAGCGCTGCATCATCTCATTATTTATAAGTTAGCCGATGAGCGTGAAGTAAGTGTTGAGTTTGTGCAAACCGATGATGGTGTAAAGGTCATAGAAAGCTTTGAGGCCGAAGACGAAAACTCGGCTGAATTGCAAAGCCAAGGTTGGTTTAGCATTTTAACGAACTTTAAAAAACACGTTGAAAATGGCGCTAGATAGTTTTTGATCATACGTATACCACGGCTTACTTTAAAGTGTGACACAACTTAGGAAATTTAAGTAGGTATTGGGTAATAATAGTGAGCATGGTGATTGCCCTGTCTCCACTGATACCTAACTTTGGCAATGATACTCTTTCACTTATCAGGCCTTTACAGAAAATATGCATAAAACCATTTCACTATCTCAATATGTTAAAAAGCGCAACGGTGTGCCGCTGGGCAGCAAAGGTTCGATGTACAATATGCTAAAACGTTCTTTGGGAGCGGGTACGTTTAATCTATTTTGGTACTACTGGAATCCCATTTGGAGCTACTATTTATCACGCAATGTGATGCGGCCGCTTAGTCGGTTTATGCCATCTTGGCTGGCGATTATAACAACCTTTGCGGTAAGTGGTGGCCTACATGATTTAGCGGTGACTTTGGTCAAATGGCGAATGACTTTCTTTTTTACTCCGTGGTTTCTAATTATGGGATTGTTGGTCGTTGCGACTAAAGGCCTAAATATTTCCTACCGAGCGCATTCCTGGCCTATTCGAGTTTTGTGTAATCTGACATGTATTGCTGTGAGTTTATGGATTAACCAAAACCTCTTGGCGCTATAGTGCAAAAGGGCTTGGTTTGTCTCATCGAGGCATTTTTTAGTTAAAAACCGCCCCAAGTTTTTTGTTTTAACCTACAATCACTTAACTCTGACTACTGCTGCAGACGAGTGCTGTTAAAACCATAACTCTTCCCCTTTTATGAGGAATGAAAATGAAAGTATTACCTTATTTTGTGCTGAGCTTAGTTGTCAGTGTTAACAGCCTTGTAGCTAAGGAATTATCATCGGAAGAACAGGCAGAAGCTGAAAAACACATCATTAAAAATGCCACAGAATTAGCTAATACGCTTGTTACAGATGATAGCAGTGACTTGTTACTCACTAATATTCAACAAGAGCTTGCAAAACAACAAATAGAGCTATTGGATAAAAGGCAAACTCGACAAATTAATAGGCCCGTAGAGATAGCAAACGGCTTGTTTAATTTCACGCCAATGCCACAGGATTTTATATTCTCTTGTGGCCTAATGAGCCTGCCAGAACAAGCAGCAAAGGTCTTGTTTACCATGGAGTTGTTTAAGCAAACAGAAAAATGGGTGCCCATAAATGGCTCACCTACGACCACCTCCTATTGGCGCGTCTCTTTTTAAGCGCAGCCACTACTTGGTATCATACTAAAAAAATCGTGAGTAGCTCATCATCACGCGAATACTGCTGTCACTGTCAGTCAGCGGGCTGTCAGCGATTGCGTCGTCGTACCATGTGTTTTCGATTGAAAGACGAGTCATGCCCTCAAGAAATATCGGCGTGGCTACAGAGATCCCAATGGCTTTGTTAAGTGCATTTTGCCCCGTATATTGTGCTCGAGAAGGAGTAGCTTCACTAGTCTGCACACCATAATAATAGTCTATGTAATTGCTATCTTGATATTTAACACTAGCGCTGGGCTCAATAAAAAACGGACCATAGCGAAATACTTTACTGACACTGAACCCCGCTTCATATCCATCAGAGCGATTGAGCACATCATGTGATGCTGTGACTTCAAATTTGAGATCGCCCTGCTGATAGCTAGCGCCTAAGCCCAATGCGAGCGAAAAGTCACGATCTTGCATGCCAGCAAATACTGGGCTGTCTGACTCATCATAGCCTTCAAACACCGGCACTAAACGGGCTGAAAATTCAAAGCCCGCCTGCCGATAAAAATGGTAGTTCACAAAAGGGCCAAAAACGGTAAGGTTCTCGCTGCGATAACCAATTAAGGGCAGGGGCAAAACGCGAGTATCAAAGTCTTTATAGATCCCTTGGTCAAGTCCGATGCCGATACCATATAACCAACCATATTGTTCAACTTGGCGGCGATTTTGACCTTCATTGCCTTGGGCCGCAGCGTTAACACTTAATAGTAAGGCGGTTAATAATGCAAAGCCCTGTTGTTTATAAGCCATTTTGGGTTCCTTGGAGTGGGTATTCCTGTTCACCCGTTATTTGTAACATGATGAAACTTTGATGTAGCGTGATAATTTATCTAAAGTCACAAAACAGTACCACCGGGGAGGTAAATTAGATCATTATCACCAGCTGGACTTTTATCCCTTGCCATTTAAAAGCGGCTGAGTGATAACATAGCACGCAGACAATATTTAACGGCAAGCATAGCGGAAATATCATGAATTTGAGTGACAACTTATTGAGCGACTGGTTACCGGTGATCCTAACTTTGTTGTTTTTTGGTGGTTTAACGTGGTTAAGCCAAGTGTTTATGTTTAATAAACTTAAACATACTGGTAATGAAAACATATTTGCGCGCCAACTACTTATGTTGTTATTGATGTTAGTTGGTTTGATTAGTGTAGTGATATCTCTGCCATTATCAGAAAATTTAGAACTGCAAATTCTCAGTCTTATTGGTCTTGTGTTATCCGGTTTGTTGGCATTTTCATCTACTACTATTTTCGGAAATTTAGTGGCGGGTGGCATGATGCGATTTACTCAGCCTTTTCGTGCTGGCGACTTTATTAGTTTTGATGATACCTTTGGTCGTGTCACAGAATTGGGTTTATTTGATTGTGAGATTCAGACGCAAACCCGCGAATTGGTCTCAGTACCTAACAGTCTGCTAATTAGTAAAGCGGTCAGCGTTATTCGTCGCTCAGGGACCATTGTTTCGGTTGAGTTATCACTGGGTTACGACTTACATCACAGCCGTATCGATGAGTTACTTTTGCAAGCGGCTAAACAGAGTGGGCTTGAAGAGCCCTTTGTACATGTCACTCAATTAGGTGATTTTGCAGTTAGTTATAGAGTAAGTGGCTTGTTGGTTGAAGTAAAAAACCTACTGACCGCCCGCTCAAATCTGCATCGCAATGTATTGGATTGTTTGCATGACAACGACATTGAAATTATGTCGCCCAACTTTGTCAGTCAGCACGCGGGACCCGATGTCAAAAGGGTGATCGCCCATTCTCCTGCCTTTAAAAAAGTTGAAAGTGAATCTAATGCCGAAGATGTGGTATTTGATAAAGCGGAGCAAGCGCAACAGGTTGCGATAGATAAAGTCGATATGTTGCAACAACTCGAAGCACTCAAAGCCACGCTTGCTGTAGCTGAAAAAGAACAGAAAGGTCCCATCGAAACTCAAATTGAGCAATTAAAGCTCAAGATAAGTGAACTTAAAGATGTGGTTGAGGTGCCGGAAGATAAATAAAAGATGGGGTAGCTTACATGATTTAGTGCTAACTCAATCTGATTATTGTTAAATCAGATTTCGACAAATCCTGAAAGTCGTACATGAGAGATGAAGGGACATACACCGATATCTCTATCTGCTTAAATAGGTGTCTCTGATCCCGCAGATTATTTGTTAACTGGGCGTCATACCCAA
>Ga0163216_101491_pt1 | contig 13625 bp, 24 predicted proteins | sample SynspAceP_FD_167610 | JGI IMG/M metagenome (GOLD analysis project Ga0163216, IMG submission 167610) | Saline lake microbial communities from Ace Lake in Antarctica - Synechococcus sp. Ace-P (Illumina Assembly) | ecosystem: Environmental > Aquatic > Non-marine Saline and Alkaline > Saline ...
GTTTTTCCGCAACGGCCCTTCGGGCACACCTTCGTTGGTAGTTCACGCTCGTTAACGTATCATTAACTGTTCGCAATTCAACGTCTTCACCTTCGGCAACGGCGGTGTCGGCAAAACCTCCCGTTGGACGGCACAGGCAATGAGTGATCGGCAACTCATCACTGGTAGCGACGCCATTGCGGAACTTGTGCCCGCATCAGTCGCGTACGACAACCACGTCGTGCCGTTGCGCATTCTCGCCGATACACTCATCGTCGCATCTGCCGAACCACTAACGACCGAGACGCAACAACGATTGCACTTCATCCTTAATCGCAATGTCCGCGGCGTGATCCGCTCCGCTGAATGGATTGCGATCAAGCTCCATGAACTCTACGATCACCAACCTGAAAGTGATGACGCTGACACTGGTGTCACATGGTACTGGCCGAACTGGTATTGGTACGATGGCGATCAACTCAACGTCAAATGCTCTGGCTGGGAGGGCATGTCGCATTGGACTGGGTGCCACGAATTCCCGCCCGACCATGCGGACTACGATATGTGGCGCTGGATCGTTTTGGTTCCGCAATACCATCGCTTGGTTGACGAAAAAGAGGTTCCCGGTATTCGGCGAATCTGGCATCGCTACGTGGCGCGGTGCCGTCCAACATGGTTTTGCCGCAAAGGCCCTTCGGGCACGCCTTGATTGGTTGGTCACGTTCGCTGGTGTTGGTAGAGTGATTTGGTTGTTTGACGTCTTTCGCTCCGTTTTGGGCGGCGTCGGCAAAACCTCCCGTTAGGTGCCACAGGTAGTCGGTGATCCGATGAATTACGCTGGCCTAATTGACCTCGATGCGTTGGTCGACCTTGACTCACTCGCCGTCAACGGCGCTGGGCACTACTCGTTTTTTGCGTTTCCAATCTCAACGCTGAACGAACACGGGCTTCCGTCGGACATTGATGCCCAACAGTACATCGCTGCGGTCCAATCCGCTGGTGTTCCGGTCGGTATCTGGCTCAACTCGCCGGTTGACGACACTGGCTATGCCGCCATTACGCACGACAACATCCCACAACTGCACGATGTTATCCGTGGCCTGACGAATTTCTCTGATTCGTATGCTTCCGACCTTTGCGAGAGGTTGTTCCGTGAATCCAGCGCGGGTGGCACATAACATGGTTTTTACGCAAGGTCGCGGCTTTCGTTGTTGGGGAGTCTTTCGGTGGGCAACATCAATCGCTTCGTCTATGTTCCCTCAACTGCCAGCCCGCGATCGCCTTCGCTGTTTGGCGACGGGCGTTGGCCTTGGTAGAATCTTTCGTAGTTCAATGTCGTTCTCTTCGGTTGAGATCGGCGACGTAAAAACCTCCCGTTAGGCGACCTACCGTATGCCAGCTTTCGAGCCGGATGACCTCACCACGAAACCCGGCTTCTGGCGTTTTACTCGCAACGACGTCGAATTCATCGCACGCGGTGACGACACTCGCTACGCCACCCTTCTTAATGTTGCATCCGTGTTGGGTGATCTCGACGCACAATGCCTCAAGCTGCTGCGTGACTTCATGAAACACGCGGGCACATTTGAACTTGATAGCGTCGAGGTTCCCGAATCATCACACGATGATGGTGCGTCGGTATCTCTGCGCTACAACTTTGTTGCGGATGCAGACCCACACGAATTTGGCTACACCTACTTTGACGTTTGGCTTGGACGGCAGTCCGAACCACTACCACCTTTTTGGCCGTTCAAGTTCGTCGTCGGTTTTCACTAACGCAAGTGTGCCGGTCGCCTAACATGGTTTTTACGCAAGGTCGCGGCTGTCGTCGTTGGAGAGCTTTTCGGTTGGTCACATCAATCGCTTCGGTCACGTCCCCTCTGCTGCCAGCCCGCGATCGCCTTCGCTGTTTGGCGACGGGCGTTAGCCTTGGTAGAATCTTTCGTAGTTCAATGTCGTTCCCTTCGGTGGAGTTCGGTGTCGTAAAAACCTCCCGTTAGCCGCCCCCTAGGTTTCCCATGAGCGGCGTCACTGCCTCTGTACTTCTACGTTCGCCGTTCACGCCGGCCGACACTGGGCGCGTGACCCAACTGCTGCGCGCGATTGCTTCCGACGTTTCCGAGACACGCAAAGGCCGCCATTGGGATTTCACCGCTTCAAACGCCGCCGCATCACTGACGGTGTTCGCGACAACCAAACACGCCTCGGAGTTTGAGGACGATTTGCTAGCCAACGATCTGCTGTTCGATGACGCGCCAGATGCCTTTGTTCTTGCGTTTCCCACCAGCCGTGAATGTGATCGTGACCTTTGCGGTTTGCTTGCTGCAAAACTGGCCGAAACCTTTGGCGGCATCAACTGTGGGTTCGGGGGCGGCTAATGTTTCCTAACTTCAAACCGTTTCTTGAATTGCTGCCCGACGGATGGTTCGCAACGCCTCCTGATCGCGCTGAATTGCTCACTGCCGAACTTCAACGCGAATTGCCGCCCGAACATCTACTCGGCGCGGTCGCCGTCAACGTGGTCGCGCATCGCGATGGCACTGACGACATACTCTGTTGGCATCGCGATTCTCCAGAACGCTTCACGGTCGTCCATCTCTCGTGGCTGGGCCGTACCGAGATCAATGCTAAACACCCAACTGTTGAATCAGATGGCACGTTTGATGACTTCCTTGCCTACGAACGTCGCTTCTCTGCTTGACTGCGGCGGCTAACATGGTTTTGCCGCAAAGGCCCTTCGGGCACACCTTCGTTGGTAATTTACGCTCGTTGGCGTATCATTAGCTGTTCGTAATTCAACGTCTTCACCTTCGGCAACGGCGGTGTCGGCAAAACCTCCCGTTGCCCGCACCGAGTCTAACCAGATGCCGACCATAGACCCCACCATCGCCGCGTGGCAGTCTGAAAACCGCGAAATTGGCATGCTTGAATTCTTGCCCACGGATTCCGCGCCAGAGCGATTCTCGTATTGGCCTCTTCCGTCAAACGCTGCATTCTTGGGCAAGGTCGAATCTGATGCACTCTGCTTAATGGATGACGGCACGCTTTGCGTTTACGATCATGGAGTCGCCGATCGGATTCTTTGCCCCGCCGCTCCGAACCAGCCCAATTTAATCGCGGCCATGACTGCGATGGATGACTTTTTCAAACGCTGCGATGGGGACGACAAACTTGCGGACGACGAGTCCGCGACGATCGAAATTCGCGAGAAATGCACGGACACTGTTGGCGGTGCTGACTACGCATCATTCATCCAACTGTTCTTTTGGGCGTAGTTTTTCCGTGGTTCACGGTCGTGCAACATGGTTTTGCCGCAAAGGCCCTGCGGGCACGCCTACGTTCGTGATTCACAGGCGCTGGCGTATCATTAGCTGTTCGTAATTCAACGTCGCTCGCTTCGGTTTACAAGGCGTCGTAAAAACCTCCCGTTGGCAGACACTAGCGAGCAAAAATGTCTATATTCCTCAATCTTGACGACGACCAATCGAAACGCCTGCAAGCGCGTGCTCAAGAACTCGGCGTTGATCCTCGCGATCTCGCAAAGGCTGCGGTCAATGATCTCCTGGCTCGCCCAGCTGATGATTTCGACCGTGCCGCAAAGTCAGTTCTTGACAAAAACCGCGAACTGTATCGGCGGCTCAGCTAATGCGTTATTTGACTCTCTCCGAGGTGCTTGAACTACATCGTCGTGTCATCGAGCAGTCTGGCGGCGCCGACGGCGTTCGTGATCTTGCTGGCGTCGAGTCTGCCGCTGTGCAACCGCAGATGACGTTCGGTGGCGATGAACTCTATCCGTCATTGATCGACAAGGCGGCGGCGATTTGTTTCTCACTCGTCATGAATCATCCGTTTGTCGATGGCAACAAACGCATTGGCCATGCAGCAATGGAAACGTTTTTGGTACTTAACGGTCGAGAATTGAAGGCGGACGTTGATGATGCCGAATCGCTGTCCTTAGAACTTGCGGCGGGTGATGTCGAACGCGGCGAACTAGTCGATTGGATCACCGCAAACGTTGTCCCATTGGAGACTTGATACTTAAGGCCCCGTGTCTGCCAACATGGTTTTTACGCAAGGGCCTTCGGCTCACCTTCGCACTTTGGCAACCGGCGATGGCCTTGGTACAATTTCACTTACACAGAGTCAACCGCTTCGTTCACGGCGGTGACATAAAAACCTCCCGTTGTGCGATCGAGTATTATGGCCATCTCTGTGGCAGAGTTGTTGGATCATTACAAACGTCACGCGATGTTTCATGCCTCAATCGACTTTGGTGACCGTGCGTCGGTTCGTGCCGGCAACTCAGCGGCGGACGACATGGCCGCCGTCGCTAAACGACTGGCCGCACTATCCCCGCCCGCTTCGGTGCCGTTTGCCGCGTTACTCGACGCTGACCACGCAACGGCGCTTTGGGCCGCGCACCATTTGCTTGAACATTTTGAGCCAGATCACGCTATCGAACGGCACGCTTTGGCTGTTATTGAACGGGCCGCATCGGGCGACGACGCAAACGCAATGGGCAACAGAATGTGGCTGGAGGACTGGCGCAAACGCGAACGGCGCACAACATAGATTTTACGCAAAGGCCCTTCGGGCACACCTTCGCTGTTTGTTCAAGCATCGCTCCGTTGGTATATTCATACGTAGTTCCAACTTGAATGGCATCGCAACGGCGGTGTCGTAAAATCTTTCCGTTGTGCGACCTAGACTTTCGATGGCTCAACCCTTCTTCATCGCATTCTCTGGTTCGCCCGATCGTTTTCCGATCCTGAGGCGTGTTTTTGATCGTATCCGAGAGGCCAAACCGCAATGTGTTGACCTCGACTTTGATGCTCGCGGTGCTGTGATTGCCGATCCCGCTTGGATCGACCTTCTCGATGACGCATCTATCGCAGCGATGTCTGGCCCTGATGCTTGGCAACTCGAAGACATACTCGATTGCATGTTCACCGGCGAATACGATCTTCTTTCGGTTTCGTTCTCGGACGCTGGACGGCTCGAATATGATCCGCACGCGTTTCCTTTTGGCGGAACTGACCCGATCCGGGCATTGATCGAATCATTCGGCTTCACGGTTACTCATGATTCTTGCTATGACTCGTAGCGCGGCCGGTCGCACAACATGGTTTTTACGCAAAGTCCCTTCGGGATCACCTTCGTTGTTTGGCGACGTGCGTTAGTGTTGGTAGAATGGATCGAACTTCAGAGTCACTCGCTTCGTTTACGGCGGTGACGTAAAAACCTCCCGTTGTACGAATCTAGCTTTGCAAAACTTCGAGCCTGAATACCGTGTTGATCGCAAGGGTCGCAACGTCACCGTGACATCGCTGGTGACCAAACGCTTGATCGGTTCACTTGATGAACCCGCGTTTCTGACGCTGCTTGCAGACGACCGTTTGCTGATCTTCGAGAATCACACGACCGACATCCTGCAGCGAATTCCTACCGATGACTACCATCCTCGGCTTACCGATAAATGGCGGGGTCATATCGCCGAATCGGACGACTTTGACCTCGACGACTTCACCGATGGATATTGCGACATTGCACAGCACTGGAAGGGGTACGACGGCGTTCCCATCGTCATACTCTTTTGCCACCACTGATTCGCACAACATGGTTTTTACGCAAAGTCGCGGCTGTCGTCGCTGGAGAATTTTTGGTGGGCATCGCCGATCGCTTCGGTCACGCTCCCTCTGCTGCGAGCCCGCGATCACCTTCGCTCTTTGGCAACGACCGTCACCGATGGTACAATCATTTTCAGTTAACGCCGATCGCTTCGTTTGTGATCGGTGACGTAAAAACCTCCCGTTGTCGGACCTAGCGACCCCAGATGCCAAACGAAGAACATGATGGTATCGGCGTTGTTCATTGCGACCCGTTCACAGGAATCGTATTCGATCCCACTCCACCATTCGACAAATACAACGAACGCCCAAATCCATCCGCCATTCCGTTCGACTCACGCGATGACGCTATTCGATACTGTGAATCCATTGTCTCGCAATATCCCCATCTCGAATGCACAGTCGTCGGCGATCCAACGGGCGAAGGCTTTGTGCTCACCAATCCCGAGTGGATTGAACAGGAATCGCAACGCCGCCAAACCCAGCAGCAGCTGCATGCGGAAAAACAACGTTCGTCCTTATGGTTGTTCTCGCTTTCACTAATAACACTTACTGTTTTGGCAATCGTTCTATACATCGTATTTTGGGCATAACGCAAACGAATGGTTCGGTCCGACAACATGGTTTTTACGCATGGTCGCTGCGCGATCACCTTCGCCGTTTGCCGACGTGCGTTGGCCTTGGTACAATCAATCGAACTTCAAAGTCACTCGCTTCGTTCACGGCGGTGACGTAAAAACCTCCCGTTAGGCGACCCAGTGGTATCCAAAACCGCGAAATCATGGCTCCATTTTTTTGCCATCGGCGCTGCATTGCTCGGTTCTTGGATATTCGTTGCTGCCCGGGACATGCAATCGCTTGCACCGCCTCCAAACGGCAAGACTCTTGCCACGTTTGCCGAACGCATGCCCGCGCCAAAACGCGTTGCACAGATCGACGACGCTGGTGTTACAAGAATCGTCTGGGTTGGTGACACAGCGATGTGGGCGCTTCCCTCCGGCCCATCTTGCTACGTTTTTGACGCTTCCGGAAAACTGATCGAGTGGGACGCCTCAACCGGCGATGGCGAACCGACGACTCGATACCTGCAACCGGCTTGGAACTCCGAACCTTTAACCGTTGAACAGGCAATCACACTCGTCCCAAGCGCGTAGGGTCGCCTAACATGGTTTTTACGCAAAGTCGCGGCTGTCGTCGTTGGATAGTCTTGCGATGGGCAACATCAATCGTCTCGGTCACGTCGTTTAGTTGGCAACGCCGCGATCACCTTCACACTTTGGCAACGGGCGTTGGTGTTGGTACAATCTTCTGTAGATAACGCCGTTTCCTTCGTTTTGAGATCGGTGACGTAAAAACCTCCCGTTGTGCGACCTACCGTTATGACAAGGCAACCTCATAACGAGTGGTACGCGGACGTAACGAAACTCCAGTCTGACCTTGCGTCCACGCCCGACGATCTCGCGCTGGCCCAACAATTTTGGGACGCGATTAGCGGCGCTGCGGGTTTCGATGTCCGCAACGGCAAACGCTTGGTAGACACGTTTCGCGCTTGTGCCTTGAAATCCAACGATGGTCTGGCTGCCATGCTCTCTGCTTTTCGCAAACTGGCGGCCGATTCCGGTGAATTCCCTCGCGCCACGCTGTTCGATCCGCCTCTCGAAAACCTGTTCCGCATGATCTCTCGTCAATCTGACCATCGGTTAAATGGCGATGCCTCTTGGGTTCTAACGTACATCGACACAGAAGACTGACCGGTCGCACAACATGGTTTTTACGCAATGGCCTTCGGCACACCTTCTTTGATTGGCGACGTAGGCTGGCGTTGGAAGAATCTCTCGTAGTTCAGACTCGCTCGCTTCGTTTAGGGCGGTGTCGTAAAAACCTCTCGTTATGTGACCTACCGTATGCCAGAAACTCGCGACACGTACGCTTACTTTTTCGTTCGCGATTTCGACTGCGATACCTCTGACGTCACTCAATTGCTTAGGTTCGCGCCTACCGAAGCCAACAACAAGAATTCTCCGTTGCCCAGCGGACGACTCCGTAAATCCGCATCTTGGAAACGCGTCAGCGACTTGCCGCGTGATACTGTGTTTGTCTCGGAGCATCTGGAATCTCTTTTGCCACTTCTTGAGACTCATCACGCGGCTATAGAATCCGTGGCTTCAAAATTTAGCGTCGGACTCCAATGCGTTGGTTTCTACACCAACGCTCATCCGGGTTTTCATATGGACTCGGGACTGGTCCGTCGCGTCGCCGCGCTCAACTTGTCCATTGACTTTGATCTGTACTGCTACTGTGATGGTGAATGCTCGGAGCCTGACGTCGACTCTGGTTCACCGGTCACGTAACATGGTTTTTACGCACGGTCGCTTCGCGATCACCTTCCATGTTTCGCAACGCGGGTTTTTGATGGTAAACTGCTTGGCAATTCAGACTCACTCGCTTCGTTCACGGCGGTGACGTAAAAACCTTCCGTTATGTGCCACACCCGCGAACCTTCTCTGCCGCGAATCCGTCTCTCTCGACGACACACTACTTAGCTTGGATCAATCATGATCGAATCCGTATCTCGATGGCTGCATGACGGCGATGACCACGCCGCAGCGAAACTCATCGACCAATGCGATATTGAACCACACTTCATCGACCTCTACTTCGAGATCGGCGGCGGTCGCGACTACGAAGTTTACGACTTGGTCGTCGCCGCACCCCGACGTGTTCACATTACCCTTGAGGGCAACTCTGAACTTTCTACTCTTATTGAGAACGCAATTCGCGGTTGCGCTGAATCCGAGGGGATGCAGGTTCGCGGCATCAATTGGATTCCGCGTACGGCTTCCGCTTCCGATGAGTTGGATCGTGAACTCGGCCTGACTTTGACGAGCTTCGACGCGGAACACGTCTCACGCTTTTGGCAGAAATGTCTCGATCGCAAATCGTCCGACCCAGACGGTGCGATTACTGTCGCGCGTTCTATGCTTGAATCCGTTTGCAAACACATTCTAAACTCACGCTCCATTCCATTTGACCACACCTCGAATCTTCCGTCGTTGTTCCACGCAACCCTTGACTGTTTATCTCTTGCTCCCCGCCAACAAACGGACGACGCGTTTCGGCGTCTACTCGGCAATTGCCAATCCATCGTGAATGGTCTCGCTTCGGTTCGCAACGATATTGGTGACGCACACGGCAAGGTTGATGGTGAACTGACAGCGTCCCAATTTGAGGCTGAATTTGCCGTAAATCTCGCTGCTTCAGTTGCAACATTCGTACTTCAACAATCGTCGGTGGCGACGTCGCCCGCAGGTTCATGTGGCACATAACATGGTTTTTACGCAAGGTCGCGGCTGTCGTCGTTGGAGAGTCTTTTGGTTGGCAAAAATCAATTGCTTCGGTCATGTTCCCTCTGCTGCAAACCCGCGATCGCCTACGCTGTTTGGCGACGGGCGTTGGTGTTGGTAGAATCTTTCGTAGTTCAATGTCGTTCTCTTCGGTTGAGAACGGCGACGTAAAAACCTCCCGTTGGACGACTACTCATGCAATGTGAAGCCTGCCGACTTGCCACGGCAGTCGTGACCAACGTGCACGACAACCTGGCACAGCCCTACCAACTGTGCGGTGAATGCAACACTCGCTTGGAAGGTCTCGCGCTTCGTCCACTCGAATGGTTCAATCTGGCCTCGACCCACGGCCCAAACCAACACCTGCTTCACGACGACTTTTACGATGACGATGGCACGGCATACCAACCAGAATTTCCGGTTGTGGACGCGGGCTCGCTCCCTGCACCCAAGCTTGAAGACATTTCGGCAGACCTGCCGCGACTTGTCGACATGGCGATAACGCAGTGGTTTCTTTCCGATGACGTAGTCAATGCAATCGGTGCTCACGAACGTAATGTCGTGCTCAACGCTTTGGTCGCGCGAACCGAGAACTCCCCAAACCAATGGGTGGAATCCACTTGCCTTCAAACTTGTGCTCGCACCCTTGGTGACGTTGCTGACTCTTGGGTTCGTTCTCGCTACGGTAAATCTTCTGATCTTCTCTACTCATGGGCCGAGGCTGCTGCGGCCTGTCTCCCATTAAACGACGCGTGGAATCTCACGACCGCTGCAATCGCGAAATCTGAAAACGTTCGCGAAGACGCCCAATCGCTTGGGTGGTTCCGGTCTGACCGGACTCTCGATTGGATCGAATCCCAACTTCCGGCTCTCGGTCTTCCCGTTACTCAGGACTGGGGTCGCCTCGCGGCGATCTCTCAAATGTCTTGGTCACGTGTTGAATCGTGGCTTTCACTTGGCAGACCTCTCAGCTTGGTGGCATTGGATTCAATGGCCTCTTGTTACCACTATGACACGTTAAACCTGAAACGAATCCAGCCAAAACTGGCCATCGACGGGACAGAGTCGAACATGGCAGAAGCCCTTGATCGCTATGCAATCGCGGATGATGTCCCCCGTGTTTCACGCACAGTGACAAGCATCAAATCGAATTTGGCAACGATTATTGGTAGTGGGCCGTAGTCGTCCAACATGGTTTTTACGCCAGTCCCTTCGGGATCACCTTCGCTCTTTGGCAACGAGCGTTCGCGTTGGTACAATTTCACTTACACAGAGTCAACCGCTTCGTTCACGGCGGTGACGTAAAAACCTCCCGTTGTCCGCCGCAGGTTAACCAAAATGGCAGTTTGCGAAATTTGCACGTCACCGTGGCTCAAACATCGCGCAATACGCATCCCCAAAGGTGACTCATACGGATTCGAGCAGCGCTTCATCTGCGATCGTTGCCACGTTGCAGTGCGCAAGAAACCGAGCCCATCGAAACGCGGTCGCAAACGTGATCGCGATGTTTCCGCGCCGGACACTCTGACTTGGATTGCTGCATTGCAACGGTCGTGGGCAATAACTGGCGATTGCTTCCGCTGTGAGTTGTCCGGTCTCAAACTTGATCTCGACTCCGCGCACCGCCCACTATCAATGAGCTGCGACCATGATCCGCCGGGTTCTGACACGTACCTAATTGTTGCCTGGCTAATCAACGACATAAAAAATGACCATGATCGCGACGAATTTTACCGCAACATCTTAAACTTGTCGCGTATCATCGCGGCTGGCCAACCTGATCCAACAATTGCCGATGCGTGCCACGATGATTTCGCGTTAATCCAACACTGGCGGCGCGTGTAGCGGCGGACAACATGGTTTTTACGCAAAGTCGCGGCTGTCGTTGTTGGAGAGTCTTTCGCTGTGCAATATCAATAGCTTCGATCACGTTCCCTCTGGTACAAACCCGCGATCGCCTTCGCTGTTTGGCGACGGGCGTTGGTGTTGGTAGAATCTTTGGTAGTTCAATGTCGTTCTCTTCGGTTGAGAACGGCGACGTAAAAACCTTCCGTTGTCGGTCACAGATGGCGTCATTCACCGAATACATCATCAATGAACGCGATCCCGCAGACGTCTACCTGCATTGGGACTGCAACTACCAACTCGACGGCGACGTCTCACTCTCTGTCGAGCAGACCGGAGCGTGGTGCTACCATTGCTCCATGGTTGTTGCCGCCGAACACGTGCCATCTCTCGCGGCATTGGATGCCCGTATTGCTGACCTCGACGATCCAAACCATATTCTGTTGGTGGGCTTTGGGCGTGCTGCACTCGATCGCGAACGGGTTGCGTTACCAATACGTCGCTCTTGGCGATCTGGCCGCCAATCGCCCGCTCGTTGTCTCGAATGTGGTTCAACTGATATCTTTGCGCTCGACACCGACGATTGCACAGAACCACGTAACAACAAACGGTTCCGTGTTACGTCTGGCGGTCACGCTTCGATGTGCTGGGACATCGTTCGCAGATTGTCACCCGAAGGTGAGGTGACGTTTACCGACGATCCAGCGAAAAACATCAAGTTCGGGTGACCGACAACATGGTTTTGCCGCAAAGGCCCTTCGGGCACACCTTCGTTGGTAATTCACGCTCGCTGGCGTATCATTAGCTGTTCGTAATTCAACGTCTTCACCTTCGGCAACGGCGGTGTCGGCAAAACCTCCCGTTAGGTGACGCTAGTCGATTGTTATGGAACCGTTTCCCGAAGAATGGCAGCTTCTCTCGTTCTTCGAGACCGAACCAGTGCTCACCGATGCAGAAATGCCGTGGGCGTACAACCGCCTCATCTTTGACTCGCAACGTGGTGACGACTCCATTCACTGCGAAATTGAACCCAGCTACGAACGCCTCCAGGTCGTCTGGCGGCGCAACGACGTTGACGTGGTAAATCTCGATCTGCACTGGGTAAGCGGAATGTTAATTGAATCCGGCAACGGCATCGAACGATTGACCGCTGAATTCCGTGACACGCATTTACTCCCGTTCGTATTTCAACTCAAACCAACCATCAGCGTTAAATGGGCGACCGACACTGACCTGCCGTAACTTACAGCCGGTTTCAAATGGAGCGTTGTCTGGTTGTTTCCCGCGTCACCTAACATGGATTTTACGCAAGGTCGCTTCGCGATCGCCTTCGCTGTTTGGCGACGGGCGTTCGCCTTGGTAGAACCTTTCGTAGTTCAATGTCGTTCTCTTCGGTTGAGAACGCCGACGTAAAAACCTCCCGTTAGCCGCTCGGAACGATTGCATGAATGACCCGATAGCGATGCCGATCTATTCCGCACTCGTTGGTTACGCCATCGGAATTGTCGGATCGTTGGCTTCGTCCCAACGTGCGGGGGTTATTGCTTGTGGCGTCATTGGTGTCGTTCTCGTCGCCCTAAGCACTCTCGCATTCAGCTATATGGCGTATCAGTTGCATGTCGGTATGTCCGGCGATCCCTCTGATTTTCCCTTCGTTGTTTTCTTGCTCGTCGGCGCTGTTCTGCTCGCTCCCGTCAGTGTCATCCCCTACTTGAAGCTAAAGAGGATTCGCGACCTGCCCGGCGGCTAACATGGTTTTTACGCTGAGTCGCTTCGCGATCACCTTCCATGTTTCGCAACGCGGTCTTTTGTTGGTAAACTGTATGGCACCTCAGAGTCACTCGCTTCGTTTACGGCGGTGACGTAAAAACCTCCCGTTGGGCGGCACCGCTCGAAAGGCAACCCGCAATGACACTCAAAGAACTCGAAGACTCGATCTCCCATCTGCCGCCAGACGAACTTGCGAAGTTTCGTGAGTGGTTTTTGGAATTTGATGCAGCTCAGTTCGACAAACGCATCGAAACTGACGCGAACGATGGACGCCTTGATTCTCTCGCCGACGCCGCATTGCGAGACCACGCGGGCGGCAAGTCGACACCGCTATGAATCACCACGCGAGCCCTGCGTTTTGGGAATGCTACAGGCAGTTGCCCGAAGCGATACGCAATTTGGCTGACAAAAACTTCGCGCTGCTCAGAGCTGCCCCAATGCACCCGTCGCTGCATTTTAAGAAGGTTGGACGTTTTCGCTCTGCACGCGTTGGCCGAAACTTTCGCGCTTTGGCCATTGAGACCGATGATGGGTTGTTGTGGTTCTGGATTGGCAACCATGCTGAGTACGAACGCTTGATCGGCGCGTAGGTGCCGCCCAACATGGTGTTTACGCAAGGTCGCGGCTGTCGTTGTTGGAGAGTCTTTCGCTGTGCAATATCAATAGCTTCGATCACGTTCCCTCTGGTACAAACCCGCGATCGCCTTCGCTGTTTGGCGACGGGCGTTGGTGTTGGTAGAATCTTTGGTAGTTCAATGTCGTTCTCTTCGGTTGAGAACGGCGACGTAAAAACCTTCCGTTAGCCGCCCCCAGTTTTTCCTGATGGACAAACCAACCGAACAACAAAGCGCCCGTACCGTCACTCGCCAGCTTCTCGCGACCCTGCGCGATCTCGGTTTCGTTGCGTCCAGCGGCGGCTCTTGCACGATCGCAACGTAACTGCTCAATAATCCGTCTGGATTGATCTTTACACGGACAGGCGATTTCGCGCTCTCTATCGCCAATGAGCAAGCAAGAACCCGAATCGCCCGCCCCCATCACGATCGCCGGCATCGAAATC
>Ga0163216_101494_pt1 | contig 13574 bp, 12 predicted proteins | sample SynspAceP_FD_167610 | JGI IMG/M metagenome (GOLD analysis project Ga0163216, IMG submission 167610) | Saline lake microbial communities from Ace Lake in Antarctica - Synechococcus sp. Ace-P (Illumina Assembly) | ecosystem: Environmental > Aquatic > Non-marine Saline and Alkaline > Saline ...
GAGTTGATAGGCTATGCGCGGTATCGTCAGTTACCTTCAAGCCTCGATTTTAAAATTGAGCGTGTCGTGTTTTGTCAAGCATGGCGCGGAAAAGGCATCGGTACATTAATTATGCGCACTATGTTGCAAGATATTAACGGGCAATGTGAACAAGCTCAAATCAAGTTATCTGCCCAGATTGAAGCACAGTCCTTTTATCAAAATTTAGGATTCTTTGCACAAGGAGATTCATATGATGATGGAGGCATTGAACATATTACTATGAGTTATGGGAGGTAAATCAAACCCTATATTATGGGATTATGCCCAACTTAAGCAGGCACAATCCTTCAATACTCAATCAGGCTAAGGGGTGAAAGCTAGGCCGAAAATTGCATGCTCTTGGCTAGCTTTACTTTCATTTTAATCACATCAGAGGGTACGTCACTGACCACAACTAAACTAGCTTTACTTAAATCAAAACTTTGACTATTCCATTTACCTTCAACAGCATTATCAGTCACATACCCTTTATCATGGGGCACAATAAAGACACTAACCTTACCTGAGTCTCCCTGCATGACTAAATGTAAGCTTTTTATCTTGTCAAAATCACAAAAATTCGCATAGTAAATACGACCTGTACTCGCAGTCATCTCACCACCAAACCGGGCTAGCTTTGCATTAACTTGTGACAGTGTAATATCTTCACTGGCGGCTAAAGCATAATCACCTTCATGTAAAACATGGGCTATTCCATGTTCAGATAAACTCACACCACCGGTATATTGCCAATTGGTCACACTGATCCCGAAGACAAAGGCAATCGAGGCCGCCAAGGCTAATTGCATAATATGGTTTCGTTTGCGATTTGTTCGGTGATTTTCCATCGATTGACGTAACAATAAACGATGAGCTAATCCTTCGGGAACGGCAATTTTACTGGCATGTGTCATCTTGCTATTTAATTGCCTGACATCATTCAAAAATTCTTGTTTTTTAGCATCGTTAGCTGCAGCGTCGAGTAAACTTTTATCAAGGGTACTGGGATCCGCTAAAGCTGCACGACGAAATTCTAGATCATCCATTTTTGCGCCCTCTTACATCATTTGCTTTATCTAAGGCTTCTTTAACTTGATTTCGTGCTCTAAATAATCGTGTCATAACCGTATTTTTATTTAAATTAAGTTGCTCGGCAATTTCGTCGCCAGTATAACCAAACACGATTTGCAACATTAAAGGCTCTCTATATTCTTCACTTAATGAGGCCATAATGGCTCTTAACTCTCTGTGCTCGATTTCAACTTCATTGCTTAACTGCTCATCATCCGCAACACTCACATCGTCAATATCGACTAAATCGAATTGTTTTCGTTCAAAGCGACGGGCATTTTCTCTGCGTAAAATCGTTATCAGCCATGATTTTGCGGCCTTTTCGTCATTAAGTGAGTCAAGGGATTTCCATGCGCGCAGAAATGTCTCCTGAACAATATCTTCAGCTACCGCTTTATCTTTTACTAACCAGTATGCATAGCGAAAAATATCGGTGTGTAGACCCAATACCAGTGCTTCATAGCGTTTTTGTTTATTTGCCATGTCACTAGAGACCGAGGGAGGTTTACTTTGCTTTCGCGAAAACATAATTTAATCCACTGTAGCGCTCAAATTAAGCGATTAACTACTAATCTCAGCATATTGAGCACTCGATTTATTAATCTAAGGATAGTATGCGCGAATCTAACAAACCAGCCTAGTTTGATTTGATATTTCTTCCTGAACTGCGGATATCAGAGACCTTGCAGATAAATCGACTATCTATACTCATTGTTTAACTGCAAGGTGATGTACTTATGCGCTAGGGTAGAGGGGTTTCAATGCTTGCTTGCTTGTGTCTGACTTAGCTGAAGCACCTTTCAAATAAGGTCGTAATGCTTGCTTTAGTGCTTCACCATTCCAATCTGCAGTTGCTTGCCCATATTGCGCTGCCAACATGAGATTAACTTCATTGATTAATTGTTGGTCGCCTAATTTTTGTAGTGACTGTGACAAAGTCAAATGTGATTGTCCGAGTATATTGGCTAAAAAATGGGGTAACAAAATAGCTACAGATTTTTTATCAGCTTGGCTCAATGCTTTGTCAAGTGAGCTCCACTGCGCATTCATAGAGTGCTCTGGCAGCTTAAACTGCTGGGCGTGACTAAACACTTTTTTGGAACGAAATTTCGCCTGCCAAATCCACAATGCCAGCGTTACTAGCCATATAGCCAATAAAAGAGCACTAACAAGCTGCCATGTGCGGTCTGGCCCACTAATCATGATTGTTGATGTCTGAGGATTACCTGGCTTAGGATTTGTCACCACTTCGGTGCTTACCTCAGGTTTAAGCTGCGGTATTGGAGAAGCGCTTTGGTTTACCGAGGGTAATATGTTCAATGTTTTTGCCGGTAAGCTTGTATATTCGGTTTTTTTGGTTAAGACGTTAAACCAGGGCACGCTTATTTCAGGCAATACTAGTTGACCAGGCTCACTTGGAATAATGGCCACAGACTCCTTGCGCTGAGCGATAAGGGTTTGGTCCTTTTCTACCGTTGCGGTTTCAGCCTGATCAGGATAAGTCTTGACGTTATCTGGATAGGTGCCATTGATAGTAGGTAACTGCTCTTCTACCACACCGATAGCTGTTAAGGTAATAGTTCGGGTAATCGGCTCGCCTGCGTGATATTGCTCAGGGTCACCTTGCCACTCTTCGTTTATTTGCACATAGTCGCTTGGCAGCCAATGATGTGGATAGTTGGGTGGAATAGGCAAAACCATAATATCTTGGCTTGGCCCCACGCGATTCACTGGGGTACTGCGGTTAAAAAAGCCAAAACTTTGACGAGAGTTGTCGATGATCTCTCCCTCAAATAAGGGACCGTCAATAGTAAAGTTACCACTTTGTTGTGGAATAATAGCGAAGGTGCGTTCTATCACCCGATAACGACGGCCATCCTTTATTTCATTGTATTCTTTGTCTTTACCAATTTGCCTAATATCGGCATTTTCTAAGCTTGGATTTGCAAGGCTACCACGCTGTAAATCTTGACCTAAATACAGTTTTACGGTGTAACGCAGTTGTTGTTGCAAATAGGCCTCTGGTACATCAAGTTCAGTCGTAATAAAAATATCACGACCTTGCACAGATGTGCTTGCCGATACTGGTACAACCATAATTGGAATGGCTTGCGTCGTTTGACCATCGACATTAAACGCAGGGATAGTGAAGCGCCCTTGTTTGCGTGGAATCAGTACAGTTGTCCAAATAGTCGTACGAGTGGTATTAAAATTAATCATTTGGGTTTGCGTACTAACCGAGGTGCGACCCACCACAAAGTCCTTCATTAAAACTGAAGGATCAAAAGCAGAACGATCAACATCATCATTGGCCGTAATGGTTAAGTTAAATGACTCATCAGCCATAACAGGGTTTTTATCTACACTGGCAACTACTTCAGTCGGTTGAGCGCCGACTTGACTGCTCAATAGCATAAAAAAGCTTAGGCTCAATAGTAAAAATTTCATTGCTTTCACTGTTACCAGTTCCTCTGTAAATTGCTGGGTACTCGTTCACGTTTACGTTGTTGTGCTTCTATCTGCATTTTTCTTTTGAGTAAAAAAGCGGGATCGTCAGGCACTCTGTTTAGCAGGGTCTGCATTCGCTGCATTTGTTCTTTTTCTTCATCTGTTAGCTCTTTTGCTTGTTCAGCCATCGCTTGTTGTTTGGCTTCTTCACTGGCGTCTGTGGATTCTTGCTCTGATTTTTCTTGTTCGTTTTGCTCAGCCTCTTGTGATTTAGCTTGCTCTTGATCTTCTTGCTGTTGTTCACTTTGTTGCTCTGAGTCATTTTTTTGACTCTCTGCGTTTTTATCTTGTGATTGTTGTTCAGAATCTTGTTGGTCTTGTGACTGTTGATCTTGTTGACTCTGCTGGTCTTGTTGCGAGGAGTCGCTTTGTTGTTGGTCTTGCTGATCTTGTTGCTGTGAATCGTCTTGCTGTTCCGACTCGTTGTTTTGTTGATCATTTTTTTGCTGTTGCTCTAACAACTTTTCTAACAAGGCTTTGTTTGCTGTCGCATCTTTATAATCAGCTTGTTCCCTTAGTACCGTTTCATACATCTTGATTGCTTCAGGATATTTTCCCAACTGCGCCAAGGTATTAGCCTGATTGTAACGTCCATCAACCGTATCTACTTGACTAAAAGCATCGAGTGCTTGTGCATAATCTTGCTTTTTGTATAAGGCTGAGCCTAACCATTGAGGATCGTTGAATTTATCTGCGGCACTTTCAAATTGTTGTTCTTGATAGGCTTGTAGACCTTGCTGGTCTCGCGTTTTCCACATATCTTGCCACCAATCAGCTTTCGCTTGTGGGGTGTAAAGGGGTAAAAATAGGCCAAGTAATACAATGGGCAATAAACCTTTTCGAAAACTATAAGCGGCCAGTGGCAATAATAACAGCAGCAAGTAAGGGCCCATTTCGCGCCATTTATCGCCAAAGTTATTATCACTTTCCCCTTGTTCTGTGTCGTTTGTATTGGCATCTAATTGTGATTGATTAATGAGGTAATCAATATCACTGTCATCAGTTTGCAAAGGGGCATAACGTCCGCCTCCTTGTTTGGCTAGGGTTTTTAAGTTGTTTGTAGGCAGTTTAGGTACCACAATGGCGCCACTACTGTCTTTCAATAACTCACCATTAAGGGTTTGAACAGGAGCTCCCTCTTCTGTGCCGACAGCTAAAATGGATAAACGATAGCTGGAACTATTCAATAAACTGCTCATTTCTTTAAGCTGACGGTTTTCGACTCCATCCGTTATCCAAAAAATATCACCTTGTTGATAATTGGCGTTTTTCAATAGCTCAATGGCGGTTTGCAGCCCTAAGATAGGTTCACTGCCAGGGATAGGCATAATTTCAGGGCTTAGACTGGGGATCAGGGTAGTTAAATTTTGCCCGTCAGAACTTAAGGGACTGATGGTAAATGCGTCTCCCGCATAGGCAACTAAGCCTATTTCACCTTCTGTTAATTTTTTGACAAGATCAATGGCTTTGTATTTTGCCCGTGTCAAACGGTTAGGCTTGATATCGGTGGCCCGCATTGACATTGACATATCGATTAGCACGACCTTGCCACTGTGCAATTGAAAAACAGGTTGAGGCAGGCGCTGCCAAGTTGGACCGGCCAAGGATAGGGTTGTTATCAACCACGCAAGGGCGAGTAAACCAAAGGGCTGCTTAAGCTGTTTGGCATTATTTTGGCTAATAATGTGTTTGTATAGATGTCCCGCTAAAACAGATTGCCAACCGCTTTGCTGTTTTTGCATGACAATCAGTAATATGGCAATGCCAATGAGTGGAATAAGTGCCCATAACCACTCGGGTCTAAGAAAATGGAAGTCTTGCAAATTAAGCATTAACTCACTCATAACTACCTCTACTTACGCGAGTAAAAAGACGATTAACAAATAACAGTTGATATAAGCTCAACAAGACAGTTAAGGCCAATGCGAAACTAAGAGGATAGAAGTAAAGCGCTTGTAAGGGACGCATTTGACGAGTTTCCCTAGCTATGGGTTCAAGTTCATCAAGTTTTGCATAAATGGTTTTTAATGAGGCGACATCACGGGCTCGAAAATATTGCCCGCCGGTTGAAGAGGCTATTTTACTTAACATGTCTTCATCGAGCTCTTGTGAAGGGTTTATTTGTCGACTACCAAAAAAGCTTTGCATCATCATTTTATCTGCACCGACACCAATGGTATAAACCGTAACGCCGTTGTTTATCGCCAATTCATTGGCTTGTTCGGGCGTGATATTACCCGCTGTATTCTGTCCGTCTGTTAGTAGAATCAGCACTTTATTTGACTCTTCTTTAGCATTAAACCGCTTGATGGCTAGACCAATAGCGTCACCGATGGCAGTTTGTTCTCCCACAAGTCCAATTAACGATTCGTTAAGCAATTGATTTACCGTTTCTCGGTCGTAGGTTAGCGGCGCCTGCAAATAGGCGGTGTCGGCAAACAAAATTAAACCCAAGCGATCACCTACTCGACGTTCAATAAAATCGCTAAGTACATATTTAATCATTTTGAGTCGGTCGACTTGACGGCCATTAATTTCCATATCTTCCATCTTCATACTGCCAGACAAATCAACTGCGATCATTAGATCGCGGCCCTCTGCTGGAATGTTGACCGGTTCACCGAGCCATTGCGGTCTTGCGGCCGCGATAACAAGCGCACACCAAGCCACGCTGGCAATAATGAGTCTAATTTTATTGGATTTTTTCTTGCTTTGACTTACGCTCAGACCTTGTATCAAGTGAGGTACTTTTAAAGCGGCTGGCTGTACTTCTGCGCGCGCGGGCAGGAAGTAAAAAAGCAGGGGTAAGGGCAGGGCAATAAAGACCCAAAGCCAAGCAAACTCAAACATGCTCTACTCCTTGTTGGCTATTGTCATGTTGTTCACAACAAACCGCTAAACGTTGTTGTACTTTTTTATTAGTTAACTTTGCTGCTTTTACCCACTGTAAGATAAGCATTTTATTAGTGGTAAAGTCATCCTCAGATGTCGCTGATACCTGATACAAGGCTTGTTGAAATTTAGTCATCTGCAGCTGAAAATCCCCCCGCATCTTTTGAGGTAAAGCTTCAGTGAGTAGACGGGTAAATTGCTCACCATAAAGCTGTTGCACGGGCAGTTTAGGCTGATAACTCAGTAGTAGACGTTTCAACAGACTGTTTAGTCTTACGCGCCAAGCAGGTGAATCCGCAGTAAGCGCCTTGAGTTCTTGTATCGCTTGTCGTTTAGCTAAGCCCTGTTGATGGTGCTGGTAAATGAACAGGCTCAGCCAGACCAATAATGTTATTAAGATGAAAGTGAGCAACCACCAACCATAGGCTGGAGGCCAGAGACTAATACCATCTGGAGTATGAATATCTTTTAATTCAGCCAATGGGTTGTTCATAAGGTTGTCCGTGCAAACTGATTGAGTTGTTGTTCTAAAGGTAAACCAGCACTGACAGACACAACTTTAGCCTTACACTGTTTGAGCACATGTTCTATATTCGAAAAATAAGCATGGTGTTGCGCATTGTATTGCGACTCTGTGTCTTTTTCGCCCAGCATCAAATTTTGCTGATTTATGCCATCAGTCAAAGCCACTTTCTGGCTCATTTTAACTTTGGGTAATTCATGTTCAAAGGGATCACTGATGGGATAAGCAATCACTTCGCAATGTCTACTGAGCTGTGAAATATGTTGTGTTGCCAAGTCATTTAGCTGGCTAAAATCGCTGAGTAAAAAAATCAAACTACCCGGATGCGCTAATCTGCGCAAACGTGCACACGCATCGGCGAAGGTGACACCTTGACTCTCTAGAGCAAGTGGCTGTCTTTGACCTTGTTGCGCGCCGACTGATTGCGTTTGAACTTTGATTAAGCTGTTTAAAAAGGACAGTACTGCCTTTTGGCGCGTCAGTGGTTTACATTCAATATGTTGATATTGATTGAAAATTAAACCTCCCACACGATCACCGCGTTTTCGGGCCGCCCACGCGAGTAATGCGCTTAAATGTGCGGTTTGAACCGATTTAAACATTAATTGCGTGCCAAACTGCATACTGGAAGACAAGTCAGCTAAAATAAACACGGGGCGTTCTTTTTCTTCTCGATAGATTTTTGTATGGGTTGTCCCGGTTCTGGCCGTGACTCGCCAATCGATAGCGCGAATGTCATCGCCTGCTTGGTAATGACGGGCCTCGTCAAACTCCATACCGCGGCCTTTGGTTTTGGCCAAATAGGCGCCGGCCAATTTAGCTTGCACAGTTTTACGTGGTGATAAATTAACTAGACCGGTTTTTCCTTGGTAGTGAATCAATTCTCGTATATTCAGATTGATGCCATCACTATGATGAGCCCGCAACCAATTTTCAACATCTAACATCGCTCTTCCTTTCTCGCCGTAATACTAAGGAACTGCGACTAATTGCAAAATTTTATCGAGCACTTGGTTACGACTTATTCCCTCAGCTTCCGCTTCATAACTGAGGATTAATCGATGACGAAGCACATTATGGAAGACTGCTTGGATATTGTCTGGCCCAACAAAATCACGACCCATTAACCATGCATGAGCTCTAGCACATTTGTCTAGTGCAATAGTTGCGCGGGGACTGGCGCCAAACTCTATCCAATTTGCTAAGTCAGCATCAAATTTTTCAGGTTGACGGGTGGCAATAATAAGTTGCACTAAATATTTTTCTAAGCCTTCGTCTAAATGAATTTTCAATAACTCTTGGCGTGCTTTGAATATATCCACTTGGCTTAAGTTTGGCGCTTCGACCTTATTGGCATGCAGCGCTTCATCACGGGTTAAACGCAATATTTCAAGCTCAGTCTCAGCACCAGGGTAGTCGATTTCCAAATGCATCAAAAAACGGTCAAGTTGTGCTTCTGGTAGAGGATAGGTACCTTCTTGTTCAATCGGGTTTTGGGTCGCCATCACAAGAAATAACTCAGGCAAGGGGTAGGTTTTGTTGCCTACGGTAATTTGCCTCTCTGCCATTGCTTCGAGCAGAGCTGATTGCACTTTTGCAGGGGCACGGTTTATTTCATCGGCTAATACCAAATTATGAAACAGGGGCCCTTGTTGAAATACAAAACTGCCATTTTCTGGTCGGTAAATGTCTGTACCTGTCAAATCGGCGGGAAGTAAGTCTGGGGTAAATTGCACCCGATGGAAATCGCCTTCAACGCCTTTAGCTAGTGCATTAACTGCACGTGTTTTGGCTAATCCAGGCGGGCCTTCAACTAATAAGTGCCCATCGGCTAACAAAGCGATAAGGATATTTTGTGTCAAGGTTTGTTGACCCACTACCTGAGTATCGAGGTAGGCTTGCAATTGAGAAAACTGAGATCGTGCCATGTTTGCTATTACTTCCTTCTGACTGACTAGGGAATTGCATAAATTAATTTGAGATAATCCACCTTAATCTTAATAAGGTGCAGTACTGACAATGCTAACCTATATAGGGTTCCCCTTCTGAAAAACAATGTTACAAAGTCATAATCTAATCATAATTATACTTTTAGGGGAGGCCCTAACAAGCTCGCTAATCTGAAATGGGCTAGTGGCAATCCTTAGACTTAAAATAGTGCTTTATTGACTAATTTGTTGATGAATGAAATATGTAGTAGGGCAAGAGTAACAGATACAGATAAACCGCAATACTTACTCTAAGTGCAATAGACTTTGACTATGCTAAATTTAAGGCTATTTAGGCTAGCTTGAACAACTAAAGTTATCCCTGTACAATCGACAATACTAACAGGTCAGACCACTAAATTAAGAGGGCAGAGCATGACAATAAAGCAAAATGTCACCACCAGACAGGGCGACCGCATTGCGATAGTTGCTGGTTTACGGACTCCATTTGCCAAAATGGCAAGTTATTTTCATGGCGTTCCCGCAGTAGATTTGGGCAAAATGGTGGTCAACGAAATGCTCGTTCGACACAATCTTTCGCCGCTAGAAATCGAGCAGTTAGTCTATGGCCAAGTGGTACAAATGCCTGAAGCTCCCAATATTGCACGAGAAATAGTCTTAGGAACGGGCATGAATGTGCATACCGATGCCTTCAGTGTGTCCCGCGCCTGTGCCACCAGTTTTCAATCTACCGTCAGTATTGCTGAATCGATGATGGCCGGCAATATTAGCGTGGGTGTCGCCGGCGGCGCTGACTCAACTTCCGTATCACCAATTGGCGTGTCAAAAAATTTGGCTCGTGCTTTAACGGATTTGCAGAAAACCAAAACCTTAGGGCAAAAGTGGCAGGTACTCAAAAAACTGGGCGTGAAAGACCTGTTTCCTGTTCCGCCAGCTGTGGCCGAATATTCTACTGGTTTGTCTATGGGGCAGACTGCTGAGCAAATGGCCAAAAAACATCAAATTAGTCGTCAAGCCCAAGATGAATTGGCTCACCGTTCCCATACCCTAGCAGCAAAAAGCTGGAATGAAGGTAAATTAGCCAATGAAGTAATGACTGCCTATGCGGAACCTTATAAAGGTGCTCTGGAACGCGACAATAATGTGCGTTTTGATTCTACTCTGGAAGGTTATGCAAAATTACGCCCGGTATTTGATAAAAAGCACGGAACCGTTACCGCAGCTAATGCCACTCCTCTAACTGATGGCGCTTCAGCCATTATCATGATGACTGAAAGCAAGGCCAAGGCCCTAGGTTATAAACCATTAGGTTATCTAAAAAGTTATGCTTGGGCCGCAATTGATGTATGGGAAGATATGTTGATGGGACCGTCTTATGCTACGCCAATGGCCTTAGATAGAGCAGGAATGACCTTACGAGACATTACTCTAATCGAAATGCATGAAGCCTTTGCTGCCCAGACCTTAGCCAATTTAAAAATGTTTGCTAGTGATAAATTTGCCCAAGAGAAACTGGGGCGTAAAAAGGCAACTGGTGAAATCGACATGAGTAAATTCAATGTGATGGGAAGTTCATTAGCCTATGGTCACCCTTTTGCCGCAACCGGTACACGTATGATCACGCAAATGTTAAATGAATTGAATCGTCGTGGCGGTGGAACGGGTTTATTAACCGCCTGTGCCGCAGGTGGTTTAGCTGCCGCTATGATCGTTGAAACAGAATAAGGAAAAGGTAATGACAGAACAAAATCAGAAACTAGAACAAGCTAGTGCATTTACCCTAGAAACTCGCGAAGACGGTGTTGCCATAGTAACTATGGATGTTGTTGGTGAGTCAATGAACACACTAAAGGTTGAATTTGCTGAGCAAATCGAAAATGTATTACAGCAAATTAATGCAGATAAAAGCATTAAAGGTGTAGTGGTTATTAGTGGCAAGCGTAATTCATTTGTCGCAGGTGCTGATATTAGCATGTTAGCTGCTTGCCAAAGTGCTGAGGATGCAGAGTCTATCGCTGCTGGTGGACAAGCCATGTTTCAGCGTATTGAAGATATGCCACAAACCTTTGTTGCCGCGATTCATGGTCCGGCTCTCGGTGGTGGTTTAGAATTGGCCTTGGCCTGTCATTATCGGGTATGTAGTGACAGCGATAAAACTCAACTAGGCTTGCCTGAAGTGCAACTTGGCCTATTGCCCGGAAGTGGCGGCACGCAAAGACTGCCAAAACTAATCAGTGTGCAACAGGCAATGAAAATGATGCTTACAGGTGCGTCTGTGCGCGCTAAACAAGCCCTCAAGTATGGCATTGTTGACGATATGGTGCCGGAATCCATATTATTGGACGTGGCCATCGAGCTGGCTAAAAAGGCAAAACCCAAACGCCTTAAACCTAAACTTGACTTAATGGGAAAGTTTTTGGAGCAAACGTCAGTCGGTCGCAACCTTATGTTTAGTCAAGCACGTAAACAAACTGCAAGTAAGACGCAAGGCAACTATCCCTCGCCTGATTTGATTATTGACTGTATCGAAACCGGTTTAAAGCAAGGCATGAAAAAAGGCTTGCAAGTCGAAGCGCGAAATTTTGGTAAGTTGGTCATGACGGCTGAATCAGCTTCCCTAAGAAGTTTGTTTTTTGCTACCACAGAAATGAAAAAAGAGACCGGTGTACAAGGTGTTGCACCAGCCAAACTTGCTAAGATTGGCGTGCTAGGTGGCGGCTTAATGGGCGGTGGCATTGCCTTTGTAACCGCCACTAAAGCAGGTTTACCGGCCCGTATCAAAGACATTCGTTCTGAAGGTATTGCCAATGCCATTAAGTACAGTTATGACCTGTTAAATAAAAAGGTTAAACGCCGTTTTATGAGCAAGTCGCACATGCAAAAACAACTGGCTCTGCTAACCGGTACGGTTGACTATGCAGGTTATGGCAACGTGGATGTAGTGATTGAGGCGGTTTTTGAAGATTTGGCTTTAAAACAGCAAATGGTGGCCGAGATTGAGCAAAATTGTGCAGAGCATACTATTTTTGCTTCAAATACCTCTTCTATTCCGATTGGACAAATCGCAGCTAAAGCGGCGCGTCCAGGGCAGGTTATTGGGCTGCACTATTTTTCACCAGTAGACAAAATGCCCTTGGCAGAAGTTATTGCTCACGAAACGACTTCTGACTTGACCATTTCAACCACAGTTGACTTGGCTAAACGTCAAGGCAAAACCCCCATTGTGGTAAAAGATGGGGCCGGTTTTTATGTAAACCGAATTTTAGCGCCCTATATGAACCAAGCTGCCGAGTTAATTTTAAGTGGTGAGCCTATTGAGCAAATTGATAAGGCCTTAGTTAAATTTGGCTTTCCAGTTGGACCGATTAAGTTGTTAGATGAAGTGGGAATCGATGTTGGTACTAAAATCATCCCTATCTTACAAGCACAGTTTGGTGAGCGATTCTCGGCTCCTGAGGCATTTGGTAAAGTATTGGCGGATGGACGCAAAGGCAAAAAGAATAAAAAAGGCTTTTACCTCTACACCGGTAAAAAACCGGGTAAAACCGTCGATGAGTCAATTTATAGCCTTATTGGTATCACCCCTAGCGCCAAGATAAGTCAGGCGCAATTAGCCGAACGTTGTGTATTAACCATGCTCAACGAAGCAGCCATGTGTTTGGATGAAGGCGTAATTCGTAACGCCAGAGACGGTGATATCGGCGCTATCTTTGGTATTGGTTTTCCACCGTTTTTAGGTGGGCCATTCCGCTACATGCATACTTTAGGTATCGACCATGTAGTTGCTAGGCTAGAACATTATCAAGGTTTATACGGTGATAAATTTGCACCTGCTCAATGTTTAAAAACGATGCAAGAAGCTGGAACAAGTTTTTATTAGCCACTAAACGGCGAGCGTTTTGAGCTGGCTGACAACTCTCAGTTCAAAACGTAGCGGTAAATTTTGGGTTCTTTTAATTAAATTGGCAAAAGATTGCCGCAGAGAGACAACAGTGATTGCCTACTTATTTTGTTCAATATTATGCAGTGGCCTGTATTATGTACAAGCCTATAAAAGTGGTTTACGAGCCAAAAATTGGGCTGCTGCGGGTCTAGTCCTTGGGCCCATGGTCCTGCCTTTATTTAAAGCACAGCAACGCATGGCATTGTTAAAATCGAGAGGCCTGCAAAGCGTCTTATGGCTAGCTTAGTGATATAAGCAAGGTGGTTTTAGAAATGAAAAAGAGAGCATAAGCTCTCTTTTTTTTAGGTCAATTCAGTAAAAAAGCACTGATCTTGATGCCTCATCCTTACAGGCGAACTGAGCCAGTTCTAACTCCGTATAAACGTACTGAGCCTGTTCTGACACCGTTTTTAGTGGTATCAGTTTGGCTAGTGGTTTCGGTTTTAACTGGCGCTTGAGTACCTTCAACAGACTTGATTGCTGCCGGTGCCGTGGTGGCGAGTACTACTGCTACTGCATAAGCTTTCAACATCTTTGCTTTCCTCTTATTTATATTATTGACGTTTGTGCTGACATATTTTTGTCAGTCAATAATAGTTTTGCGAGAAGCGTGCCAGCTTTTTTTTGAGATAAAATATTACCTTATTTTTTTTATCATAACCGTTAT
>Ga0163216_101497_pt1 | contig 13521 bp, 13 predicted proteins | sample SynspAceP_FD_167610 | JGI IMG/M metagenome (GOLD analysis project Ga0163216, IMG submission 167610) | Saline lake microbial communities from Ace Lake in Antarctica - Synechococcus sp. Ace-P (Illumina Assembly) | ecosystem: Environmental > Aquatic > Non-marine Saline and Alkaline > Saline ...
TGTGGCTTGAGGCATTTTATGTCTCGCTGAAAGATCGGATTAGACACCCATATTCTTACAGCAAAACAATGACTTAGGATACTCCCGCCAGCCTACAAAGCTGCCTGCGGTGAATAAATCGGGTTAGTGACATCACCAGCTGAAATCTTGGATTTGAATTTCCTATTTAAATCCGTCGCAGGCTGACCTGAAGCGATGTAGTCATTGAAAAAATGCTCTCCGAACTTCTTGAAAAAGATACGTTTACGGTCGTCGATCTGAAACGCATTTTCTCCAGACCATGGAAAAACTACGAAAGTGATAAAACTTGGCTCAATACGAGAAAATTTCTTCGCGTGTCCGAACAAAAGCGGATGATGACGTTTCGCGTGTTCGTTCGGATCGTATGTGCTCTCCCCGAAATGAACGCCCGCTTTCCACCCAAATGTATAGGAAAGCCCAGGTATCACCTTGCTCGCGTACTTGCTTGGTTGAGATATTGTATCAACTTCCATGATAAGCTCGTCCAGAAGCGCTTTGCGGTTTTCTGAATAGCGAGTGAAGTCATCGCCGAGGTCATAGGATGGAATGATCAGCAAACGCTCTATACCCTTCGCGGATAGGAATTCTTTAAAAATACCTTTAAGTATTTCACCCGTTTTGTCCGAAAGTAACTTGGTGTCCATCGAGACTCCCAAGCCCAAGCCTGGAAAGCTCATGTCGTGATTTGCGTTTTGCATTCCCATTTCGGATGCGAGAGTGGTATTTGCTGGTACAGTGCGATCTAGTGCGACTTTATTAGGCCCAGTTTCCGGTGCGGCCAAAAAATAATCCAGTGCGGATAGTTCTGCATATGCACCATCCCAGCCCGCATCCGCAATTCGATTGACGGCGGCGAGAACTTCAGATCGCAGAGTGGTGTCGCTTACAATAGCAACATTCAGTCGACGTAGCCGACTCTCGAAGTTCTTCTTAAAATTTCCGAATTGCGTGGTGTGCGCCAACGCCCCGATCACTTTATTGGTCTGCGCAGCGGTCACATCGAAAGTCGCCGACCCACGTCCGAAGACTTGATCAATCAGCGATGCGTATGTGTCTCTGTGTGTCATTGATATTTCCTTGATGCTCCAGATTTCAGAGCGTTCCACCGAGACATATACCGAGTCTATTCGATGTTCGAGCCATAGAGTGCTCATGTTCACTTTTAGCGACAATAGTCAGTCATGCAAAAAGTAAAGCGCACAGTTAGGACTGACCTGTTCCAAAGAACTAGGTTGTGGCACTAGATTTTGTGGCTAAGAGGTTCTGGTGCTTTGAAAACCAATTCCATTCCTGTTCGTAAAGCTTGTAGAAGCTGATCGAGTTCCATCAGAACCATCCTCTTTTCAGCCGTGTCGATGCCAACTACCAAGCCGCCGGACACATCGCCGTTTTGCGAGGGGCGTCGAATGGCTGCTAGACACTTGGCATACAAGTGGAATTCTTGGGGTCCCACTGGATAGGCGTGGTACGATCCGCGGTTCCAATACGGGACATATTCAAGTTCGAAGCGATTTTCGATATCCGCTCCACACACGAAGGTGTGTGGGAGGTCAGTAATAGAGTATCGAAGTTTGGTAAGCTCGGCTTCGAGCGCGTCAAAGTAATTTGTAAAGTGTGCTTTACCGTCACCATATTTTTTGTTCTCAGTGTCTAGACAAGAATCAGACTTGATGCGCTTAAACTCGATAATTTCGAAGGTCTCGGCCTCGATAGTGAGTGCGTCACCGAGGGCACGTTCCAACGGACCCGCGAATGGAAGCACCATGCTGAAACCTTTCTCAATTTGACCCGACAGATAAAGGTATTCCACCGTTTTCTCCCACCACTTAATCATCACTTGTTCCTCCCGATAACCGTGTTCGAAGACGTGGCTCTAGCCCAAAGCTGTTAAAATTGCGACCTGCTCCCACTTTAACAAAACGCGCAGTCCCTCAGCGCTTTCCAGCGCGCTCCAGTTGTGGCAACCTTAATATAACAATCGATTCTCAATCAACTCGAATTCGATACGCCTTATTACCAGTTTGGTTTTCGTGATGAACAGTAATGAACTTCTGCGACAACTTCGAACAATTGGTCCTATCGAATTCGCCAACCATCGCCTTTTCGATGATTATGCATGGTTTTGCCCAACTAGGAGCGGCGATGAGTACGAGAGCGTCAAGGCAGCGTTTAGTGATATTTTTAGAAATGAACCTTCCGATATAGCTATCGTCGGTAGCGGAAAATACGGCTATAGCATGGCTCCATCCAAGCACTTTAGGTCGTTCCAGCCGAACGAGGACGATCAAAATCCGTCAGACATTGATCTTGTCGTCGTGTCCCGCCCCCTGTTCAACGAAACATGGCACCACCTGAGACGGGCGCACTACAACGGAGCGGTTGATGCTAGGAAATATTTCCAGGAAGATATTTTTCGTCGCTTTATCATGGTTGGCACTGACAGCAGCAATGAAACAAGGTATTTGCAGGATTTATCGTCGCTTCTTGATAAGGTCAGAAAAACCGCAACTAGCAGGTTTGGCATTACCCAGACAATCAAGCTGCGGGTTTATTGCACTTGGTCGGACGCAAAATCCTACCACATCTGGAGCCTTCAGCGGCTAGGAGAACAACATGGGATTTAATAACGAAATCCAGCCATCCAGACCAAACATTACAGAAATATTAACTAAGATGCGGGCGTCAGAATACTACGTTGACCGGTCTTTTCAGCGTCGCCTTGTTTGGACGGAAAAGCAAAAGGTTCGTCTAATTGAGACAGTTATCATGGAGTATCCAATGCCAGAGATATATCTATGGGAGCAGGTTCCTAATGCCGAGACAGGGCAACAAAAATTTAGCATCGTTGATGGTCAGCAGCGCCTCTCTACTCTACGCGAGTTCACGAGCAACGAGTGGCCTTTGAAGAAAAATTACCTTGATCCTGAAGGGCAAGGTGCACCATACGCTGATAAATATTGGAAGGATTTGGCTCCAGATCAGCGGGCCTCTATCTATCAATACAATATCAACGCGAGACGAATTCCAAGCGCGGTTAACGAGGACGAGATTAGGAAGATTTTTGCTCGTCTAAATGAGACTGATCGTTCATTGAACCCTCAAGAAATGCGCCACGCCACCTTAAACGGAGCTTTTCTGACCGCTTCACTTGAGATTGCAGACTGCGATGAAACCAAGAAACTAAATATCTTCACCAAAGACAATGTTCGCCGCATGGCTGATGTTGAATTTGCTAGCCAACTCCTTGGATATGAGAGGAAAGGCATCGTGGGTGATACTCCAACTAGTATGAATGAATTGTATGATGAATTCAGTGATGACTATTCAGCTTCAACTGCGGATAAAAATAAAGTAAAGGCCACTTTGAAGAGGATTGGCCAAATATTTGAAGACAGCAATGTGCGCGAGTTTTTTGAGACGCAAAATTATGTCTACACCCTTTACTCCCTAATTGACGTAAAACCCAAAATTTCTCCGAAAAATTGGAGAGCGCCGCTTTCAGCATTTGTTGACGCATATAAAAGTTCGCAAACCGATGGCGAAGCCGGCACAGTAGAAGACGAAAATCTTTCTGAATTTAGAAGAGGGGCGAGCTCCAGAACCAGAAGTAAAAGCAGCCGAACCCAAAGGCTGTTTGGTTTAAAGAATTGGATTGAATCCCACTTTCCTGATATTGAATAATATAGGGAATTCTGAATTATAATTTGATGTTTTGTAAGGTAATTTACGATAAATTATTCTAAAATTTGCGTTGTATAATTATATTACACCGAAAACAGTGTATTTATATCTGATGATGACTTGCAATGCAGATGCGCACTATGACGAAGGAATAGTGGATAGTCGGTCACTACGGCTAAATTCTTACTACCACTAAATTATTGATTTCCCTTTCTTTTGGCTCCGCCGGCAAGCACAATTTAAGCATTCCACAGAGTGCTTGCCATGGCCTACCAATTTGTTCATCTCGAAAACTGGTCTCGCAAAGCGGACCCCAAAGGACGATCCGCCAACTTCATTTTTGATGAAGCCGTCCGCAAACCGATCGCGTGTGTGCACGTCCCTGAGCCCAAGGCACCCACCGTCATTTTTGGTGTCGGTGTGGAAGAGGCTCGTGCAATGCATGATGCGGCGGCGGCGGTCGGAACAACCACCGTAAAAGGCAGGCCTCGGAAAATCAGGCTCGACCAGAAGACGCTGCACAGTGTCGTGGCATCGCATCCATATACGGTCGAAGAGGTGCGCGGTGACAAGACGAAGCTCATGGAAGTGCGCGAATGGGAGCGGCTCACGATCGCATGGCTACGCGACCAGTATGGCCCCGCCCTCAAAAGCGTCATTCGTCACACCGATGAAAAGCAGTGGCACATCCATGCCTATGTCATTCCATCCTCCGATCCCGAGCTCAAGGCGATGGTTTTCCATCCTGGGACAATTGCAAAGCGTGCTGTGAAATCAGGCGGGCGGCGGGATGGTGAAGACGGCAAGGCTCTGAACAAGCGGTCAGACGTCGCCTACAAAGCGGCGATGCGGGAATGGCAGGATTCCTATCATGAAGCCGTTGCCGCCCCTTGTGGCCTCACACGCCTCGGGCCTGCCCGTCGCCGACTTACCCGTGAAGAATGGAAAGCAGAGCAGGCACAGGCTGGGGCTCTCAAGAGCGCTATCGAACGGGCCAGCGCTGTCGAGAAACAGGGGCAAGCCTACATCGAACGCACGAAAGCTGAGGCCGATGTGATCAGGGCCGATGCGGAGGCAAAGGCTGCGCGACTCCAAGGGGTCGGCGGCGCGATCCGATCAGTTGTTGACGGGATTCAGGAATCCAGAATCAGGAGTGAAATCCGCAAACAGTTTTCCCGTGATCTGACGATGGCAACTGCCGCTATCGAGAAGTCCAAAGCTAATGCTTCGAAAGCAGATTTCTCACGGCGTGAAGCTGAACGTAAGGCCTCCAGTCTGCGCCATTCCATGAGGCAGCAGAACCAGCGCCTTGCGGCGACACAACAGGAAGTGCGGCGTCTCTCCACTGCGCTCGCGGCGGCACTGGACGAACCGACACCAACCCCGGGAGGGATGACACAATGACGATGACGACAGGAGAAGAATTGTTCTGGCAGAAGGCCGCTGGTGTCCTCAGGGATATCGGCATGCCGCACCTTGACCCTGCCCATGGCGCAGCGGTCGATATTGTCCGCTGGTGCCGTCTGGTGCGAAGCCGTCCAACACACCATCGTCAGGAATTTCTGGAAATGGAATCGCCTGCGCTTCTGGCTTATCTCGAATTGCTGGCCGAAAGTGGAGATGTCGATGTCTGGCGGACACTGGACGACCGCATCCGTCTGAGGGCGGAAGAGCTGCGCGAGAAAGACAAGCCATCTTGCGCGCGTCCCTGGCTGGCGGCGATCTGGCACGCACTCCCTGAGCTGTCGGCAATCGGTCAGCGGATACTCGACCAGCAAACTGAAACCGACGATCCGATTCCAGAGGTCACACCGACAGTCCTGGTCGACCAAAGCGACGGTAAAGGTAGCGATGATGGCGAGAAAAGTGGCGGCGGTGACAAGACAGGATCGGCCGGCACAACAGCCAAGCCTCAGCCCAAGCCGTCAACGCGGCTGACCTTGCCTGCCGTTCGCGTTCGCCTGAGCGATGCCGAACGCAAAACCTTTGGTCTCGACGATGAGACCGACAATGATGATGACCAGACACCTGATGGACCCGATGGACCTGACGGCACGAAAGGCCCGGGCGGAAAGCGTGGTCCGAAATGATCGATCTTCTCGCTGAGCCTTCTTCTACGAATATTGCCTGGCAGTGGGTCACGGCTGTCCTGCCCGGGGACGCTTCGTCGCCGTGGGGGCGGACGCTTCAGGTCTTCACCAGTGTTCTTTTCTTTCTGGCCGGCCTCGGCCTGGCTTTCGGCGTCATCTCAGGTATCGTGTCTTCTGCTTACACGGGAAAGGTTCTCGGCGACAAATGGCATCAAATCTGGGTGCCGCTTCGCATTGTTTTGGGCCTTGGCCTTCTGGCTCCACTTCCTGAAACCGGGTTTTCAGCCGTGCATTATGTGCTGCGCGATGTTGTGGCGAAGGGCGGCATAAATCTGGCCGATGCCACCTGGCTCACCTTTGTAGATGTCGTAGCAGGCGACGGTGTGCCGATCGCCCCAATGTCATTAAATGGCTCGACGGTCGCAATGGTGATCCTGCGCCATGAAGTGTGCGCAGCAGTATATAACAAAGTGGGCACAAGATTCGGTTGGACTGCACCCTTGCCCTCGCCTGTGGGGAAGGAACCAGGTCCTGGTGTAGTCGGGTACGACAAACGGGCGGCGTGGTCATACGGCCCGACATGCGGGCAGGTTTCATATTCGGTTCCTGATGGCCGTGGCGAATTCTCGAAGGCACGCCGTGAGGCTGTTGCGGAAATAATTTCTGCGTTCCGCCCTGAGGCGCAGCGTTATGCAACACTTGCTGCGGAGACAACGGGAATTTCGTCGGCGGACGGTATGACGGCGGCGATTTCCACATTGGCACTGTCTCCGACTCTCGTGCAGGATATCCGCCGCGCTGGTTCAGCCTTCGACAAAACAATCGCCGACGCCGCGAAGGCTGAGGTCTCTACACTGGACACGGCTTCACGGGCGAAACTCGTCGCGGCTGCTCAGCAGCAAGGTTTTTTGGCGGCGGGTCTGTATTGGCGCAATCTGGCGCAAGTCAGCGAACTGACGACGTCGCTCACGAACGAACGCATGGAAGACACTGCTCCTCGTAGCGATGGAGGTTTTGGACAGGCCATCAATCGCGCCTTCTCCATTCTGGCGCTTCAGGTGTCTGGCGAAGCGGAGCGGGTAAATCTGAGCGCAAACGACTTTGCCTCAGCCGGCGACGAAGGTGCCGATTTTCTCACAAAGCTTCTGGCTCCTCTTGCTCGCTCTATGGCCGAATGGGCCGCAACTTCTGGCGCGGATGATGACGCCGACGCCATGTCAGGTCTGATATCTTCGGGACATGCTATGATTGCCACGGGCTGGGCAGCTATCGCAGCAGGCGGAACACTGATGGTCGCATCAAGCAACTGGTTTTCATCCGCGATTGGTGCGGGCGGCGCGGCGGACTGGTTTCTGGATTGGTCAAAATGGGTCATCGGCGGAATGATGATACTTGGAAGCCTTCGGGCCTACATCATTCCCATGATGCCTTTTGTCTTCATGTTTATGGCAGGAATGGCGACACTGGCGGCGATAATGGAAGCCATGATTGCGCTGCCGTTGTGGTGTATGAAATGGCTGCGCATGGACAACGGCGGCGACTTTGCTGGCGAATCTGTGCGCATGGGTTTGCTATTAGTTGTCAACATCGCATTGCGCCCGGTTCTTGCTGTTCTGGCTCTGTGTGCCGCCTATCCCGTTTTTAATGCCACCTTGGGAACTTTGGATCGACTCTGGCCGATGGCTTTCCTCGGCCAGACAGGCGGTCATGTCGTGGGCCTGGTGGGTTTCGTGGTTATGACCGCAATGCATATGTACCTCATTTGGTACGCCTGCATGAAAGGTTTTGGCCAGATTTGGAGCCTGCCGGATCGGGTTCTCGCCTGGATAGGTCAGCCTGGCTCGGGTGGCGAAGCCTCCATGACATCGGGAGCAATGGGAGGAATGTTAGCTGTCGCCGGCAGAGGTGGCATGCCAAGATTGTCGGGCGGGATGATCCCGAAGGGAGTAAAACGGAAATGAAGAAAGTACTCAAATGGGTGGCTTGTGGGCTGGGACTGGCAACGGTCTGCGGATTAGTCGGAATGCCACACCTGTCGGCCGGCTTGGTCACGCTGACAGCATTTTGCGCAGCACCAGCGCTCTTAATCCTGGCGCTCAACGCTCCATCATACGCGGTCAGGGATAGAACATGAGGATGGCGGTAATCCTCGTGGCTGCGTCCTTATTGTGCGCAGGACCTGCGGCGGCTGAGTGTGTGATGTCGCCAGTTACAAATCTCTATCCTGTCGGCGGTGTGGGCAAAGATCAAAAACTTTACAGCCTGCACACAGGAGGCGGCTGGTCGCATACCATCGTTTCCATGCCAGGGTGGATGCGGGCGCAGAGAGCTGCGAGGCGTGGATACGATATCATTGACCTCTGGGGTATACCGCACTCTGGGACGTACAGGGTCAGGACGAAATACACAAATTCGCAAAAGTGCGTCGTTTGCGATAGCAATTTGCGCTTCAAATGACGGTCGGCAATCCGTCGATATAGATGTCACCTGCTATTTCTGCCGTCACGTATTTGTACGTGACGAATTCGGCCACGGCGACCATGGTGACTGAGCGATCTAACGTCTAAAATGGGCGGAAAGCGGACTTTTGCTGCAAATTGCACCAAGTGTAGCTCATTGGGCGAACGCGGACAGTCGCGCTGCAGCAAGAACTTCCCGTCACTTGGAAGCGTCGGTTTGCGCCTTTCAAAATGGCCGAATATTGTCATAGGTTAGAACAACGTTGGCAAATCCGACTTGCCTCCATCTGATTTTCGTCGCTTGTGCCGTTCACCCACAGGGGAAGCTCGAGCCTTGGTCAATGGTTATGGTGATCGCCCGCACTGACGGGATGTAGGGTTAGAAAAATCCGTTCGAACAGAAACACCAACGCCATACCGACCATACCGAGACCGACAATCAGCGGATCGGACTGCCACTTGATCGCCGCGAAGGTAGCTAGCACCACAACGTCGAGCGCGATTGCCGTCAATAGCATCCAGCCCTGCGCACCGATTTCGTGGCGAAGATTTCTGTAGACGCCCCAGTGAATGATGATGTCCATCACGAGGTAGAAAAAAGCGCCAAGCGAGGCGATACGGCTGAGATCAAAGAACACAGTCAGGAAGCCCGCGATCACGACAGTGTAGACCAGCGTGTGGTCCCTGATCGTGCCAGACATTCCGAAATGGCTGTGCGGGATCATCTTCATCTCGGTCAACATTGCCAGCATCCGCGATACCGCGAAAACGCTCGCGATTAGGCCCGAAGCTGTGGCCACAAGCGCAAGCGCCACCGTCAGGTAGAAGCCGGTCGGCCCAAGCGCCGGTTTAGCCGCCTCCGCGAGGGCATAATCCTTCGCAGCCACGATGCGTTCCAGCGGCAGACTTGAGCCTACGGCGAATGCGACAAGCAGATAGACAGCCACACATATTGCGATGGACAGGATAATGGCCCGGCCCACGTTGCGGTGCGGGTTTGTGATTTCCGCGCCGCTGTTCGTGATTGTGGTAAAGCCCTTGAATGCAAGGATCGACAGTGCGACGGATGCCACGAAACCACCTGCGCCAGCATCCCCGGCCGTCGCTTCGAAGGTGATGCCACTGGCCCAGAGGCCGGCCGCACCGAATAGCGTAATACCTCCGACCTTGAGCACCGCCATGACGATAGACAGAAGGCCTACAAAACGGCTTCCCGAGACGTTTACGAGATAGGCGAAGATGATCAGCCCGACGCCGAGAACCGGGACGAGAATACTGTTGGAATCGCCACCGAAAGCCTGCAGCGTGTAGGTTCCGAAGGTGCGCGCTACGAGACTTTCGCTGATGACCATCGACAGCGTCATCAGGAGTGCTGCGCCTGCCGCGACCGTCGTCGGTCCGTAAGCTTTCGTGAGGATCATCCCGATGCCGCCCGCCGACGGAAAGGCGTTCGACATCTTGATGTAGGTGTAGGCACTGAACGCGGTCACAATCGCGCCGACGACGAACGAGAACGGAAAGAGTGGTCCCGCGAGTTCAGCAATCTGTCCGGTCAGGGCGAAGATGCCCGCACCGATCATTACCCCTGTACCCATAGCAACCGCACCCGGAAGGGTGATGCTGTTTTTCTTGTAGTCTTCCGCCATCAGGTTTCCTTTGCGGTTCTCCGTCGAGCAGCCAACCAGAGCATAGGCAGTCCTGTAACTAGACCAATGCCGAGAACTGCCCAAGTGGCGCGGCCCATATCTCCGCTCGCGGCTTCTCCGCCAACATGGGCAAGGAGGAAGCTCGCAGGCACGATTCCGGCCAGCGTCGCCAATGCGAAACGCCAGGCACGCAGGCAACTGAGGCCCGCCGCATAGCTGATCATGTCGAAGGACACGAACGGCAACAGACGGCTGGCAAACACAGTGCCCGTCAAGGCGTTCTGCGAACCGAGCAGTCCAGCATCTACCTTGTCGCCGAACAGATGCTGAACTGCGTCTCGCCCAACTGTCCGTGCAAGACCGAAGGCTATCAGCGCACCGATCTCCGCACCGAGCACGACCTGAACGGTGCCCCAGAGATGCCCGTAAGCCGCACCTGCAGCCAAGGCTATCGGCGCGCTGGGAATTGGACTGGCGACCACCGCAACAATCATGAGGCCGATGATAAGTAATGGACCCCAGATGCCCGCACGCACCACCAGTGCCTCAAGAGTGTCGCGGTCTAGAAGACGCTGGGCTTCAACCAGGACCGAGGGCGCAAACCACCAGACTCCGAGCGCGGCGAACCCGAGGAGTGCCATCGCTGCAAGGATACCGATGCGAAGGCGCATCTCAGGTCGCATCGAATGCCTGCTTCATAGGCCGATCCGGCGATCTGGTGGTGCCTCTACCCATATTCGTAATCTCCTGTCGCGCGCTGATTGGCTGTTGGTTCCGCAACCGCTTCAACGCCATTTCGTTCTGTCGTATCTTCCGGAATGCCTCGACGAGGCGGCATTATGACGGAGGCGCTGGAATTCATGCTTCAGCTGTGGTGGTCATGCCAAGAAGGTGCCAGCCCTGCATCCCGTCGCGGTAATAGTGAATTCGACCGGCAGGAAACCCGTTGGCGACCATGGCTCGGATCGCAGTCGGCGACTGACCGCACCACGGACCGTTGCAAAACAGCGCTACTTCTCCGACTGTGTCAAAGTTCCAGCCATCGGCGGTGCGCGAGCAGCCAAGCTCGTCCAGCCTGTCCGTGATCTCGGGAAAGGGAATATTGACCGCTCCTGCAATCGACCCGCCCTCAAACCAGTCCGAGGTTCGGCTGTCCACGACGACAGCGCGGGGATCGCATAGCATATCGAGCAGTTCAAGTTCTGCGATCGGCACGATGCCTTCAACGGGCCGTATCGGCTGGATGCAAGATTTCGGGCAAGGACGAGAGGTCTGGGCCCAATATCCGGAGATTTCGTGCTCTGTATCCTGAATTCGGCTGATGATGACTGGACCGTTGCGAGTGGGAACGGTCACGCTGGCACGGCCCTTGGCAATGGCGACGACTGGCGTCGTAGAATCGGAGTTTTGGGACTCTTCAGTCATAATTTCACCCTATCAATTTTCTTCCGCAGAAACAGAAATCGCTTGCGACAACTGGGCCTGCGTTCATAGCGGATCATAGTGCGAACTATGGGCATGAGCATAACACCCACTACGTGGATGTCCTGAAAGGGCACTCGATGCGCCTGATGCTTGCAGCCGCAATCATTCAATGAGCGGTGCTGATGCAATAGTCGACTGGCGTTACAAAAGCGGTCAGGCTCACCGAGGAAAATGCATGAAAAACTTGCAGCGGCTCAAGCTTCGCACAGAGACTGGCCGCTCCAACCACCCGACAGGGCTATTGAAACACCTCGGACGAGCTCCAGGCAGAGAGGACTCGGGAGCAAGACTACCTGGAGCTTTGGGCCGAGAGCGCCATTGCAACAGAACTCATCACACATCTCAAATGGGCGGGAAGCGGATTTTCGCTGCGCCGCAGACCAAAGTCGGGTGTGCGATAAAGCCGACGTAACTTTGCGGTTTTCAATGAATTTCGTTTAGCCCACATTCAAACCGTACCGAAACGTTCTAGTGACGATCAACAAAACCTTTCACCAGCGCGGGCCGTTTGTAGGCGCTCGCGCCGCAAGCCTGATTTCACGATAGGCTTGCGGATGCTTACGAGGTTCTGCTTGCGGCCTGGTGGCGGCGCTATCTCGGCAATTTCCAATCTTTTCGGTTCTCCTCCGCATCGGTGCCGAGGCCCAAACCTTTACCTGCGTGGGTTTCACCAGTCGATCCGCCCAGATCGAAACCGGGCCGGTCAACTTTCTCGGAAGAATCCGTCGACTCCGACTTGTCGGTCTTGGGTGACGGCTTCGTCGATTCTTCGGCTGTTGCCTTGACATCGGGTTCTGCGCCATCATCGCTTGATGGTCGGCGATTGGCGGGGTTGTCCTTGTACTCGTCCACCTGGACACCTTTTCCGTCCAGGCTCTGTCCGGGCAGTCTCTGCGCCTTGTCACGATTGCTGAGGATATCGTTCTTCCTCACTTTCGCGTCGTCAAGTTCGGTCATTGCACCGGTTCCACTGCTTTGTCCTGCTGACATGTTGTGTACTCCAGTTTGCTTTACGGGGTTGCGGTGCGTCGCAAGCGTCAACACCCAGCCTCGGCACGAAGGCCGATGCTGGCCCCTACTTCATGTGGGTGGCCATGGTGCCAACCACAAGGACAGTCCGAACCTTGTCGGAATGTCCCAGGATTAATTCTTCTTGCTTCTGTCCGGGCCTCCGGTGTGACTGCTGCGGGTAACCGAGACCGGATCGCTGGCAGGAAACGTGTCTTCGAGTCCTTCTTCCAACTTGTCGTCGAGTTCCTGGTCAAATGTGTCGGGCTTGGTTTCACCCTTGGCCGCGTCGGTCGCCGCTTCGCAGCTCGCATAGATAGCGGAATGGCGACCATCGATCACATAGGCCCAGCCGCCGTCTCGCTTTCTAAGTTCGTATTCCTGGTTTTTCATGAGTACACCTTTCACTACCCAACTCGCTCGGTCCCACATCGTTCCGTTTGCAGCACGCTCAAGCAAAAATAGGTACGTATTGGTAGTTCGGGCGGGACCCTGCAAATCACTAAACAAACCAGGAAGCTTTGCGCCAAAGGCGAACGGGATACTGATGACACGTGGGGCGCATGTTCTGAAATGTCTCGGTCGACATAAATCGACTGCGCGCCAGGCTTACGGTGCCCGCAGTTTAGAAGAGTTCAAGCGTGGGTATCCGGCGAAGCCCAGTAAACACGAGCGAGAGCGGTTTTGTCGTGTCCGCTCTTCATAGGGGACACTCATCGGCCCATACCGGGAACCATTTTCGGACCGGTGCGTTTTGATGAAGGTGACCAAATCCGGGCTCCATAAAAAGGAGTTGGTATGTCCACATCTTCAAATACGCGCAATCGTCTGACCGTCCTAAGCAAATTTGGAGCTGACCCAGGGTCTCTAAGCGCGGATACCTATATTCCGAAGAACTTCCCAAAGAACGGTCCCCTCGTCGTCGTGCTGCATGGCTGCACCCAGTCGGCGGAGAGCTTCGATAACGGATCAGGCTGGTCTACTCTCGCCGACGAATGCGGTGTAGGTAATTACTCACCCCCTTGCCATGCGCCACAATGTCTGAATCCATGACGGTATGGATCGGACTGATTTGCAGCAGCTGAGCAAGGACGAATTGATCGAGATGGTGCTTCGGCTCCAGCGTCCTGC
>Ga0163216_101498_pt1 | contig 13497 bp, 13 predicted proteins | sample SynspAceP_FD_167610 | JGI IMG/M metagenome (GOLD analysis project Ga0163216, IMG submission 167610) | Saline lake microbial communities from Ace Lake in Antarctica - Synechococcus sp. Ace-P (Illumina Assembly) | ecosystem: Environmental > Aquatic > Non-marine Saline and Alkaline > Saline ...
TCTACAACCAACAACTTCCGCAGTCAGCACTGGGCAGTAAGTCGCCCTTGCAGGCGATGAAGGACTGGCACAAACTCAGACCAGAACTGTTTAAGAAACAGCCATACTTCCTGCCGGGATGTGACAGTTAGGTATGGTCGATGTGTAGCAGGTCCTTGATGGGTAAATTTAGTTGCGGGAGGGCGCAATCGCCGTTGCTTAGCTGCACTTCGGTGTCGGGACTGAGCGTTGCAATCGAGGATTAAGCGTTGGGTTATACGGAGAACTTGGCACAGCCTGAAGTGTTACCCAAGATAAATGTGCCCTGCGGGATACTTAACCCGTGGCACGCTCCGGGTCGCGAGGAAAAAACCGATCGCGAGAGGGCCGACGCGGCCCAGAAACATCGTTACGATGATGACGGCGCGGCCAAAGTCGTCAAGTTCGGGGGTGATCCCCCGCGACAGCCCGACGGTGCCAAAGGCCGAGGAGACCTCGAACGCCAGATCGATAAACTCTCCATCATGACTGATCGACGCCAAAAAGATACCTGTCAGCACCAGAAGCAACGAAATGGTCGTCAGTGCCAGAACCTTCATCACTTCGTCAACGCCCAAGGACCGGCCGAAGGCGTGCAGCGTCTTTTGGCGTTTGAAAAACGCGATGGTGGCAAGGATCAGAACGCAGAGTGTTGTCACCTTGATACCGCCTGCGGTGGATGTGCTGCCCCCGCCGACCAGCATCAGCGTCATGGTCAGCATTGTGGTGCTGTCATGCATCCCGCCCGTGTCGATGGTGTTGAAGCCGGCCGTGCGCGGCGTGACCCCCTGAAACCAGCTCGCCCAGAGGCGCTCGCCCGTATCAAGCATGCCGAGGGTGCGCGGGTTGGTCCATTCGAGCAGGCCGAACATCACACTGCCCCAGACGATGAGCACAGCCGTGCCGAACAACATCAGCTTGGAGTGTAGCGTCAGCGTGCGCCAGCGGCGCTTTTGGTAGATATCGCCGACGACAATAAATCCGAGCCCGCCAAGGATGAACAACAGCGGAATGACGATATTGATGACCGGATTGCCGACCCACCTCATGAGACTGTCGGGATAAAGCGCAAATCCCGCATTGTTGAAAGCCGAGACCGAATGGAACACCGCGTGCCACACGCCGGTCCACCCCAGTTCGGGCACAAAGACAAAACCTAGGAAGAATGCCCCCACCGCCTCGCAGGTGAGCGAGATCACAAGGATCAGGCGCGTAAGATAGCCAAGATTTGACAGGGATGTCTGGTTGAGATCCTCCCGCAGGATCAGGCGCTGCGGCATCCCCATCGGAATACCGAGCGCGCCCAGCAGCAGCACGGCAAAAGTCATCAGACCCAGCCCGCCAAGTTTGATCAGAATGACAATCACCGCCTGCCCGAAACCGGTAAACGTGCTTCCGGTGTCGAACAGCACAAGGCCCGTGACCGTTACCGCCGAGGTGGAGGTAAAAATCGCATCGCTCAGGCCGACATCGCCGTAATGCGAAATGGGAAGCCACAACAGCAAACTGCCCAGGATGATAAACCCAATGTAGAAGACCACCAGCAGCGCGGGCGGTGGCAGCCGGAAGCGGGCAATTCGGCGCAACAGTCTCGAGATGCGCGATGCCATCGGATCAAAGGGTTTCTGCGAAACTGCGCAGGTCTTTGCGCTGTCCCAAAAGCAACAGCAGGTCATCACGTTGCAGCAGGCAACCCGTTTGATCATCGCCGATAAATTCGGTGCCGCGCATCACACCGATACACCGCAGGCTAAACTTTTTTCCATGTGCAAGATCTTTGAGGTTCTTGCCCTCAAGGCTTTCGGGGATACGAAAATTGACTACGTGATACCCGTTACCAAGGCTTACGTAATCGCGTACCAGCGGGTTGTTCAGCACTTGGGCGATATGCTGGGCCACCTCCACCTCGGGGTGGATGATCCGGTCCACACCCAGCTTGCTCAGGATGCGGTGGTGGGTCTTGGTCGTGGCCTTGGCCCAGACCACAGGCACGCCCACCAGCTTGAGGTTCATGGTGGACAGAATGCTGGCTTCCAGATCGGAGCCCATGGCGACAACGGCAACTTCGCAATCCGAAAACCCCGCTTCGCGCAGTGCTGCATCGTCGCGCCCGTCTACGATGAGGGCCTGCGACAGCACGTCGGCATGGTTGGCCACGCGCGCCTCTGAAATATCAACCCCGATCACATCGTTGCCGAAGCGCTGAAGCTCTTTCGCGACGGAGCTGCCGAAATTACCCAGACCGATCACGCCGAAGGTGCGGCTGCTTTTCATTTTCATCGTCGAACTCTCCGGTTCAAGGTCGTCCACGCCACCCGATCTGAGGTCTGAAACCCTGACCGGAACAGCCAACGCGTTATTGCGACATTTACCGATGCGCTCGGTATAAGGAAAGCCCTGTCTTCGGCCTGATCCCATCATCCGCACGGCATTCCGGGACCTCAAAATTCACCATGACCGCCCCCTTGAAATGGGATCCCCCTGCACCCCATCTCAAGCTGTTGGCCTGAGAGACGCAGATCATCTGCGCCCGGTAGCCACGCATGGCAGGACGGTCATAATCTTGGATTACTTACAGCTTTTACTCGGCTTCGCCCTGCTGGTTGCAGGCGGCGAGGCATTGGTGCGCGGTGCCGTATCGGTTGCGGCCAAATTCGGGGTATCCCCCCTTCTGATCGGTCTGACCCTCGTGGGCTTCGGCACGTCTACGCCGGAACTGGTCACCAGTTTGCAGGCGGCATGGTCCGGCTTTCCAGGCATCGCGGTCGGGAACGTCGTAGGGTCCAACCTCGCGAACATCCTTCTGATCCTTGGGGCCGCTGCTGTGATTGCCCCGATGGCAATTGATCAGGTGGCCTTTCGCCGTGACGGTATGGCGCTGGCGGTTGCAACAGCCCTTGCCGTGGGCGTCATCTTGCTCGGTGTGCTTGACCGCTGGATGGGGGGTGTGCTGCTCGCAGCGTTGATCGCCTATATCTGGATCGCATACAAAACCGATGTGGCGCTGCCGTCGAATGACGATGGCGAAGACGCGGCGGCAACAGCAACTTCCGTCTGGCCCGCCCTTGCCCTTGCCGTCGGCGGGATCGCACTGACCGTATTTGGCGCCCGCCTGACCGTCGACGCCGCCGTGACGCTGGCGCTTTTGTGGGGAATGAGCGAGACAGTCGTAGGCCTTACAGTGGTCGCGGTCGGCACCTCGCTGCCAGAGCTGATCACCTCCGTTATGGCAGCCTTACGGCGCGAATCTGACCTCGCCTTCGGCAACATCATAGGCTCCAACATCTACAATATTCTCGGCATCATGGGCGTCACCGCACTGGTCCATCCCATCCCGATCCCGCCCCAGATTGCCCAATTCGATGTCTGGGTCATGGTCGCGGCGACACTTGCGCTGATCTTTGCTGTGCTGGCATGGCGGCGGATCGGGCGGGGAACCGGCCTCGTTTTCCTCGGCGCCTATGCCGCCTATACCGGATGGCTGATCGCAGGGATATAGCGCTACTGTCACGCAACTTTATTCAAGCAAGGACAGACGAATGCCTCAGGTGCGCCACCGCATCATCACGCTCGCAGGTGCAGGCACCGCCCTGCTTGTCTGCACCAGTGCAGCCCTTGCACAGACAGCCGACAGGTCGGCAGATGTCAAAATGATGGACGTATGTGCGGAGTGCATCTTTGACGGAGCGGACTTTGCGGACCGCAAGCTGATGGGGATAAAATTCGTGTCCGCCCGGCTCAGCGATGTGGTCTTTGACCGCGCCCCCCTGAACATCGCCGTCTTTGATGGCGCTGTCCTGCGCGGGGTCAGTTTCGACGGAGCAGACCTCAAGGGTGCCAGTTTCGTCGGAACCCGGCTTTTTGACGTGACGTTCGAGGGCGCCGATCTGGGCGGTGCGGTATTCGAAGGGGCCGTTCTGGAGCAAACCGATCTCCGATCAGGGCGTTTATGTAATACTCAGGTTCCTGGCGACGTTATGGATAATTCGGACTGCGAATGAATATAATATCCTCGGAAACGCCCCGCCCCGACGACAGCGCCGCTATGTCGCTCTCGCAAGTGTTGCGGCTTTTGCTGGCGGACAGCAGGGATCGCATCAGCCTAAATGACATCATCGGACTGCTCGGGAATCGCAGCTTTGTGCCACTCCTCATCGTTTTTGCGATACCGAACCTATTTTTCTTTATTCCGGGCGGATCTGTCCTTACCGGCCCCCCGCTGATATTTGTCGCGAGCCAGCTTGCGCTGGGGCGTCCGGCAGTCTGGTTGCCGGATTTTCTGGGGCAACGGTCCGTCGACAGTGCAGCTTTTTCACGGATCGTCACACGGGCGCTGCCATGGGTGGAATGGTTCGAACGTCTGGCGCGTCCGCGCTACTGGATCTTGCCCCAACGGGCCGCAGACAGGATCATCGGCGCTGCCGCCCTTGTGATGTCCATATTCATGTTTCTGCCGATACCCTTCGGAAACACTTTGCCTGCCTTATCGGTTATCATGCTGGGGCTTGGCCTGAGCGCGCGGGACGGCCTGTGGCTGCTCGCAGGCTTCACTGTCAGTCTGGTATCTTTTGCCGTCGTCGCTGCGATCTTTGTCTTGGGCGGCGTTGCCATGGCCACGGTTTTCTGACGCTAGCGCGGAAATTCAGGTGCGCCGCGTGACCAAGAGCTTGTCGATACGGCGTCCGTCCATATCGACAACTTCGATGGTCCAATTCTCCAGTTGCGCCTTTTCGCCGACTTCAGGCAAACGCCCGAACCGCTCCAGCATAAACCCCGCAGCGGTGTCGTAGTCCCGCGCGACCTCCACGGGCAGGTTCAACAGCTCGCACAGCTCGTCCACCGGCATCCAGCCGGACACGAGATAAGATCCGTCGCCGCGCGTGACAAGTTTCGGCTCATCCTCCGCATCGTCAGGAAATTCGCCGGTGATCGCTTGCAGCACATCCATCGGAGTGACCACCCCTTGCAGGTGGCCGTATTCGTCATAGACCAGCAGCATATGGGCGGGTGCTGTGCGCAAAAGGTCGATCACGTCCGGGGCCGGTAACCCTTCTCGCACCACGGGGGCCGCGCGCAGCAGCGTGCGCAAATCGAAATCATCGCGCGCCAGTGCGGGGGCCAATATGTCACGGGTCAGCAAGATCCCGATGACATTGTCCTGTCCTCCTTCCCACACCGGCAAACGGGACCGGCTGGTCAGGTGCAAGGCGGCCAACACTTGCGCATTGGTGCCGCTTATGTCGATCATTTCGAGATCCAGCCGGGATGTCATCAGCCCGCGCGCTGTCCGGTCCGCGACCCGCATCACCCCTGCGATCATCCGGCCTTCGGCAGGCTTCATCGCGCCCGTGCTTTCGGCCTCCGCAATGATGAGGCGCACTTCTTCATCACTTACGATTGCAACTTGCGAGCCAGATTGCCCCAGAAGATACAGCACAGCCTTACCGGAGTATGACAGCACCCAGATCAGAGGCGAAGCCACTTTTGCCACGATCCGCATCATGGGTGCGACCCTGACCGCAATAGCTTCTGGCGCTTTGAGCGCGATCTGCTTTGGTACCAGCTCGCCTATAATAAGTGACAGGTAGGTGATTGCCACAACCACCGCCCCCACGCCGAGCGGTTGGGCAATTGCTGCCGACATCCCCTGCCCGATCAACACCTCCGACAGGCGCGCGCCAAGCGTCGCCCCGGAAACCGCACCGTTCAGCACTCCAACCAGCGTGATCCCGATTTGCACGCTGGACAAAAACCGGGCCGGATCCGCAGCCAGCGCCAAGGCGGTCGCGGCGGCCCTGTTGCCTTTGGCCGCCATGACCTTCAACCGCGTGGGGCGGGCCGACACAATGGCCAGCTCTGACATGGCAAACAGCCCGTTGACCAGCGTGAGCAGAATGACGGTCAAAATTTCGAAATACATGTGTTTTGCTTACTTGAGAGACAGGGCAGCAGCCAATGCTGGAGCAGATCGAAAAGTGCGGTTCAGCTCCGGAAAATGCGCAAGGCGCTCACCAGAGCGTCCCAGACATCCACAAAGCGCGCATAGTAGTGCTCCCGTGCAGTATAGGGATGAGCACCGGTTCCGACCAGAGCATCCTCGACCGCGTCAACAAGGCGCAACAGCCGGCGGCGGTGAATGCCCGAATGGGTCTGGACAGGGTCCGCGACAACGCCCGCAAAGGCGCCGATGACAGCGCCCAGCATCAGCAAGCCGGCAATATTCGCGGCCAACAACCCCGCAGAGGCTGCAGCAGGGAAAACACCATACCACATCGCGCCCACCGTCTGGCCCAACGGAAAATGCGCCACCGCAGTTTCCAAAGCGAAGGCATTCGCCAGTGTCGGCGCCATCGAAATCATCCCGGGTGTTACGGCATGAAATACCAGCCCACCGATGACGAGCGCGAGAAGCGCATTTGTAATATCAGCGACCGCCGAGCGTGCGCCGGAGTATTCCGCCAGAGCAGTGGCGATCCCGGCGCTGGCCTGCGTGATAGCTGCCACATCTGCCTTGGTCCGAAAGAGGTTGCGGAACTGCGGTGCTGCAAGGATTTCGCGCGACAAGCCGCCACTGTCGAGGGGCGCGCCGTCTGGCAACCGGACACCAAGCAAATCAGAGACAACCGCTGCCTCGACCTGTGCTGCCACACGCGTACGCAAAACGACGCGCCGTCCCCGCAACCAGCGGGCCGCACGCCGCAACCGCAACAGGCCGCAGAATCCCGCCAATATACGGGTCAGCACCAGCAACGGTGACAACATCACATTGACAGGCGCGCGCAGGATGTCGCCGCCCAACGCATGTCTGTGCAAAAGCAGTGTTCCGCGCAGGCTGAAATGCTCTGCGATAAAACCATCGACGCGCACGCGCAGCTTGGTGAAATATGCGCGCTCTGGCGTGGTGCCGTTCGCTTCGTCACTAGAGGGGGCAGCAGCCAAGATCATTGCAGTGGTTCACCGTTTCCTTTCGAGAAGTTCCAGATCGCATCGCGGAAATGCGCCATGAGCCGAACACTTCGCAAGCCATATCTCAAATCACCCCGAGAGCATGGTTTTTCAAGCTGTCGCGGAAACAAACCGCAGCGCAGGTGGTGTAATTCAGCTCTTTATTTTTCTGGCCGTCTTGTAGAGCGTCGACCGTCATCATAAATTTCGGAATGGTGGCACAAATTACGCTGTCCGGAGCTCTCTGATTGCACACTATCACCAAATTGTTGGAATTATCAGCCGCTCCCATGGCCGGGCAAGGCAGCTCACGGTTACGCAAAGGCGATACTGATCGCCTGCGGTTAACGCTTCTTGCTGAGTACTGGCGATCGGGCATCACCCGTTTGATAATCATTCTTGCCCTTGCTGTCGCTGTTATGGTCGTACCGGGTGCGTCTGTGGCGAAACTTGCGCAGGCATCAGACGCCACAGCGCCTGAAGTGTCCCAAACGCTTGCGGTTCTGACTGCCGCACATGACCACAGAGGAAGCCACCCCGTTGTCGGGGATACGCCTCCCGGTATCCAGCCGGGCGCCTCCGACTTGCCGCGCTTTGACACGACACTTGAGCAGATCGTTCCCGGGCGCGTCCTGTCCCACGCAACTTATCCATCGGATATCCGTCCCCCTGTGCGGGCACCGCCTGAAATCTAAGCATACCCTCTCCGCTTTCCGATTTCAGGCTCATAAGGATTTCCAACATGCGCAGGCCAAAATGGGTCATCGCGACCTATGCCATGCTGCTGCTTCTTGCAGTAATGGCTGCACTCCCGAATTTTCTTCCCTCCCAGATGCGCGACAAGCTGCCCCCCTGGGCCACGCGCGAGGCTGTTTCACTCGGCCTTGACCTGCAAGGCGGTGCGCATCTTTTGCTGGCTGTCAACCGCGAGGATCTGGCCGCGTCCCGCCTGCAGGATCTGCGCGATACTGTTGTTGCCGAAATGCGGCTTTTGGGGCTGGACCCCGCGATAGTGCGCGCACAAGACAACAGCCTGATCGTGCCTGCCAATGATGATCTGAAGACGGCCCTCCAATCCGCGCTAACCCGTGACCTCCAGCCGGGCAGTGCTGCGGATTTCACGCTTGCACAGGCCGGTGGCACACTCGTGCTCTCCGCCTCTCAGGCCGGTCTTGACCGTGCCGCGACACAGGCCGCAGACAGGAGCCTCGAAGTTATCCGCAACCGCGTGGATCAGGTCGGCGTGACAGAGCCGGTCATAAACCGCGTGGGCGATGACCGGATCCTTGTGCAGATGCCCGGTGTCGAGAACCCGGCACAGCTGCGCGCGCTTTTGGGCTCGACCGCGAAAATGAGCTTCCAGATGGTGGCACCCGCGCCCGGTCCGGGCGTCTCCCTGCTGCCGATGAGTGATAGCTCTGGCACAATCGCCGTGCAGGATGCTGTGGCCCTCTCCGGTGACCATCTGGAACAGGCCGCTGCTGCCTTTGCACCGGATACGGGCATGCCCATGGTGACCTTCGCTTTTGACCGGCAGGGTGCTACACTCTTTGCGGAAATCACCGCAGCAAACATCGGGCGGCAATTTGCCGTTGTGCTGGACGGCAAAGTTCTCACCGCACCGGTGATCCAGCAAGCGATCCCGGGCGGGAATGGCCAGATCACGGGAAATTTCACGCCAGAAGAGGCCCAGACGCTAAGCGTGCTGCTCACCTCGGGCGCACTGCCTGCCTCGCTCGACGTGATCGAGGAGCGCAGCGTCGGTGCGTCTCTCGGCAGCGATTCAATCCGTTTGGGTCTCGTGACAGGTGCGGCGGGACTGGCCCTTGTGGTGGCGATGATGGTGGGCCTTTACGGCGGCTGGGGGGTGTTGGCGAGCGGTTTTCTCGCGCTCAACGTCATGCTGACACTCACGGCCATGGGGATGCTCGGGGCGACGCTTACTTTGCCGGGGATCGCGGGCATCATCTTGTGCCTCGGGATCGCGGTAGACAGCAACATCCTGATTTTCAGCCGCATCCGCGAACAGACCCGCACCGGCGCTGTTGCCATCAAAGCCCTCACAAAAGGGTACGGACAAGCATGGGCCACCATCTTTGATGCCAACATCACGACGCTGCTGGCGATGGTGCTGTTGTTTTTGTTTGGCGCAGGGCCGATACGGGGGTTCGCCGTCACCATGACGCTGGGCATCCTCATCTCGATGTTTACTGCCGTGGTGCTGATGCGCTTTGTGATGGAAACGGTGGTGAGGGCGCGCAAACCTGCACGGCTGGATATTGCGCCCTTGTTCGGCACAGTGCCGGCACCCGGTGCGTTTTCGTTCATGCGCCGCGGGGTCCTTGCAATGATCGTCTCGGGCGTGCTGTCGGTGGGCGCACTTGGCGCTTTGCTCTATCCCGGCCCGACCCTTGGCATTGATTTCACAGGCGGGGTGCAGATGGTTCTACGCTCCGACACGCCCGTGCCTTTACCGCAATTGCGCAGCCTCCTTGCCACGCAAATATCCGGCGATGCCAGCCTGCAAGCGTTCGATGACCGAAACGAAGCCCTGATCCGCATTCAGGGGGACGCCAGTCAGGCAACCGTAACAGCCGTGGAAAAGGCCGTAACAAGCCTCATCCCGCAGGCAACATTCGCGCAGATTGATCTGGTAGGGCCAACCGTCAGCGGGGAGCTTGCCATGACCGGCCTGCTTGCGCTCGGCCTCGCAGTGCTTGGCATGTTGTTCTACATCTGGGCGCGGTTCGAATGGCATTTCGCGGCCAGTGCAATCGCGGTGTTGTTTCTCGACGTGACCAAGACGGTTGGTGTGATCGCCCTGATGGGCTGGGAGGTGAACCTGACCACCATCGTCGCCTTGCTGACGCTGATCGGGTATTCGGTGAACGACAAGGTCGTCGTCTATGACCGCATCCGTGAAACACTGGCCCAAGGGGGCGACAAGCCCCTGTCAGAGGTCATCGACACCAGTCTCAATCAAGTGCTGGCACGGTGTATATTCACCTCCGCCACAACGCTTCTGGCCATTGTGCCCATGGCGATCTGGGGCGGCCCCGCCGTGGCAGGTTTCGCCTGGCCGCTGATCACAGGCGTGGTAATCGCCACAGCGTCTTCGCTGTTTATCGCAGGCCCGTTGTTGAACTTTCTGGCGCGCCCGAGAGGGGCTATCGTTTTGCCGACAGCGCTCGCTGATCGTCCGATCGGATAGTTTCGCTAATCCCCGAGGCGCAACCCGCCTCGGGGAACACCGAAAGCCGATGCATGAAACTGGAATTGTCTTTCCGGTTCAACAGACGAAGGTGGCTCGACCACGGTGTTAAGGAGGCCATCTCTCGACAAACTCTTGTGCTTCAAAGTCCAGTATTAGCCAGCGGAGCATCCCCATATCGATAAAAAGCAAACTCAGCTTGAACCGTGTGCTCCGTGTTACAGGTCTTCAATCTAGGTGTTTGATCCCACGGTTTGATGGTGCGATCTTTTCTCAGAAATGGAAGGAAGCATTATGCACTGCACGGCAGGCTCATACATGGCATGATCCCGAGAGTGGAACAAGTTCGTCCTGGGTGCGCCACGACAACGCACGTCGTCAGCGCAGCAATATAGCGATCCACTGCCCCCTCTCGAGATCACGCTTTGCGTGACCCTGTCAGGCAACGGGACAGGGCATTGCGTAGCAATGTTCCGAGAGGACAAGCTTCGATCTCGGCGTTAAGCAAAGAGCTCGGCATTAATCCAAAGACGGTTGCCAAGTGGCGGAAGCAGGCAACGATTGATGATTTGAAGACCGGACCGGGGGATCCGCGCTCAACGGTTCTGACCCAGCCGGTGGAAGCAGCGGTTGTGGCCTTCCGGCGTCATACACTGTTGCCGCTGGACGATTTGTCTCTCTGTGTTGCAACCGTCGATCCCACATCCGTTGGCTGGCAGGGTATTGCGTAGCAATGTCCCGAGAGGCTGACGCGGTCATCGCTGCACCGATGCCTCCAGCGGCACGGCATATCGCGCCTGCCCGATATCGAAGGTCCCTTTCGTGCATTTTCAATGCGCGTCCTGCGTCCTTGCCGGGCAGTGGACAAACCAAAGCGTCAGAAGTTCAAGCGCTACCCGATCCATTGCCCGGCAAGGTCATGCATGGCATGATCCCGAGAGGGGGGTTCTTTCATATCCACTGCCCCTCCCGTGCATTTTCAATGCACGGGAGGGGCAGTGGGCAATGCATGTCTACATACATGAGAGGGGATATCGCCGAAGTGCAGACCACTAAAGGAAAGCTTTATCTCTTTGCCGGCATCGACCGCACCAGCAAGTTCGCTGTGACCCAACTCGTGGAAAAGGCCGACCGGCGCACGGCTTGGGCGTTCTTACAGCACTTGCTCTAAGCTGTTCCCTACCACGTCCACACCATTCCTACGGATCGAGCCATTGCCCCCTCTCGGCAGATTGCTCCGCAATCGCCTGTCCCGCTGCCCGACAGGGTCATCCAGCGGATAACCCCGAGAGGGGGCAGGATATGTAGCTTGCGCCGCAGCCACCGTTTGGGCCCACCCCCTGCCCGGCAGCACATGCTTGCATGTGTGAGAGGGATGCTTGCGGGCATTCCACTTATTACCAGACAGGCGCATGCAAAGCATGCTGCAGAGATGGCGCCTTCGCCTTCCACTGCCCGGCAGTTGCTGCTTGCAGCAACGAGAGGGAATCAGCAGGTGCAGCGGCCCGGATGAGCCCTTGTACAGGATGGCACAGATAACGTCCTCTGCCCCCCCACACATGTAAACATGTGCTGCCGGGCAGTGGACGACATAAGGGACTGAAGTCCGGCACTGACCAGTCCAGACCGACGCGTTCGGGTAGGCTTGCTACAAATCCAGTCGTCTGCCTCAACGGCAATCCAAGCCCCTCAGCTGAACTGACCGCGAAGAGATATCGAGGGGCCTCTTTGAGGGGCGGTCTTTCCGACAACTTTGGCGACATCTGAGGCGAGCAGTGTCGACAATCAGCCGTGAAGTCGTGCGCAATGGCGGGTGGTGTGCCTACCGTGCAGCTCGCGCCGACGAGCGAGCTTTAGAGAATACCCGCCGCCCCAAACCCTGCCTGTTGGCATTCAATCCCACCTTGTGCAAATTGGTCGCGGGGAAGCTGTCGGAGCAATGGTCACCCCAACAGATAGCCGGTTGGCTGAGAACCCAGCATCCCGGGGACCCTTCCATGAATGTGTCGCATGAGACGATCTATAAAAGCCTGTTCATTCAGGCGCCCCGAACCGAAGAATTGGGTGTTCTCAAGAAAGAGCTTCTGGCCCATCTGCGCAGCCGAAGGATCATGCGTCGCGGAAGGACTTCAAAGACAATTGGGCAGACGAGGGGCCAGGTCATCGATGCCGTGTTGATCCGCGACAGACCGGCAGAGATTGAAGACCGTGCCATTCCTTTAAACTCATTGCCCGGCCGTACATTTGCAAAGCAAATGTCACGAGAGGGGGAAGGCGACCTTCTGAGCTGTGCCAAAAACAGCCACATCGCAACACTGGTTGAGCGCACCTCGCGCTTCGTGATGCTGGTTAAGGTCGGCGGCAAGGACAGCGACAGCGTTGTCGGCGCCCTGATCCGACAGGTTCAGTATCTGCCGCAAGGATTGATGGCCTCACTGACTTGGGACCGTGGGACCGAACGTGTCTATCATCGCAAGTTCACCGTTGCGACGACGCTCAAACGTGCGCATCTCAAGTCCTCTCTGGACACTGCTACGCAATGCCCTGACGATAATAGATGGCAAAGGCTGCTTCCTCCCCTCTCATGCATCTACGATGCATTCCCGGGCAATGGACAACATTTTCGTCGAACGGCTGTGACTGTCGTTAAAGTACGAATGCGTCTACCTGCATGCCTGGGAAACCGGATCGGAAGCCAGAGCTGGCGTCAGAAAATGGATCGCGTTCTACAACCACAAGCGTCCGCATTCCTCTCTTGGCGGCAAACCACCTGCTGTGGTCCATTGGCAAGGAATTGAAACAACCAACCCCGATCAGCAGCTGCAAAGAGTAGCTTAAACTACGCCAGATTCTGTCCAACAAATGGGAATTGCTCAATAAAGCTGTCGATCAAATACACAGAACGGCTGGCTGACGCTGGCCTGGAGCCCGGTGTGGGAATGGTAAGTGACAGCTATGACAACGCGCTGGCGGACACGATGATTGGCCTGCTCAAAGCCGAAGTCATCCACAGGTTGGGGCCATGGAAGTCCGCGGATGCTGTCGAATGGGAAACCCTCAAATGGGTCGACTGGTGCAACAACCGTCGCCCGCTCGAACCAATCGGATACGTCACACCAACTGAGGCAGGGGAGGCCTTCTATGCAAACATGAACACACTCGATAAAGTCGCTTGAGAAGACCTAAATAGTCTCCAGTAAAACCGGGGCGGCTCAAACCTGCGTGTGAGCTATGCCGGAATTTGGGTGATGGCGTGATTTGAAAGGCGGCGTATTGTGGCGGTGTAAAAGCCAGCCAGAACCTCACAAGGAGCAATACGCCTA
>Ga0163216_101500_pt1 | contig 13462 bp, 8 predicted proteins | sample SynspAceP_FD_167610 | JGI IMG/M metagenome (GOLD analysis project Ga0163216, IMG submission 167610) | Saline lake microbial communities from Ace Lake in Antarctica - Synechococcus sp. Ace-P (Illumina Assembly) | ecosystem: Environmental > Aquatic > Non-marine Saline and Alkaline > Saline ...
AGCCTTAAACTTGTCTGAAAAACTGCGTCTCTTCGTCATTTGTGTATCCTGTCTTCAAGCTTGGATACATCTTAGCACGCTGTCCAGTTTTGCCGGACCACTTCAGGGTGACGGCCCTTTCACAGTGTTTGCCCCAGTAAATGACGCTTTTGCGGCCTTGCCTGCAGGCACGGTTGAGACACTGCTCATGCCAGAAAATAAAGCCATGTTGCAAAAAGTGCTGACAGCCCATGTCGTCGCGGGTGACTGGTCTTCTGCCGACATCGTCGCAGCCGCTCGTGCAAGCAGCGATGGCTTCTACCATTTCAACGCAGTCTCGGGTGATGCGCTTTCAGCCCAGGTAAAAGGTAAAAATGTCTACCTTATCGATGAAAGCGGCAATGCTTCTCGTATCATCATAGCCGACGTCGACCAGTCCAACGGTGTAATCCACGTAGTCAATGCGGTTCTTGTGCCGAAGTAATCCGATCGCATCATGTATCAGATTTCCTCTCCGTTGCGACGGGGGGGAGCTTCACAAAGGAGGCCACTATGCAACGTCGTAGCTTACTCACCGGTTTATTTGCCCTTTTCGGAACACGCGCTTATGCCGTGTCAGGATCGTTCGAGATCATGCGCACCGAAGCCGAGTGGCGCGCTATGCTGACTGATGTCGAATATGCTGTGATGCGCGAGGAGGAGACAGAAACACCTTATTCTAGTACGCTCAACAAGGAGACGCGGAAAGGCCTTTATCACTGCAAGGGTTGCAGCTTGTCCGTTTACAGCTCCGCGCATAAGTACGACAGCGGCACAGGCTGGCCGAGCTTTACTGAGAGTCTAGCAGATGCTGTGGGAACCAAGCCCGACAACACGCTCTTCACAAGACGCACGGAAGTTCATTGCCGCCGCTGCGGCTCGCACTTCGGACACATATTTGATGATGGTCCGCAGCCCACCGGTAAACGGCACTGCCTGAATGGTGTAAGCCTTACTTTCGATGCGTGATCCTGCGGGGCTTGATTGATAGTGAAAGCCTCGTTGCGCACCCTTAAGACGAGAAATTAAGAAAGATACGTTCCAAATTCATCTGCTAATTTATCGGCGCGCGGGGGCCGAGTTGATGGCCACTGGACAACCTAATAGTTTGGCACGGCTGATCAATTCTGCATCATAAATCCGAATTTCCCACTGGCGCTCACCATACCCATTCCGATGGTTTACCCGTTCGGTACTGCGCTCATGCGTTCCAGCACCGTATTGCTGATTCACATCCAGCGCCATCAGGCGGTCGGCGACAAACCCAAGCATCTCGGCCAGTAACGGAGCTAGCAGTTAGGCAGCAGTCTCCGCGTCGCCGTGCCGCCATTGGTCATAATCGTCTGGGGACAGGATAAGCGGCATGCGGTTGTGAAACTTAGCGGTGAAGTCGTGACCATGCTGTAAAATGTATCATCCACATCCGTATCGCCAATGAGGGCTTTCTATTATTTCCATATCCCTGCAAAGGCGAACGCATCCGCTCCCTTTAGATTGAACCAGTGGAAGGTTGCGGGGTTTCGCCCCGTGGCTTCGGCGTTGGCCCTCGCAGGTATCAAGCAGCGGCGGTGTTCAAAGCTCTCCTTCCATAGCCCAGCGGATCGAATCTTGCATCCCTGGTGTTGTTCCATGCCTGAAGCTTTAGCCATTTCCCTGTCTTCTTGCTTTTGTTCGGTTTCAGGAATCCCCATCGTGCGCGCGTCAGGAACCGGTCGCCGTCTTCAATCGTGACGATTGAGGCGCGGTATTTCGGATAGATCGCGGGCAAGGGTTCTGAATTGCCCAGCCGGTCGAGATCGGGTGAGAAGGCGAACAGATGGCGCACGGCCTCAACGGGCATGGTGGCTGAATACAGGTTGCACATAAAGGCGTTGGTATCGGATGGACAGGCTAAGTCCAACGGGTCGGTCATCGGCCCACCGCGAAAGAATGGCTGAGGCGGTGTAAATGACGGAGGTTCAGTGATTTTGACCTTCTCACTGCCTCGGTGTTGGACTAGACGATGGAGCATGCGCCGCAGAACAATCGATCTTAATGATGACCACGACCAGAAAGTCGGCGCACCGGCTTTTCTTTGGTGGATCGTCGGGATGATGGCATTGATTGAATTCTTACTTAGCGCCGCAGATGCTGGTGTGATTGGAACACCTGAGTGGCGTTTGATCGCGCTCATGTATGGTGCCTTTTGGCAGCCGCTGCTTTCTAATGATGTAGGGCCAGTGTTTTCAGGCCATGTCTTCACGATGTTCATTACTTACGCATTCCTACATGGAGGTATTGCGCACCTCCTGTTGAACAGTGTCGTCTTGCTCGCCCTTGGCAAGATGGTTGCGGGCTCCGTGGGGGCAATAAAGACCACGGTAATCCTTTTGCTTTCAGCGATAGGAGGTGCTGTGGCCTTCGGAATGATTTCAACGAGCGGTGCTCCAATGGTAGGCGCATCTGGGGCTGTTTTTGGATTGATCGGTGTTTGGCAAGCGTGGGACTATCTTCTGCGAAAGCAATCGAATCTTCCTATGACGCCCGTTTTAAGCTCGGTGCTAGCAATAGCTGTCGCGAACGTTCTCCTTGCTTTTGTTATGAGCGGTGGATTGGCGTGGGAAGCACATCTTGGTGGTTGGTTGATTGGGGTTGCTGCGGCTTTAACTTTTGCCCGGCCTCGTGTTACCTTTGCCGGGTAATGAGTTGGCCTTTAGTGCGGTACTCCGTGAGCCCACCCACTCTTTTTCCGTCCTTAGAATCGAGAGCTGCGTTCGTTGCCAGCGTCCAAGGCTAGCTTGGATCTGACGCCCGGTGCTTGAACTATGAAATTATAGATCGCGCTGATCGGCTGTCACAAGCCCTGCGCCCAAACGTTTACGTTGTAATAACGTAAACGTTACTGCGCAAATATCAGTCACACTGGATGGATCGAAAATCCTCGTGTCGGTGGTTCTATTCCGCCCCTGGAACCACTTAACACTTTGATATAATTTAGTTTACATATCATCTTTGATCCTCACTTTGGTCAAGTTTGACGCTTTTGGGCAAAGGTTTGACAATCTTCGCGCGCCTTTCGTTTTCTTTTTCCAATGTCGCCATGGTTTCGCGGTTCTTTTCGGCAAGGTTGGCCGAAAGGGAATAGTGTCGCGCCATGGACAGTGTTTTCTGCCCCAGCAGGTCGGCAATGTGGCGTTCATCGACGCCGGCTTCGCGTAGTGTGGTGGCTACAGTGTGCCTCAAGCTTTGAGTGTCAGGCTGGGAGCAATCAGCTTTCCCTCTTCCAATTTGGTCTTGAAACGATGCCAAACCGTTGAAAATCCATTGTATGTCCTTGCCTCGCCGCGTGAACTAGCAAGGACCGTTTCGGCCTCATGGTGGCTTTGTTGATCAAACACCCTTCCAATCGAACTCATCGACTATCCACGCTACGAAATCTCGGCGCGTTGCGTAGCCGGGTAGTATATTCTGTACGATAATTCATTCCCAACACTCCAATTCGTCCTAAGGTCGCTTTCGGATAAGACCCTCAGATAGCAAGATTTCAGCATCCTGAGTGTGCCGCTGAGGTCCTCGTCACGCTAATTCATGAAACATTCTTTTTGGTCAGATCATAACCTCCTAGCATGTTTTGTTTGATTTCAAATGGATGACCGGTTTTCGGCGATTGGTTGACCCTGCGTGCTGTCGCTTATAGCGTTAAACGCTTTAGCAACTTGTTGGGAGTTCCAGAATGAACAGCCACGCGAATGCCGATACGATAACCGAAAACGTGTACCGCTCGCGTGTGCGCGACAGGTACACAGCGGATGAAGCCGAGGTCATCGCGTTGCTTGCGGAACATATCAAACTTTCCGATGCTGACCGTTCCAAGGTCGCAGATGCCGGTGCGCAATATGTGGATCGTGTGCGCAAGGAAACGTCGCCTTCCATGATGGAGGCGTTCCTGGCTGAATATGGTCTTTCGACGGAAGAAGGTGTCGGGCTGATGTGTCTGGCCGAGGCGTTGTTGCGTGTCCCCGACGCCGAGACGATCGACGACTTGATCGAAGACAAGATTGCGCCTTCAAATTGGGGTGCGCATCTTGGCCATTCTTCATCATCTTTGGTGAACGCCTCTACATGGGCGCTTATGCTGACAGGCCGCGTTCTGGATGACGACCCCAAAGGACCAGCCCGTGTGCTGCGCGGACTGGTCAAACGGATGGGCGAGCCGATTGTGCGCAAGGCGGTGGCGCAATCCATGCGTATCCTGGGTCGTCAATTTGTTCTGGGCCAGACCATCGAGGAAGGCATGAAAAATGCCCGCTCTGAGGAAGCCGAGGGCTATACCTACTCATACGATATGCTTGGCGAAGCTGCACGAACGGACGCGGATGCCAAACGCTATCAGAAGGCATATAGCGACGCGATCACCGCGATCGCAAAAGCGGCGAAGGGTGATGTACGGTCCAGCCCCGGTATCTCGGTCAAGCTGTCGGCGCTGCATCCACGCTATGAATATACCCACAAATCAACCGTTATGCGCGAATTGGTGCCGCGCGCGCTGGAGCTGGCAAAACAAGCCGCGAAAGCCAACATCGGCTTCAACATCGACGCGGAGGAACAAGACCGCCTGGATCTGTCGCTGGATGTGATCGAGGCGATGCTGTCAGACCCCGAGCTTGCAGGCTGGGACGGATTTGGCGTGGTGGTGCAGGCCTATGGCCGCCGCGCAGCCCCGGTGATCGAGACGCTGTACGACATGGCCGAAAGGCTGGACCGCAAGATCATGGTGCGTCTGGTCAAGGGCGCTTACTGGGACACCGAGATCAAGATTGCGCAGGAATTGGGCGTGGAGCGGTTCCCCGTTTTTACCCGCAAGGTCAACACGGACATGAGCTACATGGCCTGCGCCCAGATGCTTATGGATCGCCGTGACCGGATCTATCCGCAGTTTGCAACGCACAATGCCCATACCTGCGCTGCCGTGGTCGCTATGGCTGGCAATGACAAGGACAGCTTTGAATTCCAACGGCTGCATGGCATGGGAGAATCCCTGCATGACATCGTCAAGCAAGCCGAGGGCACGCGCTGCCGTATCTATGCACCTGTTGGCGCACACCGTGATCTGCTGGCATATCTTGTCCGGCGTTTGCTTGAAAACGGGGCCAACTCCTCCTTCGTGAACCAGATCGTCGATGTGTCGATCCCGTCTGCGTCGATCTCGATGGATCCTGTGGATGCCGTTAAGGCCCTGGGCGATCAGGTCGCCAACACAACGATTTCACAACCGCATGATTTGTTCATGCCCGCGCGAAAAAATTCGAAAGGGTTCCGCGTCAACGAACCCGCGTCGATCCTGCCTCTGCTCGCTGCCCGCGAGGCGTTCGCCGACAAACAGTGGACAGGCGGCCCTATGGTGGCTGGACTGTCTGCGCCGCAGGGTCCGGCACGCGATGCGGTATCGCCAGCCGATCCCGGCCGCATCGTTGGACAGATCCATGATGCGACGCCGGAAGAAGTCGAGACAGCCCTGACAGAGGCGCAATCGGGATTCGAGAGCTGGTCCACAACATCTGTGTCCGAGCGAGCATCCATCCTGCGCAAGATCGCCGATCTTTACGAGGAGCACACAGCAGAGCTGACATCTATCGCGACCCGCGAGGCGGGCAAGACCGTTCTGGACGGCATCGCCGAGGTGCGCGAGGCCGTTGATTTCCTGCGCTATTACGCGAACGAAGCCGAACGTCTGGAAGACGAGGAGCCGGGCACGCCGCTGGGCATATTCGTCTGCATCAGCCCGTGGAACTTCCCACTGGCGATTTTCTCGGGCCAGATCGCGGCGGCCCTGGCGGTCGGTAATGTTGTTCTTGCCAAACCGGCCGAACAGACACCGATCATCGCACAACGCGCGGTCGAATTGATGCGTGAGGCCGGATTGCCGGAGACGGCACTGCAACTGCTGCCGGGTGACGGACCCACGGTCGGCGGTCCGCTGACCAGCGATCCGCGGATCGCCGGCGTTTGCTTTACCGGCTCGACCGAAGTGGCGCAGATCATTCACAAGGCTCTGGCCAAGAACGCCGGTGCCGATGCAGTCCTGATCGCGGAAACCGGCGGTCTGAACGCGATGATCGTGGACTCCACCGCCCTGACCGAGCAAGCCGTGCGCGATATTCTGTTGTCTTCATTCCAGTCGGCGGGCCAACGTTGTTCCGCCTTGCGCGTCCTTTATGTGCAAAAGGAAGCGGAAGAGCGGCTGACGGAAATGCTGTATGGTGCCATGGACGCGCTGGTGATCGGTGACCCTTGGTCGACTGACGTCGATGTCTCTCCCGTGATCGATGCGGACGCGCAGAAGATGATTACGGATTATGTAGCCGAGCACGAAAAAGCCGGAACGCTTCTGAAGAAACTCGAGGCCCCGAAAGACGGCACCTATGTCACGCCCGCCGTTGTGAAGGTTGACGGCATCGCGGACATGGAGCGCGAGATTTTCGGCCCGGTGCTGCACGTTGCAACCTTCAAGGCGCGCAATATCGACAAGGTCGTCGACGAGATCAACGACCGCGGATATGGCCTTACATTTGGCCTGCATACGCGGATCGACGACCGGGTCGAGCAGATCGTCGAGCGTATTCAGGTCGGCAACGCTTATGTGAACCGCAACCAGATCGGTGCAATCGTCGGCAGCCAGCCTTTTGGTGGGGAAGGGCTGTCGGGGACCGGACCGAAGGCGGGCGGGCCACACTACCTCGCGCGGTTCCGCCGCGTGGGCAAGCCGGACGCGCCGACGGTGCCGCTCGGCGTTGATGTCCCGCGCAGTGCAATTGACGCCGCGATAGAGAAAATCGACTCCCGCAACTGGTCCGCGCGCGCAGATCGCGTGTCGGTGGTAAGGGCCGCATTGACGGGCCGGACAGGGGTGGTACGCAAGGCGCTTGCCGAAACGGCGGCTTTTGACACAACACCCCAGACTTTGCCGGGGCCCACGGGCGAGAGTAACCGGCTTCGGATGTATCCGCGCGGTTTGGCTCTTTGTCTTGGTCCAACCCCCGAGGTTGCCGTGGCGCAGGCCATTCAGGCGATTGGTGCGGGCTGTGGTGCATTGATTGTCGTGCCGGGTGCGGCGACTTCGATGGCGGGTGCGTTGATCGCGGCAGGCGCGCCGCTGGTGGCTCTTGACGGAACGCTGGACCCTGAAATTCTGGTTGACCTCGAAGGGTTCGCTGTTGTGGCGGCTGCAGGTGCGTCCGACTGGACACGCAGCCTGCGCGTTGCATTGTCTGAACGTGAAGGCGCTATATTGCCTCTTGTGACTGAAAGCATCGCACCCTCGCGCTATGTGCTCGAGCGGCACCTCTGCATCGACACTACGGCGGCTGGCGGCAACGCGAGCCTTCTGGCTACGACATCATAATGTAGCCGGAAAACAGATCGATGTGTGCGACGGCTGCTGTCGAGTGTCACCGCACACACCAAACCTGAACTTACAAAGGAGACGATCCATGTCATCCGATGATATCCAACCGAGAAAGCCCTCTTTCGGACTGGCGCTGGTACCTGTGGTGCTGACGCTTCTTGTGCTGGGCGTACAGCTGTTTTATTTCGGCGATTTCACACCACATATTCCGCTGGCGATTGGCCTCGCGATCACCGCATTGGTTGGAACCTATCTGGGCCATGACTGGGGCAATATGGAAACCGGTGTTTTCCGCGTGATCAATGTTTCGTTGCCCTCCGTGTCCGTCCTGATCGTTGTTGGGATGATTATCGGCGTATGGATTGCCTCCGGCACTGTGCCGTCCCTGATTTATTACGGGCTGAAGGTCCTCTCGCCCGAGATTTTTCTCGCGGCATCCATGATCATGTGTGCGGTCGTCTCTGTCTCGCTGGGCACGTCATGGGGCACCGTAGGGACCATCGGTCTGGCGCTTATGGGGATTGGTGCGGGTTTTGACGTACCCGTATACTGGACCGCAGGCGCTGTCGTCTCGGGTGCGTTTTTCGGCGACAAGATTTCGCCGCTTTCGGATACCACAAACCTGTCGCCTGCGGTGACCGGAGTCGATCTTTTCGATCATATCAAGAACATGATGCCCACGACGGTGCCTGCGATGCTGATCGCATTGGGCATTTATATCTGGGCGGGGTACAGCCTGATCGATTCCAACGGTACATCCTTTGAACGGATCGACAGCATTACGACGGCGCTGAACGATAACTTTGCGATTTCGCCATGGCTTTTGGCCCCTGCGCTGATCGTGATCGTTCTGGCGATCATGAAAAAGCCGCCGATCCCCTCGCTGTTCGCGGGCGTGGTGGCGGGTGCCCTCACCGCGATGTTGGTGCAGGGTGCTTCACTGCATGACGTTTTTGGCTATGCCAACGGCGGATATTCGATCGACACCGGCATCGCCGAGATCGACAGCCTGCTGAATCGCGGCGGCATTCAGTCGATGATGTGGACAATCTCCCTGATCCTGATTGCCCTCGGTTTCGGGGGTGCGCTGGAGCGTACGGGGTGTTTGCAGGCGATCATCGCCAAAATTCTGTCAAAGGTTCATTCATTTGCAGGCGTACAGACCGCGGCAATCGCCACATCCACCGCGACCAATCTGGTGGCGGGCGATCCCTATCTTTCCATCGCATTGCCGGGTCGGATGTATTCGCCGGTCTACCGCGGGATGGGCTACTCTACCCTGAACCTTAGCCGCGCAATTGAAGAAGGCGGGACCCTGATGTCGCCACTGATCCCTTGGAACGCCGGTGGTGCCTTTGTCATATCGGCACTAGGCCTTGGTGTTGTCGACGGGAATTTCGAAAACCTGCTCTACATTCCGCTGGCTTTTGCATGCTGGCTCACGCCGGTCATCGGCATAGCCTATGCGTGGACCGGTTTCTTTTCGCCGCGCGCCAGCGATGCGGAAATTCAGGATTGGAAGGACCACGACCGCTCTGTGGCCGACTTGAGCGAGTACGGCTATGAAGATCCTTTCAAAGGAACAAACAGGATTGCTTCACCCGCCGAGTAGAGACCTCTCGACGTGTATAGCAATGACCCGCGCCCTTTGAGGGCGCGGGCTTTTCTATGCAGCATTCCTTTGATGTTGATCTGCTCCCTCCGCCCCAAGACTTCCTCTTTCAGGACGAGAGTTCGCGGGCCCGGATTTCATATTTTGCATCGTAAGTTTGGGCAGCGCGTCGTGCGCGGAGTCCTCAAATTGCTCACGCGCTCCTGCGGTTGGTTGCGTCCCAAGGGATGAGTGCGGACTAACACTGTTATAATCATAGCACCAAAGCACCAGCTTCCTGCGGGTGTCGTCGAGGCTGTCGAACTGCGCGTTGTTTAGTTGCTCGTTCACTGCCCGGAGCGATGTAGTGCCAGTTCCCGCCGTTGTCATTCGCCCATCCCAGGATTGCACGGCTGGAGAACTTCGTTGCGTTGTCACTGACACTGCATGAGAGTTTGCCATAGACCCGCACATGCGTCTCCAGTTCACGGGCCACATGTTGCTCCAGAGATGCTGGCGTGGGCGCTCTGTTGCACGCAGGTGATTTCGTAAAAGCCAACTCTGCCGAGAGGGGGCACAGCGTCTCGCGGCGGCAATCATCGTTCACTTCGAGGGTGCGGAACTTGCGGGACACGCCAAGTGTATCGGATAGGACTCGAGCAATGTTCTTCTGGTCTCAACACCACTGGCAATGGCGTCCGCGACCCACGCGCCCGCTTTTTGGTTCCCTCGTCATCGGACGCCCAGCTTCTCCTCCGCATCGATACTGCGTATCGACTGCCGGGCAGTGAACAAGACGACCGGTTTGGCGTTGCGATATGTCTTGATCCCGCGGTGAACGAAGCGCTATTGCTCGTCGCTCGTTTGGCGTTGTCAGCTCTTTAACCGCAGATCCTTCAGGAAAATGCTGTCCAACATCGTTGATGCCGGCCAATGATGCACCAAACTTCAGACCGAACCACTCGATATGGGCATACCAAAAAGGTTGTCGAAAGTTCTCAAGCATCGCAGGATGAAGTAGTCCGTATTTCTTTTTTGTAAGACATAAGTTGAGCGCGGGAAGATGCGGTGCGGACGCAAACCTTGGGAGGGGTAGAATACATGTCTGAAACATATGATTTTATTATTGTCGGTGGTGGTTCGGCCGGCGCGGTGATCGCAACACGTCTAAGCGAAGACCCCGACTGCCGCGTTGCATTGGTGGAGGCGGGAGGGCCCCCACCGGACCACGAGATGATGCCCGCCGCAGTCGCGGGGTTGCAGCTTGATCCGCAGACAGACTGGATGTTCACCGCTGATCCGGGCAACGCGGGGCTGGGCCTCCGCGACAATCTGATGCCCGTACCGCGCGGCAAGATGCTGGGGGGATCCTCGGGGCTTAACTATATGGCTTATGTGCGCGGACATCCGGGGGATTTTGATCATTGGGAGGCGCAAGGCGCCACCGGCTGGAGCTATGATGATGTGCTGCCGTACTTCATAAAAAGCGAGGACCTTACGCCAAGTAACGAGATATCTATCGACAGCGAAGCCCATGGCACCGGCGGCCCCTTAGGCGTTTCGGTCCGCTCGCCGGTCATACCGGCTTCACGAGATTTTGTTAAGGCGGCGGAGACAACCGGCATACCTTCGGGCGACTACAACGGGCGTAACCGGGGCGGTCCGGCTGGCGTGTCTTCGCTGTTCCAGACGACGACCCGCAACGGCATGCGCTCCAGCACATACCGCGCCTTTCTACAGGGCGAGACGGAGGGCCGTAGCAACCTGACAATCATCCCGCATGCCCATGTGACCCGTGTGGTCCTGTCTGGACAGGAGGCCAACCTGAAGGCCACAGGAGTTGAATACCGCGACGGTGACGGTGTGTTGCATACGATTACGGCAAACCGCGAGGTTATTCTGAGCGCAGGCGCTGTTGGCTCTCCGCAGATTCTGATGCTGTCGGGGATCGGTCCTCGCCGCGAGATCGAGGCAGTCGATATCGAATGTCTCCACGAACTGCCCGGCGTGGGGAAGAACCTCAAAGACCATCTGCATTGCCCGCTGTTCTTTCCCGCGGCAGGAATCGGCATTCCCATCGCCGAGGTTGGCGTATCCGCAGGTCCGGACGCCTTGCGCGCCCCGGCAGGTCCGCTGCCTGCTGATCCGGCGGATGATGCGTCCATGTCGCCCGAACTCGCCGGTCTCAAGGCCGAAGCCGAACGCCGCGTGGGCCAATGGATGGAGACAGGCGAGAGCCTTGTATCCTCCTCGCTATATGATGCGGTGGCGTTCTTCTCGACCGGTTTGGGGGATGCACATAGCCATGACGCGCAAATCGGCTATGTCCCGTGTGGCTATGATGCTGGCCTGCTTGGCGACCGCTTGCGTATTGATTTGGATGCCTTCTTTGACGATCCGGCAAAGACGCTGGCACCGGATCAGGAGAACATGATCCTGCTTGCCAACCCAGTACTGCCACACAGCAAGGGCGAAATCGTTCTGGAAAGCTCCGATCCGCTGGTGTCGCCGATCATCCGGATGAATTATCTCACTGACCCCCACGACTTGAAGGTGATGGTAGCGGTGATGCGCAAGGCCCTCGACATTGCAGCGAATTGGCCGGGCGATATCAAGCCGGGACCGCTGAATGTGCCGCGTGTGCTGGCAAAGAAGCATGGCTATGTCGAAGGGGATCGGCCCAGTGATGCGCTTCTGGAAAACATGGCGCTGCATTACTCCGTTACGGTTTATCATCTTTGCTCGACATGTCGGATCGGAGATGTCGTCAATCCCGAACTGAAGGTGGCGGGTATCGCCAATCTGCGTGTGGCAGATGCCAGCGTGATGCCTGACATTGTAAGTGGGAACACCAATGCTGCGTCGATTATGATCGGTGAAAAAGCTGCTGACATGATCTCGGCAGAGTATGCCATTAAGCGTAGTGCGGCGGCCTAATCGAGGGTGTGAAAGAACAGAAGGAGGACCCGGAAGAGCCCTCTGGCGCATTCCGGAGTTTGGAACATCAGCTTGCCCCCAGCATTTTTGCTGGGGGATTTTTGCAATTGCTCAAATCCGAATTTCTACTCATGACTTTCGGCTGGAGACCCGATGACCGCCTGCATATCCTTCAAGAATTAGAGCTATCGGGAATTCCATAGTTTATGCACCAGCCGTCTTCATTGACGCCCATCAACCCACTTTTGAATTGCTACACAATCAATACAAAGTTCGGTTTCTGTCCATCATCCGGGGCTCTGGCGAACAAGCGGCGGTTTACTACGGTGGGACCTGTGAGGCTACGACCTGTGCCAGGGCAGGGGGCCGTGTTCTACCATGAGGCGCTGGAACCTTGGACAAAGCCAAGGTCGATCTGGAGTGACACGATCGGGTTATCCAATTTGAATGTTGGTGCGTCGTAGACCTCTGTTCGATCGGGATCATGTTTTCCGGTACAGGAGAAGGTAGCGTAGGGCGCTGTGCGGTCAAACTGTGTTCAAGTGGTGCCGCCAACGCTCGATCAGGAGCTGGGTTTCGCACAATATATAGAAGGCATCGCCGTTGAGCAGCTTGTCCATTGCCGAGAGCCCGCGCGTCCATCGTGAACTCATCAAGAATATTCGTCTTGCGAAAGACACGCCCGTCGTGGCTCACTCCTTGCGCCACCGATAGCAGGTTTGAAGGGTGACGCCGAATTGTCGAACAACATCGGAAACCAATTCTCCCCGCACTTGTCAAACTTCAACCTGCCGCAGCTTTAGCATCACATCTTCCGGCTTTTCGCAGGATGGCATGTGCTTGGGTTGCGATAGCTATTTTCCCATCCCTGAATCATAGACTCAGGTCGGGTATTATGGCTTCAGTTAACGGTGTCTGGAAAACCTATAAATATCCAGATGACAAACAGACTCAAAACATGGCTTTAAGGAGGTAAAGTCGCAATTGCTCCATCGCCTTGATCCCGCAGCGCTTATCGTCAAATAATACTGTGCCGCAGACGCAGCTAACGCTACGATGGGGCTGGAAGTGCGCCCATCTGTTTTTTAGGATAGGCATACAAGCAAACTGTACAAAAACAACGGGGAGATAAAAATGGACCTATTTGCAAATCTTAAACCTGCTGGCGTGACCGCCGCCTTAGCCACTTCGGCCCTTGCCCTTGCACTGTCCGCCACAACGGCCAGCGCCGAAACTGTGCGCTGGGCGCGCGTTGCGGATGCCCTGACACTCGACCCTCACAGCCAGAACGAAGGGCCGACTTCCGCACTGCTGCACCACATCTACGAGACGCTTGTGCGCCGTGATGTCGACGGCTCGTTGCAGTCACGTCTGGCGACAGAGTGGAGCATTCATGAAGACGATCCGTCCATCTGGGTGATCAAGCTGCGCGAAGGTGTGACATTCCACGATGGCAGCGCATTTACCGCCGAAGATGTCGTGTTCTCTTTTGATCGTGTACGCCACGAAAGCTCCGGCTTCCGCGCGCTGCA
>Ga0163216_101502_pt1 | contig 13452 bp, 13 predicted proteins | sample SynspAceP_FD_167610 | JGI IMG/M metagenome (GOLD analysis project Ga0163216, IMG submission 167610) | Saline lake microbial communities from Ace Lake in Antarctica - Synechococcus sp. Ace-P (Illumina Assembly) | ecosystem: Environmental > Aquatic > Non-marine Saline and Alkaline > Saline ...
TTTGAAATTGCATTTTCTCAACAGTTTCAACGCGCGAACCCGCTTGCGGGTTCGATCTTCGGAGAGCTTTTTCGCGTTTTTTCCCGAAAAAAACAGGCGTTTTCAATTTTCGGACAGACACTAGCTAGGTTCAGGTATGCACCACCGCAAAAAAATATCAAAGCGACCATCAGGCCGCCGCCAAAATGAGAATAAAACAGAATAAACCAATCTATCCAATCGCTCAGTTGTAGAATCATTTCGATTCCTATTGGTAGATTTCGGTGTAGCAGGTATCGAGTGACAGAAGTCCACCCGCACCAACGCCGACAGTACCACCGATACTATCTGGGCCATCACCAACGGTTGGGTCGTTGCTAATGCTCCCACCAAATATCGCGCCACCTTGAAGAGTGAATGCAAAGCTTTTTCCGTCGGTAAGTGTGCCGTTAGATATTATGGTTGTTCCTCCAACTGCAGCACCAAGACCTACTCCAGGGCCGCCACAAATCATTACGGCAGATGTTCCGCAAGTGTCCAGGCAATTCAAAACCGTGAATGTCCCACCTATACCAAACGCTCCTAAAAACGTGACCCCACTACATGTGATTTTCATCCCGGATGCATCAACGTACTGAAGAGAGATATAGATTCGATAGAGATTCACGCCATCTTCATACCCGATAGGATCTCTGGAGCAGAACCTACCAGCCGCCGAGTCGTACATGCGAGCGCGGTAGTGATACAGTCCCAACGCTTCGTCAAACTCGCGGCCCGTGTACGCGTAACGGTTATTCTCCGCACTCGTCGTGCGTGCAGTTCCGCTGGCGTCGGTGATCGTAGGTGTACCGTATGCCGAGTAAGCGTAGCGTTCGGCGATCGTCCCGCCGCCGTTTGTCATCGCGATGACACTGTACTGTTGGCCGCGATCGTAGTACAAACCGTCACCACTGGCGTCGGTGCGGGTGAGGAGTTCGTCGATGTACTCGCCCCAGACGTAGGTGTAGCTCGGTGAGCTTGACGCGGCGCTGGAGGCGTAGTCGGCGAGCGTTTGCTGGCCGTTCTGGACGTAGACGGTGGCGTTGGTGCCGTCATCGCGTGAGACTCGCCGGCCCAAGGCGTCGAAACGGTAGAAAACGTCGTCGTTGGTATCGCCCGATGCGAGCCGGTTGTCGAAGTCCCAGGCTAAGGCGAGCGGATGGCGATTGGCTGTTGGCGATTGGCTGTTCAGGATCGCGGGGATCGAGACTTGGTGGCCTTCGGCGTCGTGGGTGACGGGTTGAGTGCCTACGGTGAGCAGTTCGTGAGTCGGACCGTGGGTGCGGGTATGATTCACGTTGTTCTCAGAGAATACGTTCCAGTCGCCTACGGGGCTGAGTAGCCAAGCTTGATCCAGCACGGAGTCGGTGCGATTCCAGCCTGTGACACGGTCTTCGGCGTCGTAACTCGCTGTGAATCCGTAGCCGCTCATTGTTCCAGAAATGTCCTCGGAGGTTTTGTTCTTGTTCGCGTCCCAAGTGTAACTGAGATCGCCAACCGGTGCGCCGTTGAACTGAATGCCTGCCAATGTGTTGTCGGCGTTGTAGGCACGACTTTCGCTCACCCCGTTGTGGTAGGCACTCGACGTCATCCGTCCGAGATCATCGTAACCTCGCTCGTCGAGCGTCGTCAAATCCGCGATGACTTTTTCAAGCTGACCACGGGCCGTGTCGATGCGGGTGACTTCCCTGGCGTCGGGGTAGATCAGCTTGGAAACTCGACGGGCGGCATTGTATTGCGTGGTGGTCGTGTAGGTTTGACCGGAGATCGCGAGCGATTCCGTTGCCTTGCGTCCGACCGCGTCATGAGTGAATGACACGTCGTTGGCGTAGCGGCCGCTCGTGGCGGTGAGCATCCGTGAAGCCGCATCGTAAGTGAACGCGTCGGTGTCGGCGATCATGCCTAGCGGTGAGTTCAACCGCGTGCGGTAGTCACGCGAGAGAAGCCGACCGGCCGTATCGTAATCGAGCGTGACGGTGTCGCCGAGTTGATCGGTCTTCACGCGAACACGGTCCAGGTGGTCATACTCAACGTGAGTGATTCCGTAGTTGAGATCGTCCGTAATCGCGCCTTCGACGTGATCGGGGTAGCGTGTTTCGACTGGGCGTCCATCTCGGTGATCACTTCCCCGATACGGTTGTAGACTTTGCTAGTTGTTCTCGATCAGCGAGGGCAGCGAGGTGAGAATCCAGCCGGCACCCATGTCTTGGTCGTGGTGGAGGGCGCGGTTGCTGTAGCGTCGTTGGAACCGGCCGAGAAAACCCATGTCACTGGCTGAAACATCGTCAAAGGCGAGCAGAATTTCGCCGTTGAAGTAGCGAATGGGATGTTTACTGGATTCGCCTGGAGCGGGGCAGCACGTCCCGGTGCTGCAACCTGACGGGGTGCAGGTCGGACCGCCCGCGGAGTGGTCACTTTCGGATTCATCACATGGTTTTTCCGGATCGATATCGGGGCCACCGGACGAGGAGAACGAACTGCTGCCGCCTGCGCCTTCGGGGGCGAGCATGATTGTGGCGGGGAGGAAGTCGGACGGTGAGAGGGCAACGTTGGTCCTTCACGTCTCTCTTTCCGCCAGGCCGACCTTTTTTGACATCGAATTTGAAAAATAATTTTCAGAGCGAGTGTTTTGCTCTGCGACCGCTGACCGATCATGCGTGTCGTGGACGAGGTGACGGGGCCTCCCCATTCACCGGCTCCAAAGGACTCGTAGCCTCGTCCACCACCATTGAGCGAGTGGAAGCACACTCGATCCAAACTGCGTAAGAGGCGACAGTGAACCTCTCGTTCGATGATCTGTTCACCAAACAATCGGACTGAATCCAATGACCACAAACAACAACGTCCACTCGCTCTGGGTGGAGGGCGAGCGGAACCACCGGCGGTCGGAAATCACCTAGCGGGCCGATCGGTACTCGAACGACGGCCAGATCGCGAAACGCACGAGGAACGTAAGCGAGCGCAACTGTTTCGCCAGTAACCGGGCGTGATAAAACGCGTTAAACACGGAGAATGAGATACGCTCACCCTGGGGGCAACATGCGGGCATCGGGATGAGTTAAAATGGGTCGGTGATCCCCACCTCTTCCACTTTCCCTACGATCCGCGATGACATTGGAAACAAGAACAACTGCCTCTGCGACCCTGCTCCCCTGCTCCGATCGCCGAAAATTCCTGGGCTTGCTCGCCGCCGGCATTGGTACGGCGGCGTTGCCCACGGTGGTTTGTGCGGCTGCCAATGAAGAGGTCCGTATCGCGATCCTCGGTGCGGGCGGACGGGGAGGCGCCATCGCCGGTGCGTTCCACGGTGCTTCGGCTGCGAAGGTGGTGATGGTCGCGGATCCGGACCAAGGACGCGCTGAAAAACTCGCTGCGAAATACCAAGCCAAGGCGGTGACGGATTTGCGCACGGCGATCGATTCCGATGACGTCGACGCGGTCGCGATCACGACGTGCAACCACTGGCACTGTCTCGCGGCGATTTGGGCGATCGAAGCGGGCAAGGACGTGTATGTCGAAAAACCACTTTCGCATTCGCAATGGGAAGGTCGCCAAGTCGTCTTAGCGGCTCAGAAGGCGGGGCGGATCGTCCAACTCGGGACGCAGCAACGCAGCGATCCGATCCAAGCGGAGGCTCGCAAGTTTCTACATGAAGACAAAGCCCTTGGGGAGATTCAGTATGTCCAAGCGAATCGGTTGGGCCCCCGTGGATCGATCGGCAAACGCAACACGCCGCTGCCGACGCCCGATGGAGTCGATTACAACCTGTGGCTCGGCCCGGCAGCGGAGCAACCGATCTACCGAAACAGCTTTCATTACGATTGGCACTGGGATTGGAACACCGGCAGTGGCGAGATGGGCAATTGGGGTGTCCATATTCTTGACGACGTTCGCAACGTGGCGTACGCCGACCAAGTATCCACGCCGAGTCGGATGATTTGCGGTGGCGGACGGATCGGTTGGGATGACGCCGGCGATACGCCGAATGTGCATTTCGCGTTGTTCGAAACGGACATGTTCCCGACCGTGATCGCCCTGAGCAATCTGCCGCCGGCGCCGGGTGCCAAGGGTGCCTGGAAGGCCAAGGGCGTGATGGCTCAGGACGCACCGGGAAGCGGTTATGCGGTCGTCTGTGAGGGAGGCACGTATCTAGGTCAACGCGGCCGTGGGCAGGCCATTGATGGGGATGGCAAGAAAATCCGTGATTTCAAAGCCAACGTGAACACGGTCTCGGCTCACGTGCAGAACTTTGTCGACGCGGTTCGCACGAACAACACCGACATGCTCGCCGCCCCGATCGAGAACGGGCACCACAGCACCGGTTGGTGCAACCTGGCGAACGTGGCGTTCCGGGCCGGCCAAGCGTTCGATCAGGAACAACTGGTCAAGGCCAGCGATTTGCCGCAGTGGCAAGCGATCATGGGTAACATGACGGCGCCGTTGGGCAAGTTCGGAGCGAACCCAGGCGATCTGGTTTCCAGCCCGATGTTGGAGCACGATCCGGCGACGGAGCAGTTCACCGGCGAGCACGCGGAACTGGCCAACCCGTTCCTGAAACGGGAGTATCGCAGCGGGTTTGAGATTAAACCGGTGGGGTGAGGAAGCACCGGATTGAGCGTGGGTTGGTGATGAACCGTCCTGCCGGCTGGGCGTCGCAAGCCGACTTCACCCGCCTACGTCGCGTAGGCCGGAGCCAGCCGGTCCGGCAATCCCCTGAATCGGAGCGTTGATCGGGGAAGAACGGTTTTGCCGGAGGAGTGGCAGGTCGGTGAGATCGGCCAGCGTTACAGTGTGTGGGGACTTGCAGGCTGGCAGCCTGCACTACGACTTCACCCGCAGCGATTCCCGCAGTTCATCGACACGGGTTTGCAAATGCGAGCGAGCGGTATCGGCGTCGAGCCATTGCAACCGCGCCGCCACCATTGACAACGCATCGATCGCACCGAGCGCGTCGGGGTCGCTTGCGATCCGGTCGAGCAAACGCGACAACGCCTCCGGATCGGGGCCGGCATGTTTGTCGGACATCGGGTGCGTGGTCCAATTCGCATCCCCGTTTGCGTTTGAATTCTCATCCCCCGTCGACGCATGGAACTCGTTTTGAATCGCCGTCAAATGGGCCTCCAACAATTCCTCTTGATCGGGCGTGTCCCAGATATACCGCATCACCCACAGGTCGGACACGTCCGCGTGCATCCGACCGCAACTGATCGCACTGGCGGCGATCACCCGTTGCAAACGCACCGCCCGCCGATCACTCACGGTCATTCCCGCCGTGCGCAATCGTGTGATCAATTTGCCGTACGCGGGCAGCATCGCCGTCAGATCCACTCGGGCAACATATCGTTGCAACTCGCGAACGTCCTCGACGTGTAGGCTTGGCGTCGGTGCCGGTGCTTGCTCCCGTTTCCAACCCGCCGCCAACACATCGCCGAGCCGGTCGGTGTCCACGTTGTCGCATCGTACTCGCAACAAAAACCGATCGAACAACGCGCCCAGAGCATCGTCTTCGGGCAACCTGTTGGACGCGCCCACGGCGATCAACATCGGCAACCCGATACGTTCTTTGCCACGCCGAAAAATACGTTCGTTGAGTGCCAACAGGAGACTGTTGAGAATCGCACTGTTGGCGTTGAGCAATTCATCGAGGAAGACAAAATCGGCTTCCGGCAACATGCCTTCGGTGTTCGTCACCAAATCGCCGTCGCGTAGTTTTCGCAAATCGAACGGGCCGAACAATTCGCTCGGTTCGGTAAACCGGGTTAACAGATAATCAAACGAACGGCCATGCAGACTCGCGGCGAGTTCTTGCACGAGAGCACTTTTGCCCGTCCCCGGCGGCCCGAGCAAAAACGCGTTCTCGCCCGCCGTCAACGCCACACCGAGCACCTCAATGACTTCGTCTTTGCCGATCAACCGTTGTTTGATCGGTTCGAGCACGTCGCGACGCAGTTTCCCCGCGAGATCGCGGACGCGAGCAAGATCATTGGGTTCGAGAACCGAAGGTTCGGAAGGTATTGTCATCGTTGCCATTTCGCAGTGAGTCATCCGCGAAGATCACGGAAGGTTCGTTTCGTTCCACGCGTCCCGAGAACGAACCGACGCCACGGCGGCCCGTTCGTTCTCCAACTCCGGCCATTTTAGCGTCTGGGTGGGATCACGCGAGGAGATCCGATCGACCAGCTCGGCACGCATCGAATCGTCAGCCAAGACAACCTGTTTCGCCCCGACATCGAACTCGCAATCGATTCCCACCCCCGACAACGGCCACCGGCTCGCGAGTTGCCGGATCGTTTGCCGCAGCGGGTCGAGCGCGTTCGCTCCGGCGCAGCGTCGCTCCAAATCCGGCAGCACTCGAAACACCAGATCCACCGACCCATGTTGAGACGCGATGCGTCCGTCAGGTTCGCTTTCAACCAACGCTGCCGGAAGGTTGACTTCCGTTTCGATCCGGTTGAGCAACACACGGCACAAGAAGTACATCGTCTGAGCGGCCCAACACGCCGAATCCGGGCACAGTGGGGGCGGCGTTGCTATCGCGTGCAATCGTGATAACTGATCGGCTTGATCGACGAGCTGCAAGAAACGCTCTCGATCCGCCCGCGACATCGACTCGTGATCGTCGATCGAAACCGCGACGACACCGCCCTGCCAAATCGAATCGAACATCGAGGCGATCGGTGTTAATGACGAGTTTGTCGATTCGAGAAAAGTCACGGGTTGCCGGAATCATGTTAAGGGAAAATCGGGCAAGCGACGAGATTGGGCAGCCGTGAAGTTGTCGAGAGAGCCCCCTCCCGCGACTCGGGAGGGGTCGAAAAACGAGCGTTCAGCGAGTTATTTGGGGGAGGGCAATACGATCAACCACCCCAGTACCGAGTCCTCCCCCGGCGGCCTCGCGAAAGGCTCGCCGCCGACCCCTCCCGTTTCACGGGCGGGGTGCAAACCCGACGTTCAGACCGCCCCGTTTTCAACCCAATGCACGAGACTGTCCCAGTCCGCCGGGCCCTTGTCCGCCGGCACCCGATCGGTGACCTGACCGAGGCCACAGATCCAGGACAAGGCGATGAGCCGCTCGCAGACGACGCCGAGGTCGAGTCCGCCGGGGATCTCTTTGCCAGTCGTTTGAGCGTCGGCGATCGCGTGGAAGAGTTGGTGATGCAGTTCAGTCGCGTCGAGTAGTTCCGACGTCGGGCGCAATCGGGCCTGCTCGACGATCGATTGGTCAGGCAAATCGATCATCAATCGCGTCACGGAGGTGAGATCGGCGTGCTCGTCAGGCCACGGCAGTTCGAACTGCATGTCGAGCGCCCACTGCATCGTCATCAACGATTCGTAACGCCAAGCGAACGTGTCGGCGGTGGATTCCGGCGAGTTAAAAAACGCTCGTTCGTCAGCGGTTAACGCATCAAATCCGATCGGGCAGCGTTGCCGCATCCGCCCCGCGTCGAGTGATTGGCCGCTGAGTGTCGACTCGGCTCGCGTGGCAACTAGGAACAACGCGATTGAGCGACGAGCAACTTCGGCGGGGGCGACGCATTGTATCTCATCGACCGATCCGACGGGCAATAAACTGACCGGCGGATCGATCATCCGGTTGCGAAGCTGGATCTCGATCGCGGATTTTCGTTGCCGGGCATCGAGAGGAAACGGCAGCACGGCGTCCGGTGCCGGGCCGTAGGAAACACTACCTTCCGAATTACTGCCTTCAGGAACGGCAGCGAATAGCAATCGGCCGACCGGATCGAAGACGCGTTGTTGGTCCGTGATCCAGATCACGTTCGCGGTTTGTCCCCACTCGCGAAGTGTCTCACCGACGTCGAGTCGGTCGTCCAGTCCATGGTCGATCGTGGACGCAACCGTCGCACCGATAACGTGCTTGCTGCGAGCCAAATGATCTGAGATCGGCCGCCAGATCGGGACCGTTTGCGTATCGAGCCGACTCAGCCAATCGCGAGGAACGGCGACGTCTTCACTCGACACCTCCCGGCACCAATCCGCTTCCGATTCGGGAACCGGTGGCAGTTGACTGAGTGTGGAGAAAGCGATCGCGGGAACCGTCGGAGCGGATCGCAATGCAGGATCAAGAGCAACGGGATCGAACGATTCAGGCACGTGTGGTTCCGGCACGGGAGAAAGCGGATCGGGGGCGATCAGCCGAGGCCCCATTTTTCTTGGAACCAAGCCACCCGGTCGGCGCGACGGGGGCTGTAGTTGGCCGTCGGTTTGAACTTCTCACGTTTGAGGAAACTGATCATCGACGCGGCCGGCACGTGAGCGTGCTGGGTAATCGCGTCGGTGGTTTCCGCATCGGCTTTCCAGTTATACAGGATCGCTTTTTCACGCTCGAACCACTCGTCGAGGTATTGGGCGTCGGTTGAACTGACGACGACGTGCTCGTATTCTTTCTTGCAGAGGAATCCGAGGATCCGTCCGGCCATATCACGGGTGCGGTCGGTGTCGTTGTCGCAGGTTGCCGAAGCGATGTTCCATACGGAGGTGAAGCCGTGCTCGTCGACTTCTTCCTTGTTGTACTGCAATACAATTTCGGGAGCGGCTTCTTCAGCAGCGGCTACTTCGGGGACGGCTTCTTCGGTCGGCTCAGTGGTCATAACGTGTGCAGAACACTCTTCAGGGGAAGTTTTGAGGAAATCCAAAGGCCCATTAGACGCAAAAAACTCGTTCCCGAGAAGTCCCCCACGGAATTTCGGCTTGGTGATCACTCGCCGATGCGGCATAATCGCACATCAATCAACGCGTCACAGGGCGTTTTACTAGGGGAATTCGGCCCAGAAATCGGGCCGAATTCCGACCGGGATCGGAGATCGCAGGGATGGCTACGAAACGGAGGTCGCGAAAAAATCCGGATCCATCCGTCCCGACGGCGGATTTGCCGTTGTTGCCAACATCGGACGAGGACAAGAATGAATCCGTTTCAACGGAACCGTCCTCCAGTCACCCTGCCGAGCGGGTATCCGAGGCGTCACCGTCGGGATACCGAATCGCGGGACTGGCCCGGGCGAAAAAAAACGCGTCGCGCTCGGGGGCAACCGAGACGGGCAAAGCGTCCGACGACAGCCTCATCGCCGGTTTCGGGCCGAATCCGTTGGACCCCTACCACGAACGCGAAGCCCTCGCGACCGGCTCCGGCGGACGACCGAGCGAGCGAGTCTATGGCGAATCCGCAGACGAATTGCGCGACGCGGTCCAATCGCTCTGCCCGCCCGTCCCTGGCGTTTATGGCATGTTCGATCGCGGCGGCGAGCTGATCTATGTCGGCAAAAGTCGCCGGTTGAGGAATCGCTTGCTCAGCTATTTCGGAGAAACGGCGTCGCGTCAGAAAGCCGGACGAATCATCGGCAGCGCTCGCGCGATCCAGTGGGAGACGCAGCCCAGCGATTTCGCAGCCCAACTTCGCGAACTCGAACTGATCCGCCGTTGGACGCCCCGGTTCAACGTCCAAGGCGTGCCGGATCGGCAGCGACCGGTTTACCTCTGTCTCGGTCGAAAACCGGCGGAAACGTTTTACCTAGCCAATTCGCCGCCCAAACGCAAAGACAGCGTCGCCGTCGAAGGGCCGTTTTACGGGTTCGGGCGGATGGGCCGGGTCGTCGACGCGCTCAACAAAACGTTCCGACTGCGTGATTGCAGCCAGCAAACCGTGTTTCAATTTTCCGATCAATTGTCACTTTTCGACGTCGCGCCGCGGCCGGGTTGTTTGCGTTTGGAGATCGGGACGTGTCTCGGCCCCTGTGCATCGGCGTGCAGTCGTGAAGAGTATCTCGCTCGCGTCAACGAAGCCGAGAGTTTTCTCGACGGGTTCAATTCCGAGCCTCTGACCGCGACCCAGGAGATCATGGAAAACGCCGCCGAGAACCGCCAGTACGAACTCGCCGGACGGGCTCGCGATACGCTGAAATCGCTCCAGTACGCTCAACGCAAACTCGGCCACCTCGCCGAGGCCCGCGAGAACTATTCGTTCATCTATGCCGCGACCGGGTACGACGGGCGAGCGATCTGGTACCTGATTCGCCGCGGCGAGATCATCGATGTGCTCGCCGCACCCGCCGACGCGGCAGACTACCGACGGATCAAACCGAGGATCGCCGAGTGGACGTCGCGATTGGAAGCACGTCACAACCGAATTCTTTCCGACTACCCGCACACCGTTCCCGTCGTCGCCTCGTGGTTCCGCAAACACCGCAGCGAGCTAAAACAAACGTTCGCCCCCGCATCAGCCGGTCGCAAATACCGGCATCTATCGCGAGTGAGCTGACGCTACTCGCAACCAACAGCAACCCGCTAAGTCTTGCCTTCGGGCGACTGCGACTCGCTTCCCTTGTCGACACCAAAACCAGAGGTGGCCCCTCCTAAGCAGGTCTTGTCAATTGATTCGGTATAACTCGAACGACTCGGTTATGATATTTAGTTTCGTGGAAACACCTCACCAGACCTGCTTACTACGGCGCAGGCGGGCTGTCGTTTGACAAGCCCGACGCGCAAGCGAGAGAGATTTAGTTCAGACTGCACTCGCTTGCGACTCAAAGAGCCGAGCGACAAGCCGAACACCGCCACTTGTTGCTCCGGCGGTCATAACCTGCGGCTTGTCAGGTCGCAGAAAATTGCGAAGTTGAAAAAGGGTTCCTGTCTTGCGACACGTTCCCCTGCGACGGAGTTGAAGGACGCAAGTTCCCATCGGGCAAGGCGCGGTCACATGACTTCGGGTTGCAACGAGTTTAACACTCAATTATTTCGGTTCATCCGACCGAAGCATGCGCCGACCCCAGGATCGAGGTTTTTCAAGGCATGGCTTCCGTGTCCACTGATTTGATGAGAAATCGTCCTTGGCGAACCGAAATCCGCCGAGGACCGTCGGCACCATGAGCGCACCGCGTTTGCCGGAAGACGCTGGCGACCGAGAGATCCCTTGTCGAGTGGCACCTCTGCAGAGCTCGACTGCGTTTCTGCCGGCTTACGTTGTCGACCAGCATCCATACTCAGGCACCAATCTCGTTGGACACGGGAGTCATGCCTGGAAAACCTCCGGCGCACGCTGCCGCCGGATCAACCCGAAGTTGGATACCGAGTTGGCCTCAGACGTTCCCGATCAGTTCATCGCTCGGCATGTGGCTCTTTACAAACGAGTGGGCGAAGGTTCGATCCCCAAGTTGATGTTTCCTCGAACTCGTGTGGTCGGAAAATTCACATCCGTGGATGGGTTGGTTGATTTGATCCGACGCGAAGGGATATAAACGTCATCACCCGACGCGTTCGAGTGATACCGAATCAATTGACAAGACCTGCTTAACACCGAGCGAGCAAAGGCGGTTCGCTGATTTTTCGATGGATCGATCTGTGTGAATCCGTGCGTTGCCGCTCATATTAACGTGCGAACAGGCACGGTATTTCGCATGAACACTCGAAATGGTGAAATCGATCGTTCGGCATTCGGTTTGCATCCACGGATCATTGACCACTCCACTGTTCGAAGAAAAGGGAAATCATCATGCGAGTTCTATTGGCAAACGACGCGTCGAACCACAGTCACGCTGCGGCCGAGTATCTGCTGTCGATGCCATTGCGAAAGCCCGTTGACCTTGAGATCGTTTCGGTCGTGACTCCACCGATCTTGGTCCAGGGAGCGAGGGGTGATATGGCAATGGACTTGAGTGATTTCATCGAGGTCGAACGGCAAACCGCGAAGCATCGGGTTGATCAGACCGCGAGCGAGTTCCGCGACGGCGCCCGTGGTAAATCGCTTCATGCCGTTCACACGCACGTGCCGATCGGCCCGGTGTCGAGTCAGTTGCTGAACCTTGCCGAGCAAACCGATTGTGAACTGATCGTTCTCGGAGCGGTCGGCCATTCGGCACTCAGTCGCGTGTTGCTCGGTAGTGTTTCGGACTACGTGGCCACGCACAGCGACGTCTCGACGTTGGTTGTTCGCCCCCATCACGATTCGGAGCTTCCACCGGCGCTCGACAAGATCGTCATCGCGCTGTCGGGGAGCCCGGAAGATCAACGGATGGTCGACTGGTTGGGCAACTTGCACCTGCGACCAAGCGTTGAGGTTCACCTCGTTCGCATTCTGCGTCTGGAGACGTTCTATCGACAAGACATCCGACAGAAGGCGTCCGAGTCGTGGGCTACTTTTGTAAAGGAAGCACAGCAGCAGATCCTCGACATGGAAACACAGCTTCAGAAACTCGACCTGAATACCGAAACGCATTTGGTCGAAAGCGGACACGTCGGGCAAGCACTGGTCGACTACGCCGAGAATCACGGGTGCGACCTGATCATGACCGGGGACAGCGACAGTGGGTTGTTGATACGGGTATTCATAGGCAGCACCTCCTGCTATGTCCTTCGACATGCAAATTGCAGCGTGTTGATCGTCCGGGACAAAGAAGAACGTGTCAAGGAAAAGCAAGAAGTCGCGGAACGACAACGGGCAGCAATCGCATAAACTGATACGATGTACCACGCGTTTCTGATCACAGCCCAGTTCGTTCTGTCGGCAACCTTAGTCTTGTCGGCGGCATGGTCGCCATTTCCGGTCCTGGGTTTCCTGTTTGCCAGTCCTGGAATCGGGTTGGCGGTGTGGGCGTGGCTGACGATGGGGCTTCGTCGGCTTCGCATCCATCCGAGCACGACGGAGCAAACGCAACTGATCACACGCGGACCGTACGCGTTCGTCCGTCACCCGATGTACACCGGGTTGCTTTGGTTCACAGTCGCGTTGTTGCCGGCCCCTTTCGCTTGGTGGCGAATCGTGATGTGGTTTGTTCTACTATCCGTTCTGATCGCGAAGACGCACGAAGAAGAACGAGCGATGTGCGGTCGTTTCCCCGAGTACACGAGCTACCGTCAACAAGTCGGTGGGTTGTTTCCAAAGTTAGACCGGCATGGCGAATCACGGAAATGAATTCGAGTGGAAAACGTATCTCTCGCCCGTCAAGCATGCCGAGCGGAGTGGTTGTTGACACCGCGGTTTGCCTCCAGGCACCGAAGTTGCTTTGACTAGCCGGGGTCGGAGACCTCGCCTCTAAACTAACTGCTGTCCGAGGTTGGAAACTCGCATTTCATCGGCAAAACTCGCCCGTCGACGACTTCGCTGCACTGCTCTCGAATGCAAGTGTGTTTCAGTTCATCGGCCGACCCGAATTCAACCTGGACGGCATGCGTCTGTTGGCCACTGCGTTGATGCTCAACGGTGTTGCCATGTCCATTTGTGGCAGTTAAGCAGGTTCGGGAAAGTGTTTCGGTGTATTAAGCACATCGGCGGAAAAGGTTCGGCAGAACCTCACGTCGGCGAGTCTCTCTGAGACTCGCAATTTTCAGCGTCTCAGAGAGACGCTGCTAGTGCGCCTGTGAAGGCGATTGAATCGCCGGGTGAAAGTCCCGGTCGGGGAGTCCGTTACCGCCCCGTAGTCGATG
>Ga0163216_101508_pt1 | contig 13382 bp, 14 predicted proteins | sample SynspAceP_FD_167610 | JGI IMG/M metagenome (GOLD analysis project Ga0163216, IMG submission 167610) | Saline lake microbial communities from Ace Lake in Antarctica - Synechococcus sp. Ace-P (Illumina Assembly) | ecosystem: Environmental > Aquatic > Non-marine Saline and Alkaline > Saline ...
TGATGGCAAAGGGTTTAAGCCTGCTACAAGGGGCCGAGCAAGGCGGTTTGCAAGCTAGTTTTGGCTGTCGCATGGGGGTGTGTTTCCAATGTGTTTGTCAAAAGGTATCTGGCCAAGTCCGAGATATACGCAGTGGGGTATTAAGCGGTCATGGTGAAGAGCAAATCCAACTGTGTATCAGTCAACCCGTCAGTGAACTTGTTATACAACTTTAAGGTAATAAAAATGACTCCCAACGCACAACAATTAGATGCCTTACAAGTTGACTTGGATGCATTAAAACACACTATTCAACAACAAATTGGTGAAGGGGACGCCCGTTATATCAAACGAGTCATGCTTGTTCAGCGACTTAGTGCTATTGCAGGACGAATTCTGTTGGTCTTGGGTTTTGTGACGCCTTGGCTATGGTTAGTGGGTGTATTTGTTTTGGCATTCGCTAAAATTTTAGACAATATGGAAATTGGTCACAATGTACTGCACGGTCAATACGATTGGATGAATGATCCCTTGTTACATTCAAAACGCTACGAGTGGGATATCGCTTGTGACTCAGGTTCGTGGCAACGTACTCACAATTTTGAACACCATACTTATACCAATATTATTGGTAAAGATCGTGACTTTGGTTATGGCTTATTGAGACTGAGTAACGATTTATCCTGGCGAGTGCGCAATTTATGGCAAGGCGGTACTTATTTAGTCTTAAGTCTGTTATTTCAGTGGGGAATTTCTTATCACGAATTAGCCGGTCAACGGGTCTTTAGTGCGAGAAAAAAAACCGAACGTCACTCACAAATAAGTGACGCAGCCTTAAAGAAAGCCTTTTTTAATAAAGGGGCACGGCAGTTGTTCAAGGATTATATTTTCTTCCCGCTAATTGCTGGTCCAATGTTCTTATGGGTATTCGCGGGTAACCTATTGGCTAATTTAATCCGTAATTTGTGGACGTCAACGGTCATATTTTGTGGTCATTTTACCCAGGATGTACACACGTTTAGTGAGGCTCAGTGCAAAAATGAAAGTCGAGGCCATTGGTATTATCGTCAAATGTTAGGCTCCTCTAACTTTAGCGGACCCACTTGGTTGCACATATTAACAGGCCACCTGAGTTGTCAAATTGAGCATCATTTATTCCCTGATATCCCGGCTCGTTACTACCCTAAAATTGCGCCTGAAGTACAAAAACTCGCAAAGAAATATGGCATTGCTTACAATACTGGCAGCTTTATAGGTCAGTACTTAACCGTATTTTGGCGTATTATACGTTACTCATTTCCTGGTGGTTTAAAAACTACTCGCAGCTAAACTTAGCAAACTCAATCGCTTTATAAGGGGAATTATTATGAATGGTCATTGGCTCACAATTAAACAGCAAGAAAATAAAGAGTACTCAGGATATTTAAGCCTTCCTCCCAGTGGTAGCGGTCCAGGTTTAATATTGATCCAAGAAATTTGGGGAGTAAACGCTCATATCCAAGCAGTGGCCGATCAATATGCTTTAGCTGGATATGTAGTACTCGCCCCCGATATTTTCTGGCAATTAGAGCATCGAGTTAACTTAGATTACGATGATGCAGGTAATCAACAAGCTTTTAGTTTGTATGGTAAATTAGATTTTGCTGATGCCGCTGAACACTTAGTTGATGCTGTCAGCACCTTACGGGCTTTACCCGCAGTCACTGCTAAGGTTGGCGTAGTGGGATTTTGTATGGGAGGCCAGCTAGCCTTTCGCACTGCTGCTTTAAGCGATGTTGATGCTGCCATATGTTATTACGGGGGCGGTATTGATGGTTGTCTGCAGCTTGCAGATAAAATAAGCCAGCCAATTATGTTCCATTACGCCATGCAAGATGGCCATATTACGCAAGATGCTGTGCAAAAAGTAAAAGCCGCATTCACTCAACATAACAATGCTATTTTTCACGACTATGCAGCCACTGATCACGGCTTTAATTGTTGGGGCCGTCCTGCCATGTACAACCAGCAAGCCTCCGCCTTGGCATTAGGTCGCAGCTTGGTGTTTTTATCCCAACATCTTTAGAAAATTCAAACTATATTGGGGCGCTTTAGTCTTGAGGTCTGGGTGTTTATCAAACACCCAATGATTATATTTCACTCAACCCCGCATAAAGGGATTTTTCGAGGATTATAAATGTTTGCCTTAAAAGTATTTTTTATACAAATTTATATGTTCATTTTTAAAGGCGTCACATTTATGTTGCCATTTAAGTGGCCAAAAATTTTTGAGGGGACGGGTTCTTCACTTGAATTGTGCCGGCACATTGCTGCCCAGGGGCACAAAAAAGTGCTATTGGTCAGTGATGCCGTGCTGGTCAAATTGGGTTTGTTAGAAGGGATGAAGGCGGAATTAGAAAAACATGGCGTGACGCTTGCTATTTTTGACGGTGTAATGCCCGATCCAACAATAGAACAAATTGAAGCGGGCGTCAGTGTATTAAAGGCTCATGGCTGTGAGGCAATACTGGCAGTGGGTGGAGGTTCATCAATTGATGCGGCAAAAGTCATTGCTGCTCGGGGCAAAAGTAATAAACCAATTACCAAGATGGCAGGCCTTTTTAAAGTTTATTTTAGCGGTACATTACCACTTTATGCTGTTCCAACAACGGCGGGGACGGGTTCTGAAGTTACCATTGCAGCTGTGGTTACAGATCCTAAACAACAACGTAAATTGCCGATAATAGATTTAAAACTAATGCCGGTGGCTGCGGCACTAGACGGTCAACTTATGATTGGTTTACCCGCTCATATTACTGCTGCGACAGGCATGGACGCGTTAACTCACGCGGTGGAAGCTTTCATCTCTCATAATGCATTGAAACGCACCGACAAGCTTGCCATTCAAGCCACCCAACTCATTATGGCTAACTTGGCAACGGCAGTTAGCGATGGTAGTAATTTAGCTGCACGACAGGCGATGAGTAAAGCGTCTAATTTGGCGGGTATGGCTTTTACACAGGCAGGGGTAGGCTACGTGCATGCAATTGCCCATAATTTTGGCGCGCTTTACCATACGCCTCATGGTTTGGCTAATGCCATAGTTATGCCTTACGTGTTGGATTTTTCAAAGTCTAAGTGTAGTCGTCGACTCGCTGAACTAGCCAAGGCTTGCGACATTGGCCAACCTAAGGGCAGTGATGTTGAACTTGCCGACGCTTTTATAGAGCGTATTCGCGAAATGCAGGATCAATTTAATATTCCGCAAAAGTTAGATGCCTTGCAGCGCAAAGATATCCCGCGAATTGCGGCGGCGGCGTTAAAAGAGGCTCACTTTACTTATGCGGTGCCGCGTTACCTTGACACCCTGAGCTGCAAAAGTTTGATCGCACAGATGCTGGTGTCATAAGTCGCTAACAGTTGGTTTGCACCAAAGGTAGGTGTTGGTAAATAAAGTTAGCTAGCATTACAAAGGCGCACGAACAAGAAAGTGTTTGTCCTAGCCCGTCGATGTTATAAAAATCTTTCTTCAAGCTATGTTGCCCTCGCTAAAAGTCCTGTGCTTTCGAGCGAGGCGCAGTGTAATCTCACCATTAGCTATTCTCATATTTTTTTAGAACATTCAATGATGCATATCCTTAGCTATGCACAACTAAAAATGATAGGCGCCAGAGGGCTAAACACCTTCAACGTGCTATTGGCGGCAACAAATATAAGGCTTAGTGTAAAAGCGAAGTTTGTTTCATTAAGGGCCATAGTGCTCTAAACTTAGTCTCTAGTTGATGTTTATTGGGTAGGGTTGGTTTTAGTGTTTGCAAGTTTTATAAGTCCCAATAATCTATCCAAAAAAGTTCTGCGTGTAATATTTTCAATTTATCTTGGCGTAACTTGCCTCATCACTAGCATGCAGTTTTTAACTGAATATTTAAAAACGCAAGATTCCATCTTAAATGAATTAAAACAGTTAGAAGAAACCGTGCGTGGGCCGATTGCTACTAGTTTGTGGCAATACAACCAAAATCAGTTAGATGCACTTATCGCGGGACTTATTAAGATGCCCATTATTGTCGGGGTGGATGTTGGCGATATACATGAGCAAATTATAATTTCCAAACGCTCGTACCCCCTAGATTCAGTGCCTTTGTCAATCTTCGAAACCAAATCAGAGCTAATTTGGACGCTAAATAAGAAAAACGTTTATCTTGGGTCGTTGACAATTTATTCATCGTCAGAAGTTGTTTTAGACCGGGTTTTGTTTGGTTTTTCCTTAATAGCCATGACCGCAATCATAAAGTTATCTATTTTATTTTGGTTGTTTGTTTGGGCGCTTGATCGCTATTTGGCAAAGCCGTTGAAAGAGTTAATGTCGCAAGTGGATGAGGTTCAATTAAGTCAAAATGGGAGTAAACGCATAAAACTTTCAAATATTGAGAATAACGAACTCAGTCAGCTTCAGGAACATATTAATAGAATGCTCTTTGCCATACAAACCGATAGAGAGCGACTATTAGAGGACGAGCAAACGACGCGTAATCGCTTACAAGACGCAGTCGCAAAACGCACAGAAGCGCTGGAAATATTAAATGAAAAGCTCAAAGAGCTGGCCACCAGAGATTCTTTAACCGGTACCTTAAACCGCGGCAGTTTTTTTGATATGGCTCAGCATTTACTTGTATTGTCACAACGGCAGAATTCGCCAGCTTGCTTTGTTTTGATGGATTTAGACCACTTTAAACAGATAAACGATACCTACGGTCACTTCATCGGTGACAAAGTGCTGATCCATTTCACCCATTCCATCCAAACTTTCTTAAGAAAATCTGATCTACTTGGCAGAGTAGGCGGGGAAGAATTTGCTATATTCCTGTCAGATACAAGCGAGCATGACGCCTTTCAGCTTGCCGATAAAATACGTAAAGCCATTGGTCAATCAAGCTTGCAAGTTGACGGTAAAACAGTCAGCTACACTGTCAGTCTGGGGCTTGGCTCATCCGAGCAAAAAGACCAATCGATTGATGAGCTATTTAAGCGCGCCGATTTAAAGTTGTATGAGGCAAAGGATAAGGGCCGTGATCGTGTTGAAAAATAGTATATTGAAACCTAAACATATAGTTTACCTATTATCATTTATGCTCTTTCTGCCAGCCGTTAGTCTCGCTCAAACACGTGAGACTAAAACTTTGAAAGTGTGTTACGACCAATGGGCCCCAATGACCATATTTCCCTCAGATGAGTCTTCAGACCGTGGGGTTGTCATCGACATGTTGGAGCAAATATACACAGCAAAAGGTTATACCCTAGAATATTATGAAGTTCCTTTGGCGCGAGGGCTAGCCATGGTGGCAGAGGGACTGTGCGATATGTTGCCAGAATACCTATTTGCTATTAATTTAGAAAAGGATTTTGTGTATGCCAACGCAGCAACCTTTGCATACTCCACCGCTTTTGTCGTCAGACGCAGCGATCCTTGGCAATACAATGGTATTGAATCCATAAAAGGTAAACGCATTGCAACAGGGCCGGGCTGGGATTACAGCTCGATGAGTATCGATTATCAGCATTATCTTGACGATCCACAAAATAGCAGCTTAGTTGAAGTGATCGCGGGTTACGATGATGTGGTAGACCGCGTGTTTCGCATGATTAAAGAAAACAGAGTTGATTTATACGCAGATAACGATCTCGTTCTGCAGCATGTACTCAATCGCCTAAATTTGAATAATGATCTTAAGATTGTGCGTCCCGGCCTTGAAAAAAAATTGGTAGAACGTCCCATTTTCTCTAAGAAAATCCCAGTATCTAAAAGGCAAGAGCTAATAAAAATTTGGAATGAGGGGCGCTTGTTAGCAAAGGGTAAAATAGAAGACATGTTGCTTAAAAAATATAATGTGGCCTTCGAACAATAAGAAGGTCAAGGTTTGTTACAGACTAGGCTTAATCTAAACTGAGTTCAGTATTGCTAGAAAAATACCGTTTTTGTTGAGTAATCGGGTCAATAAATTGCAGCTGCTGAGCCAATAGTTGCAGTGGCTTCGAGAAATCATCTGGTTTATTGCGCAGTAAGGTCGGATAGTAGTTATCGTGTAAAAGTGGCCATCCTAAACTTTGCATATGTAAGCGCAATTGGTGAGTTTTACCTGTTATGGGTGAAAGTTCAAATAATGCTTTGTCGGCTGCGCGTTGCAAACAGCGAATATGCGAATGACTATTAGCTGGCCCCTTTACAATATGCATCAAAAATCTTGGCTCTGATTTCTCTATACGATTTTTAATTTCCCATTGTTGATTATGCAGTGGCGTATTGCCATTTGTGTAAGCGATTGCCTGATAAGTTTTGCTGACTTGATGGCTTGCAAATAGTCTGTGGTAGTGTGGCCGAGTTTCGGACTTCGCCGCAAATAAAACCAAACCCGCAGTACCTTTATCGATACGATGAACCGCTTGCAGTTGCTGATTACCGGTGGTCAGACGTAAGCGATTTTGTAGACATTCTTCGACATGTTGACCGCCTGGCATAACAGGCAAAAAATGTGGCTTATATGCCACGAGAATCAATTCATCTTGAAAGACAATGTGTTCTGCAAAGGGAATAATAGGCTCGCTAACAACTTCACGATAATAATAAACCCGTTGCTGTGCGACAAACGCGCTTTGTGCATTAATTAGACAGCCGTCATGCCAATGCACTTTGCCATCGGCAACCCGCTGCTGCCAAACCTCACTGGGTATCGCTGGAAACTTTAGAATAAGGAATTCTAGCACTGTCCGTACACCGGGATTTTGCTGGGGCAGGCTAAGTTTTGACGGGTAAGGGGCTATTGCCATAATGGTACTCGTGTTTATCGCATTAAGGCGCTAGTTGGGCCGCAGTATATAAGATTTTAATGGTAGCTGCTGCTAGAAAAGAGTCCTTTAATTGAGAAAAACACTGTGGCTGTAGATGTTTATCCACGTTTATTACCACAACAACCCTATCAATATCATGAGCATTAAATATAAGTGACTCAATCTATTAATTAAATCACCACAGACCTGATTAAGACGTTTCGCCAACACTCTCTAATCAGGTCTGTGGCGGCTGTGTTACGTATTTAACAGCATTAGATACAGCTACTTTTAATAAGATCTTTTTGGCTCTTAATGGCACTTTTATTTTTTTCTAACTCTGCCATCGCGAGGTCAATTTTGGCTTTAGTACATATATCAGTCAGTTCTTTGTTCATCAAATAAGTTTGATCTTTTTGCTGCTGCATCAAACCCTCAGCACCACTATATTGGTCTCGGTCTTCAGCTGATCTATCTTGCTGATAGGGGGGAGATTGCCTTGCACCACAAGCGGATAACAAAACAATAAGTGCAAGGGGAACAAGTTTATTGAACAACAGTGAATACTCCTTTGAGTGTTTAACCCTTAAATGCCTTAAGCGCAAACAACGATTAACTTTACCAGTATGGATAAATCATTTATCTTTTTGCATCCTAACAGGCTGCGAGCATTTTTGTTAGGGTGAGGACTTTATGTTTGATTCCTCAGTGCGCAAATAAGCTTGCTTTACATTCCTGTAAATTTTACACATTCAGCTGTGTAGTGCTAACAGACTTAAGGTTATTTGGCTGTTCTATGTTTGTTGAATTTCTTATAATATATTGATAATTATAAGTTTTTTATCTAGATAAAAGCTGGCTTAACCTTTGCTTTTACTACTGTGCATTACGCAAATCGTTAACTATTATATATAAGGAGTGGATTATGAATAGCGATCGTATCGAAGGTAGTTGGAAAGAATGGAAAGGTAAAGCTCAGAAAAAATGGGGCGAACTAACTGATGATGAGTTGGATCAAATCAACGGTAGTCGTTCAGAGTTGATAGGTAAAATCCAACAAAAATATGGTAAGACTAAAGAAGAAGCTAAGCGCGAAATCGATTCATTCTTTAGCTAGTGTAAAAAGGAGGGTATCAGCACAAGACAAGTTGCTGGTATACCTCCTCATTTGCAGATAAATATTGCATAAACACAGTTCAGTTTAAATAAGACAACAAATTGTAGATGATGGCTTTGGTAACATAAATTGATATTGTTATAATTTTTATTGATTTAGTTATTGAAAGGAACTTCAATGAAGATTGAATACAAGATTAATCAAGCCATCACGGCCAAACAGTTTTGCGATTTATTAAGTCAAACTTCTTTGGGCGAGAGAAGACCCCTCAAAGACTTAGCAACGATTCAAGGCATGTTAAATAATGCCAATTTATTAGTCACTGCTTGGCAAAAACACACTTTAGTCGGTATTGCCCGTTCAGTAACTGATTTTCATTATTGTTGTTATTTATCCGATTTGGCTGTAGACCAAGGGATGCAAACTCAGGGTATAGGTAAGATGCTCATTAGGCTCACCAAACAACAGCTCAAAGCAAAGTGCAGTTTGATTTTGTTGGCTGCCCCTCAAGCGCAAGAATATTATCCTAAAATCGGTTTTGAACAACACCTTAGCACTTGGATATTACGTGATATTCAGCAGCTAAAGTAGCCTCAAACACAGGCTACATTTGTTTATCAATGCGAACTGAACCATCGGCAAGATAGATCATACGGATTTTGTCTTTGCCGTGAAATACCATACTAGGGTCAAAGTCTTGCACCACCATAAACTCACTGCCATCATCAATGGCAATAATCAATTCAACTAGTTGCAGTGTGATTTGTTGCTGTCTTTGCTGGCCTTCATCAGCTAACGTACCTCCTAACATAGCGCCCAGAATAGTGGTAAGGACACGACCACTACCACTACCAAATTGATTGCCAATAGTGCCGCCAATTAATGCACCACCAAATACTTTCCAGCCATGATTGCGATCTTCAATCAATTCTGACTGCGTAATTTGGCGCACTGAGCTAACGTTGCCAAACAAAACCTTATCAACTGGCACCGCTTCGTTGCGCTGATAATCAGCCAGGGCAGGGCCCATACCCCCCACAAATAGCATGATACACACTAGCAGTGATTTCATGTTCGTATCCTCAATGTTAATTTAACCCATTAACCACCTTGGTTTTACCAGCCTACCATTTCCTTACTGCGGGTTTTGCGGATCTCGGTTTCATCAGCCCATTCTACTAAGCCGCTTTCTAAGTCCATTAAGCGCATAGTAAATTTATAGTACACATCTGACTTATCAGCATTGGTTTTTACGATGCTCGATAAATTGCCGTACAACATATATTCAGCACCTACCTGCTTACCAAACTGTATTGCTTTGTTGGGATCAACTAAACCACCGTCATTTTGATAATTCAGCTGCTCACGCACAGCACTGACTTTGCCCATGTCTACAAAGCGGAATTTGCCAGAGCGCAACAACTGGGTAGAAACAGAATCGGTTAAAGATTCTGTATCAATGTGTTCACTGGTTTTATTTTTAACCGCATCAACAAATACGATAGGACGCTTATTTGCCGTCATCGTACCCACCACTGGCGATTGCAAAAGTGATTCTGTCATTTCATTGGCTATTTTTTGCAAGTCTGTTGAGCCAAAGTTGACGTCGGTCGTTTCAACTGCTGTTGCATCACCGTAGCGCACTACGGGTTTATTGGCGCAGCCTGCTAGTAGACTTAATGAAAGACCTATGGCGCTAACTAAAAGTAATTTTTTCATCTCGTTGTCCTGCCTATACTTTGTTGATAACCCTATTTGGCTATCACTGTGTTGAGAATATATTATTGTCATTTTACCTGAGGCTAATTTAACTTGATATCAGCTAAGAGTCAGGAAAAACGGATTATTGTTACAAGCTATTTTTGGATTAGTGACTATTGACTCACTTATAATTGCGTAAGCTTAAGACCTTCAAATTGACCAATAGTTGTTAAATTAATTAAGGTAATACGCTTAGCCTTTATATCGAGGTCAAGGGTTTCATTTTTACTACCATAAACCAACTTGACTTGCTGTTTACCAGCGGCCAAAGGGATCCGAATAATCTGTACTTCGTCTGGCAATGTCAGCCAACTGCGAGTGTCGGCTTGCTCGGAAGCCATATTGTAAATAGTGGCCAGAATATTGCCAATATCTCCGCCTTCTTTACTCATAGTGCGACGTAGTTGTTCTTTTGCCACCAGTCGCAGGGCTTGCCGTGTGACTAAGGCCGCAACTTGCTCTTGTAACTGTTTAGAGGCCAGAGATTGCAATCTAACAATCTGTTCAGATGTGTAACGTTCATCGTTAATATTAACACTGAGGCTTGGATATTGATTAAGTTTGCCTTGATAAACAGGTAAAGCAAAATTGAAAAAGCGCGCTTGATAACCACTGGTGAAGATTGGCAGACTAATTGTCACTTCTTGTTTGGCTTGAATCACGCCGCGTTCAACGATGATCACCAGTTCACCGCTATCTGCAATGACGGCGGGTTTATATTCCCCGTATTTGGCCGAATATAACGCTACATCATCTACCATATTTAGATGAGTCGCCAAACGTAATACGTCCTGTTGCAGATAATGATTAGCGGGATAGATTTCCAAGGCACGTTTGTAATCGATATATGCATCATTAGGCTGTTTAGCCGCTTCGTAAAGGAGGCCAGAAAGATAAAATGTATAAGCATTCTGGAAACCGTTTTTAAGATCTCCAATCATGGCCGACATTGACGGATAAGTTTGATTTAGTGCTTCTTTATCAAAACTTTCGACGCCTTTATCGATGTCTTGTTGATGTTCCTTTAGGGCATTTTCTTGAATTAAGTTTGCTCTGCGAACTTCCACTAGGGCTCCATCCATTTGCCCTAAAAACAAATAATTTAAAGCCTGATAACTGTGCAACATGGTTTGCTCGTAAGCAGGGATATCATAGGTAATAGCATTGTCGCTACTGACCAACGCTGTGACGTTAGCTAGACCCTTGCTGACTCTAAGTTTAGCTTTCGCCGCCTCTTGTTCGAGGACGTCTGAAACCAAATTAAATTCTTTGCGACTTTGGGTCCAATCATTGGCTAAAAAGCTGAGACGGGCTTTTTCAAGTATGCTTAAAGCGTAATTCGTTTGGCTTGGTTTGGGGATTTCTATCATGGCCGCGGCGGCTTTAAAATCGCCATTTAACTGGGCAGAACGGACATTTTTTAATTGTTCAGCGTAATCTGAAAATACGTTTGTAAAGCCCATACTGGTGCAGGCCGACATACTGACTAATAAGCCTGTTAGCAATGCAAATTTTAAGACGTGGCGAGGACGTAAAATAACCAAGAATAATGACATGAACCGCTTAATTAATAATAAGGTGAAGAAGACTCAAATGAGACAGCAACTTTACTGTTTAATTCGCTACTATATTATCGTTATTTTAGTAAGTTGCACACCGACCAATTAAAATATACTGAGTCTATTTTGTTACCAAGCGTATTTGCCCAAGCCCAACACATCCTATCACGCTCAATAATGGAGTAGCTTTTACTACCTATCGCCCGAGATATTGGCTTGGATAGATTCTCGTGGTGAAAACCGTATTGCCGTGATTGAACGATTAGTCAGAAAAGAAAAAAACCAACAATTAGATATATTCAACTAAGCTTCATTTTGGAAATGTTACTGTCAATCTCGCCGACTTTGTTTAATCAATCTAATATTACCACTCTAATTGTGCTTTTAGTTTGCTGCTATAGTTGCCCTATAACTCCTAAAGTATAGTGAGTCAGTAATATTATTGCTGACAAGCTAGGCTTCTTCATAATTTAAATTAAGCCCATCGTTAATATCCAAATAAATTAAAATCAAACACACACATTAGGCTATGTGTGCTAGCGTACATATTCAATTGAGCTAGACTGTTAGGTTGCTGACAATACAAAACACAAATTGGTGCTTTGTATAAATCAAGGTGTATAAAACTTTATGGACAACAGTGACAGCATTAGAATTATTAGTCACAGAAAAATTAATCATTCAAAAACATCAGACATTAGTCCTTATTGGCCAAAGGCTAAGGTAGTAACAAAAGTAACAATTAACGATCCAATACCCAATAAAATGCAATCTGAACACCAATCTGATTTAAACAGTGATAGGCCCATTAGCCATGCCATTTTTAGCGATCTTAGGCGTTTCGGTAGGGCATTTAAAAGGAAATTGAATATAAGATGGATAAAGTAAAAATAAGTTACTCAACGCTTTTGATGTGCAAAATCGAATCTTTCCTCATTTAAAATTAATTGAATTACCGCTAGGCAAAGTAATTTATGAGGCAAGTGAAAAATTAGATTATGTTTATTTCCCCACCGACAGCATAATTTCTTTACTGTATGTCATGGTAGATGGCTCCTCTGCTGAAATTTCAGTCATTGGCAATGAAGGACTAGTTGGCATCGCCGTCTTCATGGGTGGTGAAAGCACCCCGAGTAGAGCGGTAGTGCAAAGTGCTGGATGGGCTTACCGTATGCCGGCTTTTGAGTTGCGTAAGGAGTTTAATAGTCAAGTCGATATGCGTACCTTGTTATTGCGCTATACCCAATCTCTCATTACCCAAATGGCCCAAACAGCCGTTTGTAATCGTCACCATAGTATTGACCAACAGCTGTGTCGTTGGCTTTTATTATCCCTTGATCGTTTAGCTGATCGTAATCTGACCATGAGCCAAGAGCTGATTGCCAATATGTTAGGAGTCAGGCGAGAAGGGGTGACAGAAGCGGCCGGAAAACTACAGAAACTCGGCATTATCACCTACAAACGGGGGCATATACATGTAATTGACCGTCCTCGTTTAGAGGAGCAATCCTGTGAATGTTATGAAGTGGTCAAAACCGAAACTGATCGCCTAGAATCTTATATGCAGAGTAACGCTAATGCGTAACACTTACTCTTATTTATTAAAATCAATGATTATGCGTGGTTGCGCTTGGGCGCCTAATAAGATCGATAGTTCATGTTATTAACCATGAACCGCTCACTTCACTAGGCAATCAACTACTCAACGGTTTACCCGAACAACTCTAAACGTTATTGATGGATAAGTGCAGCGAAACGCAAATGGATTTTGGTCAAGTACTGTGTCTAACTGAACAACCTACCAGTGAGGTTTACTTTCCGCTAAGCGGTTTTATTTCACAAGTTGCAGGTTTGGACAATCAAAAACCATTAGAAGTTGGCATGATTGGTAGTGAAGGCATGCTCGTTGCCCCTTTGGTACTAGGCATAAAAACAGCACCGTTCAATGCTATTGTGCAAGGGCAAGGGGTAGCATTAACTATCCCAATCAACACATTTATATTGATGGTTCTGCAATATCCCTTACTTGCCAATTTGTTACCTCACTATGTTTTTATGCAGCTCATCCAATTGAAACAAGCTAGCCTATGTCAGTGTGCATTCAGTTGCAGCTCGTTTGGCACGCTGGCTGTTAATGAGTCACGATCGTTCCCAGCAACAAG
>Ga0163216_101510_pt1 | contig 13362 bp, 11 predicted proteins | sample SynspAceP_FD_167610 | JGI IMG/M metagenome (GOLD analysis project Ga0163216, IMG submission 167610) | Saline lake microbial communities from Ace Lake in Antarctica - Synechococcus sp. Ace-P (Illumina Assembly) | ecosystem: Environmental > Aquatic > Non-marine Saline and Alkaline > Saline ...
CTTCATCCGCTACGGCCTGGATCATCGAGCCGAAAATGTCGGGGTTGATCTGCGTCCAGTCGAGGCTGCCGATATGGGACAGATAGCGCTGCGCGATCTTGGAAAAGCGCGGAACGTCGGTGCTGCCCGAGAACAGCCCGCCGTTCACATAGGGAAAGGTGTCGGCCCAACGGGGCAGTTTTACGTCGGTCCGTTTCGCGATGGCTGTGTTCATCGCGCGGAAAATCTCTCCGACGACCTCATGGGTATTGGACCCGTCACGGCTCGACATCTGGTCGATCGTGGTGGTGAACAGGTTGTTGCTAACGAAGATGTCGGTGTCTTCGGCGAAAAAGCAAAAGATCAGTCGCGCCATGAAGTGGTTCATGTCGTGGCGCTTGTCGGCGCTGCCCCAATCGGGGTTGTCTTTGATCAGTTCGACATAGAGCCGATTGAGGCGGCTGGTCGCGCGGATGTCAAAGGCGCTTTCGCGGATCTGTTTAACGGTGGAAATGCCCGCGAGCGGCAGGAAGAAGCCGAAGTGATCGGGAAAATCGATATAGCGACAAGCGATGGTTTCGCCGGTGCTGATATCCTCGGCCTCCAGATCGATGCCATCGGTTGCGAGGATGAATTTTGCCTTGGCTCGGGTGGTGGCAGGGCTGGATTTGAGGGCGTTCAGGGTCGTGGCCACCGCGCCCGGTGCGCAGGTCGCAAGGTGGATATTGCTGGTCTGAAGGACGCCGCCGATGTCGGATTTGTTGGAGGCCCCGGTGCGCAGGCGCTTGATCGTCGTCTCCTTGTTGCCGAAAGCCATAAGGAAGGCATAGGGGAATTCGACCGCGTCAAAGGGTTGTTCCGCGAGTTCGGAAATGGCTTGTTCAATTTCAACGGCGTTCATGCGGCAGTCCAGGGATTGATCAGGTCGATGCCATAGTCCTCAAAATCAGGCGTATTGCGGGTGGCGACGGGCGCACCATGGGCAAGGACGATTGCCGCGATCTGGCAATCCGCCTGAGCGATTGGCCTGCCCGCAGTGCGGTGGGTCGCCGCAATAGTTGCATAGGCGCGCGCAGTAGCACTGTCGAAGGGCAGGATACGTCCTGTCATGTCTTCGCGTAGGATGCAGTCCACGGCCGTCGCGAGGGCATCACGGCGTTTGCCATTGGGCATAATGGTCACGCCGTAGCGTAGCTCCGCCTCAGAAATGGTGGTCAGATAGATGCTGAGCCCATCCTGTGTGCCAAGCCATGCCTCGACCGCGGGTTCGGGGTTTGGGCGCAAGAGTTCGGAAATGACATTCGTATCGATGATGATCATACTCAGGACCGGTCGAAAGCGGGTGGCTCTTGCATCGGTTCACGTGGGGGCAGATCCATATCGGCACCGCCTAATGGTGCGACACGCGCGCGGATCGAAGCGGCAAGATTGTGGGCGGGCTTCCCCTCCCCAACGACCTGACGCAGAATATCGCGCGCTTCTTCTTCCATCGAACGACCATGTTCCGCCGCGCGAATGCGCAGGCGACGCTTGATTTCATCGTCCAGTTTTCTGATCGTGATACTTGCCATAACGTCCTCCGAGGATCTTTTCATGGTACTCAGCGATGGCATTGCAATCAAGCCTAGTTCGCTTAAATCCTGCATTCTCCAAGCATCTGACAATGAGAAAGATATCTCAGTCTAATAGTGCAGCTCCAGTATCGGACCACCCTAAAAACAAACCATCAACACCCACCAATCAACCTTCGAAAGCCTGCAAGTAGGCTGCGATCTCCCCGATCATTGCCTGGTCGAGTCCACCAGCTGTCCGGATTTCATCAAGCGTGCGCCTAAACTTCTCGACCGTCATCCACTCGGTCTCCGGCGCATCTGGCGCGAACCAGCGCTCGCCTAGCCAATCCTCGAATTGCGCTCGTTCTTTGGAGGAAAGCAGCTGCGGCGCATGAAACGCCACCAGGCGGCGGCCGAGCTGGCGCAAGCGGAGATCACTCAGCACCGCCACGAGTTCCTGTCGTTGCGGCCAGTCCGCGCGCTGGAAGTCTGTAAGCAGAGCTTTGTCGGCGTGGCTGTAGAAGCCACCGAAGATCTGCTTCTCGACCAGAGGCGTCGGGGCTGCAGGATCCTCGGGAAATCGCGCAGCCAGAGCTTGTGCGACACGCGCGCGGAACTCGGGCGCGTTGGCGATGACCTCGGCACGGCGCAGCTGCAGTTCAGTGGCCGTTGGGAGAGAGAGGAGCGCCGGCGTCTTGTTGACCGACAAGGAACGGATGATCTTCGGCGTGGCGTCGACGGCGACGAAGAGCGCGGCATCATCGGCGGTCAGGAAATCGGCAGGATCGGCCGCCTCCAGGTCGAAGAAGGCCGCTTGGTTCGGGTTGCTGGCCGAATAGCCGCAGAAGCAGCCAAGCGTGGCGCGCGGCAACCCACCGCCGAAGCGTTCGACCAGCGCCATGGGCTGGAACTCTCCGAGCCGTGCCTGCACCCCCGCCTTGTCTCGATTACCTAGCAACTCTGCCCAAAGCGCGGGGGCGCGCTGGGCGATCTCGCGCGCGATGTGGATAGTCGCCTCAACATCGCCAAGCGCGTCATGCGCGTTGTGTGCAGCAAAGCCATTCAGCGGCGCAATAAGATCAAGCTTGAAGCGCACGCGCCCGGTTTCATCGACGGGCCACTCAAACAGGTCGGGTTGGCGGTGCCAGACGGCATAGAGAGCCGTCAGCAGATCAAAACGCGCATTGCCGTTGAACTGAGTGGCGAAGATGTCCGGCTGCAGGTTCTGGTAGAAGGTCTGGCGCAGCATCTCCTCGTCAAAGCGGATGCTGTTGAACCCGGTCCAGATCGCAGGCGACCAGCGATTGATCAGCGCGCAGATCTCTTGCGTGAACTCAAAGAGCGTCGGCAGGGCTGGGTCCAGCAACTGCGCTGGGCGCACGCCAGTTACAGCCAGTGCCCAAGGCGAAGGAATAATATGCGGGGCGATCCGGCAACGCAGATTAACCCGCTCGATCTCCCTGAAATCGGCATCCGTAAGGATGGCTGCGAATTGCAGGGGTTGATCGAAGGCGGGCGAAAGGCCGGTTGTTTCGAGATCGTAAAATGCGAAGGTCATGGGTGCAGCCTAACTTGTGAAGCGGAATTCGTCATCTGCCAAACACAGCGCGTCCGCGATGCAGAAACTGCCGGTATTCCACCACTTCGCTCCATCTACCCATCGCCCTTTTCGATATCTGCGATCCGAGATTTCAGCCGCGCCGACATGATCACGTCAGTGGCGGCATTGGCCGCGAGCCTCTGGAGTTCCCGTAGCACAGCGTCCCCCTGCCCGATCCGCGCACTGGCGGCCATGACATGGATGACCGCCTCATCAATATCGAGCGGGCTTGGTTCATATCCACGCCCAGCCAGCAGATGTGCAATGGCGTGAAGGCCGACTTGCGCGGCAAAGGCTGGCTCCTTGATCGCGAAATCCCGCGAGGCTCGGATCAGCGTCGCCGGTGCCACGTCAGAATGCGCTGCGCAGTCAAGCGCGAGATCGAGGTATTTCGCGGTCTTCGCGGCGGCGAACCATTTGCCCTTGGACCCGTGGCTCTCAATCAGATCGCCTAGGATCCTGCGCGCGTCGAGATCAGGATAGCGCTTCACCAGATCGCGCCACATCGCGAGATAGGTATTGCCCCAGGCGGTGGGCAGGCCGAAGCGGCGGTAGGCGTCGTCCTCGCGCCCCTGCCGGACCAAAATCGCCTCGCAGAACTGGGCGATGTCGTGGTGGCCCCATTGGCGGCGATCATCCTTCAACAGCGCCTCGGCGAAGGCCAGAGCCTGGTCTTCGTGCCCCTGACGCAGCAGCGCTTCGGCGCCGAACTTCATATCGAACCACAGCGAGGTCTTCTTCAGCGCCAGAAGCGCCATCAACTCGTCATAGCGCCCAGCCTCAAGCAGGCAGGACAACGTCAGCGTGCCCGTCGTGACATGGGAGAACCGCGCGTGATCCGCCCAAGCCGCTCGGATTATGTCGAGATTGCTGTCGGCGTGCAGGTTCATAAGCTGAGGGTATGCCGCGATCTGGCCAAAGCGATCGGCTATTGGCGCGAGATAATCGACGCCATCTTCCTCGATCGCCTCGCGCAGCTGCTCAAGCCATTTCGCGCGGGTTTTCTCATCAGCCGGTGCCTCGACAAGGATTGGCAGCAGATCTTCGAGCGTCCGGCGCACAGCATTGCCAAGCGCGCCCGAGGAGGTGTCGATATGCTCAAAAGCGGGCCAGATGCGCTGGGCCAGCGCGATCACGCCCTCGGCCGCGGCGGTCGGGTCGGTGCGCGCGACCGCGCGGATCTCGGAGTTGGCCGATTTCAGCCGGTCAATGGCCTTGGCAGACGACTTCCAGCTGTAAGCGCCCGCGCGCATGCCCGGTTTGAACGCCCATTTGTGCGTCACCTTGCCCACCATCTATAGCCTCCCCGCCATGCGCAGCGCATTGCCTTCGACAGCTTCCGCAGTTTGCGTGACATAGCCCTCTGTCGCGCCCTGAAGTGCTGCCACCTCGGCTGTGACCTTCACCCTGCATGCCACCAGCTTGTCGACAAGTTCCTGGACCCGGTTTCGGACATCGGTCGGGCGATAGCCTATGTCGCGCGCCACCTTTTCCCAATGCCGTCCCGCGATCATATCCGGTGTGCGCTTCTTGCCGGCGATGCTCTGGGCGTAACTCTGGACGACATGCGGCCAAGACAGGACAGAGGACACGTCGTAAAGCGGGGCAAGGCGTGGGGCTGCCGCGACCGGCAGGATCAGCGAATAATTCTTCGCATGGGCATCGGTGTTGGCGACCAGAATGTTGAAGATGACCTGATCAAGCAGGGCAAGGGCATCGTTTGCGCTGACGTGCCGCCCGGTCTCAAGCAGCGTCTTGAGGTCCAACCCGCGCAGCGTGCCGCGCTCGTATTTCCGCCCGGGGGGAAAGCCATTGGCCTGTGCGAAATCCTCTTGGTGAAGGCGCAGGACCTGACCATTCCGCCCAAGCCTGCGGTCATAGCGCAATACGCCGATTGCCGTGCGCCCAGATGCCCTGAGGATCGTTGATTGCGCGGCCTCAATGCCGACGGCCTGCGCCATGCGCAGACACCAGACCTCGTTCTCGGTGATGCCGGGCAGATTGGGATTGTCCGGTTTCACGACCAGTGTGGACGGGGCACCGTTGAGGGGAATGGCGAGCACGTCATCCGGGCCGGGCAAGCGCAGCACAGGCACGCCGTCCGGGCCCAGAACAGCGAGAGCCGATTTCTTCTGGCCACCCGCAAGAGACTGGCGCACCCCTTCCTCGCCCACCAGAAATGGTCTGCGGCCAAGGTCTGCGAAGTGGCGTTCCAGCGCTTCGGGCGCATCGTCGGTGCCGTAGAAGCTCGTAAGCGGCGTATAGGCCCAACGGCTGCGATCCGTAGGTTCCCCGAAGGACAATGCGCCAGCCGTGTCGCCACCAATCTCTGTCAGCACGGCCAGCACATCGGCCTGATCCAGCCCCAGAGAGCGTGTCAAAACCTGAAGCTGTTCTTCCTCCGGGAGAAGGTTGGCAAGCCAGGGCGAGATGACCTCGGACGGATAGGCCTCGGCGCGCAAGGGCATGGTGACCGAGAGCGGAAACGCCCCTGCGGTCTGCAGCCATCTCTCGCCGTAGCGCAAAGACAGCGTGCCATCAGCGGCAACATCGACATCGCCAACCACCAGCGCATCGAAACAGATCGGAACCGAGGTCATCACAGGTAATCTCCAAGGTCGTAGCCCTGAGAGGCGTCTTTCGTCCTGGCGTCCGGGCCGGGCGACGTATCATCCAGCATAGTCGAGAGCGACACACGCAGCGCCGTCGCAATCTTGGCAAGTGTCGTCAGCCTGGCATCACGCTTCCCCGTCTCGATCAGTGACAATGCCGGAGCACTGATCCCGGTGAGGCGAGCGAGCTGGTCGAGGTTGAGGCTCTGCTCAGCACGGATCGCCCTGATGCGTTGCCCGATATCGGCAAGAAGTTTCTGTTCGTTTTCGATTGACATGGCGAGTATCCTTACCCTTATCGGTAAGAATAGACCAAGATGTGGCATCGTTCAAGAGCTCTTATCGTTATCGGTAATGCGGTATGAGTTTGGGCTAAGAGCGACCACGGTTTACCTTATTGGATAATTTCTTCTGACTTTGCCTCGGCAATCCGGTCGGTTCATCTGCGACACATCAAAACCCGCGAATGCAGCCCAATGTCGGCGAATGCCCGCGAGTGCGGTCGAATGCCGTTTTTTGGGCGTGGTGTTGATGTGGCGTTGATGTAAAACGCAAAACGCCCTGTGGTATAATAATACCACAGGGTAAGCATTTGTTTTATTTCAGTAATTTGGTTGCGGGAACAGGATTTGAACCTGTGACCTTCAGGTTATGAGCCGTGGCGAACGAACCATGAACAAGCCCTAAGAACTGCGCTATACTTCGCGTTTTCCATGGGTTGCGGCCCTAGGTCTCGGGTCGTCACTACGCCAGATTTCGCAATGAACCGCAGCAAACCTCTCCCTCTTGCTTCCACTATGATTCCGCACGAGCGCGGAGTGATCATCGCGGTAGCAGGCACATCATTTTGAATTTTCCTGGTTTTCATAGACAACACCGGAAATCGTTCGACGATATCCGAACTCGCCTAAATGGCCCCGAACAGCGTCCCGCAAAGCCTCTTGGGTGAAAAATGGGCGCAGCGCTTCAAGGTCAAGCGTTTTGCGATCAATAGAAACGGTCGATACCCGATAGGTCGAAGCATCACCACTAAACTCTTCGTGCGGCTTGTCAGGTTTGAGTTCAAGCACAACGGACGACTCGTGCAGAACACCCGGATCCCCAAACGGACACCAAGACTCGTGTTCATTGCCTGGCAAGGCACCGCAATCACAGCACCGGGGAGGAAGAAAAGTTACCATAACGGTTCCTCAAAATTGTCGTGTCTCGATTAGATCATCGGCCCCGCAAAGATGGCAATGTTAGCGATATGGGTCAATGCACCCACATTCCTTGCGCCTCGGCCAATTCACTCACAGCCAGCCCTTCGATTCAAACTCAGTCAAATCAACACTGGGCGGCGCATACCATGCGCCAGCGGCGTATCTGGCTCCAAGCTTTTGTGCGACTTCCTTGTTGCCGGAGGGAATGCGCAGTGGCGTGTTTGCAGTAGCATCTCGTTGCTCCACCTCCGGCGGGCACGTCGCATCCACCAAAACTGCCGTGTCCTTGGGCTTTCGAGGCCGCTTCGCTGGCTTGGTGGGTCTTGTCGCTATAGGTTCACAATTCTTTGCGATGATCTTGCGGCCGCCCTTCCTCGACTTTCCGCTCTGGTTCTTGTCAATCCATGCGGACATAGCGACAGAGCTGGCCTTGGCTTCGTCACTTATCAAAACATCTATTTCACGCGATATGCTCTGGGCGAATGACAATTGCGCCTGACTTGGGGGCCGTGCTTCGCGACTCACAGCATTACCGTCAACGCCCTCGGTTTTTTTGGGGGCGTGCTGTTCAAGGAAAGCGCGACACACCGATCCCGATTTTGTGTATCCAGCCGGAGGCTTTATGCCCTTCTTACGGGCTATGCTGTCGGCGAAACGCTTCATTGCGGCAGTTGGTGGTCGTCCATCGCCCCCGCTATTAGATGCAAAACCAGCTAAAGGTGGCATACCTCCCGGCGGACCTTCGACGAGCTTGCCGATGATACGCTGGGCGACGTCGCAGACAGCATCGATTGCGCCAACCATCTCCTGTTTACCGACAACAACATCGTCGAGCAGGCATTCGAGTTGAGCCGTCACGCCCGGATCGACCAAGGCTGGATCAGCCTGTTGGAGAACACCAAACAAACTTAATCCGGTTTCGGTTGGCACAATGTTCTTTCCCTGAACAACCAGAAAGCACTGCCGTTTCAATCCACCAATGATCTCTGCGCGAGTGGCAGGGGTGCCAATGCCCTTCGCTTCCTTCAGCCTGTCACGCAGCACCTCATCATCGACAAAACGCCAGGCCTGCTGCATCGCATCGATCAAAGTGCCTTCGTTGTAGCGCGGCGGCGGCCGGGTTTCCTTGTCCTCGATAGCAGGGTTGCGTAGCTGCGCAGCTTCGCCATTTCGCATCTGCGGAAGCAACTGCGCATCGTCACCCTTTTCGTCGGCAGGTTGCCATTCCGGAAACGCCGCCCGCCAACCGAAATCAATGTGTTGGCGGCCAGTGGCCTTGAAGGGAAAGCCGCTAACGTCGAGCGTCGCCGTTGTCTGGCGATAACGGAAGTCCGGCATCAGATTCGCCAGATACGCACGCGCTATCACATCAAACAGTTTTTTCTCATCAGCCGAAAGGCGCGGCCAGACGTCCCGCAAGCTCTCGATCGTGTTGACGTTGGGGATGACTGCGTGGTGGCTGGCCCCCTCTAATCCTTTGTCATAAAAACTGCCACTCTTGCCCTTTCGGATAACCGGCACAGCGGGCACGGGGATCGTGCTGAACGATTTGCCAACCTGCAGTCCGGCAACGATCTGCGGCACGTCCCCGATCAAGTTTTCCGGAAGGTAGCGTACTTCAGCCCGCGGATAGGTGATGATTTTCTTGCCCTGACCGTCATAGAGTTCCTGAGCAATCTCCAGCGTCTTGGCCGCAGCCCAGCCGAAGCGCGAGGCGCAAAGTTTCTGGAGGGACGGCAGGTCGTGCAGTTTAGGTGGTCCTTGACGCTTGTCATCGACACGAACGTCGAGTGGGCCCTCAAAGTTGCGGGTGGCCGAGACCACGGCCTCTGCAACCTCACGCTTTAAAATTCGATCCTGTGGGGCGTGTCGCATCTTGAACTCACCACCTTCAACCATGGCAGTGGCGACGATCTCGAAATAGGTCATGGGAACGAAATCGCGGATTGCCAGTTCGCGCTTGCAGACGATCGCCAGCGTTGGGGTCTTTACACGCCCAACGCCGATGACACCCCGCGCGCCTTTGCCAAGGATAACGGTGGCCGTACGGGTCAGGGACAGATTGTAGATCTGATCGGCCTGGCGGCGCGCAACAGCGGCAGCGTAGATTCGAGCGTATTCTGCATTGGGTTTGGCCCGATCGAATGACTGGCGTATGGTCTGGGCGTCCTGAGCGGTAAACAGCACCCGCATGACCTGGCCTCTATACTTGTAATGTTCGAGGATCTCCTGACCGATGAGCTGACCTTCCCGGTCGCAATCGGTGGCAAGCCATACCCGCTTGGCAGTCCGCAGCGCCTCACGAATGGCTTTGAGCTTGGCAGCCTTATTTCCACCTTTTGCTGGTCGTGTGCCGTAAAGCTCCTGAGGGCGCAGCAGAACCGGGGACCAACGCTTCCATTCCGGGACAACATCTTCTGGTTCGAGTAAGTCGAACAGGTGCCCCTCGGCTGGCAGAACCACGCCATAACGAGACCCAATGGCGGCGCGAACGTCTTTCGCCTGGCTGGTCTTTTCAGTGATGACAATCTGATCAGCCATAAACATCCCGTTCGAAAACATCCGCTACTGATTAGAACGTACAGTGAACATAGGATGCTGACAACTGGGGTTTCAAAGGGGCGCGCCAAGGGGCAACTCTGAACTACCTTCGATGATAGGCCATCAGTGGAAAACAGGTGGTCGACCCATGGGCAATGTCTCCAATGCCTGCGCCCGCGCTTTTTTACATGATTGTATGACAACATTAATTTCCGTCTCTGCGATACGGGTCATCTGTTGGAAATGTCGGATGGTCTCGGTAATGCTCTCAACGCTCGCAGGCTGGGCAGCGAGTTGCTCAGTAGCCTCAAAGATGGCGCGCATCTCCCCAAGAATGCCGACAGCCTTGTGGGCACTTTCTGCAAGGTCAATTTCGTCCTGCCCAGCAAACAATCCATCGACAAAGCCTTCGATCTCCTGACGACGAACCCTGGCAAATTTGAATAGAAACTCAAGGCTTGCCGGGGCTGTCGCGATCCGGGCAAGCTTAAAAGGGTCTGTACGCTTTTGGTGGGCACTCAAACCGTTCCACAGACCTTGCATCAGAACACCGAAGAATTCTTTAGCATCAGAATTGCTTTCAAATGTCGGCAGCTCGTTATCCCAGATGCGCTGTATCTCCTGCACTGGTGATACCGTCATAACCGGCGTCGCAATGTTTCCCATGAACCGGGCTCTAACCTGGTGATAGGAAATTGGGCAAGCATACTGCTCAAGCAGCACTTTCACGGACGAAATGGTGAATGACGATTTGTTCTTCTGCTTTTTCATCATGCTATTCTTCCACATTTGAACCGTTGGACTGATCGCCGCGTTAAAAAAGACTGGCCATCGCAAACCTATTACCCGAATAACCCCCAGAACCCCGACTTCCGGCCGTGCTCTAACTTCAACCGGGCAACATAGGTGGCGTGAGACTCAAACGTCCCGTAATCCTCTATCCTAACAGCCAGCGCCGCACATTCGGCCATGTGCCCTGCTGCATAGCCGTAGCGCTTCGATCTGGCCTTCGACAGTGTGAAGTCGATCATGGCTCTCAAAGCTAGCGTGGCAGCAAGTGGGTGCCGCTCCGAGAGGACCTCAGCCGCGGGCACGAGAAACTCGTAGTGGTCGCCGTTGATTTCCGCATGACGGTCAATCAGAAGCCGGGCCGCGCGGTCTGGCGATGGCCAGTCCAGAAAGAAACCCAAGGCCGGCGTCACGCGCGGACGCGCCGCTGCATGGTCCATAGCGCGTTCCTCGGCGTCGATATCCTCGAAATCAGGAAGCCGCTTTAGAAAATCGCGTAGATACTCAGAATTTAGAGTGCTCTCAAAACAGCTCCAACGGAAAGCCTGCGCCTCTTCCTTGCGATCAAGCGCTTCCAAAACCTCGAGGCGGGTATCCTGCCATTCGCGGGGCACCCAGCGGTCGCTGTCCACCTCGGCGCGTTCGATGAAGCCAAGCGCATCCTCTGCTCTGCCAGCGGCCAGCAGGCGCGCCGCTATTTCGGCAGCGATCTGCGGCACCTTTCGTGTTTTTGGATCGTATTGGGCGATGAAGGCATCCACGTCGCCCATCGCATCAGCGATGTCCTTCAGAGCCATCCCCACCATGCTTTGCCGCGAGCGCTCTTCCATCTGATGCGCGTAGGTGGTCCCGCCACTGCCATATCCCACTGCCTCCCACTCATCTTTCGGTGGCACGGGAACCGGCATCGCTGCCATCGTCTCTATCCGCTCTTTGAGAAGCTCTAGCCCTTCGGCTCCCAGCGCGGGCGTGAGGATTGGGATCAACCCGTCATACTGGCCATAGCCATTGTCACGCAGGGCTTCGACCACCGCATCAGCCAGAGCCTCAGGAGGCGCCCCAGCGGCAAGTGCGATCTCGCCGAGCAATGCGCACGCATCGTGAAACACGCCGATTACGATGCCACTGCTGTCATCGCAGCGCTCGAACAGCGGTGTCGCGACCTGCATGAATCGCCACAGCAGCGCCAACCCCTCGGCCGGATCGGCAGGGGCGATCTGCTCCTTGATGGCCCGAAGCTGGCTCTCAAGATCGGTAACCAGGGGCTTGCGGTTCTTCCAGTTCACAAAGCTGCGTGCACGCGCAATGCTGATCAGGCGCTTGGTCACCTCGCGCCCCGCCTCTTTCGGGCTTTGCGCTCCCGCCAGCTCTAGGCGCAACCGTCTCTTGGCCACGGCAGAGCCGGTACTGATTTCGATCAACAGTTCAGCCAAACGCGCAGCGCCCAGCGTCTCGAGGTTCTTTGCGTTCAGGGTAGTCTTCGATGCCATTGGAAACCTGTATCAATTTATAACTACACTAACAGCGGTATGCGACGAACGAAACGCCAACGCTGATTCGGAGTGAACACCAGTTTGAATTCCGACAGAATACTGTTTTGGCGCTAGAACGGCTACGCAGCTTTTCCTTTTATTGCGCAATTTCAATGTGTTCGTTGACTGTGCGCGGATGATCCCCACTGTAGGGGCAGCCACCACCATTGCGCAGGACCACTTATGCCAAAACTGACCAAACGCATTGTCGATGCTATTGAGCCGCAGCCGACGGAGTTCTTCATCTGGGACGAGAGCATTCCCGGCTTCGGGGTGCGCGTGATGCCGAGCGGGCGTAAAAGCTTCGTGGTGCAGTACCGTGCTGGGCGACGCCCGCGACGCATGAGCCTCGGGCCCAGCACTGTGTTGACCTGCGATCAGGCGCGCACACGGGCGATCACGATCATCGCCGCCGTGAAGAATGGCGAAGATCCTGCAGCTGATCGTGCCGCCAAGCGCAACGCCGCCACCGTCAGCGATCTGGCGGAGCGCTTTGACAAGGAACACATCGCGGTGCGCCTGAAAGCCAGCACTGCGAAGGAATATCGGGGCAACCTCAGACGTTTCATCCTGCCTGCACTCGGCAGATTGGCCGTGCCGGAAATCACCCGCGCCGACGTGGCGAAGTTCCACCACGATCTGCGGCACATCCCCTATCAGGCAAACCGCTGCCTTGAGGTAGTATCGAAGATGTTTGTCTTGGCCGAAATGTGGGGCCTGCGGCCCGATGGATCGAACCCCCGCAAGCACATCCGGAAATACCCGGAAGAAAAGCGCGAGCGGTTCCTTAGCGCTGCCGAGTTGCGCCGGATCGGCGAAGTGCTGCGGGAGATGGAAAGCGAGCGAGTAGAGTTCTCATCCGCCGTTCTGGCAGCCCGGCTGCTGATCCTGACCGGCTGCCGTCTAGGCGAAATCATGACGCTGAAATGGGATTATATCGACTTCGACGAGCGTGCCCTGCGCCTGCCGGATTCAAAAACCGGCAAGAAGATCGTCCATATCGGCGCGCCAGCCGTCGAATACCTGCGGGAAGCCCAGCGCATTGATAGCAACCCTTGGGTTATTACCGGCACCCTGACGGGCAAGCCGCTCAGCGACCTTCAGCCTTTCTGGCAACGCGTCCGCGCCCGCGCCGGGGTCAAGGATGTCCGGATCCACGACCTGCGTCACACTTTTGCGTCTACGGCCGTAGCCTCAGGTCAAGGACTGCCCATGATCGGCAAGCTGCTGGGGCACACGCAGGTTCAGACGACCGCGCGATACGCACACCTCGCGGCAGACCCTGTCAAAAGCGCGGCAGACTCGGTCGCGACATCGCTGCGCGAGGCGCTCGGCTAATTTCCTCGCTTAACTCTCTGCTTTTTCGATTTAATATGCCACCGCGCTCAGCTACCGTCACTCGAAAGAGTATGACCAGGATCGCAAAGGTTGCAGGCGGACAGCTTGTATTCAAACATCAAGTGCAACGGTTGATTTGAAGGCCGCGATTTCGTCGACCATGGCTTCGGCGGGTGTTCTCCAACCGAGGGTTTTCCTCGGGCGGTTGTTCAGCAG
>Ga0163216_101511_pt1 | contig 13353 bp, 15 predicted proteins | sample SynspAceP_FD_167610 | JGI IMG/M metagenome (GOLD analysis project Ga0163216, IMG submission 167610) | Saline lake microbial communities from Ace Lake in Antarctica - Synechococcus sp. Ace-P (Illumina Assembly) | ecosystem: Environmental > Aquatic > Non-marine Saline and Alkaline > Saline ...
GTGTCCAAACCATCTCTGGATCAAACCAGATTGACAACGATCCGCGCCGCTTCAAGCTGTCAGTGTAAGACGACCAATTCTTGGTCTTGTACTTCGTAGGGGACCAACTGCTCATGCCTTCAGCTATGACGCTGGATTCATACAGTGAATCCCTTCAACCGATTTGTGCAACAAAGCCATTATTGACGATCATAATCGCCAAAGGCGAGTTTCGAAAATGCCTGCCATTATATATTATCCAACACCAAAATTTACTCCCTCTAGCGTTCAATCTTTCCACACCTGCCTGAACGGCCTTTTACAAATCCAAGTTACTCCCTAGGGATTTTCCAGATCGGGCTTTCAAAGATTTTCCCGTGACCAGCGAAATAATGCACCCTATGCTATTGGGAGACCACTTGAAGCGAGACATATAATGTCGGATTTCACTCTATACTGCATCGCGTGCGACCTCGACGGCACGTGCCAAAGAATCATAAGTCCCTTTCCAATATGATCCATCCCGGTGGATTGAAAAAGTAGTGCTCCAGCCTTTCGACCTCACTATTTCGTATTTATGTCTTTTTCCAAAAATCGTCTCAACGATATCCTTGTCCGGCATCAGTCACGTCCCCAGTTTACAGATCATGTTTACGCAAGTAATTCGTTTCACACTTTCGAATAAAGTCAAGCATTGCAGATAGGATAGTTTGCGCCAGAACGGACAGGCCTGCCAGACCAGACTGAGGGTCTCGGCAAAGACCGGAGTTTTCCGGATGCGACGTGGGCGGTCGAGAGAACACATCACAGCGTTCTCGTAAATCATTGTAAGTCGCGGGCTAATGTTGGTAGATCCGGTCAATCAACTGAACAGCGAAAAATCGGTGCAATCCATAAGGTGATGACACATGAAAAAATTTACAGCTATCCGGAACTTTCTGCTTCTCGTTCCCGTGCTCGCCCTGATGGCGGCACTGTCCTACGGACTACCGCAGGTCGATGTTGTCAGGGCCGTGGGTGTAGAAATCAAGCGTGTCGATGAAGGCGTGAACGAAGCCGGTCAACAGCGCACCCGCGACGTCTATCAACTTCAGATGGAAACCCCCGGCGGACAGCCCCGCGTTTACCGCAACGAGGATAACTTTATCTACCTGAAGTTCGATTCGGCCAGTCTTCAGGCACAGGTTCAATCCCTTGCTGCCGACAAGCAGCTTGTCGCCCTGCGGCATTATGGCATCCGTATTCCATTGTTTTCGCTGTTTCCGAATGCTGTGAAAGTCTGGCCTGTTGAAGAGGGCTACCGCCACATTCCCATGTTCAACATGCTGGTGATCGCAGGGTTGGGCCTGATCGCGTTTTTTGGCTGGCGCAACCTTCGTCGCATCACGGCAGCTCGCAGCGCACAACGCATCCTGCGCGAGACAGAGCGTGCAGAAGCAGCAGCGAAAGCCGCGCAGGCCGCACAAGCAGTGGCCGAACAGCGCCGTGATGCAGAGCGTAAAGAGTCGAGCGACATTGACGATTTCCTTGGCGCTGACAGCACAAAGAAAGAGTAATCACCTATGCATGACGCGCCCCTGAAACCACAAGACACATGCAACATTTTCCAGCTGGAAGCCGGTGTTTTGACTTTGACATCGCCGGTGGTCGCGCGGACCGATCTCTACCGTATTGCGGAGCGTATCAATCCCAAACGCGCATTTCTGTTTGTCTCGACGATATTGGGCAGACATATTCCCGTGCATCCTGCGGAGCATCGTGCCACCTTGCAGGAACTGGCCGACGGGGTCTCGGAACACCTGTTGGAGGGTCCCGTATTTGTCATGGGCTTTGCCGAGACTGCCGTGGGCATCGGGGCCGGTGTTTTTGACTGCCTACGGATATCAAATAACGCGCGCGCGATGGGCTACCTTACCACGACACGGTTTTCGCCTTCCGGCGCTGACGACTGGTTCAAGATTGAGGAGAGCCATTCTCATGCCGTGGACCATATCATTCTATACCCCGATGCAGATGTGGTGCACGACGGACCGGACGCAACGCTTGTGCTGGTAGATGACGAGACGACCACCGGAAAGACATTTGCCCAGCTGGCGCGCGGTTTGAAGGCTCAAGGACTGACATTTGGCCGCGTGGTTCTGGTCACGCTCACTGATTGGTCGGATGGCTACGCCGCACAAGCCGTGCAGGGCATCTTCGGGGATGCCCAGATCCGCTGTGTCTCTTTGCAACAAGGCTCATGGAAGTGGGCTCCGAAAAAAGGATGGTCCCATCCGGGTCTGCCGGAAAACTGCGCTGCTCACTGCCCGCAATGGGTGCCGGATCGTGCGCAGCAGTTCATGGCACCGCGCACAGGCATTTCAGCTGCGGCGCCGCGACAGTCAGGTGAAGACATTATCGCCATGATCGTGGCGGCAGGATTTGCCCCGCTACGCAAAAGCGACAGGGTGCTGGTGGTGGGCGCAGGCGAGCATGTCTGGCAACCTATGCTGGCGGCCGAAGCCCTGAGTGCGCAGGGCCACTATACCCGCTTTATCACGACAACAAGATCTCCGATCTTACAGGGTGACACGATCCGGAATAAATTCTCTTTTACGGATCATTATGGACAGGGTTTCTGGATGTATATGCACAATATAGTGCCCGCCGAATGGGACCGGATCTTGCTCTTTACAGAAACAGGTATGGCTGGCGTGCCAACAGAATTGGTCAGCTGGCTTGGTTGTGTGGACGTCATTGACGGAGACGGCACCGTCACTGCCTTTCGTGCCGGACGGTGCCTCACATGAAGACTGTGCCTGACATGAAAAAACCAATTATTTTCAGTGATCTGGACGATACAATCTTTCAGACAGCCCGCAAAATGAAGAACCTGCCAAGTCCTGAAAGACTGGCTTCCGCAGCACTGAATGGCAGTCATTCCTATATGTCGGAAGCACAATCGGTGATGATGGATTGGCTGCTTGGCACTACGCGGTTTATTCCCGTCACTGCCCGCTCTACCGAGGCGCTATCGCGCTGTACGTTGCCGTTCGATGATTACCGCGTTTGCTCGAATGGCGCCGTGATCCTGTTACCCGACGGCACGGCAGATCTTGACTGGCTGGAGAAGAGCACACAGCAGGCGAATGCTGCGCAAGAGATTTTCGAAGCGATGATCAACTTTGTTGCGGCTCAAAAACCGGCAGAACGCTACCGCTGCTGGACAGTCGAGGAATTTGGAACCGGATACTACTTCTGCGTAAAATCGAATGACGGGGAGCAGGCGCTTGATGACATTGAAGACGGTCTGTCTGCGCTTGCAGGCACAGGGCTGGTCAGGCACCGGAATGACAATAACCTGTCGTTTACGCCTGCGGGCATATCAAAACGGCTGGCGGTGGAATATTTGTCGATAGAAGTTTTGCGGGATGGTGCCGTGCCGGTTTTCGGGATGGGAGACAGCCTCACAGACCTGCCCTTTATGGCCACATGCGATATGCTTGTCATCCCCAGACAATCACAGATCAGTCGTGATATCTTGCACTTGGGCACATCGTGATGGCGCAGACGCCCGAGATGATCATCGGCTCTTATGCCCCACAGGATGTCACGTTTCTGCTTAAGCCGGTGCAAATCGCTCCGACGGATATTGCGACAAAAGAGCGGCTCATTCAAAGCGGCAAGGCACATTATTCCGAAATGATATCCGACGAGCGCAGACCGGATGCGCGATATATGGAAATTTTCGAGGCCGCGCGTGCCGCCGGTGTAGACCGGATCGCCAGCGAGATTTGCGCCATAGCGCACCGGATCGCGCAACGCATTGCACAAGGCACGCTGCCGCATCAAATCACCTTGTGCTCACTTGTGCGCGCCGGAGTGCCTTACGGGGTATTGCTTCAGCGCGAGCTGACCGCCATCGGGGTCGAATGCTGTCATTTTGGCATCTCTATCATTCGGGACCGTGGTTTGGACGCCAATGCCATCGCCTATATTTTGCAACGGCGTGAAGTGGCCGGTGTTGTGTTCGTAGACGGCTGGACCGGCAAGGGTGCAATCGCGGCAGAGTTGCAAAAATCCTGGCGCGATCTGACAGGCCGACAGGAAGCCGAGCTTGTTGTCTTGGCAGATCCCGGTGGGTTTGCGACGCTTTCAGGCTCGCAGGAGGATTGGCTCATTCCGTCGGGCATTCTGGGGGCCAATGTGTCCGGTCTGATCAGCAGATCCATCCTGAATTCCGATGTGATCGGTGTGCATGACTTTCACGGCTCGATCCCGGTCACGCATCTGGAGGACATAGACGTGTCTCGTGCCTTTGTAGACCAGATCACTTACCTGACGGACAAATATCGGGGCACCGCATGTCTTTTGCCTGCGCAGGTGGATAGAACGACCTTGCAGGCACGTGCAAAAATATGCGTTGCCCGTATTGCCGAGGAATTTAATGTGACAAACCTGAACCGCATCAAGCCGGGCATCGCAGAAGCCACCCGCGCAGTTCTGCGGCGGCGGCCAAAACAGGTGTTTATCCGCTCTCTGGATGATCCCGATACGTCCGCACTGATCCATCTGTGCAGAACAGATGGCATAAAAATAGTGGAAGATGCGATTATTTCCGGGCCTTACCGCGCAATTACATTGATTGAAAAAATAGCATGATGCAGTTCGATTTTTCGTCTTATGCGCTCGGTGCGACGCTCTATATGCCGATCGTTCATCACCGTGTGCCCGACTATCTCAGCGGCGCCGAGGATTTCCCGTCACCGTCCGTGGTTTTATGCCTTGAGGATGCTTTGGCAGAAGGCGATGTGGCGCGTGGGGTCTCCACGCTGAAGAAGCTGCTGAAACAGTCGCCGGTCACCTCCAAGACGCGTATTTTCGTCCGGCCCCGCTCGCTGGAGATGGCGCTGCAACTGGCCGAGTTTTCCGGAATCGAAAAAATTGAAGGGTTTGTTGCCCCGAAAATCATGCCTGAAACAGCGGATGCCTGGCTGGCTCTGGCCGCAGCTGCGCAGCTGCGGATCATGCCAACCGTCGAAAGTGCCCAGTTTTTCGATCCCGGGCGGATCACGGCACTGCGCGAAGTGCTGGACGATCACGACAAAAGCCGGATCGCGGCGATCAGGTTGGGCGGCAACGATCTGTTGTCCTCTATGGCACTCCGACGGCACGAGGGCATCACATCCTGGGAAGGACCGCTCGCGTGGGTTTTGTCGATGGCCTCCTCTATGCTGATTTCAGCCGGTTATTCTGTAGCAGCGCCGGTATTTGACATTATTACCGATCTCGACACGCTCAAGCGCGAGGTTAAACAGGATGTGGCGGCGGGATTCGTGTCAAAGACGGCGATCCATCCTGCACAGGTCGCCCATATCCTTGACGCGTTCCGTGTCAGTGATGTCGACGTCAAGCAAGCGAGGGCAATCCTTGATGACAGCGCAGGCGCTGTCTTCCAGATCGGTGGTGTTATGTGCGAGCCGTCAACACACAGAGCCTGGGCACAGCGCATTATAGCAAGATCCGAGTATTGCGGCACTGACGCGCAAGCGTCTTTGGCGGAGTCTGCATGAACCACTTGAGTATCTGGCAGCGCATACTCGCCTATCTCGAAACGGGCACGCAATTGGTCCGGCAATCGTTCAAACCGCGCCCGCCAACCGACACTGTGGCTTTCTCGATTGCATTTATTGCGCTGGCGGCAAAGCTCGCAAAAGCGGACGGTACGGTCACGCGGAACGAGGTGTCGATGTTTCGCCGGATTTTTGAAATTCCGCCGGAAGAAGAAGCAAATGCAGCGCGCGTTTTCAATTTATGCCGACAGGAAACAACCGGCTATAAAACCTATGCGAGACAGTTATCAAAAGTACTGGAGAAAACTCCTGCCGGCGATACGTTACGCGAAGATGTTCTGGACGGGCTGTTTCATATCGCAATGGCAGATGGGGAGTATCACCCGGCAGAGGATGTCTTTCTGAGGCAGGTAACTGAAATTTTCGAATTGGGCGAAGGGGTGTATCTGCGTCTGCGCGCGCGCCACGTGCCAGAACTGAGAGACCCCTACAGCATCCTTGGCGTGCCAACAGATGTGTCTTTAGCAAGCCTGCGTCTCGCCAGAAAACGCTTCGTGCGCGACAACCACCCTGACCATTTGATCGCTCAAGGACTGCCGAAAGAAATGGTTGAACTGGCAAACGCCAGACTTGCAAGCTTCAACGACGCCTACGACGAAATAGCAAGAAATATACTACAAAACTAAATCGGTTCATAAAAATCAAAGCGTTAGATCGACAGCTTTACACGACCACCACCTTGTAACATCCGGCAGGATGCATAGATTATATGCAACGTTGATGTGTGATTGGGAGATCATAATGAGCATTTCGCTTTCTAAAGGACAGACAATATCGCTCGAGAAAAGCTCTGGCCTAACCAAAGTTTTTATGGGCTGTGGATGGGACCCTGCCCAGCCCAAGAAGAAAGGTTTTTTCGGGAGCCTGTTGGGGGGAGGAGCAGCCGAAGAGATTGATCTGGATGCATCCGTTATCGTATTTGACGAGAACAAACAGTCTATTGATCTGATCTGGTTTCAGCAATTGAAGTCGAAAGACGGATCCATCCAGCACAGCGGTGATAATCTGACAGGCGAAGGTGATGGCGACGACGAGACAATCTTTGTGGACCTTGGCAAGCTTGATACGCGCGCGAAATACCTTGTCTTCACCGTAAACAGCTTTCGGGGCCAGACCTTTGACGAGGTCGACAACGCATTTGCGCGCCTTGTAGACGACAGATCAAAATCCGAGATTTGCAGATACACGCTGAACGAAAAAGGGCGTCACACAGGCGTTGTGATGGCGTCTATGGAGAAGACATCCGCAGGCTGGCAGATGACGGCGCATGGTACACCCACCAACGGACGTACGGCAAAAGAACTTGTCGGGGCCGCGACGGCAGAAATTTAAGGAGAACAAGATGTTAAACTGGCTCAAACAGAACGCGGAACAAGCAAGAACAAAGCTGACAGCAGAAGCGTCCAAATTCAAGAACCGCGCCTTCATGGAAGCGGTGGTAAACGGGTGCGCATTGGTCGCGGCTGCCGATGGCAGCATTGATTCATCCGAGAAACAGAAAATGGCTGGTTTTCTTGAACGAGCCGATGAACTCAAGCATTTCGAGATGCGTCAAGTGATCGAAGTGTTCCAGAAAGCAGCCTCCGATTTCGAGTTCGATCACACCATTGGCAAGGCATCCGCCCTCAAGACTATTGGCAAGATCAAGGGCAACGAAGACCAAGCCAAGCTTTTGATACGCGTGGTCTGTGCGATCGGCGCTGCCGACGGTGATTTCGACGCACAAGAAAAGGCAATGGTTTCCGAAATTGCGCGCGAGTTGGGCCTTAATCCCGCCGATTTCGATCTCTAACCAACCGCTATCAACTGAACCACAGTCGGGCCGCAAGGCCTATTAATCTTCTGCTGACTGGAAGCTTTATGCACGAACTCGAATCCTACCAGTTGGTAGTTATCGCACTTGGTGCGATTGCCTTTGGTGTATATCTGTTGGTCAAAGGTGGTGATTGGACCATCGACAACGCAGTTATAATTGCGGAAAAATCCGGCCTGTCCAAGCTGTTCATTGCAGCAACAATTGTTGCTTTCGGCACCTCGGCACCGGAACTCTTTACGTCGATCAACGCCAACCTTTCCGGGTTTCCCGGCATTTCGGTCGGGAATGTGATCGGCTCGAACATTGCAAACGTCCTGATGGTTGTCGGCGTTTCTGCGATTATCGCGCCGATTGTCTTTTCACGAACCGAGGTTCGCATTGACACAGTTGTTATGTTGATCGCAACGGCTGCAATGACTGCCGCAGTTCTTAATGGACTGTTGCCCCGGTGGGGCGGCTTTGCAATGCTGGCGGCAATCGCAATCTATGTCGTTTACCAATATCGGGCATCCAAACTGGATATCGGCGATGACGAAGACGAAGAAGCGGGAACATCAAGGCCGGGTCTGATGCTGGCGCTGGGCATTCTTACCCTTCTGGTCGGCTCTGAATTATTGGTTCAGGGCGCTGTAGCAGGTGGCGTTGCACTGGGTGTTCCAGAGGCTGTGATTGGCATGACCATGATCGCCTTCGGCACCTCGCTGCCGGAACTGACCGCCTGTGTCGCGGCAACAAGAAAAGGCCAGTCTGACATGATTGTCGGCGGCATCATCGGGTCGAACATCTTTAACATCTTTTCTGTCATGGCCTTCTCGGCGATTGCAAAACCGCTCATCATAGATAGCCGCTTTGCACAGTTCGATCTGGCCGTCGTTATTGGCGTTACACTCCTGTTCGCTGTCTTCTTGCTGTTCACAGGCCGGATCGGAAGGCTTGCAGGTGCTGCGATGGCAATCGGCTATCTGGCATTTACGGCGGCGCAATATCTAATGTTCTAAGGTGCAGAATTATAGCCCTATATCCCCGAGATCGAGGGCTGTTGATCACCGGATTTAACGAAAGGACCAAAAATGGCACTTACACTTTCAAAAGGTCAAAACCTGTCACTCACCAAAACGGAACCCGGCCTGACCAATGTTTTGATCGGTCTGGGATGGGATGAACGCCAGACTGACGGCAACGAGTTTGACCTCGACGCCTCTGCTTTTATGCTCTCGCCTTCCGGAAAGGTCAGAGGCGATTCAGATTTTATTTTCTACGGACAGATGAAGTCCGCGTGCAGCTCTGTCGAGCATACCGGCGACAATCGTACCGGTGAAGGCGATGGCGATGACGAGGCCCTGAAAGTTGATCTGAGCAAGATACCCGAAGCGGTGCAAACCGTTGCGATAACAGTCACAATTCATGACTTCGAAGCGCGCAGGCAATCTTTTGGCCAGGTCTCGAATGCATTTATTCGAGTTGTGAATGACAAGACGGGCAAAGAAGTCGTAAGATATGATTTGACCGAAGATTACTCGACCGAGACCGCTATGGTCTTCGGGGAACTCTACCGGAACAATGGCGAGTGGAAATTCCGCGCCGTCGGCCAGGGATACAGCGGCGGATTGGCTGCGATGTGCGCTCAATATGGCGTCAATATCAGCTGATCCTGACTCTCGTTGAAGCGATAACAGCTTCAGTCCAGCTTTCACCGACACCTAAACCAATCTGACATAATTAAACCAAACCTGACATAAGGAAAACAAAATGGCTGTATCACTACAAAAAGGCGGTAACGTATCCCTAAGCAAAGAAGCGCCGGGCCTCAGCAAAGTCACAATTGGCCTTGGGTGGGATCCCCGCGTCACCGACGGAGCAGAATTCGACCTTGATGCTTCGGTTTTCGTTTGTGGGGAAGATGGCAAGGTCATCTCGGACAAACATTTTATCTTTTATAACAACGCCAAAAGCCCGGACGGATCAATCGAGCACACCGGTGACAACCGCAGCGGCGAAGGCGATGGTGACGACGAGCAGGTTAAGGTGAACCTGAGTTCCGTGCCCGCCGATGTCAAAAAACTGGTATTTGCCGTGACCATTCACGATGCAGCGTCCCGGAAACAGAATTTTGGCCAAGTGGCGAATGCATTTATGCGCGTGATCAATCAGGATGGTGAAAAAGAGCTTGCTCGTTATGATCTGTCCGAGGATTATTCTGTCGAAACTGCAATGATCTTTGGTGAAGTGTATCGTCACGGCGACGAATGGAAATTCAAAGCCATCGGCGGCGGATTTGAAGGTGGTCTTGGCCCGCTCGCGTCTTCACATGGCGTAAATCTGGGCTAATCTACACAGCCTGTGCGCGGGACAAAGACAGTCTCGCGCACAAACCTATTAGAACAACATAGCATCCGTATGTATGCGGCCTCTGGGAGCCACAAGATGTCCACAATTTCCATGGGTGCAAATGCGCCACTTCCATCCGGACGTTTCATATTGAATGTTGATCTGCCACAAGGCAGTCAAATCGATGTCACCGCCCTACAGCTGTACGAAAATGATAAAGTACGTGGTGATTCCGATATGTGTTTTTTCAATCAGAAGGTTATTGGTGCGGGTGCCGTTTCCCTTTCGATCACTGGTGACCAACAGAGTTTTTCGTTCGATACCAGTAAAATTTCGCCAGATGTGCAGAAAATTGTTGTCAACGCGACCCTCGAAAGTGGCGTCTTTAGTAACATAAAGAGCATGAAACTAACGACGTCGGACGGGCTGGATTTGCCCATCGTGACGGAGGGACGCTCCGAAGCTGCACTCATCCTGTGCGAAATTTATCGCCGCAATGACCAGTGGAAGATCAGAAACGTCTCTCAGGGCTTCAATGGCGGGCTGCAGGCGCTGGCAGAGTATTTTGGCGTTGATATCGCTGCACCGGAAGTAGCGCCTGCTCCCTTGGCTCCAGCCACTCCGCCACAGCCGAAAGTCAATCTGTCCAAAGTTTCTCTCACCAAGAACGACAGCACGATATCGCTCAAAAAGGATGATGGAAAATTTGGCCGTATCCGGGTCAATCTCAATTGGAACCAGAAGAAAAAATCCGGCGGTCTGTTCGGATTTGGCAAAACGGGAATTGACCTTGATCTGGGGGCTTTCGTCGAATTTCAATCGGGCGAAATTAGTGTCATTCAGGCGCTTGGGAACAGCTTCGGGACACTGGACAGCATGCCATTCACGAAATTGATGGCAGATGACCGGACGGGATCTTCAACCGATGGCGAATGGTTGGAGATCAACGGCGATGCATGGCCCAAGTTCAAACGGATTCTGATATTTGCCTTCATTTATGAAGGTGTGGCAAACTGGCAAGAAACAGATGGCGTGATCAGACTACTGGTGCCTGGCCAGCCTGAAATCGAAGTACGCATGAATGAAATTTCCGGCGACAGCCGTGATGGCATGTGTGCCGTCGCTATTCTGGAGAACCAGGGCAACCAGATTAAAGTGAGCCGGGAAGTCCGTTTTTTTGCTGGTCATGAACCGATGGACAAAGGCTATGGATGGGGAATGCGCTGGCGTGCCGGCAGCAAGTAGCCTGGGAGTATTGAAAAGGGCCCATCTTCAATCGTAGGAGCAAATTCCATGAGTTTGAGATTTTTCACAAGAAAGAAGCTCTTTCCTGGTGTCACTCTGAACATGAGCAAGTCAGGGCCATCCCTGTCCTTTGGTCCGCGCGGATTGAAGCATACAATCGGAGGCCGCGGCAGTCGAACCACGGTAGGCTTGCCCGGCAGCGGATTACACTATTCAGTTCAACACGGCAAAGGCCGCCGGAAGAAACCAGAACAGTCGGCGTCTGTGCCGCCGCCGCTCGACACGCAACAACAGGAAAGCTACCGGATAGATCCGGAAACCGCATCCGCAGAACGAGATCGCGACTTTTTGAGAGCGGTTGTTGCTTATCAGAGCGGTCGGCAGATCGCTGCACTGACGCTATTGTCCGCACTAAAAACTTCCGCAGACGCATGTTGGTTAGCAGGTGTAATCGAGCTTAAAGACGAGAACTGGCTATCTGCCGCTGAGTATTTCGAGGCTGCCCTGAAAGACGAAAACAGTCTTGGCGAACTTTGTGCAAGAAATAGCGTTGCGATAGAGATCGCATATCCCATCACACCCGAAGTCACGGCACATATCGGTCCGGATCCCCGTTCGACCCGTCTTGCACTCGCCGAGGCCTATCAAGGATCTGGAAAACTCAGTGCTGCTTTGCAGATTTTGAAGTCGATGATAAGCGCACATCCATTGGACTTGATCATAGCACTGTCCATAGCCGAAATTGCGTTTGAGGCGGACGATGGTCGCAAAATGAAAATGGCAGACCTTATCGGAATGCTTGACCAGACAGATCCGGTCGAAGGATTGAACTGGGCGCGCGATTTCAACCGTGCCCGGGCATTGTCACGCACTGGCGCATTTTCAGAGGCTTTGGACGCATATTCACGTGCCATGTCTGACGCACATATTCCCGAAGATATGCACAAACTCGCTTGGTATGAAAAGTCGCTTACTCTTATTGAGGCTGGCGAGCACATTCGCGGCCGTCAGGAGTTATCCGGCCTATATGCGTACGATAAAACCTTTGCGGATGTAGGACAGCGGCTACAACGTCGCGGATGAGGTTTCTTTTAGTCGCAAGAAAGTCTGATACCTGAGAAGACTGCCCGTCTACATCTTGCTCGATACTTCGGCGTCCATGCGCGGCGAAGCACTTGACGCAGTGCGCGACGGACTTGATTTATTGGTCAGCACATTGCGTCAGGATCCCTACGCACTTGAGACCGTATATCTTTCTGTAATTACATTTGACACTGACGCACGTCAGGTTGTGCCTCTCACAGAACTTACTGATTTTATCGTTCCCGATCTTGAGGCGCGCGGAGCAACATCAATGGGGCAAGCCCTGTCAGTGCTGGCGGATTGCATCCGCCGCGAGGTGCAAAAATCAAGGCCTGATGCGAAAGGCGATTGGAAGCCAATAGTCTTTTTAATGTCTGATGGCACGCCCACGGACAACTTGGGCAAAGGCCTGAAAGAATTTCGCGCATCCCGGCCGGGTCTGGTGATCTGTTGTGCCGCGGGGCCGGATGCCGATGTCAGGGTGCTTGGTGAGATATCCGACATAGGAGTGGCGCTGGATACGGCGAACAGCGCGACGATCGCTGCCTTGTTCAAATGGGTATCGGCCTCCATTACAACATCGTCGCGCAAAATAAACCTGAGTAAGGATGTGTTGGGCGGCGCAAATGAACTTCCTCCCCCTCGCGAAGGCGTGAATTTGACAAAGCCGTAATCAAGATTTTTTAATATGAAGGCGACTGCTATGAGAAGACTACCCGTATACATGCTGCTTGATACATCCGGAAGCATGCAAGGCGAGCCTATTGAAGCTGTGAATTCCGGCCTTGAGACATTGATTAGTGCATTGCGCCAAGATCCCCATGCGCTTGAGACCGTCTATATGACGTTGATAACATTTGATGCTGAAGCAAAAATAATTGTTCCGATGACCCCGCTGGAAGAGGTCGTTCTGCCACAGTTCACCACGCCCCGATCCGGGCCGACCCATCTTGGTCTTGCCCTGAAAATGCTGGGCGATCATGTAAGTGCCGATGTTATAAAGGGAACCGACCAAATCAAGGGGGACTGGGCCCCGTATCTCTTTGTTATGACAGATGGCAAGCCATCGGATACTCAGCTTTACGCGGAGCAATGTGAAGCGATACGCAAGCTCGGCTTTGCGAGCATTATCGGCTGTGCAGCCGGGCCAAAAGCCACCGAAGCTGATCTGAAGCCTTTGTGCGACCACATTGGACCTGTCGCGGTTCCGTTCTGGTTTTTTGAGAGCAATACTCGCCATGAAGGAGACCGGATATGGCAGCGATACACAGCGATGAGTTCAAACGTGAT
>Ga0163216_101512_pt1 | contig 13338 bp, 12 predicted proteins | sample SynspAceP_FD_167610 | JGI IMG/M metagenome (GOLD analysis project Ga0163216, IMG submission 167610) | Saline lake microbial communities from Ace Lake in Antarctica - Synechococcus sp. Ace-P (Illumina Assembly) | ecosystem: Environmental > Aquatic > Non-marine Saline and Alkaline > Saline ...
GGGGGATAACTTTGTCGGCCTAGCGGATGTGACGAATGACACCTATACGATCACCGGCACGACTGAGGCTGGAACGAGTGTTGCGGTGAGTGTTGATGCCTCGATCGGGCAGGCCGATGTGAGCGGCGCGACGTGGAGCTACGCTATTGCGGTTGAGCCGGGAACGGAGTTCTCGCAGAATACGATTTTTGTGGTGGCGACGGATGCGGCGGGCAACGAATCGCCCGCGTCGGCGACGGTGCAGGTGAATGTTGATCTGGATACCCCTCCACAGCCGAACTTTGATGCGCTGGACGGGACCATTGATGCGAGTGGCATCGAGGCGGTTGTGATCAGCGGTTCGGGCGAGCCGAACACCACGGTCGTTCTTACATCCACGCTGTTTGCCAATCCGATCGAAGTTGCTGTCGATGGCAATAGCCAGTGGACGACGGATCCGCTTGATCTGACGGGTGCCGCCGACGCGGTCTATATGATCACCGCCACCTCGGTGGATGAAGCTGGCAATACCTCAGCCTCGGCCACAGCAGAGCGGGTGGTGGATGTTGTGCCGGAAGGGACAGCGGTGATCACGGTTTTTGATGACATGACGAACGAGGCCCTCGCGACAGACAGTCTGATCGTCTATGACAATACCGAGTTGGCCGAGATCGGAGTGAATGACCCGAATGAATTCCTGCCGGGCACGATCACCGATGTTCCCGAATACACGCAGATGACCCTGACGGTCAAAGATGGGTCCGGTGCAGATTTGGCCGGTCCGTTTACAACGCAAACGGATGCTGCGGGGAATTTTCAATTCGCTATCGCAGATACCGTTTTCACAGGGCTTGATCCGATGACGCAGGCGGCTGATGTGACCGTCTCGGGTGGTGGTGCTAGCTTTGGCTTTCAGGTGATCGTAAACAGCGGCCTTGGTGATCCGGCAAGCGGGCAATTCCTTGCTGGAGGGGCGGTGATCGAACCTTTCACCGACATTGGTGCCTTTGGGGCGGAAGGCGCGACGACGCGCACGATCCTTGAGGGTCAGGAGATGACCAACGGGCAGACTGTCGTCATCGCCGAGATCATCGACACCGCCGATGCCGATTCCGAGCAATATACCGCAATCTTGCTCTACGACGGCGAGTCTTCTGAACCGATCCGGTCTTTTGCCTTTGATGGCGGGGCGGGAGCTGATGTCACCGCGCGGACCACAAAAATCGATGTCCGTGCCGACGGTCTTGTCCTCACCCAGCTTAATGTTGTTGATGACGGCAACGGGAACCTGTCACAGGGCGATCCGTTGTTTACCGTTTATAATATTCCGGCAGCATCGGTCGTGGCGGCAATTCCGGACGGGTCGGGCACGGAGGTGAATATCAACACCGGAACTGTGGGGGTGACCAGTACGCCAATAAGCCTTGCTGATTTCGGTGGCGTCTTGCCGGAAGGCGAGTTTTACGACCTCGATTTCCTGCCCGATGCGCCGGGTAATCCGGTGTTCGTCGCGGTGCGGGATACCATCGCCGAGGGCAACTCGGTGACCGCAGCGATGATCGGGACGATCGATATAGCCAATGGCGAGGTGATAAGGCGCGAGATTGCGACAACGGATGTTGCCCCTTTCGGTGATTATGACCGCGCGGCGGTTCTTGACCTGATCGAGACGGATATCGACGGCAATTATGTCAGCCTGACGCTGTCGGCACCTGATGAGGGAGACGGCTTTACCCGCACCGAGACATTTGATTTCGCAACCGAGAAATTCACCGGCGGCACGCTGGGGATCGATGACAGCCGTGATCTGATGGTCGCATCGGAATTCCGCGAGGTTATCGACGGGGGCGACCAAGATACCGGCACTGATGACGATGTGATCATCGTCGGCAACCAGACGTCCGATGTGGGTCTTGTGCAGCTCAATGTGACCGGCGGGGAGGCGACACTGGCCATTTCGACACAGGCGCTGTTGTCCTTTTTCGATGGCGAGCCTGATGACGGCAACGAGCCAATTTTGGTGCAGTTCGATCTTTTCGTCGCAGGTAGTGTGGCACCCGATCTGGGCACCTTGACGGGTGGCACCTATGCGGCGACGGAGCCCGCAGGGGCGCTATCGGCATATTCAACAGGTATCGAGACAACGCGGATCACGCTGGATGTCGATCTGCAAGGGTTGCGCGCCCTTGCAACTCCGCCCGAGACGATTGACCTTGCCAGTGTCGACGTCAGCGGGTCGGACGGTGCGACGTTCTACGGGCTTGGGATCAGCTTTGTCGAAGGCCCCGACGCTGTTTTCGATGGGTTCGAGCTGGTCGGCGGTATTGAAGACTTTGGTCGCAAGACCGTCGTCCTTGAAGATAGTCAGGGCCGCGGCGGGTTCGATATCGTGAGCGGGTTCGATACATCCAATGCCGATCTGTCGAAGCAGGATCTTCTGGTGATCGAGGCGGATTTCGGGAATTTCCGTGGCGAGGGGATCGCCTCGGTCGCTGAAAGCTCTGTGACCCTGGGCAGCGACACGGGGATTGTCATCTTCGAAGGCGTGACCGAGGATGAAGATGCCGCCGTCATTGCAAGGGCCGTGGGCGCCAATCTTGGGTTGGCGCAGGATGAATCGATCATCGTTGTGACGGCGAATGAGGATGAGGCGGCGCTCTGGACGTTAACGTTCGATGGGACGGACTATCAATCGGACAGCTTTGGCAGGCTAACGGGTGTTACGTCGGCCGATCTGGCATCCTTCACCGATGACGGATTCACCAACATCGCGCTGCAGTTGCCGCAGATCTGATGTGATCAGGGGCCGGTCGCGTGATCAACTGGCCCCGGTCCAAGCGCTCCCATGTCGCAGGTTAAACCCCTTTCCTTTGCCGATCACGGTGCCTTGTGCTGGCAGCCTTCGGCTGTGCCCGTCTATCAGCGTGGGCAGGGGCATATTTCCGTCGCCCTTGACGAGATCGCGGCACTTGCGCTGCAGGTGCCGCTAATGGTGCAGGCCAGTGGTGATCTGGCGGAACCTGCGATCCCCGTGCGTGCTCTTGAGCAAGCCTTGCCTGCATTCTTCGGACAGGGTGGGCGGTGGTCGACGTCGGTGATCCCATGGGCTTTGCGGCATGGTCCGTTTCAAATTACCCCTTCGCCGCTTGGTGACCTGGTGCTGGTGGATGCAGGCCAGCTTGTGCCGGTCGCTGATCAGGGGGGTGGTAGCCAGCCCCTGTTTTTGAACGATGAGACGCTTGCGCCAGTGACAGAACACCACTTGTTCCGGCTGCGGGCGTGGAGGGAAAGCCGGATCATGGCACGCAAGGCGGCGACCGCGCTGCAACAGGCCGGATGTCTGGTACCATGGCAAGACAGTGCCGAATGGCGGTTCGTGGATGCAGCGGCGCTTGCCGCGCTCTCGGGGGCAGTGGTTTGCAAGCTGTATGGGGTTGGCGCGGTTGGTCTGGCACATATCTTACTGGTCTCGCAGGGGCATCTTGACCTGCACCGCGCATCACCGCCGTCTCCCGCAGAGACGCCGCCTCAGGATGCATTTCTGCAGGCTTTGCGCGGGGGGTTCTTGTGAAGTTGAGGTTGGTTCATATGTGTCTCCCGCTGGTTTTGATCGGCTGCGCGGTACCGTCGGCGGATGCGCCTGAAGGGGACGTGCCGCTGGTCGCGGTTGTCGCGGCGGCAGAGACCGATTTGACCGCAGGTGCTGCGCCTGTTCATGCACAAACGGCGCTTGGGGTTGCCTTGCAGCGGGCGATTGCCGAAGGGCCGTCATTGGCCGCCGCGCGGGCCAGCGAAGCTGTCTCGGTCGCTGCCGTGGCCGAGGCGCGGGGGGCTTGGCGTCCCAGTATCAGCGCGGGGATCGACGCGGGTGTCAGCACCCTTAGCGACCCGAGCCTTGTGCCAGTTCTGCGTCTGAGCCAGCGGATTTATGACGGGGGCGTGTCTGAGAAAGAGGCTGCTGCCGCCGAGGTGCGCGTCGTGCAAACGCAGGCAGAAACCCGCGCGCAACTGGCCCGACGGGCGCTCGCGGCGATCCGCGCGTGGGAAGATTTGTATCTGGCGCGGCGGCTTTTGGTGATCGCGTCAGAGGCGGATGAGCGTAACCAAAGATTTGCAGATCAGATCGCCTTGCGTCTGCGCGGGGGAGCGGGGCGCAATGCCGACCTGCTGCGTGTCGCATCACGCCGTGCCGAGGCGGCGGCCTTGCTTGCCTCAGCGCAAGGGCGGGTGCGTGCCGCCGAGACTCGCATGATCGAGTTGTTCGATGTGTCCCTTAACCCCGCACCTCTGCCACTTGCACCACCACCCGTCGCGGGGATCGACCGCAATCCAGCCCTGATCGCCCTGGAGGCGCAGGAACGCGCCGCACGGCGCGCGCGTGACGCCGTGATGGCATCGCGGATGCCTAGCGTCTTTCTGGATGTGACTGCGCGGGCCCCGCAAGACAGTGATGTCTCGGTCGGGGCGGGGCTGCGCCTTGGCTATGACTTTGGTGCGGATGGGCAGCGCAGCGCGGCCCTGGCCTCGGCTGAGGCTCAGGTCGCGCAGGCGGTTGCGGATCGTGAACTGACGGCCCGCGACCTGACCCGTGCGCTGGCGGATGCGCAGGACCGATCCACAACTTTGACTGTCGAACTACGGGCTGCACGCAATGCTGCCGAAATATCCGCTGCAGCGCTTGCAGATGCTGAGGCGCAGTTTGTGGGCGGGCGAGTGGATATCCTCGACCTGCTGGAACTGGGGCGCGATGTCGAAAGGACCGCCGCGCGGGCGCAAGAGCTGGCGTCCGAGGCGCGGATTGCGGGGTATGTGGTGCTCTATCTGACGGGCGAATTGCTGGAGGTTTTCGGCATCTGTGCAGAAGGGTGTCCGGCATGACGGCTGCAAGCCCGCTTTCTCAGGCCACGGCAAGCCAGACAGCAGATGCGGATCAACCGGCGCCAGCCGCCACAGCGCGCACAGCCACGGCGGCGCAGCAGGTAGTTGTGAAATGCCTGTCGCATGCGGCATTGGTCCACGGCAGGCCGATTTCCAGCGCCTTGATGGAAGACGCCCTGCGCCCGGACGAAGAGGGCGGGTGGCTGAAGTCGCCGATCCGCGCGGCACGGGCTGCGGGCTATGAGATCGGGTTCGGTGACGTCAAACTGGATGATCTGGATGCAACCCTGCTGCCGGCGGTGTTGCTGACGCGGACAGGGGCCGTGGTGGTCGAAGGGCGCGACAGGGGCGGCTGGCAGGTCTATGACCCGCGCCTTGGCGCGGAAGCAACGGTCATCGACGCCGCGCGACTGGCGCAAATCCTGACAGGTCAGGGGATCCTGTTGCGGCCCCGTGCACTGGGCGAGGATGGCAGCACGACGACTGGCCATTGGTTCCGCGGTGCACTTGCCCAGAACCGTTGGAGCTATGTTCAAGTGATCATCGCCGCTGCGGTCGCGAATATTTTGGGGCTGACCACATCGCTGTTCGTGATGGTGGTCTATGACCGGATTCTGCCCAATCAGGCCATCGAAAGCCTGATTGCGCTGACGATTGGGGTCGGGATCGCGCTCTTGTTCGATTTTCTGATCCGCACGCTGCGGGCGGGTTTTATCGACCGTGCAGGGCAGCGGGCCGATCTGGTGATGGGGCGGGCCATCTTCGAGCGGTTGATGTCGTTGCAGCTTGCGGCGCGGGCGGGCTCGACAGGATCTATCGCATCGAGTTTGCGCGAATTCGATACGCTGCGCGATTTTTTCGCTTCGGCTTCGCTGGTGGCAATTGTCGATCTGCCCTTTATCTTGCTGTTCGTTGGCGTGATTTCCCTGATTGGTGGGCCATTGGCCATTGTCCCGATGCTGGCGGTGCCGATTGTGCTGGTGGTGGCACTTGCGGCGCAGCCGATCCTGACGCGGCTGGCAGAAAGCAGTTTCAAGGACGGGCAATCGAAACAAAGCGTGCTGTTCGAGGCGATTTCTGGTCTGGAAACCATCAAGGCGGCCCATGCCGAGACCCGCATGAAGGCGCGCTGGGAAAAGGCGCTGACGACACAGGCAAGCCATGGGGTGAAATCGCGTGCTGTCAGCCAGTTCGCCCTGAATGCGACGGCTTTTGTGCAGCAGACAGCGCAGATCGTGATCGTGTTCTATGGTGTTTTGTTGATCACCGAGGGGGTGATCTCGATGGGTGCGCTGATTGCCTGTGTCATCCTGACAGGTCGGGCGCTGACGCCGCTGGCGCAAGTGGCGCAAACGCTGATGAGAATCAGCCAGGCGCGCACAGCCTATCGCGCCATCGACACGCTGATGCGGGCCGATAGCGAGCGCGAGACCGGTCGCAACTACCTCAGCCGTGACCGGTTGCAGGGGCAGGTCAGCTTCCGCAATGTCAGCTTCGGCTATCCCAACAGTGACAGGACATCGCTACAGGATGTGTCGCTTGATATCGCGGCCGGCGAGCGTGTGGCCATCCTTGGTCCGATCGGGTCGGGCAAGAGCACGCTTGCGCGGCTGGCCATCGGGTTATACCGCCCGCAGTCCGGTGCCGTGCTGCTTGACGGGGTGGATATCCGCCAGATCGATCCGGGCGATCTACGACGCAATGTCGGGTCGGTCTTGCAGGATAGCTGGCTATTTTCGGGCAGTCTGCGCGAGAATATCGCCATCGGTGCCCCGCGTGCCAGCGATGCTGAAATCCTGCGCGCTGCCCAGATTGCCGGTGTCGACAGTTTCGTCGCGCATCTGCCTCAGGGATACGATTTTGTCGTGGGCGAGCGTGGGGAGGGTCTTTCAGGTGGGCAGCGTCAGGCGGTTGCATTGGCCCGTGCGCTGTTGAACGACCCGCCTGTGCTGCTTCTGGACGAGCCGACATCTGCCATGGATACGATGACTGAAACCGGCCTGATCACGCGGTTAACCCCAGTTGTCGCGGGACGCACCCTTTTGGTGGTGACGCATCGGCCCAGCCTATTGCGACTGGTGGACCGCGTGATCGTTGTGCAGGAGGGCAGGATCACGGCCGACGGGCCGCGCGACAACGTCTTGGGCACGCAATGGCAAAAGGCGACCTGATGGATCCCTATATCAAGGACGCACAGACATTCGCGCAAGAGGTGAAGGGCCGCAACCCGATCTGCGCCTCGCTGCTTTTGCTGGCGATTATCGCCTTTATGGGGATTGCTGCGTTCTGGGCCGCGCAGACCGAGATCGACACTGTCACCCGCACCGACGGTCGTGTCGTGCCATCGGGTGAGGTGCAGATCGTGCAACCCGGCGAACCGGGCGTGATCACCGATATTCATGTCAGCGACGGTGATCTTGTGATGGCGGGCGATCCGCTTGTCACGCTTGACGCCACGCAGGTCGCGGGTGAGCTGGCGCGGCTGCAAATACGTGCCCAAGCGCTGCAGCTTCGGATTGCGCGGCTGTCGGCTGAGGTTGCGCAGGAGGATTTTGTCCTGACACCGGCCATCGGCCAGCTTCCCCCTGTGCGGTTCGCGGCGGAAAGAGCGCTGTATCTGGCACGGAAAAAGGCGCTTGGCCAAGAGATCGGCGTCTTGCAGTTGCAGATCGACCAGCGCCGCAATGAGGTGCGCGAGGCCGAAACGCGGGTTGCCACAACCGAGACAGCACTGGGGCTGGTCGAAGAAGAGGTCAACCTGATCGCGCCGCTGGTGGCGGCCAATGTCGAGCCGCGCACCCGCCTGATCGCGCTGCAAGGACGTAGGACCGACGCCTTCGGGCGCCTGTCCGAGGCAAAATCGGCGGTCTTGCGGGCCGAGCTGGCCTTGGCCGAGCTGGATGACCGGATCACCTCGACCCTGTCGGCCTTCATCGCTGCGGCTGTGGAGGCGAGTGTGACGGCAGAAGCGGAACTGGCAGAGCTTGAGGCAATCTTGCCTTCGGTCGAAACGCGGCTGACCCGAGCCGTACTGGTCGCGCCCGCACGCGGGATCGTCAATCGGGTGCTGGCGACGACGCGCGGGAGTCTTGCAAGGGCGGGGGAACCCCTCGTAGAGATTGTGCCGATCGAGGACGACCTGCTGGTCGAGGCCTATTTGACACCGGCCGATGTCGCATTCGTGCGCGAGGGTCAGGATGTGCGGATCAACATCACCGCATATGACCCGTCGCGCTATGGCGGGATCGACGGGCGCATCCTGCGCGTGGGCGCGGATGCCGTCACCCGACCCGACCGCGATGAACAGGCGTTCATCGTCGAGATCGCAACCCTGACGCGGCTGACCGACGCTTCGGGCGATGCGGTCGAAATCCTGCCCGGCATGGTCGCACAGGTCGATATCCTGTCAGGCAAGCGCTCTGTCCTCGACTATCTGATCGCGCCAGTGGTGCGGGTCAAGGAGACCGCATTCAGGGAATAAGAGATACTTTGTGCGGTGCGGCAGCGTCGGGTGAAAAAGCAGAAATAAAGGGCTGCCACAAGTCACAGCCATGCGACGCTGAACAACATGGCATAGATCTGTCGTGGCTGGAAACGGGAGGGGCCAATTTTGGTGCGAACCGGTTTTTGCCGCATAGGTACTCATGCCGATGATGGCGGGTTCAGCCGTTGAGGTTTTTGCGATTCACTTTCTTGCGCTGGATCGATAGCTGGCGCTCCTGCGCTTGGTAGACCGTCAGCGCCGTGCGCACCTTCAGATAGGATGTGCTGTCGCCGGGACCCGAAACTGCAGTCCCGACGCGGGCCTCTCCCATCGTACCGCGTGACCGCATCTGGTGATCGGGATCCGTCATCGCCCCCCGGCGTGCATCTGACGCCGCCGCATTGATCGATCCGTCTGCAAAGAGCACCAAGCGTTCGATCTTGCGGGCCTTCTGCACGGCTCCGCGTGACAGGCCTGAGTGTTCTGCATAGGCGCGTTCAGACAGTCCTTCCATGGCGCTTGGTGTGGCCTCAACATATTGTAAATAAATGGGAAATTTTATCTATTTAAGTTGATTATACTGCCCGTCAGAGATGCCGTAATGGGCGAGTCGAACCCTGACCCGACGTTGTGCAACGCGGTGTGCCACGTATCGGCTATCGTCCTGTCACGGTCGACCACCCGGTCGGCGGTAACGATCCAGAAGGGAGTACAAAACCATGGATTATTTTGTCGGCATCGACGTGTCGCTCGAAAGCTGCGCTGTCTGCGTGGTGAACCAATCTGGCGCGGTGGCGCGTGAGGCGAAGGTTGCCTGCGAACCCGAGGCGTGAACTGAATGTAAGCATCACGGGCATCGGGCTCGAGGCTGGACCTCTGTCGCAATGGTTGCACCGGCATCTTTGCGCGGCCGGACTGGACGCTGTGCTGATGGAGACCCGCCAGGTGAAAGGCGCATTGAAGGCCATGCCGATCAAGACCGACCGGCGCGACGCGCTCGGCATCGCGCAGTTGATCCGCATGGGCTGGTTCCGACCGGTGCAATGCAAATCGCTCTCTGCACAGGAATTGCGGGCGCTGTTCGGTGCGCGATGAACGCTGCAGAAATCGATGATCAGCATCGAGCTGTCGATGCGCGGCATGTTGCGCGGTTTCGGCCTCAAGCTCGGCAAAGTGACCCGGCGGCGATTGCCGGAGCGTGCCCGGGAACTGGCCGCCGGCAACGAGATGCTCACAGCCATGGTCACCTCGATGCTGCGCGCCCACGCGGGTTACCGAAATGCCATTTACCCCGGAACGCGTATTGCGCGCACTGGGAACAATCGACGACTAAAATAAACCGCAAGATGCGAGGCGCATCTTCACTTAGGGAGGAACGACCATGAAATTCACGACCTTTAGCGTAGCGGCGGTGTTCAGCATTTCCGCAGCCACTCTGGCATCTGCGCAAGAGCAGATCACAGTCAACATCGGTTCATCGCATCCGGAGGCCAATATCTGGGTCTATGCGATGAAGAACACGTTCCAGCCGGAAGTGAACCGGATCCTCGCCGAAGCGGGCAACGAGTATCAGGTAAACTGGGCCGAGGCCTACGCTGGAACGCTGTATAAATTCACCGACACCCGCGAAGCTGTAATGGACGGCATCGTTGATGTTGGCATGGTCGGCACGGTCTGGGAAGGCGCGAACATGCCTCTCCAGAACGTGACATATTTTACGCCGTTCGCCACGTCTGATCACAAGATGATCATCGAGATCTTCGATGATCTGAGCCAGAATTTGCCGGAACTTGCCGACAGCTGGTCCGAAAACGGCATGGTGCATTTGTCATCCTTGATCACTGACAGCTACGATATCTACGCGACGTTTCCTGTCACCACGCTGGCTGATTTGCAGAACCGGAAGCTGAACGCGCCGGGTACGTCTGCTAACTGGTTGCAAGAAACTGGCGCGACGCCCGTCGATGGTGCGCTGACCACGTATTACACCAATATCCAAACTGGTGTGACGGAGGGCACGTTGTCGTTTGCATCCGGCATTTTGCCCACGCGGGTCTACGAGGTTGCACCAGAGCTGACGCGTGTCGGTATTGGGTCGATGTATTTCGGTGGCATTGCGGCGAATGAGGATTTCTTCAACGGTCTGCCCGAACCTGTTCAGGCCGCATTCCGCGAAGCCGCACAAGCAACATCCATTGCCCATGGTAATTACGTGTCAGAACTGTCCGAACGCGCGATGGTCGAAATGCAGGCCGCTGGCCTGACAGTGCATGAATTGTCGGATGCAGAAAAAACTGCATGGGTCGAAGGCTTGCCAGACATCGTAGCTCCATGGCTTGAGCAAACGGGTGAGGACGGCAATGTGGTTCTGTCCGCCTATTTTGATGCCCTGCGTGAACGTGGTGTGACGCCGCTGCGCAATTGGGACGAAGGCCGCTAAGGTAGGCTTACCCTTAAAATGCACCCGTCCGGACATTGCGTTCGGGCGGGTGTTTCCAGCAACAGCGACCTATCAGAAATGAAAATTGATGAGCCAAGATAGTCCTGCCGCGACAAATGACATGTCGGTTCCAAAATTCAGCGAGGCCCCCTTTGGTGCGATGCTGGGCTCAATCGCCGCGATCATGTCATCGATTGGAACCCTTTGTATCGGCGGTCTGATGGCGCTGGTCGTTGTGGATGTTTTGGGGCGCAATTTCTTCAATTCCCCCATCACGGGCGTGTCCGAAATCGCCGCGCGCACTGTTGTGGCGATTGTGTTTTTACAGGTGGCTGCCGCTATTCAGCAAAAACGCCTAACGCGGGCGGATTTCCTTGTGCGCCGCCTTGAACGCAAATCCCCGCGCGCAGTCTTTGTGCTAGAAGCCACGTTCGCGCTGGCCGGTGCCATCGTGTTTGCCCTGATATTCTGGGCGTCCTTACCGAAGCTCATTTCAGCGTGGCAAACGGCAGAATTTTTCGGAGTGCAGGGCGTGTTCACCATCCCAACAGCTCCATTTCGCGCAATCACGGTGTTTGGATCCGTCATTGCAGCCCTGTCAGCTCTGTATCGTGTGTCCGAGGAAATACGCAGCTTTCGGAGGGCCATGGCATGACCACGCTTACAATCGGGTTCATTCTGGTCGCCGTGCTGATCGGTTTGGTTTTGCTGGGTATGCAGATTGCCTATGCATTGTTTGGTGTCGCATTTGTCGGCATCTGGATCATACGTGATAATCTAGATCTGGCGTTCAAGATGTTGGAATTGACCGCTTACAGCGGCATTGCAGACTATCTGTTTGCGACCATTCCGCTTTTCGTCTTGATGGGATTACTGGTGAGCGTGTCCAACGTCGGGCGCGACACATTCGAGGTGGCCGAACAACTGCTTCGCCGCATGATTTGCGGCCTTGGCGTCGCGACCGTAGCAGCCAATACCATCTTTGCGGCTGTAACAGGCGTGTCAATTGCTTCCGCCGCCGTGTTTACACGCGTCGCCGTACCAGAAATGACCCGCCATGGATACCGCCCTGCGTTTTCAGCAGGCACGGTCGCTGGCTCCTCCGTGCTGGGCATGCTGATCCCGCCGAGCTTGTTGTTGATTATTTACGGTGTCCTAGCCGAGGTGTCGATTGGTGGAATGTTCATTGCAGGAATCCTGCCCGGCATTATGTTGGCCCTCGGATTTGTCGTGATGCTGATCGGCCTGACAATCGTGTTCCCGAAGTTCGTGCTGGCAGACCCTGAAGCCTCCAAGGCGCGGCGCCTGGACCTAACCCTCGAAAAGATGCCGATCAGCACGTTGTTGGCGAAACTGTTCCCGATCATGGCCTTGGTTTTTCTGGTTTTGGGAGGTTTGTATTCCGGCTTTTTCACCCCCACAGAAGCGGGAGGCATCGGCGCATTTGGCGCACTCGTTGTGGCCATTTCGCGCCGCTCGTTGGATCGCCACAAATTATGGGACGTGATGAAGCAAACGGGCGTGATCTCCGTTTCGATCTTACTGCTGTTGATTGCGGCCAGCTTTTATTCGCGGATGCTTTCGATTGCGGGACTGCCGAACGCGATTGAAGGGCTGGTCCAAGGGTCAGGGTTCGGACCGTACAGTTTCCTGTTTTTCTACGCCGTTATTATTTTGTTGATGGGCATGATCCTTAATAGCACATCGATCCTTTTGATCATGGTGCCGATTGCAGCACCCATTGCACAAGGCATGAGCATCGATCTGAGCCATTTCGGGATCGTCACGGTGCTGGCCGTCGAGATTGGGCTGCTGACGCCGCCCTTCGGGATATCGGTGTTTACGGTGCACAATACGCTGAACGATCCAGATGTTTCGGTCGAACAGATATTCGCGGCGACCCTGCCATTTATTGGTGTGATGATGATTGTTCTGATCCTCGTTGCGGTCTTCCCTGCAATTTCCACGCTATTTTTATAACTGTCACGGCTAATTTTGTCGGACACAGGAGCCCCTGAATATGGAACTCAAAGACGAGATTATCATCAACGCACCCCAAGACGTGGTGTACGCCGCGCTGAACAATCCTGAAATTCTAAAGGAATGTATTCCAGGGTGCGAAGAATTGATCATGCATTCCGATACTGAACTTGAGGCAAAGGTTGTCCTAAAAATAGGGCCGGTCAAAGCGAAGTTCAAAGGCAACGTAACGCTAAGTCCTGACGCGCCACCAGAGCGGTTTTCGTTGACTGGCCAAGGTGCAGGTGGGGCTGCGGGGTTCGCGAAAGGCGGTGCGGATGTTGAGCTGGAACCACATCCTGAAGGGACGCTACTGCGCTATAACGCGAAGGCCGAAGTGGGGGGCAAGCTGGCCCAGTTGGGAAGCCGTTTGATACAAGGTACGGCTAAGAACCTGTCTGCGAAGTTCTTTATGATGAGCGACAACCATCTTGGCCGGTGCCGACAACCACCTTGGCCGGTGGGGCTGAACGGAAGACGGGCTTGCCCGTTTGGAGGGCAGCCCCACCGGCCTGATTGATTTCTGGGATAGGTGCTG
>Ga0163216_101513_pt1 | contig 13282 bp, 11 predicted proteins | sample SynspAceP_FD_167610 | JGI IMG/M metagenome (GOLD analysis project Ga0163216, IMG submission 167610) | Saline lake microbial communities from Ace Lake in Antarctica - Synechococcus sp. Ace-P (Illumina Assembly) | ecosystem: Environmental > Aquatic > Non-marine Saline and Alkaline > Saline ...
TTGCTTGGCGCACGGTTGCTGTCGGTCCCGTTTTCTCCGTCAGCAAGCCTGGTGCTGGCGGCCTTCGTCTTCTCAGCCCTTGTGGGGATCGTGTTCGGCTACTTTCCCGCCCGCCGGGCCGCGCGGATGGATCCGATCGAGGCGCTGCGCCACCAATAGGTGATCCGCTGCGGCGGGAAGCTCATGCGGTGCGGGGTCCGTTACGCCTTTTTCTCCCAGCGGCGATCTTGCGTTTGTTGCCAGTATGTCAAGGTGTGACCACCGGCTTTCAACGTCTTCCACTGCGCCCGTGCGGCGTCGAGCTGGCTCTGATCATGTCCGTCAAACATCATCACCAGACGCTCAACGCCATCCAGCGCAGGGACCTCCGCTCCATCGACGACAAAGCGAACGGTGGCGCCATTCGACGCCTCTCCGGCAAGTGTCAGAAGCACCGGCTGGCGTTCGGCATGCGCTGCCTGCTCCCCGCCATGTGGCAGGAAGCTGTCCTCGCGATAGGTCCACAGATGGGCGTCAAGTGCTGAACAGCGGTCCTCGCTTTTCAGATGGATCGACACCAGCCAGCCGCGATCCAGACTCTTTTCAAGAAGCGGCGGCAGCGCCTCCTCAAGCTTGGATTCAGTCAGATGATAGAACAGCACCTCGGCCATGGAACGCGTCAGCCCTCGTAGTTGGCGCGTACCAACTCATCGAGAAGCCGGACGCCGAAGCCCGACGCCCAGGACTGGTTGATGTCGGTTGCTGGCGAGCCCATCGCAGTGCCGGCAATATCAAGATGCGCCCAGGGCGTCTCGCCGACAAAACGCTTGAGGAACTGAGCCGCAGTGATCGAACCGGCGTAACGGCCACCGGTGTTCTTCATGTCGGCGAATTTGGAATCGATCATCTTGTCGTAGGCCGGATCGAGTGGCAGGCGCCAGACCCGTTCCTGCGTGGTTTCACCAGCCTTGCTCAACGCCAGTGACAAATCATCATTGTTGGAGAAAAGCCCGGCATGCTGCTGACCGAGCGCCACCATAACGGCTCCCGTGAGTGTCGCCAGATTGATCATGATCTCCGGCTTGAATCGCTCCTGGCAGTAGGTCAGCGCATCACACAGCACCAGCCGTCCTTCAGCATCGGTATTGATGATTTCGATGGTTTGACCGGACATGGACCGAACAATGTCGCCGGGACGTTGAGCTGCGCCATCGGGCATGTTTTCGACCAGTCCGATGATGCCGATGACGTTGACCTTGGCCTTGCGGGCGGCGAGCGTGTGCATCAGGCCGGTGACTGCGGCAGCACCACCCATATCGCCCTTCATGTCTTCCATGCCGGCGGCCGGCTTGATTGAGATGCCGCCGGTATCGAAAACCACCCCCTTGCCGACGAATGCCAGTGGCTTGTCCTTGGGCTTGCCACCCTGCCAGCTCATGATTGCCAGACGCGGCGGCCGGACCGAACCGAGCGAGACACCAAGCAACGCCTCCATCTTCAGCTTCTTCATTTCCTTCTCGGTCAGGATCTCAACTTCCACGCCGAGCGCTTCAAGCTCCTTGGCGCGAGCCGCGAACTCGACCGGCCCGAGTACGTTGGCAGGTTCATTGACCAAATTGCGCGCCAGGCTCACACCATCGGCGACAGCCTGGCGGCTGACGAAAGCCTTCTTGCACCCGGCGGCGTCATCATGCTGGAAGTTCACGATAAGCTTGCCGGAGCGGCTCTCGTCATCCTCGGCCTTTTTGGTTTTGTAGATGTCGAAAGAATATGAGCGCATCAACAGACCGAGCGCCATATCAGCGACAGCCTCAACAGAAGGCGTCCCCGCATCGCCCAAAAGCACTGTCACTTTTTCCGACTTGCAGATAAGCGTGAACATCTTGCCGCCAACCCGCATCCAGTCATGCGCGGTGAGCTTGTCCGGATCGCCTGCCCCGACCAGCGCGATGCGATCGGCGGGCGCGTCTACGGGCGCGATTATATTGGCCGTTGAAAACGTCTTTCCCGTGAAGCCCGCAACCTTGACCGCCTTGTCGAGCTGGCCGGCCGGGTCCACGCTCCGAGCGGCGGCGGAGACAGGCTCGGCCAGGGAGCCTATGGCAACAACCAGCCCTCCAGAAATTTTCGTTGTTTTGGAAAAACTGATTTCAATGCTCATCGACATGACGGCTCCAATGGATTCTGGTGATTTGCGTAGCTGGCGATCTTCGCGTTTTGGCGACATAAGGCAAGAGCTGACAGACGGATCAAGCCGCTAATGCCGATTTACCCGAGACGAACCAAGTTTACGTCGAAAATTAGGCATCGGCTATGATCCGTTACCAGCTTGTCGGCCAAAAACAGGACGGGACGCTGCAAGATATCATTGCATTTGCGATGCACCGCCGTAATAAATGATTAACCGCGTTTGTTTGCCACACATTATCCAATTTGCGATTTGATAAGGCCGGTGCATAGTCGGCCTGGTCAAACCGGGACACTTACGTGCCGAACGAATCACGGTGCTGTTTGGCCTGCTCCGGAAAGGCGCAATGAAGCAGATTGAACGTTACATATTTCGCCGCATGAGTTTGCTGACCTTCTGGTCTCTTACGGCGGTAACGCTGCTGGTGATGACCACGCAAGTGCTGATACGCGTCGATGTGCTGACCACGACCGGACAGGCGATGGGCGCGTTCCTGATGCTTGCCGCCACACTGATCCCGTCGGTGCTGTCAATTGTGGCGCCATTTGCCTTGCTGATCGGGGTGAGCCAGGTGCTCGCAGGCATGAATTCCGACAGCGAGCTTGTAGTTATTGAAGCAGCCGGGGTTTCGCCAGCAACCGTTCTCAAGCCAGTACTGCTTTTGTCGGCTTCAATTTCGCTGATGGTGCTTGTCGTCAGCAATTTCGTCGAGCCCTGGTCAAACCACAAACTCTATGACGTCCTGGCCCAGGCACAGTCAGACCTGTTTTCCGTCGCAGTACGCTCCGGCACATTCATGCAGCTTGAAGACGGACTTTATGTTCAGGTCAACGAGAAGCTCCCGGGTGGCGAGTTGGGCGGAATATTTCTGGCCGACAGCCGTGCGGAAGACAACGAGACCATTTATTACGCGCGCAGCGGTGTTGTTAGGAAGTCCGAAGAAACCGGCGCCAACATCCTCTTTCTGGTCGATGGCGAATTGCAGCAGCGTAACCTTACAAACGACCAGATTTCGATTGTGACCTTTACCTCTTACGCACTCGACATGGCTGCTTTCGTTCCCGCCGGCAAAACGGCTGCGCGCAGACCCAAGGAACAGTCGACGTTCTATCTGCTTAGTCCGGATGCGGGAGACTACTACTACACCTCTGCATACCACGTCATCAAACAGGAACTGGTGCAGCGCTTTTCGACGTGGATGTATCCCCTGGCCTTTGGTCTGGTCGCATTTTCCTTTCTCGGCAAGGCGCGATCCAACAGGCATGAACAGTTCCAAAACGGCGCGCTTGTGGCCGCCATTGCACTGGGATCGCGTGGGTTCGGTTTTTACAGCAATGAGGAAGCTGGAGCCAGTGTCATCATGGAGGCGCTTTCATATCTGGTCCCGGCAACGATTATTGTGGTGTTCGGGTTCCTGACGCTCACCGGCAAGACACTGACCATACCGAAAGGCTGGGTCCAGATGAATGATCGCCTCATCGAGACAGCCATTGCTCTGCTCGAACGTGTCAAACGCGGGCGCGGAAAACCAGGTGAAGGCCACTCCACATGAGTCTTCTCGCCCCAACTCTTTCACGCTATTTTTTCAAGCGTTATGTGAAAACCTTCCTGACCTATTGCCTCGGTATTCTGCTGGTGATCCTGATGGTGGATTTCAACGAGTCCGGCCGTCGCTTATCGGTAGCGGAGGGATACACCGTGTCGCTTGGGCTGCTGATTTCGGCTCTGCGGGTACCAACGGTGCTTCAGACTGTGATCCCCTTTGTTGTGTTGATCGCCTCTATCGCCACCCTTGTGCAGCTAAACCGCAAATATGAGCTGGTGGTGACGCGCGCGGCCGGGATTTCGGCCTGGCAGTTTCTTGCGCCGCTGATCATTGCAAACCTTCTAATTGGCGCTCTGTCGATAACCGGCCTGAATACATTCGCGGCCAAGGCCATGCAAATTGCAGAGGATATCGTGGTCGAGCGCAATCTGGGCAGCCAACGGCCAACAAACGCGGCGCCCTGGCTCAGGCAGCGCACTGCGGAAGGTGACACTGTTCTGGGTGCCCGCGCCAGCTCGGAAGGCGGCACCAAACTGTCCAGCGCAACTTTTTTCCTGTTTGATGAAAACCAACGGATCAAAGAACGGCTGGAGGCGCAAAGCGCCAGACTTGGAGATGGCGTGTGGGAACTGACGAATGTGAAGAAAATTCGTGGCTCACAACCGGTGGAACATCTCGAATCTGCAACCGTAGCAACCAGCCTGAAAGCCGAATTCGTTGGCGAATCACTGACTTCGCCGGAAACTGTGCCGTTTTTCGAGCTGCGTGGGAAAATTGCCACGGCCAAATCATTTGGCCTTCCCGCCATCAGTTACGAGATGCAATTCCACCGTTTGGTGGCTCAACCGGCGCTTTTGGCAGCCATGACACTGATTGCGGCAATGGTCTCGCTAAAATTTGTTCGCTTTGGCCAGTCTTTAACGGTGATCCTGGGTGGAATCCTGGCGGGCTTCGTGCTTTATGTCGTCTCCGAGTTGATCCAGGCTTTCGCGAATGCCGGGACCATCCCGCCTATAGTAGCCGCCTGGCTTCCGGTTTTGGTCGCATCGGCATTGGGGACAACAGTGCTTCTCCACAAGGAGGACGGATAGTGACGGGTGTACGCCGGTCTAGAGTTCATGCGTTCACTAGCGTCTTGTGCGCTGGTGTGGCCGTTTGCACCATTTTTACTTTCGCCGTGCCTGAAGCCGCAGCTCAGATTGTGACGCCGGATAGCATCAGTGTCGCTGAAGATGCGAAGATGCTGCTGGCGGCCGACGAGTTGATCTATAATAATGATTCAGGCGTCGTTGTGGCCAATGGTGGCGTCCAAATCGATTACGGCAATTACAAACTGGTCGCGGACCGGGTCGAATATGATCAACAGTCCGGCCGGATGCAGGCCTTCGGTTCTGTGGAAATGGTCGAGCCAACCGGCAACCGGATTTACGCTGACAATCTCGACATAACCGATGATTTCGCCGACGGTTTTGCCAATGCCCTGAAAATCGAGACGCCGGACAATACCCGTATCGCCGCCGAAAGCGCCGAGCGCAGCGAAGAGCAGACCACATTCAACAATGGCGTCTACACCGCCTGCGAGCCTTGCAAGGACAATCCCGAGCGGGCACCGTTCTGGCAGGTTAAAGCCAAGCGGGTCATTCAGAACGGCAAGACCAAGACGATCCGCCTGGAGCAGGCAACGTTCGAACTGTTCGGCATGCCGATTGCTTACCTGCCCTATCTCGAGCTTCCGGATCACGACAAAAAGCGAAAGACCGGCTTTCTGACGCCGAGCTACACGACATCCGACAATCTCGGAACCGGCGTGTCCGTGCCTTTCTATGTCGCAATTTCGCCATACATGGACGCCACCTTAACGGGCACCGGATATACAAATCAGGGCTTTCTTGGCGAAGTCGAGTTTCGTCAGAACTTTGCCAATGGCGAACACACCCTGCGCATGGCCGGCGTATCCCAGCTTGATCCCGATGGTTTCGACGCCAACACGTCAGATGCCCTCGTGACCGACCGCGGCATGATAGCGTCGAAAGGACAATTCCGGATCAATCCGCGCTGGACCTTTGGCTGGGACGGCATGCTGCAAAGCGACAACAACTTTTCTAAAACCTATGTAATTGAAGGTTACAGCAGCACCGTTAAATCCGAAGTCTACCTTACCGGTCTGTCGAACCGCAGTTATTTCGACATGCGCGCCTACCGGTTCGACATTCAGGACGCGGATGAAACCAACACCAGCGAGAAACAACAGGCCGTTGTTCATCCGTCGCTTGATTACAAGCGCACCTTTTCCGATCCGATCGCGGGCGGTGAGCTGACGTTCAACGTCAATGGCTACTCGCTGTCGCGCGAGGCTGACGAAATCACCGTGCGCGACGGTTCTGCGGCAGATGATCCGCTGAATGCCGACCGTTACAAAGGGTTTGCGGGTTCCAATTCACGGCTGAGCACGGAGCTCGAATGGAAGCGGACCTTCACCACCTCGAATGGCCTGCGGTTGACCCCAATCCTTGCTGCCCGTGGCGACGTGAATTCAGTCGACGTCGACACTGCCCCGACCGACTATAACGGCAGCTTTGCCGGCAACGGAACGCATGCGCGGGGCATGGTGACGGCAGGCCTTGAAACCAGTTATCCGGTTCTGATCACAGCGGCCAGTTCAAGCCATGTGATTGAGCCCATTGCTCAGGTTTTTGTTCGTCCCGACGAACAACTGGCAGGTGGCATTCCCAATGAAGACGCACAAAGCTTCGTTTTCGACACGACGTCGCTGTTCGAACGCGACAAGTTTTCCGGCTTTGACAGGACCGAAGGCGGCATCCGCGCCAATGTCGGGCTTCGCTATACCGGCAGCTTCGACAATGGCCTCAAAACCCAGGCCGCGTTTGGCCAGTCCTATCATCTCGCTGGCCTCAACTCGTTCGCCACTCCTGATCTGTCGCAAGCGACGCGAAACGCCGGGCTTGAAGATGACGTCTCGGATTATGTCGGCTCAGTCGGATTGGCTGTAAAGGGCCTTTCTCTTGCCGCTTCGGCCCGCTTCGACAAGGATGATTTCCGCGCTGAACGCACGGATGTGCGTGCCGGTTTCAGCAGAGGACGGATCAAAACCTCGCTGACCTACAGTGAAATCAAGGCACCGCGACCGTATGTCACTGGAGACGAGGATCGCCGGGAACTGACCGGGTCTGTGTCGCTCAAGGTCCACGATTACTGGCGCGTTGCAGCGTCGGCCAGCTATGATCTTGTCGATGAAAAATTCAACAAGAACGCCTTCGGCCTATTGTATGAAGATGAATGTTTTGCATTTTCTCTCGCCTATGAAAACACCCGCGACGACTACGACACCACTGCCCAGGACTGGTCAATTGGCGCCCGGATCAGCTTTCGCACACTCGGTGGCCTGGGCACGGATGGTGTAGCCAGCCCGTTGCTAAGCCCGAGTTTCTAGGCTCATACGTACAGATGCAGGTAATGCAAAGCCGACTGCGCCTCGTTTTCGCCGCATGTAATGGGCATTTACGGGCGGCTTTGGATTTGCAAAACTGCTGTCATCAGGCTTGACCGGACAAAAGGACTTGAAAGCATGAACTTTCCCGCGCTCTACCGCTTCACAGGCCTACTGCTTGCCGCTGTTCTGGCGCTGCCACTCTGGTTTGCGTCAGCGCCAGTCGCCCGTGCCGCCAGCGAAATCAAGATCATCGTCAACAATCAGGCGATCACAAGCGTCGATATTGCGCGCCGGGTTGCATTCCTCAAACTGCAGCGCACGGGTGGAAATCGGGGCAAAAAAGCGCGGGAGCAACTGACCGAGGAAGCCTTGAAAATGCAGGAGGCTACACGAATCCGCGCGCTTGTCTCGGATGATCAGGTTGATGCGTCATTTGAGCGTTTCGCATCCAGCAACAAACTGTCCTCCAAGCAGCTCACTCAGGTCCTCAATCAGGCAGGCGTGACACCACAGCATTTCAAGAACTACATCCGGGTTCAAATGAGTTGGGCTCGCGTTGTCCAGGCGCTCGGTGGAAGCAGCAGTGGCAGCATGTCTACGCAGGATCTGGTGTCGAAAATGCTTGAACGCGGCTCAGACCAGCCGTCCACCACCGAATATATCCTTCAGCAGGTCATTTTCGTCGTGCCAGCCAGCAAGCGGTCCAAATCGCTTCTGAACGCCCGCAAGCGCGAAGCTGATCAATTGCGTGGCCGCTATCAGGGCTGCGATAACGCCGCCTCCGTCATCACCGGTTTGCGCGATGTCACATTGCGCCAGCTTGGCCGTATCATGCAGCCACAATTGCCCGCGGAGTGGAAGCCGCTGATCGAGAAAACCAAAGCCGGTTCGGCGACGCCCTCACGGATCACCGACCGTGGTGTCGAATTCATCGTGATATGCTCGGCAAAGACCGTGTCTGACGACAAGGCGGCAGAGATGGTGTTCCGTGCCGAAAACGCAGATGCTGGCGAGAGCAAAGAAGCAAAAAAACACCTGGACGTCCTCCGCAAGCGCGCGATTATCGCGAACAAGTAAGGAATTGCCAGTCATGACCGGGAACCGCCGCGCGCTGGCTCTGACCATGGGCGATCCCGCCGGCATCGGCCCGGATCTGTCACTGGTTGCATGGAAAAACCGCGAAGCTCTCGGTCTGCCGCCATTCATCATGATCGCGGACCCGGCCATGCTGATGGCCCGGGCGAAGATGCTTGGGCTGAATGTTCCAATTGTCGAGACTTCGGCGGAGCAGGCCGTGGCACAGTTCGACACCGCCCTGCCCGTGCTTCCGGTCGAGCTTGCTAAGCCCGCACTTGCCGGCACGCCGGATCCGGCCAATGCCGTTGCGACGATCGAAGCCATCCGACTTGGCGTTGAACTGACCACGGCATTGCGCACCCGCGCTGTGGTGACCAATCCGATTGCGAAGTCGGTGCTTTATTCCTCGGGTTTCGGCTTTCCCGGACACACTGAGTATCTGGCCCATCTTGCGAGCCAGACTGCGGGCCGGCCCCTGTTGCCCGTGATGCTGCTTGCAGGACCACAATTGAGGGTCGCTCCAGTCACCATTCATATCGCGCTCAGACAGGTGCCTGACGCGTTGACGACCCAATCCATTGTCGAGACTGCACAGATTATTGCCCGTGACCTCGCATCGCGGTTTGGCGTTTCCGCACCACGCATAGCGATATCCGGCCTCAACCCACATGCAGGCGAGGATGGCGCGCTGGGCAGCGAAGACGTAGAAATTATCGTTCCAGCAATTGCGGAATTGCAAGCGGGCGGGATCAATGCATTTGGACCGTTGCCGGCCGACACCATGTTTCATGCTGAAGCGCGGGCGACCTATGACGCAGCGATATGCATGTACCACGACCAGGCACTGATTCCGGCCAAGACGCTTGGCTTTCATGATTCCGTCAATGTCACCCTGGGACTGCCCTTTATCCGGACATCACCGGACCATGGGACAGCGTTCTCATTGGCTGGAAAGGGCGAAGCCCGAGCCGACAGTCTTGTCGCGGCACTGAAGCTTGCTGCCAAGATGGCGAACACGGAAGCCGAAACTAAAATCCTTCACGCATTGAGCAGGATATAATGGCCTCGACACCTGATGGCTTGCCGCCGCTGCGCGATATCGTCGCCACGCACGGACTGGCTCCGAAAAAGGCGCTCGGCCAGAATTTTCTGTTCGACCTGAATTTGACGGCCAAGATTGCCCGCTCGGCAGGTCCTCTCGATGGATTTACCGTGTTTGAGATCGGTCCGGGCCCGGGTGGTCTCACCCGCGCGCTGCTGGCCCAAGGCGCTTCGCGGGTGGTGGCAGTTGAAACCGATCCCCGCTGCCTGCCTGCCCTTGCCGAGATCTCAGATCACTATCCGGGCCGGCTTGAGGTCGTTGAGGGCGACGCGCTGAAGATCGACCTGGCGGCGTTGGCCGGTGGTGCGCCTGCCAAGATCGTCGCCAACCTGCCCTATAATGTCGGCACGCAATTGCTGATCAACTGGCTGACCGCCGATGTCGACAATCCGTTCTGGACCTCAATGACGCTGATGTTCCAGAAGGAGGTCGGCCAGCGGATCGTGGCAGCGCCTGGTTCGAACCACTATGGCCGCCTGGGCGTATTGGCGGGATGGCTGGCGCATAGCGATATCCTGTTTGACGTGCCGCCAGAGGCGTTCACGCCGCCGCCCAAGGTCACCTCCAGCGTGGTGCAGCTTGAGCCGCTGACAGATCGCCTGCCCTGCGACCTGGCCACACTCGAGCGCGTGACCCAGGCAGCCTTTGGCCAACGCCGCAAGATGCTCAGACAAAGCCTGAAGTCGCTGGGCGGCGAGGCTTTGCTTGACCGGGTTGGCATTGATTCGACGCGCCGTGCAGAAACGCTCAGCGTCGAGGAATTTTGTGCACTGGCACAAGCGCTCTAATCAGCCTTCAAGCAGATCCTTGACGAAATCGAACAGGCCGGGGCGGCGATCGCGGCGCAAGCGTTCTGCCTGAACGATGGCGCGAACGGCTGAATAAGCCCGGTCAAGGTCGTCATTGACGACGACATAATCATATTCGCGCCAGTGCTCAATCTCGGAGCGCGCATTGGCAAGCCGTTGTTCGATCACGTCATCGGCGTCTTCTGCGCGACGCTGCAAGCGGGACCGCAATTCGGCCATGGAAGGCGGCAGGACGAAAATCGAAACCACGTCGACACTCATCTTCTCCTGCAATTGCTGTGCGCCCTGCCAGTCGATGTCGAACAGCATGTCACGGCCATCAGCCATCGCCTCTTCGGCTGCTTCACGCGGTGTGCCATAGCAATTGCCATGCACTTCGGCCCATTCAAGCAAAGCCTCTGAATCCCGCATGCGCTCGAAATCGCGCTGCGATTTGAAATGGTAATGCACGCCTTCGATTTCACTGCCACGACGCGGGCGCGTGGTCACACTGACAGACATACTGAGGCCGGTGTCATTTTCCAGAAGATTGCGTGCAATGGTCGATTTTCCGGCGCCCGATGGAGACGAAATCACCAACATGAGGCCGCGCCGCTTGATGCGGGCTGAGGGAAGATGGGCGGGCGGTTGGCTCATCACTACTCCAGATTTTGTACTTGTTCGCGGAACTGGTCTATCAGGACCTTCAAATCAAGTCCGACCGCGGTCACCGGCGCTGCATTGGACTTTGAACATATGGTGTTGGTTTCACGGTTGAATTCCTGAGCAAGGAAGTCCAGCCGGCGACCGGCGGCAGCCTCGCCGGCAATCAGCGCCCTTGCCGCTTCGACGTGCGCCTTGAGACGGTCGATCTCTTCGCGCAGATCCGCTTTGGTGGCCAGAAGCGCTGCTTCCATATACAAACGGTCGCGATCAAGGCCTGCGCCCGTGTCCATCAGGGTCGCAACCTGATCGGCAAGCCGGGTGCGAATTGCGTCGGGCGAACGGGACGGATCAGCTTCGACAGCAAGGGCCAAATCGCTGATACGATCAACCTGCTCGCCAAGCACCTTGGCCAAGGCAGCCCCCTCCGCCATACGCATCGACTTGAGTTCATCAAGCGCAACCATGAAGCCATCCAGCGCCGCCTGGTTACGTGCTTCGCGGACATCATCGGCCGTTTCAGTGTCACGGAATTCGAGAACGCCCTTGATGTTTAAAATACCGTCAAGTGCCGGCTTGCGGGCATCGATGCGGTCTTCCAGCCTGTTTACAAGATTGATGACGGCTTCCAGCGCCGCTTCGTTGACCACGGCTTCAACCGCTGTATTGGCGATGTTGACCGAAAGCGTGATCTGCAAATTACCACGGGTCAGTGCAGCGGAAACCGCCTTGCGCACGGGCTGTTCAAGCACGTCAAAGCCCTGTGGCAGCCTGAGCCGCACATCAAGCCCCTTGCCGTTGACCGAGCGGAGTTCCCACACAAAGCGGCAGCCCGACGCTTCGCCCTCATGGCGCGCAAACCCTGTCATTGACTGGATCGCCATGTCATTACCCCCTTTTTAACGCACCGGATTTATCAATCCGGGCGGCCCCGGATCAATTGTCTTCCGGCTTCACCGCGTCCTCAGCAACCTCTTCCGCAGCCAGAGCCTTTTCACGCTCGGCTTCTAGCCTGCGCCAGCGTGCAACATTGTTGTTGTGATCATTCAAGGTTTCAGCGAATGCGTGCCCCCCGGTGCCGTCTGCAACAAAATAGAGATCCTTGGTGCGGGACGGATTGGCAACCGCTTCCATGGCCTCACGGCCCGGGTTGGCGATCGGCGTCGGTGGCAAACCATCGATCACATAGGTGTTGTAGGCTGTCGGCTTCTCGATATCGGACTTGTAGATAGGACGATCAGATGGTTTTCCGGCACCACCGAACAGACCATAGATAATCGTCGGATCAGACTGCAGACGAATGCCTTGGTTGAGCCGGTTGATGAACACGCCAGCCACACGAGGCCGCTCGTCTGCACGGGCGGTTTCCTTCTCGACGATGGAGGCGAGAATAACCAGCTCTTCAGGGCTCTCGATCGGAAGATCCGACGCCCTGCGCGCCCATACCTGCTCAAGCACTCTGATCTGGGCCTTTGCCATCTGTTCGATAATTTCCAGGCGAGTGGTTCCACGAGAGAACTTGTAGGTTTCCGGCAGCAGAGCACCTTCAGCTGGCATTTGCGCAGGCAAGTCACCCAGCAGCATTTCATCGGATTTCAGCCGGTCAAAAACCTGCTGGACAGTCTGGCCTTCGGGTACGGTAAAGGAATGCAGTATGGATTTGCCCGACTGCATCAATTCAACGATCTCAAGCATCGATGATTGTGCCTTGATCTCGTACTCGCCGGCCTTGAGCGTGTCTGCGCCGAGAACTCCCTTGGCGCCAATCGAGAAGATCCGTTGATTTGTGATGATGCCCTGACGTTCCAAACCGGCGGCGATCTGGTTGAGAGCAGCGCCATCGCGCACCATGAAGTCCGTCGTCTGATCGAGCGGCCCGCGCCCCTCAAACTCGGTCTTGCCATACCAAAAAACACCTATGCCGACGATTGCGACGAAGATGATCAGCGAGAGAATGAAGTTGAGGAACACCACAACCTGATTGCGGGCGCGGCGAGACCGTTTGGGCGGTTGCGGCGCTTTTTCCGGCTTCAGGGCCTGCGATGGCGAGACAGGCACTATAGGGCCAGACTGCGCGTTTTTGTTGTCACCGGCGCGGCCAAAAGTGCCATTGCCTTGATTATTGCGGTCGTTCACGAGGTCAATCTCCGCAGGAATTGGAACAGGGACAGCACCCCATCAGTGTTTTTACTGCTCAATGTGGCGAAATGCCGGTTTGAAGATTTACGGTCTCAAGCCACGCGATTTCCGTTATCAGCCCTGAAAACGCTTCAGAACGAGCGATGCGTTTGTTCCGCCAAAACCGAAGGAGTTGGACAGGGCCACATCAATCTGGCGTTTGCGCGCCACCTTGGGAACCAAGTCTATCTTGGTCTCAACTTCGGGATTGTCCAGATTGAGCGTCGGCGGAGCGACATTGTCGCGAATGGCAAGGGCTGAGAAAACAGCTTCCATCGCGCCTGCAGCGCCAAGCAAATGCCGATCGCCG
>Ga0163216_101515_pt1 | contig 13277 bp, 10 predicted proteins | sample SynspAceP_FD_167610 | JGI IMG/M metagenome (GOLD analysis project Ga0163216, IMG submission 167610) | Saline lake microbial communities from Ace Lake in Antarctica - Synechococcus sp. Ace-P (Illumina Assembly) | ecosystem: Environmental > Aquatic > Non-marine Saline and Alkaline > Saline ...
ACTGGACCATTTTCATTTTTTTACGTAATTCGCCTTTATCGTCAGCTTTAACGATAGTGCAGATATTTTGTAGAGCTTCGTTGATATCGGCCTGAGCATTACCAGCAACAATGAAAGAAGCGGCGGCAAGAGCGATAGAAGTTTTAACGATTTTCAACATGGTCAATTCCTCGATGAGTATTTAATTAATTAGGGTTTAAGTTTAAAACGTTGCCTGATAGTTGCCGCGTTTCGATGGAACTATTAAACCCTATTCAAACTGATTAAAAAATCTACGAGGTGATACTTAGGTATGGAGTTGTATAACAAAGATAAAATAACGAGCTAACAAGACACTTTATATCGCTATAAGAACCCAGCGGGCATAGAAAAAAAGCAGCCTAAGCTGCTTTTAAACAATGAAAACAAAATTCATTTAATAAGAAAAATTATAGACGTTCTATTTCAGCTAGTTTTTGACTGAAATCAGCCAATTCCAATTCTAGGTATTGGTCTTCACCTTGCCAATTAACTCCGATCACAATGTTGTCTTGTGCCAAGTCTTCAACCCAAAACTCTAGCCAATCAGCAACACTAATTTGAACTGGCATATAGTCTTGCCATTCATCAATACAATGGCTGGTAGCCAGTGCATTATTAGACCACAAGGGCATAACATCGGTATTTTCAAAATTAATTGAGTCTAAAATAACCCAGCCTTCTGACGTCTTATCTTGCAAGGCCCAAAACGTTTGGCTTGACTTAGCTTCCGCTAAAAAAGTAGAAAAGTGCGTATTGTTGTCTGTCATAAGTGACCAATCGTTGTTTAATTATAGCCACATATTATACGGAGTATACTAATCAGTAACAATGCTAAAGCATTGAATAAGCTGAGGCGACTAGCGCGGATTGTTGTATGCTGACACTCTTTTGCGCTAATTCAAGTCAATATGAAAGAATGCACACAATGTGGAAAATGCTGCACCAAATATAGTGATGGTGGTTTGTCAGCCAGTGATGATGAAATCGAAATGTGGCAACTCTTTCGACCCGACATTGCTGAATATGTTAAAGCGGGGCTGATTTGGATGAGCCCTCAAACCGGTAAACAACTGAGCTTATGTCCCTTTTTACGTAAAGTCCCTGAGCAAAACATTTATACCTGTGATATTTATTACGACCGCCCCGATGACTGTAAATCCTACCCCGTAACGATTAAACAGATGCTCAACGATGAATGCGAAATGCTTGAAGAAGATGACCTCAAACACCCCGTGAAAGCGCAACGTTCACTAGACAAACTTATGGCCGATAGCCGCCCCGCCTTTGATAAATAAGCGCTTAATTAAACTTAACCCTGCTTAATTCACTTCTGCTCGACTGAATACCAGCTCTGTTGCAGTACTTCTATTTTTATCAAAGCCATAGCCAGCAACATCAAACTCTTTTAATTGCGCCACCTCAGCAATACGCTGCTGAATAATAAAACGTGCCATCAAACCACGGGCTTTTTTAGCAAAAAAACTAATGACTTTGTATTGGCCCTTTTTACAATCTAAAAAAGTCGGCGTGATAATTTGTGCATTGAGTTTTTTAGCTCTGACTGATTTAAAATATTCATTAGAAGCGAGATTAACCAGTACCTTATCACCCTGTTTTTTAATGGCTTCATTTAATACTAGAGTAATTTTATCGTTCCAGAATTGATAAAGATCCTTGCCGCCTTGATTTGCCAATTTTGTGCCCATTTCTAGGCGATAAGCCTGCATTAAATCGAGCGGTTTTAATACGCCGTACAAACCCGAAAGAATACGTAAATGTTGTTGGGCAAAGGCCATATCTTCAGCCGAAAAACTACCTGCATCTAAGCCACCATAAACATCACCGTTAAAGGCAAGCACAGCCTGTTTGGCGTTATCTGGCGTAAATGGAGTTTGCCAACTTGCAAAACGGTCGGCATTTAAACCAGCCAGTTTGTCACTAATTTTCATCAGGGAACTAATATTAGCGGGGCTTAAATCTCGACAGAGTTCTATTAGCTCAGCTGAATCCTCCAGCAACTGTGGCTGGGTAAAATCATCTATAGGAGCAGGTGTCGAAAAATCGAGATTTTTGGCGGGAGACAATACAACTAACATAATCCATCCTTAAAACAAAAGCAGCAGCAGATATAAGGGGTACGACGCAAATTACAAGTTGGATGTTACAATTAATCCTTGTTAAGCCCCTCATTGCCATCCAAAATAGCAGTTCATTGAGTATTCAGCTTTGATTAATCTTGATTTGCTTATAAATGCTCTTAAACGCCCACCCTTTTCATCAATAGGGATAACGATGTTCAAACTGACTTTTATTATTTTTGGCCTAAGCCTAGTGCTAAGTGGCTGCGCCAATATGAATAAATCCATGTGTTTAAGCGCTGACTGGCAAAACATAGGCTTTGAAGATGGTGCCGCTGGCAGGCCACAAACTGAAATTGCTCAACACCGAAAAGACTGCGCTGAACATGGCGTGAGTCCAGATTTGGATGTTTATCGTCAGGGCCATGACGCCGGTTCTATGCTTTTTTGTACTAATCAAATGGGTTTTAGACAAGGCAGTGCAGGTAAAAAATATCAAAATAATTGCCCTGAATCGCTGGCTCCAGCCTTTTTAGCTGGTTTTCGTGATGGTGAGGCCATGTTTGCCATTAAATCAGTGCTAGATGAAGCTAACAAGCGTTTAGCGAGTAATCTTGAGCATATTAATAGCGTGCAAGCGCAGCTTGAAAAAAACAATGAACTTATGATTGCTGATGGCCTAATACGAGAAGAACGTTTAAAAATAAGAGAAAACGTCGACTTACTCAAAAGCAGCTTAGACGAGCTGTATGTGCAACAAGAAAAACTGCAGCAACAGTCACAAGAAGCGCAAATCGACTTGGTGCGCGCAGCCCGTCGGTTTGCTCAATATGACTAATTTACTCTGCAAGGGATACTCGTGAAAAAAGGCCTACTATTAGTACCCATCCTATTTTTGTGTTTTAACACCCAAGCCAAAACACTAGAAGGCATGAGTATTTTTGTTAAACACGAAATTAACGCTACCGACAAAATCAGCAGTGTTGGCGTAGCACAGCGCATCCGTTTTGCTTACAGTGATATGGGTGCACAAGCCACCACCAACATTAGTTATGCTGAAGTCATCACTGAAGATGGCTATTTAGAGGAGTTTATGGCTTGGGAAGTGGGGGTTAAATTTGGCTATTTTTCTGATGTATCATTTTATATCGAAGCAGGCATCGATCTGTCTGAAGCCTTATTAAACGACAATCGGAATGATGATTGTTGTTACGACTATTACGACCAGCACAATAGCCCAGATGGCTATGCAGGTGCTGGAATTGGCTTTCAGTTAAGTAAAGCTTCCATAGAGTTATCTGCACGAGCACGCAAAATCGACAGTGAGCGATGGCAAAGTGCCGCCTATGTGTTTTATGGCGCCCAATTAACTATAGAATTTTAAGCTCATTTTATCTCCCACTATTTATATATTACGACTCTTTATCTTGGGTTTATCTTTGTTGGTAAATAAGCGGGTTTTACTGGCGTCTCCAGTCCATCAGTTATAATCTATGCCTTGATTTATATATTTGTCATACCAATAATAGAGTTAGCCACAACAAGCTAACGTTCTAAACATATAGTATTCATCTTAATTCTTTGCATAAATCCTGTTTTTTGTAAAGATAACACTATCCAAGACGAGCACTTACGAGGATCTCATGTCAAATCAGTTACAAGCATTACGCGCTATTACTACTGTAGTAGCAGATACCGGTGATATTGAAGCCATTAAAAAATATCGGCCAGTTGACGCCACTACTAACCCTTCTTTACTGCTAAAAGCAGCCGAGATGCCTCAATATAAAACCCACTTAGAACAAGCCGTAGCGTGGGCCAAACAGCAATCTAGTGATTCTGAGCAGCAAATCATTGATGCTGGAGACAAACTTTCGGTCACTATCGGTACGGATATAGTGAATATTGTACCTGGCCGAATTTCTACTGAAGTTGATGCGCGTTTATCCTTTGACACTGAAGCCAGTATCAAAAAAGCGCATAAATTGATAGCCTTATACAAAGAAGCGGGCATTGAAAAAGAGCGTATTTTGATCAAACTCGCCTCTACTTGGGAGGGTATTTGTGCCGCTGAACAACTTGAAAAAGAAGGTATTAATTGCAACCTGACCTTGTTGTTTGGTTTTGCCCAAGCCCAAGCCTGCGCTGAAGCTGGAGCGTTTCTGATATCACCTTTTGTGGGCCGTATCTTAGACTGGTACAAAGCCAAAACAGGTAAAGCCAGTTATGCACCTTCTGAAGATCCCGGTGTACGCTCAGTTACTAAGATATATAACTTCTACAAACAACATGGTTACAAAACTGTCGTCATGGGTGCGAGTTTCAGAAATACCGATGAGATCACTGAATTAGCCGGTTGTGACCGTTTAACTATCGGCCCTGGTTTACTTGAAGAACTCTCACAAAATACTGATCCACTGCCGCTTAAACTAAAAGATAATGGTGCGACCACTACACCAGGTCCTCGTTTAACTGAAGCGCAGTTCCGCTGGGAAATGAATCAAGACCCCATGGCAACCGAAAAGTTATCTGAAGGTATTCGTAACTTTGCCATTGACCAAGTCAAACTTGAAACCTTGCTTAGAGGCTACTTCTAAGCCTTAAATTACATTGCATAAAAAGCGTCTACCCTAGGCGCTTTTTTATTTGTTCAAACTCAAACAAGATGAGTCTTTTATTATGACAGCACTAACGACGTCGCCAGCATGGCAACAACTCTCTGAGCTTGCTCAGCAAGTAAAAACCCAACATATGCGCGATTGGTTTGCTGGCGACCCTAAACGAGCTGAAAGATACACCACAGCCGTTTGCGGCATCGAACTCGATTACTCGAAGAACCTTATCAATGCTGAGGTATTGACTGCTCTGCAACAATTGGCCAAAGACTGTCAAGTTGAGCAAAAAAGCCAAGCCATGTTTGCCGGTGAAATTATCAATCACACCGAAAAACGTGCAGTGCTGCACACCGCGCTGCGCAACTATTCAGGTAAAGCGGTGTTGGTCGATGGGCAAGACGTGATGCCAGAAGTCCAAGCATGCCAACAAAAAATCAAATCCTTTGTGGCCAGTGTGCATAGCGGTGAGCGCAAAGGCTATACAGGCAAGGCCTTAACCCAAATCGTCGCTATTGGCATTGGTGGTTCGTTTTTAGGCCCTAAAATTATGTCTGAAACCCTCAAGCCTTATTGGTTTGCTGGAGTAAAAGTGCATTATGTGGCTAACGTCGATGCGTGTCATATTCACGATGTACTGAGCGCACTGGATCACGAAGAAACCTTAGTGGTGATGTCATCTAAATCCTTCACTACCCAAGAAACCCTGCAAAACACCTTAAGCGCCAAAGCCTGGTTTTTAAAGGCAGGTGGTAGTCAAGCAGACATTGCTAAACACTTTATAGCGGTTTCATCAAACATCAAAGCGGCCACCGAATTTGGTATGGCAGAAGACAATATATTCCCCTTATGGGATTGGGTCGGCGGTCGTTATTCATTATGGTCAGCCATTGGCTTACCCATTGCCTTAACGATTGGTTATGCCAACTATGAGGCCTTGCTGCAAGGCGCATACTCAATGGATGAGCATTTTCAAACGGCGCCAGTTGAACAAAATCTACCGATGATTTTGGCTTTACTTGGGGTGTGGTATACCAATTTTTTTGCTGCACAAAGCCATGTATTGTTGCCTTATTACCACTATATGCGTGGTTTTCCCGCCTACGTACAACAACTCGATATGGAAAGTAACGGCAAGCGTATTGCGGGAAGCCATACAGTGGTGGACTATGCAACAGGCCCGATTATTTGGGGCAGTGAAGGCACCAATGGTCAGCATTCATTCCACCAGCTTATTCACCAAGGCACCGTGTTAGTCCCCGCCGACTTTATGTTACCCCTCAACGTAGAGAACCAAGATAACACTCATCATGCCATGTTAGCGTCAAACTGTTTTGGTCAAACTCAGGCCTTGATGCAAGGTAAAACCTTTGAAGAATGTAAGGCTGATTTAGCCGGTAAAGGCTTAGATGAAGCGGCACTAAACTCCTTGGCTACCCATAAAACCATGCCGGGTAATAAACCCAGTAATACTCTGTTATTTGATAAAATGGACCCCCACACCTTGGGTGCCTTAGTGGCATTGTATGAACATAAGGTATTTGTCCAAGGCGCTATTTGGGGTGTTAATTCTTTCGATCAATGGGGCGTGGAACTAGGCAAAGAATTAGGCAATCAGGTATTAGACAAATTAGTGAATAGCGCTGCAGCACTTAACTTTGATGCCTCAACCAATCAACTAATTACAAAATTCAGACAAGCTAATTCATAGTATCAATTGACACCAGACAAAGGCCAGAGACTGAAAAGATCTGGCCTTTTTTTATTGAGTTTAAACCTAAAAGCACAAACTTAGAAAATAGCTTACCTCCCTCACTCAACTAACCTTCAAAACAGGTATGAGGTTTATAAGCTAAGCCTGACACGCCCTAAACTAATGAGAGTGTTTTTTAGCCCACAGCTAACGCTTCGCCTTTCATTTTAGCAACATAAGGGAATCATTGGACTTACTCTGCCGCAATGCTTATTCTACTTATAATTTAAAAAACAAATTAAACGATAAAACCAACACTTTTGTTATAAGTTTGTTAATAAAATTGAGGCTATACGGCAATTATGGATTCTATTCTTCCCATCATTTTTATCTCCTTGGCCATCGCCAGTGTGTTGAATATCATCTTAAAAAAATTCGCCATCTCGCATATTATTGGTTACATCATTACCGGCACCATCATTAGCAATATTTTCGATTTTAATGGCAGTGAAAACTTAAGTTCTTTAGAGTTAATCGGTGAATTTGGTATTGTGTTTTTAATGTTTACTATTGGTTTGGAAATGTCTTTTGCCAAGCTAAAAAAAATGCGTGAAGTGGTGTTTATCAACGGTACCACCCAAGTGGTACTCAGTACCTTAGTCATATATCCCGTCGCTCACTATATTTTTGTTCTTGATTCAACCTCTTCGATTATTATTGCCCTGTCCTTTAGTTTGTCGTCCACGGCGATAGTGCTGACCTATTTAAAAAAATCGAAGGATATCATCACACCCTACGGCGAAAAATCAGTGGCCATTCTGATTTTCCAAGACTTAGCCGTTATTCCTATTTTGTTATTGATCAGCTTTCTAAGCAATAACGAACTCTCTATGCAAGAGATCCTAATTAAGACTTTGTTATCCGCCTGTGCGGTCATCTTGTTTATGTTTACCCTAGGTAAAAAGCTGATTGAATGGTTACTGCATTTTTCGACCAATGCCAAACTCGAAGAGCTGTTTTTAGGCTCGGTACTATCCATTGTTATCGGGGCGTCTTTACTTGCCCATGAAATGGGTTTTACCTATTCACTGGGCGCTTTTATCGCCGGTATGATAATCGCTGAAACCCATTATCATGTAAAAGTTGAATCAGATATTGCCTCTTACAAAGACATACTGCTGGGCGCATTTTTCTTCTCAATTGGTACCAAAATCGATATTCATTATTTTTACCAAGAGTTCTTTTTAGTATTCGCAGTATTGCTGTTAGCGATGTCAGTTAAAGCCCTAATTATTTTTGTAGTTATTCGGCGCAAAGCCAATAAGAGCGATGCGATTAAGTCCGCTATTGCCCTGTGTCAAATTGGTGAGTTTTCTTTTGCCATTTTTTCTCTCGCCACCAGCCAACATATTATTACTGAAGAACTAGGCAGTTTTCTGATCCTCGTCACTGTGCTGTCGATGATCGTCACGCCCTTTATGGTGAATAATATTTATAAATTGGCCTCTTATTTTGTGGTCGAGTTTTTTGAATCTGACAAAATCACCCCAATAGCCGCCAGCAATCACATCATTATCTGTGGTTTTGCCATCGTAGGACGCATTGTCGCCAGTGAATTAAGCAAACAGCATAAAGATTTCGTCATTATTTCTGACAACTTGCAACATGTACTACTTGCCCGAGAACGGGGCTATATGGCCTATTTTGGTCACTTAGAAAAACTTCCAGTATTGGAGTCACTTAAGGTTGAGCAGTCGGCCAGTATTATCATCACCATGAACACTTTATTGACTAAAAAGATCATTTGCCAAGCCGTACTGGATTATTACCCCAAGGCTAATCTGGTGGTGAAAGTTAATAGCCGCGATGAACAACTGGCTTTATCGGGCTTGGCCATTCATTCTTTTGTGCATGCACGCCATGAAGCCGCCTTATTGCTGGTGAAAAAAAGCGTTGGTGCAATCTCTGATAACGACCTACCAGCTGAGTGAGAACTTTTAGCCATTATCACGCCTAGCGTCACAAAAAATTCACTCGTCCTTAATAAAAAACACAACAAACTATTCTATTCTATGCCTCGTTGTGGTAAAAGAGCGGTGAGCTATTTACGCAGAACAGCCGAAAAGTTCATCGATTTCAATATAATACAGTGACTATTGCGCTAAAAATAATAATGGGGATCCCAATGGATAAGTCCGATTTATTTTCAATGATAGATACAGAAAACCGCTCCGCTAAAACTAAATCCGCAAAACGAAAATGGAGAGAAATCGAAGCCATTCATGACCGTCAAAGACTAAGGCAAGAATTGAGTGAGTTGGGTATGACACCGGAAGATGAATTAGAGTTTATATAACTCAAACACAAAAAAGCTTCGCTATTGCGAAGCTTTTTTTATCTACAAATAATACTCTTATTACTTGTTAAGTCGTCCCGAACTCCTGTCATCAGCTAATAGGCCCATCATTTAAGCGCTCATTTGTGTCAATAGAATGGAGCATCGCTTATCAGTATAGTTTGTCAGGCGAAACCAGCACCTCAATTTAAAAAATTATACTGGAGGTTCATGCTGCGGTGTATTCAAGACGTCTCTGACTTTTGTTGTCAAGGCCTCAATCGAGAACGGTTTTTGCAGAAAATGGGCACCTTCTTCGAAATTAGCTTGCTTACCAAGTGCGCCTGCGGCATAGCCTGACATAAACAAGACTTTTAACTTGGGGCAAAGAGTCTTTAATTTAGCCGCAAGGTCTATGCCATTGATTTCGGGCATGATGACATCGGTTACTAATAGATCAATATCACATAAGTGTTGGCGAAGCAGCGCTTCGGCAACGTCGCCAGTCGGCGCGGCTAACACCGTGTAACCGCTATTTTCCAGCATGGCGGTTTCTATTTCGAGTAACATCTCCTCATCCTCCACCAGCAGTATGGTTTCTGTGGCCTGATAAGGTAGCGCTTGCGTAATTTTCGCTTCGCAATCCTCAGCGTCATCTACTCGTTGAAAATAAGTATTAAACGTTGTTCCCTGCCCCGGTTGGCTAACAACCTTGATAAAACCATCGTTCATTTTGACTGCTCCAAACGTGAAAGACAGCCCTAAGCCAGTCCCCAAACCTGGTGCCTTAGTGGTGTAAAACGGTTCAAAAATATGGCTAATAGTGGCCTCATCCATGCCGCAACCATCATCGCTCACAGTGAGTTTGACATAGTCCCCTGGCGGAATATTCTGAGTATTAGTAGACGAGTCACTCTCATCGAAGCTGCAGTTACTCACACTAATGGAAATTATCCCAGAGCCGGAAATCGCATCACGGGCATTGATACATAAATTAACCAGAACCTGATCAATCTGAGTCGGGTCAACTTTGACCGGCCAGAGCTCCTGTGTGGGCTCCCACGACAATTGAATGCTCTCGCCTATTAGGCGTTTCAGCATGTCTATCATGGCTGATACCGAGCCATTTAGATTGAGTACTTTGGGTTCAATATTTTGCTTGCGGGCAAAGGTCAGTAGTTGCCGAGTAAGCTTAGCGGAATGAGTGGCGGCTTTAGTAATTGCCTCTATATGTTTTACCAGCGGGTGGCTTGGCTCTAACTTGTTCATTGCCAGTTCTGCCTGCCCAAGAATAACACCCAACATATTATTAAAATCGTGGGCGATACCACCGGCTAGATTACCAATGGCCTCAGTTTTCTGAGCTTGATGGAGTTGTTCAGTGAGGCTGAGTTGCTTGGCTTCTTCGTTTTTCTGCTTGGTGATATCTTCTATGATGGCAATAAAATAGTCTGGCGCATTATTGCTGTCTCTGACCAGACTTTTAGTGACCTTGACCCAAACGATATCACTCGTGGCATTAAAATAACGTTTTTCACTTGAGTAGGTGCTGATTTCTTGGTTAATAAGTTGCTTATAGGCAGTTTGATCCATGGCTAAATCGTCTGGATGAGTCATCCCTTGAAAGTTTTTAGCCAAGAGTACTTCTTGCGAGTACCCAACAATAGCGCACAGTTTTTTGTTGACCTCTAACCAGGCTCCATCTAGCCCCACGCGGGCCACCCCAACTGCCGCTTGTTCAAAAACACTGCTAAATTTGTTATTACTTTCCTGCAACTGAGCTTCTATCTGCTTATTGCGCGAGATATCGGTCACCGTTAACCAGTATTCACCCGACGGCATGGCAACCACTTGTAGCAGCCCCCAGAAAATCCCTTTGCCACTGCGCTTTAAGCGTATTTCGAAATGCTGTGGCATGTCCGATTCAACACAAACCTTTAGCATGTCATAAAATATAAACTGGTCTTCTTTTACCAATATTTTGCTGACAGGCGTTTTAACCAACTTATTACGATTCATCCCCAGCATACGAGCGGCGAACAAGTTACATTCTTGGATTAAGCGGCGCTTATCAAGAGTTAGGTAGCCCACCGGCGCCAGATCATAAAGATCAAAATACCGAGCCTGCGAAACCTCCAATTGTTGCTGAGCACTACGCAGTTCTTCGTTTTGCAATTCTAACTCGACCTGGTGCACCTCCAACTCATGCAACAGCCGCTGTGCCTCTGAGGGATAGCTGGTTGGCGAGTCTGCATCTTCGTTGGCGTCAAGCAATTGTTCGGCACGTTGGCGCAGATATTGATCCGTTTGAGTGGGTCTGTCGCTCATGCTTTAAGCTTCCGTCCAGAACCTATTTTGTTATGTCGCTCGGTAGTCGCAATGGCATAAACCTCGCCAGTCTCATTTATCAGCGCCGTGGCGGTGAGCCACACGGCGATGACCGAACCGTCTTTCGTCAGGCGTTTGGTCTCGTAGGTTTCCAGAATTTCTTTCTGACTTAATTGCTTAATTCGATTTAACTCTTTCTTTTGCAGGCCTTCGGGCACCAGTTTAGCAATATTGAGTGCCAAAGCCTCTGTTTCACTCCAGCCGTACAATCGTTGTGCAGCACCATTCCAGGCCATAATATTGCCATCTAGATCCTGCAGTAGAATGGCATCGTTGGCATCCCTTACCACTGTTGCTAAACGCAGCTGATCGTTGGCCTTTTTGAGTGAGAGCTCGGCCTGTTTGTGTTCGGTGATGTTGATAAAGTTGATTACCGCCCCTTCAATCCGGTTATCAGTAGTGCGATAAGGCAGCATGCGCAGCATGTAATAGCTGCCATCTATGGTTTGCACTTCGACCTCTCGAGGGATCAGGCTATGCAACATGGACTGCAGGTCGTTCTCCAGTTGGTTATAAACGCTCAGAGTTGAAGTAAAGTGCTTTAAGGGGCGGCCAATATCCGACTCAATCAGACTAATAATTTTGGTCAGACCAGGGGTAAAACGCAGTATGTTGAGCTTTAAGTCGACAAATATGGTGGCAATACCGGTTCCGACAATCAGATTGTTCATGTCGTTATTCAGATGAGAGGACTCAAGTGCTTTGGTTTGTAACTCAGCGTTGGTCGTCGCCAGTTCTTCGTTTACCGACTGCAGTTCCTCTTTAGAGGTTTCGAGCTCTTCATTGGTCGACTGCAACTCCTCGTTGATCGACTGTAGTTCTTCGTTTACCGATTTAAGCTCTTCGTAAGCGGCTTGCTGTTCCTCGCTAGCACTTTGAATAAAACTATCCTTGACCAGCAAGGCCTGTTCCAGTTTAGCTATTTGTGCATTGCTCTCAAGACTTCCGCTTGTGGTGGCAACGCCGGTGGACGTTTCAGGCTGAATTGCGGCATCTTCAAGCACAACCATAAACAAAGTGCTGGCAGACTCTGTAGCCAGATCTCCAGCTACTGGGCTGATGCTGAGGTTCACCTGACTAAAGTGACCATTAGTTTTAACCCGCAAACCTGAACTTCGCACGCTATCATTAGCAGAGACGGCTTTGTGCAGCGCCACGATCAATTCAGCTTGTAAACCTTCACGTGCCATTTTCAAGATATTGTAAGAGTCTAGCCCGCCGGTAACAGGCTCTAGATACATCCCTGCACGACCATGTAAATAGAGAATATCACCCTTACGGTTAACTAAAACACCGGCTTGAACTACCTGTTGCAGTAAGGCTTTTTCAGCCAGTTCTTGCAGCGGAATATGGTATCGCATGGCTTTTTGGCCACTCTGCTGAGCGGCTGCAGTGGGCGGCGCAGGCAAGGTCGCAGAAACGTTTTTAGCCATATAACTATGGTTTGCACGCTGATATAATTTTTGTTTGCGATCCAGAACAGTAAACAAGGAGCTCATTCCACCAATGGTTTCAGACGTGCCTAAAAACAGAAACCCATCTGGATTCAAAGCATAGTGGAACAACGCAATCATTTTCTTTTGTAGGGTCGGCCCCATGTAGATCATCAGGTTACGACAACTGATCAAATCAAGTTTGGAAAAGGGCGGGTCTTTAATAACGTCTTGTTCGGAAAAAATAATAGTGTTGCGAATACGTTTTTGAATACGATAGGTGTGGGTTTTAGCATCAAAATTAAAATATCGCTCTAGGCGAGCTGGGCTTATATTTTTAGCTATACTTTCTGGGAAGAAACCCTGACGAGCCCGCTCAATCGCTAATTGATTAATATCGCTGGCGAACACTTGTACTTTAATGCCACTGGGAATATCGTTGTGCGACAGCGATTCGAGCTTTTCCTGCAGCAAAATCGCAATAGAATAGGCTTCTTCGCCGGTAGAACAGCCACACACCCACACCCGCAACTCAGTGCCGGCAGGTTTATGTTCAAATAAACCTGAGGTGATCACTTGCTCCAGTTCGACGAAAGCCTCTGGATCCCGGAAAAATTCCGTTACGCCTATCAACAAATCACGAAACAGCGCATCAATTTCTTCTGGCGCCTGTTGAATATATTTAACATAGCCTTCAAGCTTGATGATTTGATGCAC
>Ga0163216_101518_pt1 | contig 13229 bp, 18 predicted proteins | sample SynspAceP_FD_167610 | JGI IMG/M metagenome (GOLD analysis project Ga0163216, IMG submission 167610) | Saline lake microbial communities from Ace Lake in Antarctica - Synechococcus sp. Ace-P (Illumina Assembly) | ecosystem: Environmental > Aquatic > Non-marine Saline and Alkaline > Saline ...
TGGATGGCAAACCCTCAGCCAACCCATCGAGCCCATGACACTTGACCTCGCAGCCTGATCAGGTGCAAATCAAACCACTCGGAGATCGCCGCCAGAGAATTTCCACCACATTCGAGACACAACCCTGGTCGGTGCCTTTCGTTCGGCCGAGAGCGCGTTGCGCGATTTCGTGAAGACGGGAAAGGTCGACTTCAAAGGGCTGATTGCCTCCATCCTTGAGGATCTGGCGGTCCTGCAATTCCGCAATGCAGTGTTGGGGCCGATCGCCAATGCGCTGTCTGGTGCTTTTGGGGGCTTTGGGCGCACCCCCGGCACGGCAGGCGTCAACCCGATGATCAATGCCAGCATTTGGCATGCAGGTGGCATGGTGGGGGCTGGTGCACCATTGCGCGCGGTGCCCGCGCTGGCCTTCGCAAGCGCACCGCGCATGCATTCTGGCGGCATGGTGGGTCTGCGCCCGGACGAGGTCCCCGCTATTCTGCAGCGCGGCGAGCGGGTGCTGAACCGGCGCGAGGCGGCGCAATACGGGGCAAGCGCCGGGGGCATGTCACGTGTCCGCATCGAACTTGGCGAAGGCCTCATAGGTCGCATCATGGAACAGGCCGGCGCGCAATCGGTCGAGATCGTCCAAGGCAGTCTGCAACACTATGACCGGCTGGTCGCGCCGCGCACTGTGGCGCGTGTCAGCCAGGATCCGAGGCGGAGTGGATAATGGTGCTGGCATACCCTCTGTCACATGCCCAGTTCCTTGGGGCCCTGCGCGTCGAAGAGGTGACGTTTCGGCTGTCGCATCCGCAGGAACATATTCGTCTTGGCGATGGCACCGTGATCAGCGCCAGCCTTGGGGCCTCGCTCTGGACCGGCACGATCCGGCTGGCGCAGGCCAACCACCCGCGCCATGCGCAAATGGAGGCGCTGATCGCGCTGATGGATCAGCCGGGCGCGACGTTCCTGTGCAACGATCCGCGCCAGATCGGACCGGCCAATGATCCGACCGGGACAATCTTGGGCAGCCGTACCGTCACGATCCATTCGGTGGCCAGCAATTTGCGCGAGATGCGGCTGACCGGGCTGCCCGCCAGCTACGTATTCACCTCCGGAGACATGCTGGGGTTTCAGTATGGGTCAAACCCCGTGCGATACGCGCTGCATCGCATTGTGGTTGGCGGCACAGCCTCAAGCGGCGGGCTGACATCTCTCATGGAAGTCGTCCCCACCCTGCGGCCGGGAACAGTAGCAGGGCTGACGGTGTCCCTGATCCGGCCAGCCTGCAAGGCGCGGCTGCTGCCAGAACCCACCTATGGCGCGGGCCGCCAGGCGCTCAGCCGCGGCGCCAGTTTCGATTTCATCCAGACGCTGCGGTGAGCTGCTTATTGCTGCTCAGCCGGACGAAAGGACAACTTGTAACCCAGCGCACCTGCCACTTGGGAAAGTGTGCTGAGGGTTGGGTTGCCACCCTGCCGGAAGGATTTGTACATGACCTCACGGCTGACATTTGCAGAAGCAGCGATTTCGCTCATACCGCGGGCTCGGGCAATATCGCCGATCGCTGCTACAATCAGGTCAGGGTCGCCATCCTCAAAGGCGGCCTCGAGATAGGCTTCCTGCGCCTCCGGCGTGGAAAGCCGCTCAACCGGATCCCATGGACGTGTCTCAAGTGCCATCATCAGCCTCCTTGGCCAGTTGTTTCGCGCGGGCGATATCATCGCTCTGCCGCTTCTTGTCACCACCACAGAGCAAGATCACAACGCGCTCACCGCAGCGCGTAAAATAAAGCCGATACCCTGGACCATAATCGATCCGCAGCTCGCTCACACCATCACCGAGGGACTTTACGTCCCCCAAGTGTCCAAGAGACAGCCGCCGCAACCTTACTTCAATGCGGGCGATGGCCCTGATGTCCTTCAGACCGTCGAGCCACTCCCCAAATACCACGGTCTGCCGTATCTCAAACATCTGTGTAATTTAATACACAAACCCTGATCTGTCAAACGCAACGACGGGACTATCCATGCGCATCCTAGACCCGACCTCCGCGGCCTACTTGGCCGCCCGCACCGGCGTGGCCAGCCGCCACATGGTGCATGTCATCGCCCGCAATCGCGACACCGGCTCACAGGAGGCCCTCGGCCTCTGGCAGGGCGACGACCATCTGACCATCGCGATCAGCGGGACCAACCGCACCTATTACGGCGCGGGCGGGTTGATCGGGGTCGAACCCGTCCGCGCCGGCATCGGCCTCGAGGTCCGTATGCTTCAGCTGGCGCTGAGCCCACTCACGCCAGAGGTGGCCCAGCTTCTGCGCGGCTATGATGCGCGCCTGGCCCCGGCTGAAGTCCATCGCGGGTTGCTCTCGCTCGAGACCGGCCAGCTCATTGCCGAACCGATCCGCGTCTTCCGCGGTTGGGTCGACGAGGTGAAGATCCGGACGGGCGAAGTCGGCGGCACCGGCGAGGCCACCGTCACGCTGGCGAGCGCCGCGCGTGGTCTGACACGCCCCCTGACGCTCACCCGCTCCGACGCCGAGATGCGCCGCCGCAACCTGAGCGACCCGTTTCGCCAGTACACCGATATCGCAGGCGAGGTCGGCGTCTGGTGGGGCGAGAAGCGGGAGCGCGCCTGATGGACCGGCTTTCCATGCTCATCGCTTATGCCGCCGAGGCTGGTCAGCGCCCCTTCCGCCCGGGCCGCCATGACTGCGCGCTCTTTGCGGCCGGCTGGGTCAAGATTGCCACTGGGCAGGACTTCGCCCGCGGCTGGCGCAGCACATATCGTAGCCTCAAGCGCGGCCAGCAATTGCTCGAAGAGGCGGGTTTCGCCGATCATGTGGCGCTGGCCGCCACTCATCTGCCCGAGATCGCGCCTGCCTTCGCCCAGATCGGCGACCTCGTCGTGCTCGATGACCAAGCCTTCGGCCTCAATGCGGGCGAGATGATCTATTGCCTGCAGCCTCGGGGCCTCGGGCTTGTCCCGCGCGGCACCATGCGCCGCGCTTTTGCCGTGAGAACCCCCTGATGCCTCCCGTTGGTGCAGCCATTGCCGCCGTCGGCGCCGCGATCAGCGGCACTGTCGCGGCCATCTCCGCATTTGCGGCCAGCTCCTTCATCGCCTCGATGATCGTGAACACAGCGATCTCGGTGGGCATCTCGCTGATCGCACGGGCGCTCACGCCCAAACCCACGATCAAGCAAAGCGGCATCCAGACCGCGGTCACCACGACCGGCGGGACCGAAGCGCAGGGCTTCATCCTGGGGCGCACCGCGACCGCAGGCCACCATGTCTGCCCGCCAATGAGCCATGACGATGGCGGCACGCCGAACGGGTTTCTGACTTACGTGATTGAACTCAGCGATCTGCCGGGCATCGGTTTGAGCCGGGTGATCCTTAACGATGGCTATTCCGAGATCGGCCCCACCGCGCATCCGGATTACGGCTTTCCTCTCTTGGGTCAGCGCATCGGCGGCACGGATCATGCCTGGATCAAATTCTACGACGGCCGTCAAACCGCCGCCGATCTGATGCTGGTGGCGAAATACGCAAATTACCCGGACCGGCCGTGGTCATCGAGTTTCATCGGGCATGGCACCGCCTATGCGATCCTGACCTTTCGCTACAACCGCGAGGTCTTCAACAACCTGCCCACCGTCCGCTGCGAGTTGGACGGTATCCCGCTTTACGACCCGCGCCACGACAGTTCTGTTGGCGGATCTGGCACGCAGCGCTGGTCCAACCCCGCCACCTGGGCGCGCTCCGCCAACCCGGCCGTGATGATCTACAACATCCTGCGCGGCATCCGCCTGCCCACCGGCGAGATCTGGGGCGGCGATGTGCCCGCAGATGATCTGCCGCTGGATAACTGGGTCACGGCCATGAACGCATGTGACGCGCCCATCGGCAGCCGTCCCAGCTTCGCAGCCGGTCTCGAGGTCAAGCTGGAGATGGAACCGGCCGAGGTCATCGACGAACTGGCCAAGACCTGCCTCGGGCAGATCAGCGAGATGGGCGGGGTGTTTCGGATGCGCGTGGGCGCGCCCGCGGCCCCGGTGCAGTTCATCACCGACGAGGACATCGTCATCTCTGCACCACAGGAGCTGGATCCATTCCCGGGGCTGGCCGCCAGCGCCAATGCAATTGCGTCAGAATATCCCGAGCCCGCCAGCCTCTGGACGTCCCGCGCGGCACCGCCACTGTTCAATGCAGCCTGGGAGGCGGAAGACGGCGGCCGACGTCTCTCGACCAGCCTGAACTTCCCGGCCTGTGCGGAGGTCTCCCAGGTCGCGCAGCTGATGGCGGCCTATATCAAGGACGCGCGCCGCTTCAGAACGCACCGACTGGTCCTGCCGCCCGAGGCCTTTCTGCTCGAGCCGCTCGATACCCTCGCCTGGACCAGCGCGCGCAACGGTTACACCAACAAGATCTTTGAGGTGGTCGAGATCACCGACCAGCCCGGCACCATCAGCCAGGAATTGGTGCTGCGCGAACGCGACCCCGGGGACTATGGCTGGACCGCATTACAAGACCTGCCGGCCGTGGTGCCCGTCACCGGTCTTGCCCCGCGCCCGCCGCAGATCATCGCAGGCTGGTCGGTGGCCGCCAGCACCTTGAAGGACGCGCTCGGCCTCGATCGCCGCCCTGCCATCACCTTATCCTGGGTGGGGAGCGCCGCCCTTGACGCGCTCTTTGTGCGCTACGAGATCCGGTTGAAGGCCACAGCCCTGGTGGTGGCCAGCGGGCTGGCCGACCGTGCCGCCGGATCCGTTCTGGTCTCCGAAGGCCTGCTGCCCAATACCGACTATGAGGTGCGCGGCCGCTATGTGCTCGACCGCCCCACCGATTGGTCCAGCTGGCTCGATGTCACCACGCCGGGGATCTATCTCAATGGCGAGGACCTGCGCGGCGGGTTGAAGGGGCTGATGGATGAGGCGGGTCTCGCTCCGGTCGAGATATTGGCGGCGCTCCCTGAGACCGGCAATATCCCCGGTCGCGTGGTCTTCCTGACCACCGATGCCAAGCTATACCGCTGGACCGGCACCGTATGGAGCCGCGAGATCGCAGCAAGCGACATCACCGGCGAGCTGGGCGCGACGGGTAGTGGCACCACGCTGGCCGGTGATGCCGTCCTTGCCGGCATCATTTCCGCAGGCGGGATCAGCGCCGATCTCATCAGCGTCAGTCAGCTTTCCGCCATCAGCGCGGAGCTGGGAACGTTTCAGAGTGCGGCCAGCGGGGAACGGGTCGTCATCGAGGGGGACCGCATCAGCGTGTTTGACGCCGCCAATCAGCTGCGCGTCCGGATCGGGAGGCTCTGATGCCCTTTGGAATCCAACTCCTGACGTCGCGCGGATTGCAAAACATCGCCGCCATCCAGGATATCGGCCTGCGCCTTGTAGCCGCCTACGATCTGAGCAACAACCCGAACAATGTCTCATCGATCTGGGCACTACCTTCCGACAATAACAACGGGCTGATCCCCAGCAGCTCAGGCAGTCTGGCGGGGCCAGCCGGTTTCGATATCGGGGACAATGGTCATATCTTCATCTTCCTCGATATCTTCAACGGCTCCTTCTTTCCCGCGGGCAGCTATGCCGGCGTCTGGGAAGACAGGGTGCGGTTTAGCTGGAACAACAGCACCAAGACCCTGTCCTGGACATCCATCCCGGTGCAATCCGGCACGCCCGGCCGGGCCTCGGCCTTCGGCAATGCGCCCCATATCGGCAACTACAAGGTCTGGTTCTTGTACGGAGACCCGTCATGAGCGTCGGCATGTCGATCGCAAACGCCGCCGGCAAGGTGGTACTGAACGCCGAGCATCGCTCTTTGCTCCTGGGCCCGGCCCAGACCATGACGCAACCGGTCAGTGCGGCCAACTACACCAGCATCTACACCTGGTCGGGCGGAGGTATGGATACGGCCGACCCCACCGCCTATCGCTTCAAGATCCCGGCCATGCCGACGGCGGCTCCGTCCGTCTATCTCTACCCGATCTCGCGCTGCCCGATCACCCAGTACAATGTGGGCTATACCGGTGGGGCCCTCGTGGGTCGCGAGATCCCCGTCGGCAATCCGCTGGATAGTTCCACCCTGAACCTCTTCTTCGTGCCCGTCGGGCATTGGTTCGGCCTGATGCGCCTGCGCAATCTGCGCGCCTATGGCAATGCCACCACCTGCCATTCCACATCCTCGATTGCCACCAGCTGGAAGAACCCGCAGTTGCGCCCGATCCGTACGCCGACAGCCGTGACCTCCGCCTATGGCATGGCGCTCTACAACGCAGCAGGCCAGCTGACCTATAGCACCGATGAGACGCTGGGCCTCTTCGACACGATCCGGACCTTCACACCACCGATCCCGGGCGGGGGTTTTTCCGGCAATGGCGCCAGCAAGGACGCGACCTACGCCTTCTTCTGCAACACCGGCTGGATCGCCATCAACGTGCCGCTCTATACCGCGCCCTATCCGGGCGGCGGGTACTTCTGCGCCCTGTCATGGCTCGTCTATAGAAACTCAACCGCGCTCTACACGCTTTACGTCAAGGGCTCGGATTTTGAACTGGGATCGAGCTTCCCCATGCCGCAGGCCACGCTCATCGCCGGCAATGTCAGCTGATCCGACATAAGCCCGCCGCCGCACCCGCGCGGCACCATCACCCACCACGTTTTCAACCAATCAACATCCCACCGACCCGCCTCTGGCGGGTCTTTCTCGTTTCAAGGAGATCACTCTCATGTCTTTCCAATTCTCCCCCGCCGCCCGCAACGCGGCGCTCGATGCCATCGAGACCGCCATCGGCACATCGCCCAAGCTGCAGCTGCGCTCGGGCACCTTGCCCGCCAATACCGCCGCCACAGATGCCGGCAATCTGCTGGTCGAGATCGCACTGCCCTCGGACTGGCTCGAGACTGCTGCCACCGGCGTCAAGACCATCAAGGGGGTCTGGACCGGGACCGGCACGGCGGCCGCAGGCGGTGGCACCAATGCTGGTCACTTCCGGATCAAGAACAATGCCGGCACTGTCACCCATGTCCAGGGTACGATCACCATCACCGGCGGGGGCGGCGATATGGAGCTCGACAACCCCAATATTGCCCAGAACCAGTCGGTGACCGTCACCACCTTCACCCTGACCGCCGGAGGCGCATAAGCCATGGTCAAGCTCGTCAACCGCGCCCGGATGACGACCCCCAGCACTGGCACCGGCGTGATCACCCTGGGCGTTGCGCTCAACGGCTTCCAGAGCTTTGGGGCTGCGGGTGTGGGGAACGGTGACGCGGTCCGCTACCTCCTCGAGGAGGGAGAGGCCTGGGAGTTAGGCATAGGTACCTATAGTGCCAGCGGCCCCACGCTGACCCGTAGCGTCACAGAAAGTAGCGCTGGCGGCAACCTCATCACCCTCACCGGCACCGCGGTCGTCTCCCTGGTGCTCACCGCGGCCGATCTCGACAGCAAAGCCGCGACCACCGATCCGCGTCTGACGGACGCCCGGGAATGGACGGCCTCCACGGTGGCCCAGGCAGAAGCCGAAGCCGGAACAGCCACAACCCGCCGCGCCTTCACCGCGCAGCGGATCCGCCAGGCCATCCTCGCCTGGTGGTCAGGCTCGACCGACAAGACCAAGCTCGACGGCATCGCCGCGGGTGCGCAGGTCAATGTGCCGACCAACCTCGGGATCACCGGCACGGGCAACAGCCGGACCATCACCTCTTCCACCGGCGCAAATGTCACAATCTCCATCGCCACGAGCAGCACCGCAGGGCTGATGGCAACCGATGACAAAGCCAAGCTCGACGGCATCGCCGCAGGTGCCGAGGTCAATACCGTCACTTCGGTGGCGGGCAAGACCGGCGCGGTCACGCTGTCGGCCGCAGATGTGGGGGCCGCCGATGAGAGCCATGACCATGGCAGCCTCACCTCCGATGGCAGGATCGGCAGCAGCGCCAATCTGGTCATTGTGACAGGTACCTCCGGAGCGCTCACCGCAAAGGCGGCTGGCACGACCAGCCAATATCTGCGGGGCGATGGGAATTGGGCCACTCCGCCGAACACAACCTATGCCGAGATCTCTACTGCAGAGATTGATGCCGGCACCGCCAGCACCCTGCGCAGCATCTCCGGGCGGCGCATGGGCTATGCACTGGGCAAGAAGGCCGATCTGACGCATGGCCATGCTGCCGCCAGTACGGTGGCAGACGGGTTTATGTCCGCCACCGACAAAACCAAGCTCGATGGGATCGCTGCCGGGGCACAGGTGAATGTCGCGACCGATCTCAGCGTAACGGCTGGCACGACAGCAGGCCCTGCGATCAATTCGTCAACCGGCACCAACGCAACACTTCCCGCCGCCAGCGCAACGGCGTCCGGTGTCGTGACCACCGGCGCGCAGACCTTTGCAGGGACGAAGACGTTTACCTTGACCATTTCCGGATCGGTTTCTGGCAATGCCGCGACGGCCACCAAGCTGGCCACGGCCAGAACCATCGCGCTGGCCGGCGACGTAACCGGCTCGGTGTCCTTCGATGGCGCAGCAAACGTCACGCTCAACACCACGGTGGCGGCCCCAGGCGGCGCCACAGGCGGCGGCGCGGACGAGATATTCTACCAAAACGGACAGGTGGTGACGACGAGCTACACCATCCCTGTGGACAAGAACGCGATGACGGCGGGTCCGATTGAGATCAACTCCGGCGTGACGGTCACCGTCGCATCAGGTGCAAGATGGGTGATCCTGTAATGGCGACGATAATCGACGGATCGGGGATCACAACCCCTGAGATCAGTGCTGGCAACATCGTGGGTGAGATTTGCTTCTTCGGCATGACAACCCCGCCGGTGGGGTTTTTGAAGTGCAACGGCGCGGCGCTCTCCCGGACCACCTATGCCGCCCTGTTCACGGCAATCGGCACGACGTGGGGCGGCGGCGACGGCGCAACGACGTTCAACATCCCCGACCTGCGCGGTGAGTTTTTGCGGTGCTGGGACGACGGCCGCGGGGTCGATAGCGGCCGCGCCTTCGGCGGGTTTCAAGGCGAGAACTGGAAAGGCTTTTACATGACGAACACCCAGCAGGGCTTGTCGTCAGGGTACAGCCACAACGATGTGGACATGGGCAAGTCGACCACAAGCTATGTCGGCAAGCTGTTCACGGGCGCTTGGAGCAACCCCTCTGCGGCCATCGGGACGAGGTGGAACGCCTGGGACGAGGTGCGACCTCGAAACGGGGCGGCCCTCGCCTGCATCAAATATTGAGGACCAGATATGCAAGTGCACCAGACAGATCACCTTGGCTTTTATGTCGCCACGGTTGACGCCGACCCCGATCCGCTGACGCCCGGCGCATGGCTAATCCCCGGCGGTTGCGTGACAGAAGCCCCACCAGTCGTGGCAGCAGGACAGCGAGCGCGATGGAACGGCGGATGGTTGGTGGTGGATCCCGAACCTGAGCCACAGCCGCCGGAGCCGACATTCGAGGAGCGTCTCGCTCTGGCTGAGGCGATGCGTAGCGCGGCCTACCGCAGCGAGGCCGATCCCTTGTTTTTCAAATGGCAGCGCGCAGAGGCGACCGAGCAGGCCTGGCTCACCAAAATCGCCGAGATCAAAGCCCGTTATCCAGATCCTGAGGTGGCACAATGAGCAAGATCGCCGTCAGCTCCAACGCAAGCGGTACCGGAACATTCACGGTTGCTGCGCCAAACACCAACACCAGCAGAACACTGACGCTGCCCGACGCGGATGGCACGGTCTCATACCTAGACGCAGGTGGTAACCTCAAATGGGGGTCGCAGGGTAACGGACTGCTCTTTTCCGATGCAAACTGGGGCTGCATCTTCAAGGCCGATAGAGCATCTCCGACGTCGGCGGAATTCATGTGGCAGAATGCCGATGGCACCGAGAGGATGCGCATCGACGGCAACGGGAACGCAGGGATCGGCGCAGGATCCGGCCAGGCACGCTTGCGTCTCGTGAGGAACAATTCCACCACCTTCACCAACGCGCATATCGAGATGATGGCAGAAGCCGGTGACGTGATTATCGGCTTTCACTGCTCAGGCGCCAGCGCCACAGTCCTCGATCACGTCCGGGGTGTCGCGGGTTTACGCGTGCTGGAGCAGAACCGAAGCGGGTTTCATCCGATCTCCGCATCGGCGTTCAATACAAACTCCGACTACCGGCTGAAGGAGAATATCGCGCCTCTGACGGACGCGGCACATCGCATCGCGCAAATCCCGGTGCATCGCTTCTCCTTTGTGAAGGGGAGCATGTCCTACGAGGGCGGGCACATGGTCGACGGCTTTCTCGCCCACGAGGTTCAGGCGATCGTACCTGAAGCCATTACGGGTGAGAAGGATGCCGTCGATGAGAATGGCGACCCTGTGTTTCAGTCGATTGACCAATCCAAACTGGTACCGCTCCTGACGGCCGCGCTGCAAGAGGCTCTCGCCAGGTTCAACCAGCTTGAGACCCGCGTTGCAGCACTTGAGGGGGCCGCGACATGAGCACGCTCCGCGTCAACCAGATCACCGACGAACCCGGCACGGGCAGGCCGGATTTCCTCAACGGCTTGTCCGTTGGCACCGGCTACTGGTCAGCCTCCACAGGCCAGATATTCACGCCGGGAGACATCACCGCCTTCTCGGACGCCCGGTTCAAGACCGACGTCCAGCCCATCGGCGACGCGCTGGACAAGCTCTTGTTGATCCACGGCGTCACATTCCGGCGCACCGATGGCGAGACGCAAACGCGCCACGTGGGCGTACTGGCGCAGGAGGTGGAGGCGGTTCTGCCCGAGGCAGTCCACACGGACGCACAGGGCTATAAGGCTGTCGCCTATGGCAACATGGTGGCCCTGCTCATCGAGGCCATCAAGGAACTGACGGCGCGACTGGAAAAGCTGGAGGGATAACATGACGCTTCCAAGCACGGGCTCAATTTCGATGTCGCAGGTCAACGTTGAGCTTGATCGATCGGCTACAGCTCAGATTAGCCTCAGTGAAAGTGCCGTCCGGGAACTCTTCGGAAAGGCGAGCGGCGCGATCGGCATGTCCGACGGTCGCGGCAAGTCGAGCGTGTTCAAATTCAACATCAGCGGCAGTCTCGTTGATGTGGATATCCGTAACGCAGCCCTAGCAGCGGGTTGGAACGGCACCGCCCAGGTGGAGGCCACCATTGTCAGCGGGGCGGTGATGAACGCCAGCTTCAACGATGCAGTGCGCATCCACAGCAGTTTTCCCAATGGGGTCACGCTGATCAACAATGGCATCATCGCAGGTCGCGGCGGCAATGGCGGCGCGGGGGGCACGGCACGTGGGGATCAGCAGATCGCTTATGGCGGTGCGAGCGGCGGAGCTGGCGGCACAGGACTTGCGACGACGGTTCCCGTCACGATCTTCAATAACGGCACGATCGCTGGTGGTGGCGGCGGCGGTGGTGGCGGTGGCTCGACAATCGCCAATCAGTATACCTCTAACTGCAACAAAGAAGGCTGCTTCACTGTCTTACGCAGGCAAGCCGCAGCAGGTGGTGGTGGCGGCGGCGCGGGACGCTCCAACAATTTCGGCTCATCAGGTGGTGCCGCGGGCGGTCGCGTCCGGGGGTCCACGTCTTCGATCGGCAACATTGACATTCTTCGAGAAGCGGCCGGCGGTGGCGGCGCGAACCTGAACACGAATGGCGGCGGCGGATTGCGCGGTGAAGAGCGGGACCCTGGAGACGTTCATGCCCAAGGCGGAGATGGCGGTGCTGGTGGCTTCTGGGGCGCAGCTGGCGCGAATGGCAGCGGCTCGGCGTTCGCAAACACAGGTCCGGTAACGTCTGGCGGCGGGCCGGGCGGTGCGGGCGGCTTGGCTGTCTGGGGCAATGACAAGATCACATGGGGTGCGACCGGCACCCGCTACGGAGGTATCGCCGCATGAGCACGATCAGTTACACATACAAAATCCTCGCGGTTTACGACCGGACCATGGAGGTCGAGTATTCAAACCCCGACCACGGCACGATGCTCGTCGGTGTCCGCAGGCCGAAGCGCGGCGAGACCACCGAACAGGTTATCGCTGAGTATTCGCCCGCCCTATGGTGGGCCGAACAGGCCGCAGTGTTTGAGGACGTTCCCGTCGGCGTCACCGGGGAGGGTCAGACCGTACTGCCGGAGGCAATCCCCAAACCGGACCTCACCCCCGAGGACGCCTTGGCAATCTGGCGGGAGAACGTCGTGATCAGTCAGTTGCAGGCCCACTACATGCTCAAGGTCTGGGGGCTTTACGACCAGGTCCAGAAGCTTGTGCAATCGGTGGGCGATCCGCTTGAGTTAGCGTTCGAGCGCGCGACAGACTGGCGGCGCAACAGCCCAACCATCAACGCCATGTTCGAGAACATCACACTCACCAATGGCAGCACGCCGACACCGGAGGTCGTCGATCAGTTCTTCGCCGAAGCAGAGGGCTTTGAGCTATGAGTATCTTGGAATTTGAAGCTTGCAGACTGAGCGATTTGGCAAATGAGTTCGCCCTGATCGCGGATATCGGCTTCGAGGTCGCTGGCCGCGACATGGACGAGACAGAACGCAAACTGCGGTTTCAGGCGGTTGCAGGGATGCAGGCCGTGGTCGGCAGGCATGAGGGCGAGATCAAAGCCTTCATGTCGGTGGGCGACGCGAGAAAGTCGATTAACTGGGCAAAAGAAATTCCCCTGATGATGCATCTGCAAAAACGCGGGGCATGGCCTCTCTATGCCGTGGACAATGTGTTTATTCGCAGGGCGTTCTGGAAGACCGGAAGCCAGCTTGCATTGTCCAGGGCCGTCGCCACCCACATTCTTGCAAATGGCGGCGCGTGGATGCTCCTTTACGGTTACCCGAGCGACGCAATGAACGACTATTCGATGCAACTGCCAGGGTCCGAGGTTCTCGAAGGCTTTGTGGACTTCAACGGACGTCAGGTGGGCATCCGCAATCTGACGGTCTATCTCGACGGGACCTCGCCCGTAGCACCTCAGTGAACCGGGCGCGCTGCGCGCTTATCGCCTTGGCGCAGGCGCAGGCGCAATTTCTCAACCCTGCCATTTGAAGCACTACAGCGTTATCGCTCAAACCTGAATCACCTAACGCTGAATGAAATCAAAGATTTCAACGCGTTAGGTGATAGATTTGTAACAGGAGCAAAACTGCGGGCAACATGGCCCGCTATGCGTTTGTGGCGCTGTGTCTATTGTTTGCTCAAACTTGGCAGCGTTGGCGGACG
>Ga0163216_101519_pt1 | contig 13223 bp, 10 predicted proteins | sample SynspAceP_FD_167610 | JGI IMG/M metagenome (GOLD analysis project Ga0163216, IMG submission 167610) | Saline lake microbial communities from Ace Lake in Antarctica - Synechococcus sp. Ace-P (Illumina Assembly) | ecosystem: Environmental > Aquatic > Non-marine Saline and Alkaline > Saline ...
TCATCCATGGTAATATGGGTATAGGTCATTTGTGATCACTCCTTGTTTTCTATGGTTGGAAATACAATTAGAGTGTATCACGAATGGCTTTTTTATTTGTATAGCTTAATCTTACAATCCACGATATATGAGAGCAGTTTTACATATATAATTAGATTTTCCTAAAGCGAATATTTTCTCAGTATTGTCTATTAATCCTATTTGTTCAAGTAATACAGAATCCGATTCGTATATTTGATTTTGAAGATTTATCGTAGAGGTAGCATAGTTTATAGTCTTTCTGTATTTAGTTCCATACATAAATGAAGGGGCTAAAACTCCTAGTGATTTCCCTGTACCCACTGGAGCTTCTATAAACATTATATTCCTTGAAGAACTATGAAGAAATTCAGCAATATCTAAAGCCATCTGTACTTGAGAAGACCTTACAGATTTTTTATGGTCAAAATACTCTGGTATCTTATCCTCAAATATATTTAAAATTTTTTCGACTTCAATATTCAAGTAATCATCCTAACTGTAACTATTTAATAATAGTATAACACTATATGTTGTACTGTTAAATATATTGAAAACACTATATGTAGGATATCAACAAATAAAACCTGAAATATGAAATTATGTTTAAATAGTTTTTGCTAATTATATGATAGGTATTATTATTTAAATATGTCCAATTAGAGTGTACTTATAATCGACACATGACGTGTATTGATTTTACTACATTTATAGTGTAGATTATAAGTGTCGATTAAATGATTCTGAAATGAGGGATAATATGAAGGTTGGCTATGCACGTGTATCCACAACTGAACAAAATTTGGACCGACAATTAGAAGCATTAGAAAATGCTGGAGCAGAAAAGATATTTCAAGAAAAAATATCGGGGGAAAATAAGATTGATCGAGTAGAGCTAAAAGAAGCTCTACAATTTCTACGAGAACAAGATATACTAATAGTAGAGTCTTTGGATCGCTTAGGACGGAATTATGATAATATCATTCAAATTGTTCAAGAGCTTGATCAAAAAGAAATTGGATTAATGGTTTTAAACCTGCCAATTCTAAATCAAGAATTAGGAGATCCTAATTTACAAAAACTGATTCGAAATATGATTGTCCAGTTACTTTCTTGGACAGCAGAGAACGAGCGAGAAGAGATAAAGCGAAAACAGCAACAAGGAATCGAAATTGCAAAGAAAAAGGGACATTATAAAGGAAGACCTTTGAAATATTCTGCGAACGCAATTAATCCTAAAGATCGAATGACCTATCAGGTAATTGTAAGTAAGTTAAAGCTTGAGGAACCGATTAAAAAGATTGCTGAAGAAACAGGAGTTACAAGAGATACTGTTTACCGAATAAAAAAAGATTTAGAATCAAGGTAAAAAGAATAAAAAATACAGTGAAATTAATAAATATTAAATTTAATAAACCTGAGAGGTGGTTTATATATATGACCGAAAATAATTCTACGACATGGCTGTTATCACCTGATTTGATTCTAACTGAAAGTACTGATGAAGATGGAGAAAAAGTCTTTAAAAGAGATGATATTATTTTGAAAAAGGAAGATGATACTGGAAATACTGATATGTACGATTTCCAAATAAGAATCAAAGAACTAGTTTCACAATTTGTTAATAGAAGTTTTGAAAAAATAATACTGTTAGCGGGATCAGGATCTTCAGTTACCGGAGATCAAAATAATGTTTTAGGTAAAACTATGGCTGATTTAGTAAGTTCTGTAATAAGTGAATTAGAATCAAATAGCAGTTATTTTAATATCGAAGAAATTTGTATTATGATCAAATATCCTTTTTTTCATCAGGAAGGTAAAGTAGATTCTAGCAGAATTAATCTAGAAAATCTACTATCTACTATTTATAGATTTGAACCATTTGTTCTTGTAAAAAAAGAAAAGAAATACCAAAGAACAAAAAAAAGAATATTAGAAGTTATAAAGAATGAGACAAGTTACGATTACGATCAAGAGCTTTTGAAGCATACAAGTGTTATTAACAGTCTTTCCAATAGGGTTAAAGCCCCATATAAATTATCAGTCGTTACTACTAATTATGATACTATGTTTGAACAAGCAGCTGATGAAATTGATTATACTGTTATAGATGGGTTTACTCATTCTTTAGATCCTTATTTTAATGCAGATGAATTTGAATGGAACTTAGTTAAAAATATATCTAATGTTAAGACTAAAGAACTAGAATATAGGCCTAATACAATTGATCTATTAAAAATTCATGGTTCACTAACTTGGGAGCGAGAGGAGAATAAAATTTTTCGAAGAACTAAAAATATTGTGGATAAGCCAATACTGATTTTTCCAAGTTCAAATAAGTATGCTCAATCATATGAGGAGCCTTATTTTGATTTATTCGCTAAGTTTCAAGAATTATTATCAAAAAATAATACTTTATTAATTACTACTGGTTTTAGTTTTGGGGACTCACACATTACAACGATGGTAGAAAGAGCTGTGAAACGCAATCAGGGTATTTGTATGCTAGTAACAGATTTTAATATAGATCAAAATGGAGAGGGATGGCAAACGATTAAGAAGTTAACAGATTCTAAATTTCCTGTATTATTTCTAAAAGCTTCTTTTAATAATTTGCCTGATTACTTAGGGTGACTGTATGCAACTGAAAAAATATTATTCAAATCAAAATCAAGGTAATTACTATCTAGGCTTAATATCTTCTGTAAACAGAAAAAATGCTAATTTACAAATTGAAAACTACTCTTTATTACAATCCCGCTTTATATCAGGAAATGCTATTGTGCCAAATACTATAGATTATTATGTTGTTATTGAGTCAATTTTAGGTTTGTTTATAGGAAATGTTTATCAAACGAGCATAAAAAATTCTGATAATGTACATCGTGCATTAGATGAAGGGAAAATGAACGAAATTTTACCAGATATTCAGTTAGATATAGTTGGATTTAAACCTAACTATAGTAAAGAGTTTGAGATGCCTGGTTTTAATACGGTTGGAGTAGGCGACAAAGTTTATGTGGCCAATAATGAAATATTGAAAATTTTTCTATCATCTTTACACGTAAATGCAGAGCAAATTCATCTTCCAAGTATTGGTAAAATTAATAACTTGAAAAATGTAGATTTTTCTATTGGCCCTAATACATTAATGAATAGACATCTGATGGTAATTGGGTCGACAGGTAGTGGTAAAAGCACTTCGGCATTAACGATACTAGAAAAAATGATCGAGAGTAAAAAAAAGATTATTATTATTGATCCCACAGGTGAATATAAAGAATCTTTTTTTAATACTGAAATAATAAAAATAACGTTAGGAGAAGACACTACTATATCTACTGATAAATTGACATTATCACAATGGGCTATTTTATTTGAAGCTAATAGTAATAGTCAACCCGCTGTTTTAGCTGATGCTATAGTATCATTGCGATATCAGAATCAAATAGGCGAAAAAAATACTTTTGTTAAGGACGGTAGAAGTGTTAGCTCAGTCCATGGTTATTTATCACAAGTTAAAACTGATGGTTTTGACTTATCTCTATTATCTGAGCAAGTAAAAGAAGAGTCTGTTAAAATTAATTCTAAAGATAATTTTTATTTAGACAATTTTGTATTTAATAGTAATAGGTTTTTAGTACAAAAAATCGACTATAAATTACAAAATACTAGTCTAAGTAATTTTTTTAATGATACTGGAAAAAATGACTTAATAGTTTCTTTAGAAGACTTTTTAAATAATGATACCTGTCTATATATTGATTCTTCGAAAATTGGTACTACTGATGGAGTAGGCGGAATGATAGTTGATCTAATAGCTAACTATTTGTTAAATAAAGCCAATAAAGATAAACCATTCGTATTTTTCTTAGATGAAGCTCATAGATACACTAAAAATATAATCTCGTCCGATCATGAGTTTTATACAGGACTGGTTTCAATAGCAAGAGAAGGAAGAAAAAACGGACAATATTTATTATTAACCACTCAAAGTCCTGCTGATGTTTCAAAAGTATTACTTGGTCAAATAGGGTCACTACTTATTCATCGTTTAACCCATCAAGATGAATTAAATGCTATTAATAATTTTGTTGATGTAAGTCTACTTTATAAGATAAAAAAGTTAGGTCAAGGAGAAGCAATATTATGTAGTGTAAATTTACTTCAAAATATTGTACTGAAAATGAACAAATCAAAAAGAGAACACTTTAACGATTCTCCAGAATTATAATTATTTTAAGTCTTCTAATTTTAAAAAATTAGATTTAATCACATAGAAAAATCTACCTTAGTAATTATAATAAAGAAAAACAGATTAAAGAGGAGTATATAATGGCAGAAAAAATAGAAAAAAATTCAAAAACACTTTATCAAGCACTTTGGAATTCAGCAGATATTCTACGTTCAAAAATGGACGCAAATGAATATAAAAGTTATTTATTAGGATTGGTCTTTTATAAATACCTCTCTGATAATATGCTTCGCTATGTATCTGTTTTATTAGAAGAACCGACAGAAGATTTAGAAATAGCCCAAAATCTATATGTAAAAGCTTGTCAAGATAGTGATATCATGGAAGATTTGTTAGATGAATTACAAGATGAGTTTTCTTATACGATTGAACCACAATTAACCTTCACGGCTCAAATTACTGCTATCCATGATGGCTCTTTTCAACTAGAAGACTTGGTACAAGGTTTCCGTGATATTGAACAATCGAGTGAGATATTTGAGAATCTTTTTGAAGATATTGACTTATATTCTAAAAAATTAGGAACAACACCTCAAAAGCAAAATCAAACAATTTCTGATGTTATGAAAGAATTAGCTGTTTTAAATATGGCAGGACATGCAGGAGATGTATTAGGGGATGCTTATGAGTACTTAATCGGTCAATTTGCTTCCGAATCAGGTAAAAAAGCAGGAGAATTTTATACGCCACAACCGGTTGCAAAACTAATGACTCAAATTGTGCTTCAAGGAAAAGAAAATCAAAAAGGATTTTCTGTTTATGATCCAACAATGGGTTCAGGCTCTTTGTTGTTGAATGCAAAAAAACACTCTACTGAACCAGGTACGATTTCTTACTTTGGCCAAGAATTAAATACGTCTACGTATAACTTAGCTCGTATGAATATGATCCTTCATGGTGTATCAACTGCAAACCAACAATTGCATAATGCAGATACCTTAGATCAAGATTGGCCAACGGAAGAACCAACAAACTTTGACGCTGTTCTAATGAATCCGCCGTATTCTGCAAATTGGTCTGCTGATAAAGGATTCTTAGAAGATGTCCGCTATTCAACTTACGGCGTCTTAGCACCGAAATCAAAAGCAGACTTTGCATTCTTACTACACGGTTTCTATCACTTAAAAGATACAGGTGTCATGACTATTGTTTTACCTCATGGCGTTCTTTTTAGAGGAGGAGCTGAAGGTAAGATTAGAAAAAGTTTACTAGATAATGGTGCTATTGATACGGTCATTGGCTTACCAGCTAATATTTTTTTTAACACATCAATTCCAACTACGGTTATTGTTTTGAAAAAAGATCGACCAACAAAAGATGTTTTGTTTATCGACGCTTCTCAAGAATTTGATAAAGTAAAAACTCAAAACACTTTAAACGATGAACATATCAACACTATATTAGATACCTACAGTAAACGTGAGAATGTAGAAAAATATGCTTATGTAGCTCAATTTGAAGAGATAGTAGAAAATGACTATAACTTAAACATCCCTAGATACGTTGATACGTTTGAAGAAGAAGAAGAGATTCCGTTAGAAAAAATTTCTACGAATATTCAGCAAACTAAAAAAGAATTAGAGAACGCAGAAAATGAACTGTTTGGTATGCTAAAAGAATTACACGGAACAACAGAAGAAGCAGACAAAGAGTTGAAAGGATTTATTTCTCAATTAATTACTATGGGTGACAAGAATGATTAATATAAATTTACAGAGTCCAGAAATTCGATTTAGTGATTTTTATAATAAATGGGGAAAAAAAGAATTAGGAGAAATATCTGAAATTAATCCGTCATCTGAATTACCAGATATATTTGAATATATCGATTTAGAATCGGTTAGTGGAACCACTATTCTAGCACATAGAACAGAAAAAAAAGTAACAGCGCCTTCTCGTGCACAACGATTAGCTCAAAAGGGAGATATTTTTTATCAAACAGTTCGACCTTATCAGAAGAATAATTGTCTGTATGATCTACCATATGATAATTATGTATTCTCAACAGGGTATGCTCAGATTAGATCAGAGCATAATAGATATTTTCTTTTTTCCTATCTTCAAAGAGAAAGATTTATCTCAACGGTTTTAAAATTATGTACTGGTACAAGCTATCCTTCAATTAATACGAAGGATTTATCTAAAATAAAAATAAATTTTCCCGATTCGATTAAGGAACAAGATAAAATTGGTGATCTATTTAAATATTTAGATGAGGTTATGACCCTCCAGCAACAACTTCTTAACGACCATAAACAACTTAAAAAAGCTATGTTGCAAAAGATGTTTCCACAAAAAGGAGAAACCGTTCCAAGAGTAAGATTTCCTAATTTTACTGATAGTTGGGAACAACGTAATTTTCTTGATAATATTAACAGTATAATAGATTTTAGGGGGAGAACCCCTAAGAAAATTGGACTTAGTTGGAGTGCAAGTGGATATTTAGCATTATCCGCTCTAAATGTGAAGAACGGCTATATAGATTATTATGCAGATGCCCATTATGGAGATAAGAACTTGTACGATAAATGGATGGGTGGCCGAGAATTAAAGGAAGGCCAAGTATTATTCACAATGGAAGCACCAATGGGTAATGTTGCGCAAGTTCCTGATAATAAAGGCTACATACTCAGCCAAAGAACAGTAGCATTTAATGTTGAGGAGAGTAAGATGACTAATGATTTTCTTAGTATATTATTGCGATCGCCAAAAGTATTTAAAGAGTTAACAGCTCTTTCAAGTGGAGGAACAGCTAAGGGAATCAGCCAAAGATCTCTTTCTCAATTAAATGTAAAAGTTCCTATAATGATAGAAGAACAAACTAAAATTGGTAATTTCTTTAAACAATTAGATGAAACTATTGCTCTACACGAAAACAAATTAGAAACCTATCAAGAACTAAAAAAAGCTATGCTACAAAAGATGTTCGTTTAAGACTAAAGAAATGGGGCGAGTCAATGGCTATCACGTTTACTTCTGAGTCAGATTTGGAACAAAATCTCATTAACCAATTAATTAGCGGTGAGTCGCAGTGGACTTATCGGAAAGATTTAAACACAGAAGATAAATTATGGGTAAACTTTCGAGAAAAACTCGAACGTAACAACAAAGATATCTTAAATGAAGTGAACCTGACGGAACAAGAATTCCGTCAGGTTCAAAACCAATTGAAATTTGCTAACTTCTACGAAGCGTCTAAATGGTTAGCAGGTGAAAATGGTATTGCAAAAGTCCAAGTGCAACGAGAAGATGCGTCTCTTGGAACGGTTCGTTTAAGAGTCTTAAATCGTGCTGATATTGCTGGAGGAATGTCTTCGTATGAAGTCATTAATCAATTTACAAGCTTTAAACAAAGCACAGATGATCGAGATCGCCGTTTTGATATCACGTTACTGATCAATGGGTTGCCATTGATTCATATTGAACTAAAAAATAGAGCCCATTCTTATATGGAAGCTTTTCGTCAAATTAAGAAATACCTCGTACAAGGTAAATTTACGGGTATTTTTTCAGTACTTCAAATGTTTATTGTGTCGAACGGCAGTGACACACGCTACATAGCTGCAGCACAAGATACAAAGCTGAATGAACAATTTTTAACGACATGGGTTGATTCAGAGAATGGGCCAGTCACCAGTTACTTAGAGTTTGCTCAACAGGTTTTATCTATTCCGCAAGCACATAAAATGATTACCCAATATACCGTCATTGACAGCAATAAAAAAGCACTCATCTTATTGAGACCCTATCAAATTCATGCGATAGAAGCAGTTAAAGCCGCTTCTAAACGACAAGAGTCGGGTTATGTTTGGCATACAACCGGTTCAGGTAAAACATTAACGTCTTACAAGACAGCTCGTAACTTGCTTCAAATTCCTTCATTAGACAAAACGATTTTTGTTGTTGACCGGGTGGATTTGGACCAACAAACGACGTCTTCCTTTACCTCATATGCCGAACACGATGTGATTGAAATCGATGAGACGGATAACGTAAAAGATTTAATCAAGAAATTACTCTCAGCTGACCGTACGGTTGTGGTCACGACGATCCAAAAATTAAACCATGTCATGAAACGCTTTGAAGGAAAAGAAGACACACCCAGATACAAAAAGTTGAAAAAACTGCGTCTCGCTTTTGTAGTAGATGAATGCCATCGGGCAGTATCGCCACAAAAGAAAAAAGAAATTGAACGCTTTTTCTCTCATCCTCTTTGGTATGGGTATACAGGAACGCCTATTTTTGCTGAAAACGCCAAACAAGCAGTGGGGAACTTAGCTCGTACAACGGAAGAACAATATGGTCGCAGACTACATGAATACACGGTTAAAGAAGCCATTCATGATAAAGCGGTCCTTGGATTCCAAATTGAATACAAGAGTACGTTCTCAGACCAAGAATTAGATGATATCGTCTTACAAGTAGACCCAGATGCAGAACTATCAGCGCTAACGGAACTAAAAAAGGAAGCCAAAATTCCGAAATCCGTTTATGAAGATGAAAAACATATGCTGGAAGTGATTCATTCTATTCTAAACAAATCTGGACGCAAATTAGGCTTTCAAAATGGTTCAGGGAAAACATATGATGCGATCCTAACCACGTCTTCTATTGCGCAAGCCCAACGGTATTATTCCTTATTTAAAGAAGTTGTTGCTGGAGAAAAAGCGATTAGTATTAGTGAGAAGACCAGAAGTAAACTACCCGACTTTCCAAAAATAGCGATCACCTATTCTATTTCTGAAAACGAGGAAACATCGGTTATCAACCAAGACATGATGGAAGAAGCCATTAAAGATTACAATGCTTTATTTGATACGAATTTCTCAGTTGAAACCATGCGTGCTTACAACAAGAACGTGAATGATCGTCTAGCACGTAAACAAGAAAAGTACCTCTTTAGAAAAGAACAACTGGATCTCGTCATTGTAGTCGATCGTTTATTGACGGGCTTTGACGCACCATGTTTGTCGACTTTATTTATTGACCGTGCACCCATGCAACCACATAATCTGATCCAAGCTTTTTCACGCACGAATCGTTTATTTGACCGTCCCAAACACTTCGGTCAAGTGGTTACCTTCCAAACACCTGCAACCTATGAAGAAAAAGTAACCGATGCCCTTGTCTTGTATTCTAATGGTGGTGAGAACGACTTGTTAGCACCTGTATTTGAAGAGGCTCAAAAGGACTTTAAGCAAGCTTTAGAGGCATTGAGACAATTAGCTGTTCATCCTGAATCAGTTGATGAATTAAATGACGGACAGAAAAAGAAATTTGCAAAAGCGTATCAGAGTTTGGATAAAGCTTATGCGGCAATCCAGGTCTACACAGAATATGACGAGTCTGAATTAGAAACAGACTATCAGATCACACATGATGAAATTGAAGAGTTTCATGGGAAATATATCAACGTCATAGAAGAGATCAAACCTGAGATAATTGAAGATGAGAAAATTGAAATGGATATTGAGTATGAACTAGAATCTGTCAAAACAGAGGATATCAATTACGAGTACATCTTACTCTTAATTCAGGCACTTGTTCCAGATTATATCGAATCAGAAGTTAGTCCAACATTAGATTCAGATTCAGAAGAAATTGATACTTATATCAATGATTTGAAACGAATCAATCCTAAACTTGCGGAACTAATGGAGCAGTTATGGAACGATATACAAGAAGAACCAGAAAGTTATCGTGGCAAACAAGTCTCTAGTCTATTGGAAGAGATGATTCAAGAAGCCATAGCTTATCAAGTGAACCGCCTTTCAAAAGAGTGGGCTATAGAAGAAAGTTCATTAGCCTTTTACGTTAATCACTATAATATTAAAAAACAAAAACAAAATGGAGAATCAGAACTGAAGCATACAAGCGATTATGAAAGCTATAAAACCAATACAGAAAACCCAGCCAGACGATTAACGTATTGGAAAGAAACAAAAGAAGCCATCACAGATATGATTCATGAAGATATTTTACCTTTACGTAGATCATAGATGATGACTTAAGAATATATGAGAGGAACACGTCTGCTTACAATTAAGTAAAAGTGTTCCTCAATCAATACAAAAGGTTTTTTAATGACAGAACGGTTGGGAATTTCAAAACTTATAAAGTTTAGGAGTAATAAAATGATATGTTAAAAACAACTGCTCTTCTTTTTACTTTCTACGTCGCTATTGTTAGGAGCAGGTAGTTCCCAAACAGACGTGATTGAAACAACAGATGCTTCAAGTATAGAGACAATGGCAGAAAGTATTCAGGTAGAAAAAAGTGTTGTATCAAAAGAGATAGAGAGTATAGAAGAAGTAGACTCTTCTACATCCTCCATATTTCCTTCGGAGAAAGCGGAAGAACCCATTGAGGAAGTTGTTCAGACTGACGATGACAAGACTGATGATTCGATAGACGGTTACAAGACAATTATTGTCGACGGTGGCAGTTTGTCTGGATACAGGGAACCAAACGCACGTGTAAATAGTGGTTTTTGAAACCGTGAGTATTGGGGTTTCACTAATGGATATGGATAACTTGTACGTGTTATAGCGGATGAGATTATCCTCCAAGATGATGATACAGAACCTGTTAAGTCCAATGGCCGGTATTACTATGATGAAGCAAAAGTCCCAGGTGTTGAACGTTCGACTCTTTATGAAGGACACGTTATTGCGGATTCTTTGGGTGGGGTATCCAATGCCTACAATATTACTCCGCAAGATAGCGTGCTAAATAGGCACGGTGATCAAGCTTATAAGGAACGAAATATTCGTCAAGCAGGTGGAGCAACAAACTTTGAGGCGATTATTACTTATCCTGACACCGAAACGCAGATACCAAGTAAATACAAATATACGATTCATGGAAACGATGTTGTTGATGAATACGCGAATGGAAATCCTGATAAGTATAACGAAAAGCAAGATATAACAACGAGTGAATCAACTAAATCTCCTGATTCGAACAAAGTTGTTTCTTCGGCTGCACCTACTATTGTAGAACCAGGAAATACAAGTGGAGATCTCTCTTCAGTCGATACAAATAACAATGAGATGGAATGGTTGGAGAATAATATAGTTATCAAAATGGCTATAAATTAAAATTAGTTGAAGTTACTTATAGCCTTTCGCTTAATAGATATATATATATATCTATTAATTTATAATTAAAGACAAAAATATTTTAGTTCTAGATGGGTTACTTCAGTTTGAATCAATAAAATTATAGATGAAAAAAGAGAGCTAATTTCAGCACCCTCGTCACTATGCGTTATCTATTTTTTTCAACATACGGGATAGAGGATATATTCCAATGCTTTGAAAAATAAGGGAAAGGAGTATGGTAGCAAAGGCTACTGAAATTAAAAAGGTGTTTTGGCCAACGCTTGTACTTTCGGTCCAAAGAAGAAGCACGACAGACATTGAGCCCTTTATACCAGACCAAGAAAGAAGAAAAAGTATCGAGAAAAAATGACTAAACTTTTTTCTCCATTTAGGTACGGCTAGGAGTATACCGCCTAAAACGAGAAAGCGAGCGAGGACAGAAAGAATAAAAATGATAAGGGCGGGTAGCCAAAGTGTCCAATTTTGAAATTGAATATACGGAACAGCTTGAATACCAATAAAAAGGAATAGGATAGAGAGCAAGGTAGGATTGATAACGTTCCAAAATCCGCCTAAGGCTTTCCGGAATCCTTCTTCTTTCTCTTCTTTTTTTGAAAAGGCAAAAGAAAGCAAGATTCCAGAGACCACTGTGGCTAATACCCCTGAAGTATTAAAGAATTCTGCTATTGCAAAACCTCCATAAGCGATTAAGATACTTAACATAACTTGGTATTCATGATGAGAAGTAATATGAATCGCTTGGCTAATAATCCAACCAAATACAAGACCAACGGCTATCCCTCCGATAGAAACAAAAGCAAAACTGTCTAAAAATTGAAGAGGAGAAAAAAGATCTCCAGATTGAACCATGGACAGAAGGATAGTAAAAATAACGATACTTGATCCATCATTTACCAATGATTCTCCCTCAACAATATTGGCAATTTCGTCATTGTCGGTACTATTTTTTAAGATAGAGACCACAGAAACGGGATCTGTCGGTACGAGTATAGCTGCAAGCAAAAAGGAAACAGACCATGTAAACGGTTCAAAAAACGAAGTAATCCAAAAAATACCTATCCCGAGTAGAAAGACTGTTGCAAACATTCCTATTGTACTTAAAGTTAAGATGAGACTAGCATTTTTTTTCATAGCGCGTGCTGAAAATTGATAAGCAGATACAAATAGAAGACCGGGTATAAATATTTCATACAAAATGTCTCGTGAGACAGAAAAGTCAGAAAAAATGGGAAGGAAAGATAATCCCATCCCCAATAGAACTAACACCACCGGTACAGGGAAAAATTTTTGCTTTACATCAATTGTATAAACAATAACACTTACAAATAAGAGTAATAAAAGTTGATGAAATAATATCATATTGAAACAATCCTACTTTCTGCATAAATTAGTATACTTCTTTTATTTTTAGAATAGCAAAGAAGAAAGAGAAGTCAAAGGAAAGGGCCTTTCTATTTTTTTGTAAAATCAATGCTTATAAAAAAAGAATAAAAATAGAATAATACAATCATACAATCACTATTTCTGTTCTTAGATGATAGAGTCCGCAAATTGTCTCGTAAAATGGCTTCAGCATTGTATTTATTCTATCAAAAAAATCTGTTATAGGTTTAAGATTTTCATTCATATTAGATGTCTCTATACTTATTGGTTCTGTTGTTTTCTCTATATATTTAACAAGTTTTTTTATTCTTTTCTCATATCGTGGATTGTAAGATTAAGCTATACAAATAAAAAAGCCATTCGTGATACACTCTAATTGTATTTCCAACCATAGAAAACAAGGAGTGATCACAAATGACCTATACCCATATTACCATGGATGA
>Ga0163216_101526_pt1 | contig 13128 bp, 14 predicted proteins | sample SynspAceP_FD_167610 | JGI IMG/M metagenome (GOLD analysis project Ga0163216, IMG submission 167610) | Saline lake microbial communities from Ace Lake in Antarctica - Synechococcus sp. Ace-P (Illumina Assembly) | ecosystem: Environmental > Aquatic > Non-marine Saline and Alkaline > Saline ...
CCCGTCAAAGGTTAGCTCGATCGTGCGCGCATGGGTCAGACCGTGGGTCAGGACATAGCCGTCATGGCCGCCCTGAAACATAAAGCCGTCGTTCATCGCCTTGATTTCAACGGGCACATGGCTCGGCCCGTCAATCAGCGCCTCCATGCCGGTGCGCCGGTCGGCGATGTCCAGCCGCGCGCTGGAATATCCCCCAAGCACCAGCGCGGAATGGGAAGGTGTGGCCCGTCCCGCGCGCCGCCATTCCAGCCCGAAGGACGCGCCCGATCCACAACTGACAACCAGCGGCCGCCGCCCCGAGGTCAGCTCGAACGCCAGCGTAGAGGCATGCGCATTGCCCGAGGCCCCGCCACCGGGCGGCGGGCTGGCGTCAATGATCACGCTGGTGCGACCCGCAGACAGGCGGGCATAGCCCATGGACAAACCCTCGGACTGCGTGCTGCGCACACCGGAGGCTGCCAGCGCATGATCCAGCCATCCTTCAGCCCCGCGCCCGCCGCCATGAAACCGCGCCAGCCCGCCATCGGAATGGCGCAGGGTGCGCAGGGTGGGCGCGATGCGGTCAATTGCCGCCAGATGCGCCTGTGGGGTGCCCCGCCCTGCATCAGACAGCGCAGCGGCAGCCCATGTCAGCAAAGTAAATACGTCCAGCAATTCTTCGGGGTTGCGGGTAGGCAGGCCGCCTTGCGCATCAATCTGTACTTCGCATTCGCGGGCCAGTGCCTTGATCGCCGGATCAGCCAGCGCCTCTAACCCTTCCAGCGACAGGCCCGCATAAATCAGCCCCGTCAGCGCCTCGAATCGCGCCAGACCGGGGGCAGCGGCATGCCAGCGTTTGGACAGAAAATGCGTCTGCTGGATGAGCGAGCGGTAAAACACCTCGCTGTCGGGAGCGTGTTCGCCGCCGCCCTGCAAGACAAACAGCGCGTGATTGATCCAGCGGATCAGACGGCGGCCTGTCAAGTCAGGCGTCCACCCCGCGCCACGCCCACCCCCATAAAGAGCAATCCATTGCCACAGCCAGTTCTGCGCGGCGCGGCGCGATGTGCTATCGCCCACGGCCGCCAGATCATCAAGCCATGCAAAGCCGTGCAATGCCTCGGCAAAGGCTTTGTCGGGGACTTCCAATTCCCAAGGGGTCTGGTCGGGCGCCGTGATCAGGCTTCCCGCGAACAGGAAATTACCTGCGGCCAGCTGGCGTCCGCGCGCAAATGATCCGATTGTCCGCGGCTCTGGCGAGGATACGAATCCGCGCACCTGACCCCGCGCGCGCGCAGCGGCACGGGCATGCCATTGGTTCAAAATGCGCGTGCGAAAGGCGCTCAACTGGGGGAACTGGTTCATGTGCTCTGCCTATACGCTCTGAAGGCGTTTTGTGAAGTCTACCGCACGCGTCGGGGGGAGTCACCGCTTTTCAGGCAGAACAGGCATCGACGCTTGTCGCCAGCCAGTCGTCGTTGCAAACTAGACTGATGATAGCTTCGCTGATGATGTACGCACGGCCCGAACTGGAAGGCGCCCACACCCGCCTGTGGACCCGTCTGCGGGACAGCCTTGCTGCGCGGGGCATGGATGCCCATGAAACCCTATCACAGACAGCGGATGAATTTACTGTCTGGGAGGATCCGGCGTTGGTTTTCAGCCAGACCTGCGGGATGCCATACCGGACGCGGCTGCACCACACTGTCCAGCTGGTCGGTACGCCCGACTACGGGTTGGAAGGATGCGCGCCCGGATATTACACATCCTCCATCGTCGTGCGTGCAGATGATCCGCGCTTGACTTTGACACAGTTTGCCCCCGCGCGGGCTGCATATAATGCGGCATATTCGCAATCTGGCTTTGCGGCACTCTACGCCCGCACGCAGGCTTCAGGATTCTGGTTTGCCAACCGTGTGCAAAGCGGGAGCCATCTGCGTTCCGCACAGTTGGTGGCAGAGGGGGCCGCAGATATCGCAGCGCTGGACAGCCAGACGTGGCGCGGGGTCCAGCGGTACGAGCCTTGGGCAGACCAGCTGCGCGTGCTTGAAGTGACCCCGCCCACACCCGCGCTTCCTTATATCACGGGCCCGTATCACGACCCCGATTTGGTTTTTGCAGCCCTGACGGAGGCTTTGGAGAATTTGCCGCCTGCGGATGCCCGCGCGCTCGATCTACGCGGCATCGTCCGCATTCCGCACGAGACCTATATGGCCGTTCCCAACCCGCCGGCTAACGCGATATCCTAACCCGCTTTGCGCAGACACACGATGTAAAAGCCGTCCATGCCGCCCTGTTCAGCCCAGAAATCAGGGCGCAGGCGCAGGCCGCCTTCGGAAGAAATCCACGCGGGATCAATGCCTTCGATCGCCAGCGCGTCACGGTCCACAGACATATCGCTGTGCCGCTCCAGCGCCTCGTCGATGTGCACTTCGCCCTCGTCGGGCAGCAGGCTACAGGTGCAGAACACCATCCGCCCGCCGGGTTTCAGCAGCGACCACGCGTGGTCCAGCAGTTCTTCCTGCAACTCGATCAGTGCACCGAAATCGGAGCCGTCTTTGGCATGCGGCAAATCGGGGTGGCGGCGGATGGTGCCCGTGGCAGAACAGGGCGCGTCCAGCAGAATGGCGTCAAATTCACCCTGAAACTCGCGGGCATCCTTGATGAAGGTGCGCGCGGTCAGGCCGGTACGGGCGAGGTTTTCCTTGACCCGCTGCATGCGTGAATGGTTGTCGTCCACGGCGCGCACTTCGGCGCCGGTGGTGGCCAGCTGCATGGTCTTGCCGCCCGGTGCGGCGCACAGGTCCAGCACGACTTCGCCCGCTTTGGCGTTCAGAATCTTGGCCGGCAAGGCGGCGGCAGCGTCTTGCACCCACCAGTCGCCCTCGGCAAAACCTTCCATCGCGGATACCTGCCCGCCGTCATACAGACGCACCGATCCCGTCGGCATCAGCGTGCCGCCCAGCCGGTTCGCCAGTTCCGCCGGATCGCCTTTGGCGGTCAAGTCCAGCGGCGCGCCGTTGAAATGCACCGTCTCCATCGCAGCCATGGCATCAGCGCCCCAAGCCTGCACCAGCGGATCGCGCAGCCAGCGGGGCAGACGCGGCGCGCGGCGCGCAGTCCATGCGTCAGGCCCTTCGGCGGCGACCTTGCGCAAGACAGCATTGGTCAGGCCCTTGAGGTGGCTCAGGTGACGGTCGCCTGCGACAACAGACACCATCGCGTTCACCACACCATGCGCGGCGCCGCCTGTACACAGTTCAACCGTGCCGATGCGCAGGGCATTGCGCACGGTCAGCGGCGGGTATTTGTTCAGGTGCTTTTGCAAAATGCGGTCTGCACGTTCCAGCCCGCGCAGAGTATCCTGAGCAAGGCGCTGCGCCCGCGCGCGGTCATCGGCAGGCAGACGGTCCAAGACACCGGCGCCCAACAGCTCCGACATCAATTTCCCTTCGCCCAATATCTCGTCAAGCAGGAAAACGGCAGATTTGCGAGCGGCTACACCGGTGTCGGACATAATAGGGCTTTCTTTGGGCGGACTGGAGGTTGTCTGGGGCAAGGCGCGCCGTATATCAAGAGAGAGTTGGAAAAGGAACGCCCCATGACCAAAGACCCCTCCCCGAAAGAGCCGCCAGTTCCGGATGCGCCTGTGCCGCCCACGCCGGCGCCTGCACCGGATCTTCCTCCCGCAGCTATGCGTGCCCTTGCCGAAGCCGCAGAGCGTCGCGCACAGGCAAAAGAGTTGCAGCTGCCGCCAGAGTTTGGCGGGCGCGACGGGCCCGAGGCCGTCCGCTATGGCGACTGGGAAAAAAAAGGCATCGCTGTCGATTTCTGATCAGCGCAGGTTGTGATCAGCGCAGCGAGAAATCCGCGCTGTCGCCACTGCCTTGATCAGCGGTGAACCGAAGCCGCGCGCCGGAGGTTCTCACCTCCATACAGTTATAGCCCAAATCATCGCCGCCCCATTCAAGATTGCGGCAAAAATAGCCGCCTTTCCATGTCCAGTTGCCTGAAATTGACCATGCGGCGCCTTTGCCCGCAATCGCTCCATTTGTGCCAACGGTCAGCCGAACCAGCGGGCGCGTCAGCGTTTTACCGATAATCAGGCGTTTGAATTCTGCTGCACTCTCGACCTTCGAGAATTCTGCAGCCGCAGGTGTGGCCGCAGCAATTGCGAGGGCGGCAAGTACAGATAACATAGGTTTCATGAGGTCGCTCCTTCGAGGTCCGTTGCAATAGATACGAAAGAAATGTCGATTTGGTTTCACATTAGGTGAAATTTATGTGCCGGTCGTGGTGTCAGTCGGCCCCTCAGTCGTTCAGCCCCAGCACATCCAGCATATCATATTCGCCCGCCTCACGCCCCTGCCCCCAGAGCGCGGCCCGGAGTGCGCCACGGGCAAACAACGCACGATCAGAGGCGATGTGGCGCAGAATGATACGCTCGCCCGCACCTGCGAACATCACGTCATGCTCGCCCACGATGTCACCGCCGCGAATGGCGGAGAAGCCGATATCGCCGCGTTTGCGCGCACCCGTGATTCCGTCCCGACCCGAATCACTGACATCCGCCAGTTTCACACCGCGCCCTTCGGCAGCAGCCTCACCCAGCATCAGCGCAGTGCCGGAGGGGGCATCGACCTTGCGGCTGTGGTGCGATTCGATAATTTCAATGTCGAAATCGGCATCGAGTGCGGCAGCAACCTTGCGCGTCAGCAGCGTCAGCAAATTCACGCCGAGGCTCATGTTGCCTGCGCGCACGATTATGGAGCGCGTTGCAGGTGCGGCGAGTTTGGCAATTTCATCCGCACTCATTCCTGTGGTGCCGATCACATGGACAATGCCCGCCTCTGCCGCGGCTTGCGCAAAGCCCAGCGTGGCGGCGGGGACGGTGAAATCAATCACCGCATCTGCACCAGAAATAGCCGCCGCTGCATTATCGGTCACAATAATGCCGTTCGCCGCACCGCCCATTGCCAGCCCGAGGTCCTTACCAATCCAGTCATGGCCCGACCGTTCAACCGCGCCTGCCAGATGGGCACCCGCATGGCCTACAACCTCACGCACCAGCATCTGACCCATGCGGCCCGAAACCCCTGTGATGGTGATACCTGTTGTCTGTGCCATATGCTGCACTCCCTGCTTGATCCGGTGATCTGCGGTGTAGCGCGCGCGCAGCCGCTTGGCAAAGAAGTTAAGAGCGCATAGATGGAGACCATGGCAAATAACAAATCATCCGCGGGCGCAGGCCCCAATCAACGGCAACTGCGTGTAGGCGAGACAACACGCCGCGCGCTGAGCGAAGTTCTGGCGCGGGGCGATGTCCACGACGAAGAGCTGAACCGCATGTCCATCACCGTGGGCGAAGTGCGCATGTCCAACGATCTGCGGATCGCGACAGCCTATGTGCTGCCCTTGGGCGGCAAAGGGCAGGAAGACGTGCTCAAGATGCTGGCGCGCAACAACTATGAATTGCGCCGCATGGTCGCCAAAAAGCTGACGCTGAAATTCGCACCCGAGCTGCGGTTCCAGCTGGATATGACATTCGACCAGATGGACGAAACGCGCCGCATGCTGTCGCAAGACGTGGTGCGCCGCGATGCGGAAGCCCCCGACACGCCCGATGATGACGGGACGCAAGAGGCGTGATCCGGCATGCCATACTGGCAGGCATTGCCTTGTTTCTGCCGTGGCAGGCACTGGCCGCGACCTGTTATGAAGTGACCTACAAAGACACGGAATATTCCGTCTGCAAAGTGGATATGGCCCGCGACCACCTTCGGCTGTTTTTATACCAGCCGGATACAGAGCGGCCCTACGGCTATTTCGGCACGCTGAACGCGGCGCTGGAGGAACAGGGCTATGCGCTGGGTTTTGCGGCAAATGCCGGTATGTACCACGACGACCGCGCGCCCGTGGGACTGTACATCGAAGAGGGCAAGCAGGTGCAGGGCGTGATCACCAATGCCGGGCCCGGCAATTTCGGCCTGCTGCCGAACGGTATTCTGTGCCTGCGGATGCGCCGGGCAGATGTGATAGAGACGCTGCGCTATGTCGAGGAAGCGCCGGAATGTAACAGCGCCACGCAATCCGGTCCCATGCTGGTCATCGACGGGGAATTGCACCCGCGGTTCCTGCGCGATTCAACCTCGCTGTACGTCCGCAATGGCGTTGGCACCAGCGACGATGGCCAGACGGCCTATTTCGTTATCTCTAGCACACCGGTGACGTTCCACACCTTTGGCGGCTTTTTCCGCGATCATCTGAAGCTGAACAATGCGCTCTATTTTGATGGCAACGTCTCGCGCCTGCGCGCGCCGGAACTGGGGCGCAACGACATCGGGTTTGGCGCGCTGGGACCGATCATCGGGGTGGTCGAGGGGCAGATGCTGCCGCCTTTCCCGATGGAAGACCCCTATGCGGAACAACACAGCCCGCAGCCCGACTGACCCGCAATGCCAGTTGCACCCGCCCCCGCAATCTGCAAAAGGGCGCGCTACATCCACTATTCCACATGTTTTAACTCCGAGGACACACCATGGCACGCAAACGCAAAGGGCGCGATATTTCCGGCTGGGTTGTGATCGACAAACCTGCGGGACCGACCTCGACCACAATCGTGAACAAGGTGCGCTGGGCGTTTGATGCGCAAAAAGCGGGCCATGCCGGCACGCTCGATCCCGATGCTACCGGCGTTCTGGCGATTGCCTTGGGCGAAGCGACCAAGACAGTGCCCTACATCACCGACGCGCTGAAGGCCTATGTGTTTACGATACGGCTGGGCGCCGCAACAAACACCGACGACATGGAAGGCGAGATCATCGCCACCTCGGACCTGCGCCCCGATGACGCCACGATCAAAGAGGCACTGCACGCCTTTGTTGGAGATATCGAACAGGTGCCGCCGCAGTTCTCTGCCGTGAAAATCGACGGCGAGCGGGCGTATAAGCGCGCCCGCGACGGCGAGACGATGGAGATTGCCGCGCGGCCTTTGTTTGTAGAAAGCCTGATCATGCTGGATCGCCCCGATGTGGACCATGTCACGTTCGAGATGGTTTGCGGCAAAGGCGGCTATGTCCGCTCTATTGCGCGGGATCTGGGCGAGGTTCTGGGCTGCAAAGGCCATGTCCGTGAATTGCGCCGCACGTGGTCAGGCCCCTTCGATGTCGAGAACGCGATCACCTTGGCACAAGTCGAGGAGATGGCCAAAACACCCGCACTGGACGCATACCTTGGCCCGCTGGAAATGGGGTTGCAGGACCTGCCTCACGTCACCGCCAGCACTGAGGGCGCGCAAAAGCTGCGCAATGGAAATCCTGGCATGGTTTTTGCAAAAGACGTCGAATACGGCGATGAATGCTGGGCCTCCCATGAGGGCCGCGCGGTGGCCGTAGGCACCTTCAAAGCCGGAGAGCTGCACCCCTCGCGGGTGTTCAATACAGACGCGTGATCATCCGCAGCCACATCAAAGGCGATGCACCCTCTACCGCTGTTTATTCGGATTGCGAATTGTATCGCTACAGCCTGACACGGGTCTGGAATGAGACTGCGGGGCAGGTGGTATTTATTATGCTCAACCCCTCCACCGCGACGGAAATACAAAACGATCCGACAATCCACCGCTGCGAACAACGTGCACGGACACTGGGATTTGGCGGGTTTCGTGCCGTGAACATATTTGCCGTGCGCGCCACTGATCCTCGCGATATGCGGGCGTCGGACGATCCTGAGGGGCCACAGAATATGGCCGCGCTCGATGAGGCCGCCGATTGGGCAGACATGGTGATTTCCGCATGGGGCTTGCATGGCGCGCACCGCAATCACGGGGCAACCGTGGCAGCCCGCTTGCACGCAGCCGGTCACGTCCTTTACCATTTGGGTCTGACAAAAGCAGGCCATCCCCGCCACCCCCTGTACCTGCCCTACAGCGCCAGTCCCGAAGTGTGGCAGCACGACCTGCAAAGCCGATAGTCCTTACGCGAAATTAACCTTCTCAATCTTAGAGTTTTGACGACTCAGGGCAAATCTGTGATTATAAAAATTGGGCGTGATCCTGAAATTTGATGGAACGGTTATTATGTTATGGTTAGCGGGTTTGATGGGACTAATGGCGGTAGGTGCAGTCGCTTTTGTAGACCCGCAAACAAATGATGATGACGAGGCTGACTTTATTGATCCCTCAGTCATGCCTGATGACCTGACAGACGAAATCACCCAGACTTCCGCACTGCCGATACTCCCGACAGATAATTCCGAGCCTGAAGACAATTTCGAGCCTGAGTATGATTCGCGCGGCGGCGATGATGGCATTTTGCTGGAACCCTATGATCCCGCATCGGGCGATCAGGTCACGCTGACGGATGGCACCGACGAAGACGACCAGCTTGTCGGGACAGACGGCAATGACCGTATTCGCGGCGAAGAGGGCGCGGATGTCTTGACGGGGGGCGACGGTAACGACGAACTGCGGGGCGACGCAGGCGATGATACGCTGACAGGCGACGCCGGGAACGATACGCTGCACGGCCAGCACGGCGGCGATATTTTACATGGCGGCGCAGACAATGACGACCTGTTCGGCCATAATGCCAGTGATACATTGTATGGCGATGACGGTCACGATGCACTGCAAGGTTCTGCAGGCGATGACTGGCTGGACGGTGGCGCGGGCGATGATACGCTGCATGGCGGGCTGGACAATGACACGCTCACGGGCGGTTCGGGTGCCGATGTGCTGTTCGGCGGCTGGGGCAATGACGTTCTGAGCGGTCTGATGCGCAACACTTCCGGTGGTGACGACGATATCGGCGACTTCCTGAATGGCGGCGGTGGCGATGATAGCATTATTGTCGGTTCTGGTGACATTGTGACAGCAGGGGATGGCGCAGATGAGATTGTGCTGGGGGACTGGCTGGCTTCTGGCGAATCTGCGCAAATCATGGATTACGTCGCCGAAGAAGATAACCTTGTGCTGGTGTGGGATGACAGTGCTGCAGACAGCATCGAACCGCAGATCACCGTTACATCCGATCCCGACACCGCCGACCAGACGCTGATCTGGATGGACGGGACTATTGTGGCGACGGTCAATGGCAGCAACCTTATGCCAAGTGATATCGCCCTAATCCCGCTGAGCACTGCAACGCAGGTGGGCTTGGCAGCGGCGTGAACTGGTCTGTTCAAGAGCGCCCTTATTCAAAAAGCATTTGCCAAGCGTCTTAAACGCGCCTAAACGCCTCCAATCGCGAACAGCTTTTTGCGATGCCTCCATGGGCCTGCACTGGACGACATCCCGGGCTGCGCCATCCCTTTTAACATTTTGACAAGGAGACCCCGATGTCGATTACGAAAGAAGAAAAAACACGGCTGATGAGCGAATTTGGCGCCAAAGAAGGCGATACAGGTTCCCCGGAAGTTCAAGTGGCTGTCCTCAGCTCGCGCATCGCGACACTGACAGAGCACTTCAAAACACATAAAAAAGACAACCACGGCCGCCGTGGTCTGTTGAAGATGGTCGCAACGCGTCGCAAGTTGCTGGACTACGTCAAGTCCCGTGACGAACCGCGCTATCAGGACCTGATCAAGCGTCTGGGCCTGCGCCGCTAAGCGTTAGCCTGTTCGTCTAATTCGGTTTAAGCCGCGCCTTGTTTTGCAATGCGCGGCTTTTTCGTTTTTATCTCAAGGAGTCACAACCTTGATCGCCTCTCCCCGCGCCTCGATCGCTTCAGCGGCATCCAGAAGAATATCCTCGCGGTAACGTCCCCCGACCAGCTGCGCCCCCAGTGGCACACGGCCCATCTCACTGATCCCGAAACCGGTAAAGACCGACATGCAGGGTAAGCCCAGCAGCGGCAAGCCCACCTGAGTCAACTGCGCCTCGATCACGCGGGGAAAATCTTGCAGATCCAGCAGATCAGGGAACGGCGGCTCAGATGATACAGGACAGATCAAGACAGGATATTTATGTAAAAACAGCTGCCATTCGCGCAGAAACCCGGCCCGCGCCTGCATAGCTTCCATGATCTCCCTGAGGTCCGGCAAGGGGGCAAGCTTGAGCATCTCGCCCAGTACATAGACAGCATCGGGATCCCCCTCTGCGGCGAAAGCTTCGCGCCCGCCAAGCCCCATTTCTGCCAGCCAGAGCTGTGCCTGACGGCGGGCAGGCTCACGGAACGGCGGGCTTTCGACCTCTCCTACCTGCCAGCCTGCATCAACCAGCCGCGCCGCTGCATCGCGCAGGGCTGCCTCGACCAATGGGTGGGTCTGCAACCCTTCGGGCGCCACGCACAAGGCAGCACGACGCGGATAATCCTCCCCGGCAAGTGGAACAGGCATCTGCCAAGGGTCGCGCAAGTCAGGCTGCGACATTGCGGTCAGAGCCACACGCACATCACGCACACTACGCGCATGCGGGCCCGACACCGCCATCAACTGTGCACCCATGTGCCGGTCAGGGCCAGACGCATTCCATGCGGCAACACGCCCCAAAGTAGGCCGGATGCCTTGTAAACCACAGGCGTAGGCCGGATAGCGGATGGAGCCGCCAATATCCGTGCCATGCCCCATCGCGCCGATCCCCGCCGCAGTGGCCGCCGCCGCACCGCCAGAGGAGCCGCCCGGTGTGATGCGTGGATTATGCGGATTTTTGGTATGTCCGTGCAGCGAATTGCGGGTGAACCAGCGCAAGGAAAACGCAGGCGTGTTGGTTCGCCCGACAATCACCGCGCCCGCACGGCGCAGGTTTGTGACCACAGGATTGTCCGCTGCCGCAATCAGATCTTTCTGAAGCCGCAACCCGTTGGTTGTGGCGAACCCCACCTGATCGACGTTCACCTTGGTGGTCACTGGCACACCTGCCATTGATCCCAATGGCGCGCCGCCCGCCCGTGCGGCATCCACCGCATCCGCAGTTGCAAGTGCCGCGGCATCATCGCGCGCCACTACGGCATTTATCGCAGGATTTACCGCGTCCATCCGCGCCAGAGTGGCCTCGGTCACTGCGCGCGCAGTGATCACGCCGTCCTTAATCTGCGCGGCAATTGCCACACCGTCCAATTCCCAAATTTCCATGCTCGTCTCCTGTTATGCAGCCAGCGTGGCACGAAGCGATGCCTCGGGCAATCGGGGCGCGAATAAATGCAGCGTCTTGATGTGTAGAGGCTGCCGCACTATGCCCTTAGGCCTAGCCCAAAGGAACACACAATGACTGATACGCCCGATGTTGCCCAACTGCTCGCCACCGCGCAAGCGATTGCGAATGACCCAGATGCAGCGACATCAGACGTCGAAGCGGCAGTGGTCGAGACAGTTTCGGCGTTTGAGGCGCGGATGCAGCGCCATTTTGCGCGTGGTCCGTTTTTTGTAAAACTTGCCGCGCGCCTGAAGGCGGAAGGCCATGCAGACCTCGCACGCCGTGTGCACCAGTATTATCTGGCGGCGAATGTGCTCAAACACGGCGGCGGGAAAAGTATGCGCGAGCTGGAAAAGATGGAGGATCAGCTGTTTACGTTGCAGGACGAAGACGGCAAGGCACTGATTGATGTGATGGCGGACGGGTTTTTGGCGGGTCTGGTCGAGGTACTGCGCAAGGCGCATCGGGTTTTGGAGCGGAAGTAAGTGCGGCTATAGGCAAGCAGCAACTCTCCTGCTCAGCCTGAACCGGACCGCCGGATTTCAGACCATACACAAACATTCAACACCTTCTCAGGTTTTGAACCGGGCTTTTGGAGGCGTTGATCGGGGTGTTTTGAGCATGCTCCAATATCGAGCATTTGCTAAGCGGCCACATAACAGCGATTATCAGCGATATCGCTCACATATCCAAAGCTGGTAGAAAATATGAATTTTTTGTTTGCTTTCTAAGGAATCAAGGCATTTTCAGTATCAGCCCAAGCTAAATTTTAATATAAATCTATAACTTGTGGCTAACATTCCCTGGGATCAGAGTAGGCCTTATTAGTTAAACGCGACTTATGCGTTCCATCCCGGACGATCACATTGATCCTCGGCGCTATGCCTTTTTCATGGCAAGGTTTGTTCTGAGGGGCATGCGGAACGGGGTGCTGCCATGCTGATCCATCTTCACACGCAAGCGACGTACCACTGCCTCCCTCTCGTGCATGCCGCGAGCCTGCATCAGTTTTGGCGGAGCAGTTAGGCACGACGGAGCAAACGATCTACAAGAGCGGCATCGCGACAATGTGCTTGACCGTAGCTACACAGCGCACTGGTTGTAGACCGCACTGGCTCCGGCACAAGAGGCGGTTGCGCTGCGCAAGACATTGCTCGTAGTCACTCGATGATCTGCTGGCTGTAATTCGGGGGTTTCTGACACCGAATGCCTCACGCTCAGGGCTAGATCGCTGTTTGCGTCGCCATTGTGTGGGCAACCTTGCGGGAACTCAATGCGAAGGAGCCCCCCAAGCACAGCGAGTTCAAGGCCGATGAGCCCGGATACATCCACATCGATGTGAAGTATCTGCCGAACCTTCTTGGAACATTTTCTGCGGAAATACCCTGTCCCATTGCCTAGCAGAGGGGCCATAGACAACGGAAAAGAGGTTACTGACCGCCTGTTTGGCCTGCGTAAACTGGCGCAAAACGGGAAGTACGAGTTCGACAATCCCTGCACGGCACTGGGAATCGAACACCGACTGACCCCGCCAAGATCACCACAAACCGCCGGCATGGTGGGGCGGTTCAACGGACGCATCGAGGATGTACTGCAAAGCCATCACTTCCAATCTGGTGATGAGCTGGAAGCCACGTTGCGCCGCTATGTCTGGCTCTGCAACCAGCAACTCCTGCAATCGGCTTTGGGCAGTAAGACGCCCTTGCAAGCGATGAAGGACTGGCACAAACTCAAACCGGAACTGTTCAAGAAACAGCCATACTACCGTCCGAGATGTGACGCTTATGAATATGTTGGAGCGCCTAAATGCTAGAAACTAAGAAAACCGAACTTGTCCTGATAGGGTGTGGAGCAATGGGTGAGTTCAACCGGTCAGCGCAATAATGGGTGAGTTCAACCGGTCAGCGCAATAGGGTGTATTTGGCTCTGCCCTGAAAGGATTGCGCTATGCCTCACACTGGTCGCCCCGGCTTATCCGCCGAACAGAAGTTGGAACTCTGGACACGTTGGAAGAACGG
>Ga0163216_101527_pt1 | contig 13091 bp, 12 predicted proteins | sample SynspAceP_FD_167610 | JGI IMG/M metagenome (GOLD analysis project Ga0163216, IMG submission 167610) | Saline lake microbial communities from Ace Lake in Antarctica - Synechococcus sp. Ace-P (Illumina Assembly) | ecosystem: Environmental > Aquatic > Non-marine Saline and Alkaline > Saline ...
AATAGGCTGCCGCATCGTCCGACATCCCAGGTGCACCAACAACAGCACGCTGGTTATAGTAGCTGAAGTCCTGCCCCAGCTCTTTCAGTGTCCGCACATCCGGAAAGGCTGCCAGACGCTCGTCCGAGAAGGCTACCAGCGGGACCACATCGCCCGACTGGTAGAACCCCTTGGCTTCAGACGGGTTGTTGACCGTGGCCATGATCTGCTGGCCGGCAAGATCCTTGGCCACCGCACCACCACCGTCATAGGGGATGTACTTGATTTTCAGATCATAGGCCTTCTCGAGATAGGCGATGACAAGGCTGTCTTCCTGACCTTTGCCAGTACCGCCCATGACATAATCGCCGTTCATACCCGTCACGGTTTCAAGCCACTGCTCGAAAGTGGTGATCCCAGCGTCCTTGTGGACCCACAGCACGAAGGGATCGACGCCCATCATCGCAATTGGGGTAAACGTCGCAACGTCTATACCCAGATCGGGCTGCCGCAGCGGCGTGGTAAAGAACGAATTGAGCGTCACCAAAATCGAATAATCCGGGTCAGCTGACGTCTTGAGTTCGATCAGCGCCTCGGCTCCGGAACCGCCACCCTTGTTGTTGGGGATCAGCGGACGCGAGGTCAGTTTATCCTTTTCGGCGACTGACTGAATGAACCGGGCGATCTGGTCAGCACCGCCACCAGCACCGGCCATGATCACGAAATCGATCGGTTTGACCGGGCCGAATTCCGCTGCGGCCGTCCCGGCGACTAAGGCTACAATGGCCGACGCAGCCGTCATTTTAAAAAATGCGCGTTTGGAAAATTGCATAATATCCTCCCTGGATACCTATGTTTGACGCGAAAGTGTCGCGACACACTATCCACTGCACTTACAGTAGGTTTCTCCTGTTCTGCTCACTCCTCCCGTACATCCTCAATGCTCTCCTCAGTGCACCAGAATGACCGGCAGTTCGGCATTGTCGACAATGTGTTGGGTATTGCCGCCAAAGATCGTTTCGCGTTCGTGGCTGTCGCCATATGCTCCCATGATCAGAGTATCTGCGCCTAGCTCTTTGGTCAGGGCCAACAGATCGGCACCAACGTTTCGCTTCTTCTTGAAACGATGGATGGTCGTTTTTATGCCATGCGCATCAAGGTAGGTTGAAAGCTCGCGAGCCGAGGCGGCGTTCGGTTCAGCCCCAGTGGACAGGATCGTGACCATATCGGTCTGCTCCAGAATTGGCAGCGACATCGACACCGCCCGCGACGCCTCAAGTGATCCGTTCCAGGCCAGCGTCACATGCACCCCCAGCTTTTGCGGCGGTGCGACCCCGTTGGGCACCATCATCACCGGCCGACCGGTCTGAAACAGTGCAGCCTTGAGTGTGTTGGCCCCGATATTGCGATCCACGTCCGGCTGAGCAACGACAATGACATCGACCAAACGCCCGTTGCGCTTGATGACGTCCACTTGTCGGCCCTCTTCCTCGATCCATTCCGCGGTCGTCATGCCGTTCGGCGTGCCACTCAAGTTCAGCTTCAGCGACTTGGCCAGCGCCTCCAGTTCATTCTTCATCCCCTGCTCTTCGGCATCGGCCAGCGCAACAGCGTTATCCATCAGCTGTTTGCGGAGAACCTCGGGAAGGGCGATGCCAAACGGCAGCATATCCTGCGGCCGCGCCCGACAGTGGGCAATCGCGATGTGACTTGCATCGCCCTGCGCAAGCGCTGCGGCATGGGCAAGGACATTTTCGCCTTTGCCGTCGCCACGTACCGGAACCAGGATTTTGCGGATCATCGTATCGTTCCTTAAAACAGACCGTCGATCTGGCCCTTGTCGTTAAGCATGATGTTTTCCGAAGACGGCACGCGTGGAAGGCCCGGCATCGTCATGATCTCGCCGCAGACCACCACAACGAACCCGGCGCCCGCGGACAGACGCACCTCGCGGATGGGCACCGAATGCCCCGTGGGCGCGCCGCGCCGGTTCGGGTCGGTGGTAAAGGAATATTGGGTTTTGGCCATGCAGATCGGCAGGTGGCCGTAACCTTGATCCTCCCATTCCTTCAGTTGATCGCGAATTTTCTTGTCGGCCAGCACCTCGTCGGCGCGGTAGATGCGCTTGGCGATGGTGTTAATCTTCTCCAGCAACGGCATTTCGTCGGGATAGATCGGGGCAAAGCTGGCGATACCGGAATCAGCCACCTTGGCCACCCGCCTGGCCAACTCCTCCGACCCTTTCGAGCCGAACTCCCAATGCTTAGACAGGATCGCCTCGGAACCCTGCTTTTTCACGTAGTCCTTGACCGCCTGAATCTCTGCCTCCTTATCGGTGACAAAGTGATTGATCGCCACCACGACCGGCACCCCGAAGCTCTTGAGGTTCTCGATATGCCGACCGAGGTTAGCACAACCGGCATTTACAGCTTTGACATCCTCGTTGCTGAGATCGGCCTTGGCGACGCCGCCGTTCATCTTCATGGCCCGCACGGTGGCCACCAGAACCACGACACTGGGGGCCAGTCCCGCCTTTCGGCACTTGATGTTCATGAACTTCTCGGCACCTAGGTCTGCTCCAAACCCTGCCTCGGTCACCACATAGTCGCAGAGTTTCAGCGCAGTTGTCGTCGCCACGACCGAATTGCAGCCATGCGCGATATTGGCAAACGGGCCTCCATGCACGAAGGCAGGATTGTTTTCCAGCGTCTGCACCAGGTTGGGCTGCATCGCATCCTTGAGCAGAACCGTCATCGCGCCATCGGCCTTGATATCGCGGCAAAAGACCGGCGAACGGTCGCGGCGATAGGCCACGATCATGTCACCCAAACGCTTGCACAGGTCATCCAGATCGGACGCCAGGCACAGGATAGCCATGACCTCGGACGCGACGGTGATGTCAAAGCCCGACTGGCTGGGAAATCCGTTGGCAACCCCGCCAAGCGACGTGACGATATCGCGTAATGCCCGGTCATTCATGTCTACCACGCGCCGCCAGACCACCCGCCGCTGATCGATTTCAAGCGCGTTGCCCCAGTAAATGTGGTTGTCGATCATCGCCGACAGCAAGTTGTGGGCACTGGTAATCGCGTGGAAATCGCCGGTGAAATGCAGGTTCATGTCCTCCATCGGTACAACCTGCGCCATGCCACCCCCGGCGGCACCTCCCTTCATCCCGAAGTTCGGCCCAAGACTGGCCTCGCGGATACAGATCATCGCCTTCTTGCCGATGGCATTCAGACCATCGCCCAGACCCACTGTCGTTGTCGTTTTGCCCTCGCCCGCAGGGGTCGGATTGATCGCGGTGACAAGGATCAACTTGCCGTTCTTGCCGCTGCGCTTTGACTTGATGAACTCGGCGGAAACCTTGGCCTTGTCGTGGCCATAGGGCACCAGATCCTTGTCCGAAATGCCCAACTTCGCGCCAATCTGCTGGATCGGCAACTTGTTGGCTTCACGGGCAATTTCGATGTCGGTCTTGTAAGCCATTGGTTCTTCCTAATTTCCGAGACTGTCGCCAGCCTTCAATCCGGTTGTCGCAGCCCATTCGGCGGCGCTTTGTTTCTCATTGCCCGCCGGTTTCACCCGTTTGATCTGGATGCGACCGCCGACGCATTGCACGGTCACACCCGCATCGGACACCTCGATCACACGGCCTGAGACCCCGTCGCCCGGAGCCCGGACGCTGTCGAAAACGCCGACCTCGGCGCCGGCCAAGGTGGTCCATGCCCCCGGTGCCGGATTGGTCCCGCGGATCAGATCGTAAACCTGGCTGACCGGCTTGTGCCAATCGACCTTTGCGTGGGTTTTCGTGCAGCGGCGCTCATATGTCGCCTGGTCTTCATCCTGCACCATGTGCGGCGGGTTGCCCGACCGGAATAAGTCGCAAACCTGCAACACCGACTCGATTGCCGAGGGGTAAATCTTCTTGAAATAAAGGTCGATCACCGTGTCGTCCGGTCCGATCGGACAGTCCTCCATCAACAGCACGTCGCCTTCATCCAGCCCGTCGGACGGGTAGAACCAGCTATAGCCTGATTTGTCTGATCCCATGATGATGGGCCAGTTAACAGCCGACGGTCCACGATGCAGCGGCAACAGCGACGGATGAAAACAGATCGACCCCATCTTGGGCGTATCCCGCGCCGCCTCGGGCACAAAGACGTTAACGAAGGCCATGATCATCAGATCGGCCTTGAACGCGGCCAATTCATCAATTGTCGCCTGATCCTTGAAATGCACGGGCTGTCTAACCGGCAACGCCATTTCCAGCGCGAACGCCTTGATCGGATCGACCGGCTTGCCCTCGCGGTCCGGCTCACAGTAGACGGCAACAACCTCGTCCTTGCCAGCCTCAAGCAGTTTGGCAATTGCGTCCTTGCCGAACGCCTGTTGTCCCATGACGATCAGACGCATCAGGCGACCTTCCCTACGGCGCCCGACGTGATAACCCGCGCCAATTCATCGCCCGAGTAACCCAGCACGTCGCTCAAAATTTCTTTGGTGTGTTCGCCCAGCAGCGGCGAGCGTTCGACCGTCACCTCACTGTCCGAGAGCTTGATCGGGCAGCCGACGCTGATGTATTCGCCGCGTTTGGGATGCTGCACCCGGACCAATGTGCCGGTGGCGTAAAGTCCTTCGTCCTCGGCAATCTCCTTCATCGAGAGGATCGGGCCCACGGGGATGTCATGCTTGTTGCAGATGTCCATGACCTCGAATTTGGTCTTGGTCATCGTCCAATTCTCGATCCGCTCAAAAATGGCGTTCAGCTTGTCCAGCCGATCTACGGGCTTGGCAAAACCGTCCTGGGTTTTCCAGTCGGTCTCGCCGATTACATCGCAGATCTTGTCCCAGATCGCCGCCTGAATGATGAAATAGGTATAGGCATTCGGATCCCGCTCCCAGCCCTTGCATTTGAGGATGCGGCCCGGCTGGCCGCCGCCCGAGTCGTTACCCGCGCGCGGCACCGAATCGCTAAACGCCTCACCTTCGCCAAACTGCGAATATTCTGTCAGCGGCCCGGCAGAGAGCCGCTGCTGATCGCGCAGCTTGACCCGGCAAAGGTTCAGCACCCCGTCCTGCATCGCCGCGCTAACCTTCTGGCCGCGGCCAGACTTTTCACGCTGATACAGCGCCGTCACAATGCCCAACGCCAGATGCAGGCCTGTGCCGGAATCGCCGATCTGCGCTCCGGTTACAACTGGCAAACCATCGCGGAACCCGGTGGTGGATGCGGACCCACCCGCGCATTGCGCCACGTTCTCGTAGACCTTGCAGTCCTGATATTTACCCGGCCCAAACCCCTTGATCGACGCCATGATCAGGCGCGGATTGATCTCTTGGATACGCTCCCAGGAAAAACCCATCCGGTCCAGCGCGCCCGGTGCGAAGTTCTCGACCAATACGTCGCATTCCTCGACTAAACGGGTCAGAACCTCTTTGCCGACTTCGGTCTTGGGGTTCAGCTCGATCGACCGCTTGTTGTGGTTAAGCATGGTGAAGTACAACGAGTCGGCACCCGGCACATCGACCAGTTGCTGGCGCGTTGCATCGCCGACACCGGGTCGTTCCACCTTGAGCACGTCAGCCCCGAACCAAGCCAGCAACTGGGTGCAGGTCGGACCAGACTGAACATGAGTGAAATCCAGAACCTTGATACCTTCGAGTGCCTTCATGACGCGTTTTCCATTCCTATTTCGTTTTTCCGGGGATGCTATTTTTTGCCGACAACGCTGACGGGATTAAGGCTGCCGATGTTGCCGCTTTCCTTGCCTGCCGCGGGGTCGATCACCGCGTTGATCAGGGTCGGCTTGCCACTATCCATCGCCGCGTTCACCGCGCGCGCCAATTCGTCGGGGTTTGTCGCATACGCGCCAACACCGCCGAACGCCTCCATCATCTTGTCGTAACGGGCGTTTTCCACGAACACGGTCGTGGCCAGATCGGCGGTGCCGGAGCTGTTGACGTCGGTGCCGCGATAAATGCCATTGTTATTGAAGACCACTATGCAGACCGGCAGGTTGTAGCGACAGATGGTCTCGACCTCCATGCCGCTGAAACCGAACGCGCTGTCGCCCTCGACGGCCAGCACCGGATGGCCGGTTTCGACCGCCGCCGCGATGGCACTGCCCATGCCGACACCCATGACGCCCCAAGTGCCAACATCCAGCCGCTTGCGGGGCTTGGACATGTCGATGATCGATCGCGCAAAGTCGAGCGTATTGGCGCCCTCATTCACCAAAATCGCGTCAGGCCGCTCAGCGATAATCCGCTTGAGCGCGCCCAACGCCCCCTCATAGTCCATCGGAGAATTGTTGTTTTGCAGCTTTGCGGCCATCCGGGCGACGTTGCTGTCCCTCTTGTCCTTGACGGTCTTCACCCAGTCAGCAGGGGCTTTTTTCCATGCGCTACCCATCTCATTCAGCAGGGCCGACAGCACGGATTCAATATCGCCGACCAGCGGTGCCGCGATCTCGATGTTGCTGTCCATTTCCTTGGGCTCAATGTCGATCTGCACGAATTTCTTGGATCCCGGCGGGCCCCACTGCTTGCCCTTCCCGTGGCTCAGCAGCCAGTTCAGCCGTGCACCGACCATGATCACCACATCCGCCTCTTTGAGGACGAGCGATCGGGCCGGACCGGCGGACAGATCGTGGGTGTCGGGCAGCAGGCCCTTGGCCATCGACATCGGCAAATACGGAATCCCGGACGTTTCAACGAACCGCTTCACCAGATCGTCGGCCTGCGCGTAGGCAGCGCCCTTGCCAAGGATGATCAGCGGCTGCTTCGCCCCCTTGATCACCTCTAGCGCCCTGTTGACCGCATCTGTCGCAGGGATCTGCGCCGGGGCGGCGTCGATCACCTTGACCAGCGATTTCTGGCCCTCAAGCGCGTCCATTGTCTGGCCAAGCAATGCACCAGGGATGTCCAGATAGACCCCGCCTGGACGACCCGACACAGCGGCGCGATAAGCCCGCGCAACGGCGATACCTATATTCTCGGCGTGCAGCACGCGGTAGGCGGCCTTGCACAGCGGCTTGGCGATGGCCAGCTGGTCCATCTCCTCATAATCGCCTTGCATGAGGTCCACAACCTCGCGCTCGGACGACCCCGAAATCAGGATCATCGGCCAGCAGTTGGTCGTTGCATGGGCCAGCGCCGTCAAGCCGTTCAGGAATCCCGGCGCCGACACGGTCAGGCAGATGCCGGGACGTTTCGTCAGATAACCCGCGATCGCCGCAGCATTTCCGGCGTTCTGTTCATGCCGGAACGACAGCACCCGCAGACCTTCCGCTTGCGCCATCCGCCCCAGATCAGTGATCGGAATCCCCGGCACCCCATAGATCGTCTTGAAGCCGTTCAGCTTCAGTGCGTCGATCAGAAGATGAAAACCGTCGGTCAGCTGTCCCTGCTCGGGACTGAGTTGCATCTGCGCTGTGTCTGCTGCGGTCATAAGATCCTCGTCGCTTTCGTTGGTTTTTGTCTGGGCTTAGCTAGCTTCATTCTTTAGCGCGCTGATGGGTTCCAAGCTGCTCCAGGTTTTTGAAATGTGGAGATGCAAACGCATTGTGTGTTCACGCACCCGCCGCGACGCGAGATCGGCATCGCGCGCCGTCAGCGCCTCGATGATCTCCATGTGATCGGCAACCGACCGCCGCGCCCGGTCACTTTCGCCCATCGCCCTACGACGAACGGCCTGCATATGGGTAAATAGCCCGTCGGCAGTGGTGCGCAGCAGTGCGCAGCCCGACAGTTCCAGAATTGTTTGATGAAAGACAATATTAGCGTCGGAATATTCCTCAATATCGGCACGGGCCACATCGTTGCTGTGTTTCATTGCAAACCGGCGCAACGCCTTGATCTGCGCATCGCTTGCATGAACCGTTGCCAGCCGCGCCGCCATGCTTTCCAGCGCCGCCCAAGTCACCACTATCTCAAGGATTTCGTCGCGCGACTTGCGGCAGACATAGACGCCCTTGCGCGGCACAATTTGAACCAGACCCTCTTGCGCCAGTCGCGCCAGCGCCTCGCGAATTGGGGTGCGCGAGACGTCCAGACGGTCAGCCAACTGCCGCTCGTCCAGCCGCAGATCTGTGTCTGCATTGTATATATCCATGTCCAGGATCGCGGCTCGAAGCACGTCAAAGGTGTGATCCTTCAGCGTGAAGTTCACAGCAATCGGTTTCAGGCTATCGCCAATCGACACGTTCGAATCCCCCCTCCGGCACATTAGAAACCCGTCCTCCGACGAGCCCATGCACTTCGTTATGTGGTATACCATACACCTGCACTGCGACCCGTCAAATGATTTGTTTCTGACTGTTTCACGAGAAAATTCTTGACAAGTTCGTCTTTGGTATACCACATACCACAATTCATTACAGTGAGGAGAAGACCAGAGATGCTGATCCGGGCGTATGATTCTGCTTTGCTTGTTATCGACATGCAGGAGCGTCTGGTTCCCGCCATGTTGGCTCCTGCCCGCACGATCCGCAACACCCGCTTGCTGTTGCAGGCCGCCCGGATGACCGGCGTGCCTGCGCTTTTGACAGAACAGTATCCCCAGGGCCTTGGTCATACGATCCCCGAGATCATCAAGGCCGCAGGCGATAGCATCGTGCTGCCCAAGATGCACTTTTCGTGCATGGAAGACGAAGGTTTTGCCGCCGCCTTTCGCGGACTGAACCGACGTCAGGCCATCCTCACCGGGATGGAGGCGCATATCTGCGTTACCCAGACCGCCGCCAGTCTTGTCGAAGACGGATATGAAGTTTTTGTCGTCTCCGATGCAACCGCCTCGCGCACGGCTGAAAGCGAGTCCGCTTGCCTTGCTCGGCTCAGCGCAGCAGGCGTCAGTGTTGTCACCACTGAAATGGTTGTTTTTGAGTGGCTTGGAAAGGCCGGAACCGACGCTTTCAAACAGATCCTGCCGCTGATCAAATAGCGGCGTTGACAAAGGGATTTTGATGAACACCCACGAACATCGAGCCAAAGAGGTGCTTAATGGTTTTGGTGCACCGGTTGCGGCCAGCGTCGCCATCACCAACCTCGATCAAGCTGAGGCCGCCATCGCCGCCCTTCCCGGCCCGGTCTGGGTGGTGAAAAGCCAGATTCACGCAGGTGGCCGCGGCAAGGGCGGCGTCCGGGTTTCCCTTTCCGCCGACGAGGCGCTGGTCAATGTGCGCGAAATGTTCGGCAAAACGCTAATCACCAAGCAAGCCGGCCCGCGGGCAAACAGGACAACCGGATCTACATCGAGACCGGTGCAAATATCGACAGTGAGCTTTACCTGTCGATCCTCGTCGACCGCGAATCCGGCCAGACCTCGCTTGTCGCTTCGACCGAAGGCGGCAAGGACATCGATACTGTCGCCCACGACACGCCGGAAAATATCCATACCATCGGGAAAGCGGCATCCAAAGGCGTGACCGATGCGGATGCGAACAAGATTGCTGCCGCGCTTCAACTGACTGGCACCGCGCGCGATCAGGTGATCGGCACCGAATTCATCGATATCCTCGAAGTGTTTCTTGGCGATCCGGATACCCGTTCTATCAACATGGTTGGTGAGATCGGCGGCTCGCACGGAGAAGACGCCTCGCAGTTCCGCATCGACGAGGCGAAAAAGGGTCGCAGCAAACCGACTGTCGGGTTCATCGCCGGGCGCACAGTGCCACTGGGGCGGACAATGGGCCGCGCGGGGACAGTCATTGCAGACGGTAAAGGCGGCGCCAACGACAAGATTGCCGCGATGCAGGCGGCTGGAATCCGAGTTTCGCCATCGCCGGCAAAACTTGGGAAACGTTAGTCGAACGGCTTGGCTGACATAGTTCGCCATTTCCGGTATCACAATTTGCGTCCGGCATGACCGATCAGGGCGTTACGCCGTTGCAGTGATCGTCTAAGCATCGGATCAACCGAATTGAGAGGCCAAAAAATGTCTTATAATATCCTGATCCTCGGCGCCTCCTACGGCTCGCTTCTTGGCACCAAACTGCTAGCGGCGGGGCATGACGTAACGCTGGTCTGCCGCAGCGAAACCGCCGCCCTGATTAACGACAAAGGCACGGAAGTGCGGATCAAGCTGCGCGGCGAAGATGCGCACCGAAGCATCTTGTCGGGAAGCTTGCCGGGCAAGCTCGACGCGCAAACGCCCGAACAGGTGCGTCCGCAGGCCTATGACCTGGTCTGCCTTGCGATGCAGGAACCGCAATACACTCATCCGACGCTGCGCAATCTGTTGGCGCGGATCGCCGCGGCTCGCGTGCCATGCATATCGATCATGAACATGCCGCCATTGCCCTACCTGCGGCGCATCCCTGCCCTCAGGGACGCCAATCTTGACGCGGCGTTCACGGACCCCGACGTCTGGGCCGGGTTCGATCCGGCGCTGATGACGCTGTGTTCACCCGATCCGCAGGCCTTTCGCCCGCCCGAAGAAGGCGCGAATGTTTTGCATGTCGGCCTGCCCACAAACTTCAAGGTATCGCGGTTTCGCGACGTGAAGCTGGACGCGATGCTGGACGAACTGGAGGACGGCATTGCCGCCTGGTTGCTTGATGGCCAGGACGTGCCGGTCAAATTGCGTGTCTTCGATTCGCCTTTCGTACCCTTCGCCAAATGGGCGATGCTGGCGGCCGGCAATTACCGCTGCATCACGATGGGCGACCCGCAGTCGATCCGCGACGCAGTTCATGGCGATCTGGCCGCGTCCGAGGCGATCTACGACTACGTCAACGCCCTTGTCGTTCATATGGGCGCCGACGCCGCCGACATGGTTCCATTCGACAAATACGCCAGTGCAGCAAAGAGCCTGCTCAAACCCTCGTCAGCCGCGCGCGCTATCGCCGAGGGTGCTGTTGAAATCGAAAGGGTGGACCGCCTTATCGCCATCGCCGGGGAAACGGTCGGCATGGGCAATCCGGCAATCAGCGAAATCGTCCGGGTCGTGGATGCGAAACTGGCAGAGAACCGGGACAGGCGGTGACCCGGCCGCGTCTCAGCCGGTGATGATGTATTGGCCTAGCCCTTCGCGCCTGACCGCGCGGTTGTAGTGACTTGCCACGGGATTTTTTCTCGATCTGTGATTAAAGCGGTTCCCTGACCAATTGAATCGTTGGGCTTCGTGCCGCTCTCAAAGACTGGTGCAGAGTTGCTGTTCGAACTGATCTCGCAACGCTACGAGCGCGGAACCACCCTGATCACCAGCAACCTACCGTTTGACGAATGGACCGAAACGCTCGGATCCGAACGTCTGACCGGCGCGCGGCGCGGCCGTCTGTCCCGCCATGTCTGCGTCATCGAGATGAACGGTGAAAGCTACCGCCACACGCAAAGGCGCGCCCGAAAGGCCGGCGCCAACCAATAGAAAGATAACCGCGTGCGCATGGCCGTTTTTTTAGGCCGCCGTTGATAGCTTTTAGTCATAGCTTCGAAAGGCACCTTACAGATGCACGGCGCAGGTGGCTTTCAGGTGCGCGCGAACTTGTGGAAGCGGCGGCTACACCGCTTGGGATTTGATAAGCTTCAGAGTTTCCGGTGTCGGGTTCAAGAAACGCAAACCCGCTTCCAGATGTTGCTGGCAAATGCCTCTTGTCCCGCCGTTGAGACGTTGGGCCACTTCCAAGAGCTGGACGAGTGCACGGAAATTGGTCGCCATGCCGAAGGCGGCAACAAAGTCATAAGCCGCCTTGCCTTCGACGTTGTAGGATGCGCCAATCAACTAGCAATCGCGCCTGCTTGGCCCTGACAAATGCCGTGGCGGCAGAATGCGACTCTCGATCTGAGCCAGGGTTTCGGCATCTTTCTTGCCACCGGCAAGACGCTCTTCGTTACCCGCGACAACCAATCCCAACTGACACCTTTCCTGCACCCGGAGCAGTTCGCGGAATGCCTGCGCTTCCAAGGTCTGAATTTCGTCAACGACCAGCAACCGCGACACGGGTCCCCATGTACCCAGATCCTCGTGGAACCCCTCGACCGGAGCATAGAGGCGATAGACCATGTCCGCGATCATGCTGACATGGTTCTTGCCACTCGCGTAATCAATTGCCCGCAAGAGGCCTTCGAACATGCCTTTGACGTTTTTACTCGCTGCGGTTATTTCGCAATAGGTGCCTTTCAATTCCCGTGCCACGTGCCACAAGGCGCAGGTTTTGCCGGTGCCAGGTCTGCCAATCAACCGAACAGGAAACCCGACGTTGAGGCTTGTCTGCGCGGCCTCACGCACGATCCGCATCGTTTCCGTCTCTACTGCGCTGTCCGGGATATGATAGACATCGGTCATGTCCCACCCCTTTGGACCTTGTGCATTTGAGCGAAGATCGCAGACGTTTCTGCATTCTGTCGGCGAAGCTCTTCATCCCGCTCCTTGCGTGACCGCCGCTCGATTTCAACGGGAGGCAGCGCCCGTTGCTGCGGACCAGGCCGCGCGACCGATATCGTTGCGTCCGGTTCATTTGGAACAACAGGGACCTGCTTTTGGCCGTACGCGATCAATTCGGCTCCGACATCGATGTCGGGTGCTGATTTTGCGAGCTTGGTGAGAGCCTTGTTGCGAATGGAGACGCGCCGGGAGCTTTCCTGCGCACCGCGGTCATCGAGCACATCGAAGGTGCGATCAGCGACAGCAACACCTATCTCATTACCGCGCTCATCGGTTACCAGCAATTCGGCAAAGCCATGATATTTGGGGATATGAACGATCACGGTGCGACCGAAGAACGAAAGCAGGCCGTCGCAGGTCCAAGCCGCGCCGCGAACCTCGATACCGTGTTTCCTGACCAAGCGGGTTTCAGGCTTCGTAAACACCGTTAAAAGTCGGTCAGAATCAAGAATATTGGCCTTCCACTCGCGCCGCACATGGTCCTTGAACGCCAAAGCGGGTGAGGTTTTCAACTGCCCCTTCTGCGGCATGTGCTCATAGGCTGTCAGATGGCTGAAAAACTCTTCACAAAAGGAGTCGAAACCATGGGGATAAGGGGCGTGCAGCTTGCCGAGCTCCGGGCGCTTGGGGTTCATTGGATCGTCGTCGCGCCACCCTTCGATGTGTCGGGCATGCTGCTGATTGAACTGACGAAACCAGCCTTCAACCTGCTTTGCAGCCGCGTTGT
>Ga0163216_101531_pt1 | contig 13034 bp, 11 predicted proteins | sample SynspAceP_FD_167610 | JGI IMG/M metagenome (GOLD analysis project Ga0163216, IMG submission 167610) | Saline lake microbial communities from Ace Lake in Antarctica - Synechococcus sp. Ace-P (Illumina Assembly) | ecosystem: Environmental > Aquatic > Non-marine Saline and Alkaline > Saline ...
GACGCCGTGCGCGAAACGCTGGACCGCTACTACGCCGCGCTGAAAGCCGGCGACAGGGTGGCTCTGCGCGGCGTCGTGTCGGACGATATCGAGGTGCATTATCCGGCGCCTGAGGGGCTTTTGCCCTGGGCCGGAGACTGGACCGGGTTCGAAGGCTTTGAAGCGTTTATCAAGACCGTGGGCGATCATCTGGTGATCGACACGGTCGAACCACTTTCAATCCATGTCGCGGGCGACACCGTGATCACGGTGCTCAAGGGCGAGTGGACGGTGAAAGCGACGGCACGCAAGGTGCGCACGGAAACAGTCAATCTATTCACACTACGGGACGGCAAGATCGTCCGCTACCAGGTTTTCAGCGACACGGCGGCGCTGGGGATCGGGTTGAGCAGGCTTGCCGCGGCGTAAACGCGGCGCAAGCCTCAAAGTCTAGGGAAAGGGCCGAACATGGCCCAAAAGAGGTGAGACCCATGGCACGCAACGACGAAGCCAACGACATCATGGCAGAGACCTCGTTTCTGTATGGTGGCAACGCTGCTTACATCGAACAGATGTATGCTCGGTTCGAGGATGATCCGGGCAGCGTGCCGGCGGAGTGGCAAACATTTTTCGCAGAGCTGAAGGATGATCCGGATCAGGTTCGCAAGTCTGCGGCCGGGGCTTCCTGGAAACAGCCCAACTGGCCGGTTCCAGCCAATGGCGAGCTGATTTCCGCACTTGATGGCGATTGGGGATATGTCGAGAAAGTCGTCGCCGACAAGCTCAAGGGCAAGGCCCAAGCGGCTGGCACGCCAGTAGACGCCGGCGATGTGACCCAGGCGACGCGCGATTCGGTCAAGGCGCTGATGATGATCCGCGCCTTCCGCATGCGGGGCCATCTGCACGCCAAGCTTGATCCGCTCGGAATCGCCCAGCAGCCCGACAATGACTACAACGAGCTTTCGCCGGAAGCCTATGGTTTCACCGAAGCCGATTATGACCGGCGGATTTTCATCGATTTCGTGCTTGGGCTCGAATACGCGACCATCCGCGAGATGATCGATATCCTTCAGCGCACCTATTGCTCGACGCTCGGTGTCGAGTTCATGCACATCTCCAATCCGGAAGAGAAATCCTGGATCCAGGAGCGCATCGAGGGGCCTGAAAAGGGTGTCGAATTCACCGACATGGGCAAGAAGGCAATTTTGCAGAAGCTCATCGAGGCGGAAGGCTTCGAGCAGTTCATCGACGTCAAATACAAGGGCACCAAGCGGTTTGGCCTGGATGGAGGCGAATCGCTTATTCCGGCACTTGAGCAGATCATCAAGCGTGGCGGCACAATGGGGCTGAAGGAGATTGTCTTTGGCATGGCCCACCGCGGCCGTCTCAATGTGCTCACCCAGGTGATGGGCAAGCCGCACCGGGCTGTGTTTCACGAATTCAAGGGCGGGTCCTACAAGCCGGACGAAGTCGAGGGTTCGGGTGACGTCAAATATCACCTTGGCGCATCTTCAGACCGTGAGTTCGACAATAACAAGGTTCACTTGTCGCTGACTGCCAACCCGTCGCACCTGGAAATCGTCAATCCGGTGGTGATGGGCAAGGTTCGCGCCAAGCAGGATCTGATGGCCACCGAATTTGAAGGCGACATCATCCCGTTGAGAGAGCGGGTCAAGGTGATGCCGCTGCTCTTGCATGGCGATGCGGCTTTTGCCGGACAGGGCGTCGTGGCTGAAATTCTCGGCCTGTCGGGTCTGCGCGGCCACCGGGTCGGCGGCACCGTGCATTTCATCATCAACAACCAGATCGGGTTCACCACCAATCCTGGTTTCTCGCGGTCTTCGCCCTATCCGTCGGATGTTGCGAAGATGATTGAAGCGCCGATTTTCCACGTAAATGGTGATGATCCGGAAGCCGTCGTCTATGCCGCCAAGGTGGCGACCGAATTCCGCATGAAATTCCACAAGCCTGTTGTGGTCGACATGTTCTGCTATCGCCGCTTCGGCCACAACGAGGGCGACGAACCGTCCTTCACCCAGCCGAAGATGTACAAGAAGATCCGCAGCCACGAGACGGTGGTAACGCTCTATTCGCGCCGCCTGATCGAGGAGGGTGTGATCTCCGAAGGCGAACTCGAAAAGATGAAGGCCGATTGGCGCGCTCATCTGGAAGGCGAGTTTGATATCGGCCAGAGCTACAAGCCGAACAAGGCCGACTGGCTCGACGGACAGTGGTCGGGCTTGCGCACCGCCGACAATCAGGATGAACAGCGGCGCGGCAAGACCGGGCTTCCGCTCAAGGCATTGCGTGAACTTGGCAAGAAACTGTCTGAAGTTCCCGAGGGCTTCAAGGCGCACCGCACCATCCAGCGGTTCATGGACAATCGGGCCAAGATGATCGAGACCGGTGAAGGTATTGACTGGGCCATGGGCGAAGCCATGGCATTCGGTTCACTGGTCCAGGAAGGCACAAAGATCCGGTTTTCCGGACAGGATGTGGAGCGAGGCACCTTCAGCCAGCGGCATTCGGTGCTCTACGATCAGGAAACCGAGGAACGCTATATTCCGCTCGCCAACCTGGCGCCCAATCAGGCGCGCTATGAAGTGATCAACTCGATGCTGTCGGAAGAGGCAGTGCTCGGGTTCGAATATGGCTACTCGCTGGCGCGGCCAAATGCGCTGACCCTGTGGGAAGCCCAGTTCGGCGACTTCGCCAATGGCGCGCAGGTGCTGTTTGACCAGTTCATCTCGTCTGGTGAGCGCAAGTGGCTCAGAATGTCGGGTCTCGTCTGTCTGTTGCCACATGGTTACGAGGGGCAGGGTCCGGAGCATTCCTCGGCTCGTCTCGAGCGCTTCCTGCAGATGTGCGCGGAAGACAATATGCAGGTTGCCAACTGCACCACGCCGTCGAATTATTTCCACATTCTCAGACGGCAGATGAAGCGTGATTTCCGCAAGCCGCTGATCATGATGACGCCGAAATCGCTGCTGCGTCACAAGCGGGCAGTGTCGACACTGGCGGAAATGTCGGGCGATACGTCTTTCCACAGGTTGTTGTGGGACGATGCCGAAGTGCTCAAGAACCAGCCGATCAAGCTGGTCAAGGACAACAAGATCCGCCGCGTGGTGATGTGCTCGGGCAAGGTCTATTTCGATCTTTACGAAGAGCGCGAAAAACGCGGCATCAACGATGTCTACCTGTTGCGTCTGGAGCAGCTTTATCCGTTCCCGGCCAAAGCCTTGATCAATGAACTTTCGCGCTTCCGCAACGCCGAGATGGTGTGGTGCCAGGAAGAACCCAAGAACATGGGTGGCTGGTCGTTCATCGATCCTTATCTGGAGTGGGTGCTGGCGCATATCGATGCCAAATTCCAGCGCGTGCGCTACACCGGCCGTCCGGCCTCGGCGTCCACGGCGACAGGTTTGATGTCGCGCCACCTTGCACAGCTTGAAGCCTTCCTTGAGGATGCGTTGGGCGGCTAACGCCGCTGACGCTCATTCCTTGCGATCTGTCTGACTGAGAAAGAACGGAAACAAATATCATGGCTACTGAAGTTCGCGTCCCGACCCTTGGTGAATCCGTCAGCGAAGCTACCATCGGCACCTGGCTCAAGCAGGTGGGCGACACCGTGAAGGTGGATGAGCCGCTGGTTGAGCTGGAAACCGATAAGGTCTCCATTGAGGTTCCATCGCCTGTCTCCGGCGTTTTGAGCGAGATTCTCGCCAAGGACGGGGAGACGGTCGAGGTCAACGCTCTGCTGGCGCAGATTACCGAGGGCGCAGTTGGCGCGGCACCTGCCAAGAGTGAGGCCAAGGCCGAAGCGCCTGCTGCTGCTCCGGCTGCCAAAGCTGCGGCACCGGCGCCCGCCGCCAAGACAGGCACAGATATGCCAGCCGCTCCGTCGGCGCAGAAGCTGATGGCGGAGAACAAGATGGATGCCAGCGCGGTTGCCGGAACCGGCAAACGCGGCCAGGTGCTCAAGGGTGATGTTCTTGATGCCATCGGCAAGGGCTCTGCGGCCGCTCCCGTGGCTGCCGCACCGCGCTCGACTTCGTCTGCTGATGATGCACCGCGCGAAGAGCGGGTGAAGATGACCCGTCTGCGCCAGACCATCGCACGTCGCCTCAAGGAAGCGCAGAACACCGCCGCGATGCTGACCACCTACAACGAGGTGGACATGAGCGCGGTGATGGACATGCGCAAGAAGTACAAGGACCTGTTCGAGAAGAAGCATGGCGTCAAGCTCGGCTTCATGGGCTTCTTCACCAAGGCCGTCACCCATGCCCTGAAGGAAATTCCGGCGGTCAATGCCGAGATCGACGGCACCGACCTGATCTACAAGAATTACTGCCATGTCGGTGTTGCTGTCGGCACTGACAAGGGCCTTGTGGTTCCGGTGGTACGGAACGCCGACCAGATGAGTATTGCTGAAGTCGAGAAGGAAATCGGCCGTCTGGGACGTGCGGCGCGCGATGGCGAATTGTCGATGGCCGACATGCAGGGCGGCACGTTTACCATTTCCAATGGTGGCGTTTACGGATCGCTGATGTCCTCGCCGATCCTGAATTCGCCGCAGTCGGGCATTCTGGGCATGCACAAGATCCAGGAACGTCCGATGGCAGTTGGCGGCCAGGTGGTGATCCGTCCGATGATGTATCTGGCGCTCAGCTATGACCACCGGATTGTCGACGGCAAGGATGCCGTGACCTTCCTGGTGCGGGTCAAGGACAGCCTGGAAGATCCAGAACGTCTGGTTCTCGATCTCTAGGGAGCAGATTGATGGCTTCGGCCCGTCTTTTAGCATTGATGCTTGCGGCCACACTGATGGCCGCAAGCGGATTGCCGGCACGGGCTGCATGCCCACAGGCTCTGGCGGTCTATGACGAAGCGGCATCGGGTGCGGAAATCGCCTTTGCCGGGCCACTATCGGATGCCGACGGCATGCTGCACCGGTTCAGCCTGACCTTCGCGGAGAACGATGTTAAGATGGACGGCGTGGTGATGATGGCGGGAGAGCCGGACCGGCCTTGGGGCGTTATCCTTCATCAGTGCCCCGAAGGCGATGTCACAGGTGCTGAAATCGCCGCCTGCACTGTCTGGGAAGGCGTCATCTACACCATTGGCAACACCGGTGAAGCCGGTTGGCTGCCGGTCTCGGACGCGGACAACAATGCAGGCGAAAGCCTGCTGCTGCCGGATTTCGGCGCTGCGGTGATGCAGTCGCAGGCATGGCAGGACAAAAAGGTAACAGTGCTTCCCGGTGATGTGTTTCGGTTGAAAGCCTGCCAGGAATGAATTTCGGATCATAAGGACAAGACCATGAGCTACGACGTCATCATCATCGGTTCCGGACCCGGCGGCTATGTTTGCGCCATCAAGGCGGCGCAGCTTGGCCTCAAGGTGGCTGTGATTGAAAAGCGCGCAACCTTTGGCGGCACCTGCCTGAATATCGGCTGCATTCCATCGAAAGCGCTGCTGCATGCGTCGGAAGTGTTCGCCCACGCCAATCACGGGATGGACAGCCTCGGTGTCGAGATCGGCAAGCCGAAGCTCAATCTCGGGAAAATGATGGCGCACAAGGACGCGACAGTGAAGTCGAACGTCGACGGCGTCGCCTTCCTGTTCAAGAAGAACAAGATCGACAGCTTCCTTGGCCTCGGCAAGGTGCTGGGTGAGGGCAAGGCGTCGGTGACTGCTGATGACGGCAAGGTGACCGAACTTGAAGCCAAGAACATTGTCATTGCCACCGGATCGGATGTCGCGGGTATTCCCGGCGTCGATGTCGATATCGACGAGAAGGTGATCATATCATCGACCGGCGCCATTGCGCTCGACAAGGTGCCGGAACATATCGTGGTTGTCGGCGGCGGCGTGATCGGGCTTGAAATGGGTTCGGTTTGGGGCCGGCTGGGTGCCAAGGTCACCGTGATCGAGTATCTCGACAAGTTGCTCGGCGGCATGGACGGCGAAGTCTCCAAGCAGTTCCAGCGCATTCTTTCAAAGCAGGGAATAGATATCAAACTCGGCGCCAAGGTCACTGGCGTGGAAAAATCCGGCAAGGGTGCCAAGGTCTCCTTTGAACCGGTCAAGGGCGGTGACACTGAAACGATCGACGCGGATATCGTGCTGATCGCCACGGGGCGCAAACCCTACACCGAGGGCCTGGGGCTGGAAAAAGCCGGCGTTGTGCTGGATGAACGCGGCCGGGTGCGCACCGATCATCATTATCAGACCAATGTGCCGGGCGTGTACGCCATCGGCGACGTGATCGTCGGGCCGATGTTGGCGCACAAGGCTGAAGACGAGGGCGTGGCGTTGGCCGAAATCATGGCCGGACAAGCGGGTCATGTGAACTACGACGTGATCCCCGGCGTGGTTTACACCCAGCCCGAGGTCGCCGCTGTTGGCAAGACTGAGGAAGAGCTGAAAGCCGAAGGCATCAAGTATAAAGTCGGCAAATTCCCGTTCTCGGCCAATGGCCGGGCACGGGCGATGGAGGCCTCGGACGGTTTCGTCAAGGTGTTGGCGGATGCCGAAACAGACCGGGTTCTGGGCGTTCACATCATCGGTTTCGGCGCCGGTGAGATGATCCATGAAGCAGCCGTGCTAATGGAATTCGGCGGCTCATCGGAAGATCTAGGCCGTACCTGCCATGCGCATCCGACCATGTCGGAAGCCGTCAAGGAAGCGGCGCTGGCGACATTCTTCAAGCCGCTGCATCTCTAGGCGCATTCCAGTGAACTTCGCTGGATATCAAGTGCGATGAAAGCCCGCGAGATCACAGTATCGCTGCCGCATCCGGCCTTGCCGGGTGCGGACTGGGTCGATTGTTTTGAAGTGCACACTGATCGATCTGGACTGACTGCGGAAGTCGCAGCGCGACTGGCTTTCGATACGATGCCGCGATGGGCTGCCAAGCTCATGGCGTTGCGCAACATTCTGGTCCGGCCATTCGGTCTCAAGCATGATCCGGATGCTGCCTCTGCAGGCGCGCCACGTGTCGGCATGTTTCCGGTGATCAGCAATGATCCGGGTGAGATCGTGCTCGGGTTCGATGACCGGCATCTCGATTTCCGGATTGTTGTGCAGACTGAAGCCGTGGACAGCCAGCAGACGGCAGTAAGAATGATGACGTTGGTCAAGCGTCACAATCTACTTGGCCGTAGCTATCTGGCGGTGATCATGCCGTTTCACAAGTTGATCGTGGCCAGCACGCTGTCTCGGGTTTCGGGCTGATACTCAGTCGGCGACTGACGCGCGGTATTTGGCAGGCTGATTTTCAAACCACAAACCGCCCGGTGGGGAGCCGGGCGGTTTGTGCGTTTCCATCACGAGCGTGGGGAAGCCTTGCGGTTTAACCGTCGATGGAGGGCGCAGGTGTGGTTTCGGCTGGGGCAAGTTCAGCCGGAATTTCGGGCGTGGGAACCGGGCGGGCAGGGTCTGACGCAGGGGCCGGTGCCACCTGTTCGTTGATTTCAGCGCCTGGTGCTGCGGTGTTTGCCGTCACGTTCTCATCGGTTGTCCAGAAAATGTAGCCTGCAACCGCGAGCAGGACAAACAGCACGAAGGCTGCCATAACGCCGGTGCCGGAACGCGAATTGACGACGGTTGTTTCACGAACATGCTCGTGCGGGAGACCCTGTTCGACGGGGCGGGTATGCTGAATTTGATCTACCATTGGACATCTCCTTCTCTGTCACAGGCTAACGCCAGGATCAGGAGATTCGTTCCCGAGTTATCGTCTGTTGGATGTCACGCTTTGTTACGGGGCCAGGCTGACCGTGTAGCCAGCTTCCTGCAGCAGCGCCACCACGCCCTCGTCGCCGGGCAGATGCAGCGCACCGACAGCGATGAAAGCGTTGCCGTCATCGAGGATCGGCGCGGCGCGCTCGGCCATCACGTGGTTGCGCATTGTCACAATGCGATCTTCGAACTCCGCGTAACCGTCGATGTCTTCCTCAGCGCCTTCCGGGCCAGCAGCCAGGATGACCGGCATGATCTGGGCGATCTCGCCTTCGACATAGAGCTCGGTCATTGTCGCCATGATGTCGGGCATCAGATCAGCGAGTTTAATGGTCTCGACCAGACCGCGGATGTGGAACTCCATCGGGAGGTCAGCCATTGCGGCCATCTGTTCGCCGATGCTCTCGAGGCCGAGCAGTTGTTTGCCTGCGTCCTTGGCGGAATTGGCAATCTTGATGTCGAGGAACTCGACGCCGTCAAGCTTGCGCGCCATTTCGCATGCGGGCAGCGCGACCATGCCGGCAATCATCCACGGCTTCATTCGCGAGACCAGCGCCAGAGGGATGCCGCGGCGAGAGAGTTCGGCTTCGACCAGCTTGACTTCATCGGCATCAAGAAAGGATGCCAGTGTTGTGCCGTCGGTGAACATGGTCAGTTCCGGCTTCGCCAGAAGGGCTGCCTGGGCTTTGGCCGGGTCAAGAATTTCAATGGTTTCGATCACCACGGTTCCGGCGGCATCGAATGCGGCCTGGGCGTCGTCGGGCAATCGGGTCACACGCGGGTCGGTGACGTGCATGGTGCCAAACAGATAGGATGGCGCGACCCCGTCCTTCTCGACCTTCCACAAAAGGCCGGTTCCATTCGGAATGGTGCTGGCCTTTGCTCGCGCTTCGGCGAGCTTGTCCGGGGCCGAGACCGCGAGTTGCTCAACCAGACTGGTGCCGTCGCAGGCTGCGACTTCATCGGCCCTGGCTTTGCCGGACCCCCAAAGGAGTCCCACCGCGAGCAGGATCAGCAGCGCGAAGGGCAACGACGCCGCCACGGCGAAAACCAGGTTTGGAAATCGCTCACATGTGGCCCGGAATCGGGATAGGACAGGCTGGTAATGCATGGCAGGCCATTCCTTCAGGATTTGACTTGCCATGTTAACGCCTATCGACTGACAATCGGGTTAACCGCAGCCGAAGTTTTGTCTGTGGTAAACATGGCGTTAAACACTGATTTTGTGCGGTTCGGGATAAAGCGGATTCCTATCTGGAGCGGGGTAGCGCAGCGAGATAATCAGCAATCAATCCGGCTGTGCGATCATCCGAAATCACTCCGAGATGGGATTGTCCATCGAGCAACTGGTATTGCCCGTTCGAATTGACGGTTTTCATCAACGGCTCATAGGCAGAGGCGATAAAAGCTTCATCCTCAGCGCCCGCAACCAGCAGGAACGGCGGCAGTGCGGCGATATCTGCGAGATAGTCGCTTCGCGGCGCGTAGGAGGTGTTCATTCGGTAGCTGTAGCTTGCGGTCGCGGTCTTGCCCTGAGGGCCGTTGAGGACCTCGCCGGGAAAGTTGAACTGGATTGCGGTAAGGTGATTGAGAGCCTTGATGCCGACAGCGTTGAGCATGGATAATCCGATAACCCGTCGCGTCAGTGGCCGGGCCCAGCCGCCGGAATTGGACCGCATGGTTGGCGCATCATATTTGAGATACGGCGCCAGCAGTACTGCGCCGGCAAGTGTGTTTCCGTGTTGTCCGCCGGCATAACGGATGGCCAGCCCGCCGCCACTGGAATGCCCACCGAGCAGGAGCTGTTGGCCGGGCTTGCGCAGGGCAGAAACGAGATCGGCGATGTCATCTTCAAGCTGACCGATATAGGCAACGTCGCCGCGGGTTTGGGGACTTGGGCCGTGGCCGCGCAGATCAGGCAAGGCGACTTCAATGCCGGCCTTTTGAGCAATCGTGCGGGCCAGCCCGTCATAGACCGCACCGTGCCAGCCCGATCCGTGAATGAAGACGAGCAGAGGCGCATCCGGGCTACCGCCTTCATAATGGCGGTAGCCAAGGGGTGTGCCGTCTCGGGCTTGATAGGTTTGCAGCGGTGCCGGGTCGGGGCTTGTGCTGTCGGACTGGCTTGAAAAGTCGATCGTTTCACCGGAGAGAACATCCGCTGGTTGCTGAGACAGGATCAATCCGAAAGCGATCAGGAAATAGATTATTGCCGAGATTGCCGCAAATCGGAGGATGGTCTGGAAAACATCTGATGCTGACATGGCGCTCTCACCGTTTTTTGGCGGTTGATCGAAGTGGACTCAACATGGTTTGGGTCGAAACTGCCTGTTGACGCAAGGGCTATCGGCATATTGCCTTCTCAGGCCCTGGGGTGGGCGCGGTCGTAGATATCGAGGAGGCGGCTGGCATCGACGCCGGTATAGACCTGGGTGGTCGACAGGCTGGCGTGGCCCAGAAGCTCCTGGATGGTTCTGAGATCGCCACCGCTGGCCAGAAGATGCGTGGCGAAGGAGTGTCTGAGCGCATGCGGGGTTGCTGTGTCAGGTAGATCCAGTGCACCGCGCAGACGGCGCATTTCCTTCTGCACGATGGCAGGCTGCAACGGGCCGCCACGAACGCCGCGGAACAGTGGTGCATCGGCATCGGGCGTGAACGGGCAAAGTTTTCTGTACTCGTTAACGGCCTGCAGAGCGGCGGGCAACAGCGGCACGATCCGCGTCTTGCCGCCCTTTCCGATGATTCGCAGGGTTTTTCCGTCATGCGGCAGATCATTCAGGGTCAGCGACAGAGCCTCCGAAATGCGCATGCCGCAACCATAGAGCAAGGTGAGAACGGCGGCGGTGCGGGCCGCGACCCAGGGTTCATCGGAAAGTTGCAGATCGGTGTTGACCACCCGGATGGCATCACGCGGGCTTAATGGTTTTGGCAGCGATTTGGGCTGACGCGGAGCCCGGGTTGCTGAAGCGCCGGCGGCATTGGCCATGCCCTTGCGCTCGAGATGGCGCAGAAACGACCTGATGCCAGCCAATCCACGCCCCAGCGTCCTTGCGCCAGCTCCACCGCGCCGGCGCTCGGCCATGAAGGCGCGGAGATCAAGCGGGCGCAGGTCCGAGAGGTCGGCGATTTTCGGCGGGCCGCCCAGATGCATGGTCAAAAAGCTCAGAAACTGGCGCAAATCCCGTTCGTAGGCGTCCGCGGTCTTGGGCGACAGGCGCCGTTCATCGGTCAATTGGCCAAGCCAGCGCTGTTGCTCGGCCATGACATCGGGCGCTGCTATGATAAGCGGTTGTTGCATGATCGGTCCGTCTTTAAGGTCTGCGGGATTCGCGGAACTTAGACCCGACTATTGCATTATGGCCTTAGCGGGGGGTAAACGAGGTCGGTTGTGTGATGTCATCATGACATCACATTGTGTTGCCATAGGTATTATCAGCGCGGACTTAAGAGGGGTCTAATCCATGGCGTATGTGGCTGAGATTTCAGACCGTCTGCAGGTGCTTGCGCACGGCCGCCCGGGGCACATCATTGATCGGCTTATCGCTGAGCGTGGTGGCAGGCTGGTTGACCACCTGGCCTGGCCTCTGATGCGGCCACTTCTTTATGCCACTCTGAAATATGGCGCTGCGGTGCGGATGGCCGATGCGATGGGGCCGATGTCCGGTCATGGCGCTTTCCAGCATATGAGTGATTTGCTGAAGCTCGATATCCAATCGGTTGGCGAATCCCGGATTCCCAAAAAGGGTAAATTTCTGCTCGTCGCCAATCATCCAACCGGCATTGCCGACGGCGTGGCAGTATTTGATTTTCTCAGCCGCTATCGGCCTGACATGATGATGTTTGCCAACCGTGATGCGGTGCGGGTCAGTCCTCGGTTCAATGAAATCATCATTCCGGTGGAATGGCGCGACGACTACAAAAGCCGCGACAAGACCCGCGAGACACTGCAACTGACCAATCGAGCCATGCAAGACGGAAAAGCCACGGTGCTTTTCCCGTCCGGCCGGATCGCCTTCTGGAACGAGGGCAAGCTGACTGAACGGCCCTGGAAGGCTTCAGCTGTGACGTTGGCCCGCCGGCACGACCTTCCGGTGGTGCCTGTGAACATTTCGGCGCGGAATTCGGGACTGTTTTACTGGCTCTCGAAGCATTCGACAGAATTGCGCGACATGACGGTGTTTCATGAGCTTCTCAACAAGAAGCATCACACGTTCCGCTTCACGGTCGGTGAGCCGATCATGCCTGAGGCCCTGGACGGCGATCCGGCGGAAGCGGTCAGGGCGCTCGAGTATCACACCGTGCATGGTCTGGCTGCCAACCCGGACCGGGCGTTTGAAGCAGCGCCCGAAGGCTGGAGCCAGGCGGCCTGAGAGGCTGGTGCGTAACATTTGTTCCGCTTCGATCTCAAAATCAAGCGTGAATCCGGCACCATGGGTTCTGCGGCTTCCACTCGCAAAAACGGCCCGGAATGACCGGGCCGTTGAAGTCTGTCTGAATTGGTGCCTGCGCTCAGGCGATGGTCTGACCGGTCTTTTTCCAGTCGGCGAGGAATGTTTCCAGACCCTTGTCGGTGAGCGGATGCTTGACCAGCGCCTTGATGGTGGAGGCGGGGATGGTGGCCACATCGGCGCCGATGAGGGCGGCTTCCTTGACGTGATTGACGGTGCGAATCGAGGCCGCGAGGATCTCTGTGTCGAAGCCGTAATTGTCGTAGATCTGGCGGATTTCGCGGATCAGGTCCATGCCGTCCATGCCCATGTCATCGAGGCGGCCGATGAAGGGCGAGATGAAGCTGGCGCCGGCCTTGGCGGCAAGCAGCGCCTGGTTGGCGGAGAAGCACAGCGTCACATTGGTCATGTGGCCGTCCGAGGTCAGCGCCCGGCAGGCCTTAAGGCCGTCGAGCGTCAGCGGCAATTTGATGCAGATGTTGTCGGCGATCTTGGCCAGAACGGCGGCTTCCTTCATGATCGCATCATATTCGGTGGCTGCGACTTCGGCGGAAACCGGGCCGTCAACGATCGAACAGATTTCCTTGGTGACTTCACGGATGTCACGGCCGGATTTCATAATCAGTGAGGGATTGGTGGTGACGCCATCAATGAGACCCAGATCGTTGAGTTCCTTGATTTCGCTGACGTCGGCTGTGTCGACAAAGAATTTCATTTCTGACTCCAAAGCTGCATAAGCCGGGTCATCCGGCGCGCTAGTGAACAAATCCGGGTTCCCTTTAGCTCAAAGCGGGGGCAAGGTCACGCCACATGGACAAAGATTCGCGACAAAATGAAGGCGGGCTGTTCCCGCGCAAAGTGGTT
>Ga0163216_101534_pt1 | contig 13019 bp, 13 predicted proteins | sample SynspAceP_FD_167610 | JGI IMG/M metagenome (GOLD analysis project Ga0163216, IMG submission 167610) | Saline lake microbial communities from Ace Lake in Antarctica - Synechococcus sp. Ace-P (Illumina Assembly) | ecosystem: Environmental > Aquatic > Non-marine Saline and Alkaline > Saline ...
TGCATGTAGAATTTGCTTATGATGCGCCCTATGACAAAACCCCTTATCAAAAATTATTTGGTTCAAAAGTAAAATTTAACAGCACAAGAAGCATGTTGAGTTTTGATGAGGCAGGCTTAAATATGAGTATCGTAACCGCCAACCCTGTGGCCAGAGACATCTTTCGAAAAGAGTGCGATAGATTATTATCCAGAGATGCGCACAGGGGTATGACAAGCGAGCGAGTGCAAGAAGTGCTCTTACAGTCAGGGACAGTATTTCCCACCAGTAAGCGGGTTGCAAATCAACTGCACATGAGCGAGAGCACTCTGCAGCGGCGTTTAGCTAAAGAGGGTTATAAGTTCCAGCAAATACTCGATCAAGTTAGGCATAAGCTCGCCCATGAATATCTAAGCGGAACCCAGCTCACCATTAATGAAATAGCGGCACTATTGGGTTTTAGTGATGCAGCAAACTTCAGAAGATCCTTTAAACGTTGGTCGAAGATGACACCCACAGACCTTAGAAATGGCACCTTAACGCTCGATAAAGTGAATTAGCCTGTGCTGCATGAGTAGTTACGCATTCTCTAATTCTGAATATAAAGAGTAAGACTAAGTACCGACAATCAACATATTGCCACTGCCCGTCATTCCGCTAGTCTTTTAAGCCGGAATCACTCTATTTTTAGCTAGCGTAGTTAAAAGCAAAAAGAATTTGAACCACAGAGGGCGCTGAGGCGGCTACGCCGAAAAGATGAGAATAATGTGTGTTGTAGATTTGGCCAATATCCATTGCTATCCATAATGGAAGTTATTAATGAATAATATCTAATTTTTGTGCAGTAGCATTCGTAGGAGCGGCTTTAGCCGCGAACAATTTTACAGCCAAAAGCATTCTCACCACAGAACGCTGCGCTGCACAGAGAGCATAGAGGCGGCTACGCCGAAAAGATGAGAATAATGTGTGTTGTAGATTTGGCCAATATCCATTGCTATCCATAATGGAAGTTATTAATGAAGAATATCTAATTATTGTGCAGTAGCATGCGTAGGAGCGGCTTTAGCCGCGAACAATTTTACAGCCAAAAGCATTCTCACCACAGAGCGCTGCACAGAGAGCATAGAGGCGGCTACGCCAAAAAGATGAGAATAATGTGTGTTGTAGATTTGGCCAATATCCATTGCTATCCAGAATGGAAGTTATTAATGAAGAATATCTAATTTTTGTGTAGTAGCATTCGTAGGAGCGGCTTTAGCCGCGAACAATTTTACAGCCAAAAGCATTCTCACCACAGAGCGCTGCGCTGCACAGAGGAAAAGCAGGGAAAAAACAGTTGTTATTGGGTTAAATAGTTAGAACTGACTTGCTCTAATGAGCCACAAGGGATCTACGCACGGCGGTTGATGAACTATCCCATAGCTTAAACCGGAAGTTCGCTTGAGCTAGATACCTATATCTAGCTGCTTAGTATATCCTCAGGTTTATGGGTGAGATAGGAAGTAAACGTCAGGAGTCCATTTTGACATCATCAGCTCATACATCTCTTCACTTTGTTTGGTGTGTACCACGGTCGAGAAGCACGGCATTCGAAAAAATGATGGCAAATTCAAAGCAATTTAACGTAGTTGGGGAGCCTTTTATTGATTTTTATAAACAAGGATTACTCTCAGCTGATGATTTTCTAAAGGCACAAACAAATTTTAATGACACTTTCGCGTCCCTTTTGCATAGTAGTTTAAGCCAGACGGTTTTCGTCAAGGACATGGCATATCATGCAAATGAATTTATTTCAGATAGTCATATTCTTTCTGCTAAACATGCTTTTTTGATACGAAATCCCCAGCTATCAATACCTTCGCTGTATAAAATGCGAAATAATTTTCAGGCAAACGAAGTTGGATTTGAAGGTCAGTACAAACTGTTCAAAAGAGTTCTTGAGTTGACGAAAACAAAGCCATTCGTTATGGATGCTGAAATACTGATTAAGTCACCACAGAACACGGTAAAAGGTTTCTTTGACTTTATGGGTCATCCCATGCCTGACGATATTCTAGACTGGCAACCAGGTTCCAGAAAAGACTGGGAAGGGCGAGAGTCTTGGCACATTGATGCGATTAATAGTTCGGGGTTCACTGATGGCAAAACTGATGTAAACCTTAGAGACTTGCCTTCCCGTGTTACAAAAATAATTTTGAAAAACATGCCCTACTACAACCTTATGCGTGAAAAATTGTCCTCATAATAATCTGATATCAATCCATACTTTGGGTTGTAATAGACTTAGTTTGCCAAGCTCCAAAATCCGATTTATTGTAGTAGTTCAACTGGTGAGCGCAACGCGAATTGGATCAGTCAATTATTTAATTACGCAAATCTAATTTCAATCGGCAGCTCAAATGGCAGCAAAACTGAAGTAGCAGCTGTGCGAGGAATTGCAATATCCACGCTGCAAATCGCTGCAGTGGTCATTGGGGCTGTATTGAAATTCCACGCTGTTAAGGGGCAGTTTACGCACACTTAAAGGGTTATTATAAATCAACTATTTTTACGTTTAGTTGGCGTAATCAATACTAAATGAACAGCAATTTACCCGTTTTTCAGATGGTGTTGTCAGTTTGGATTTTAGCTTTTGATATTTCTTTTTAGAGCGCTAATAAGCATAAAAGCGCCTTGTCCAGTCATCTCATAAGGGTTAAAAGTTTTTGTGCTCGAATATTTTAAGATGATTGGTGCAGTTATGCTTGATTCAGGTACGTAACCCATTGACCAGTTTTCAAACTCACGGTCAGCTACTTCCTCGTAATGAAGAATGACTATATCTTTATGCCGCTCATCCTTAAGAATTTTTTGGTAAATTTTATTTACTTGGGATCTTGATCCTTCCAAACATTGAAGAAAGTATTTGTTACTAAAACAAAGTAATCCACTGACATCATTTATATTATTGTGCCGATTAGCAATATTAAGTATATCTTCTAGATCACTCGGTACAAATTTTTCACTTACAGTACTTACATAGACCAGTCTTACTAGAATCATTGTTATCAAACCTAAGCATCGTTTGCACTAAAGTAAGCTAAGTATCAATGAATAGTATTGTTCTTTATATTGGTAAAAATACCTATTGTGGAGACTTTTGGCTTAGCAAGACTATAGTCATCAACCATAATTTGGTTATTATTCAGTGAGTACTATATTTTTCATGATCCTTTGCTGCACATAGTGATATTTAGGCTGCGCTAACGACATTGCTGTATCAAAAAAATCATCTGACACATTCAGTCCAGCACTTAATGTTCTGGCAAAGCTATAGTTTTAATTTTTATAAGAAATGACTTAAATTTATCTCCCACGTTATTAATTTTACTCTTTACCTTAAATGCCGTTATCAACTCCACACATCCGAGTCTGCCTATGTCACTTTTATTTCCATATTCACTCATCAATAACTCTTTCAGATGCACAATCAGTTTGTCCCAACAGATATTCCTTTAACTAAATATTAATTTAAAACTAAAACTCGTTTTTGCTAGTTACGTCCAATACTTGGCCATTAGTGGCAATTTTGAAGTAAATTGTATTTCCAGTTTCCTTATTAGTCGCACTAACAACAAAAAAGCTGTCTTCAACACTAACGACGGATAAATCTTCTGAAGTCACTGCTTTCCAAGAGTCATCCAATTTTCCGACTTCAAAACCAAATTCCTTGAATGTCATTTTTGGTATCGACTTGTTAACAATATTAAGCGCAGCCTGACCACTAATAATACCGTGATCACTATGGGCTAAAACCTTACCACAGGTAATTACACTGCAAAGTGCTAAGACAGATAATAGTTTTTTCATTATTTTCTCCAATTATTGTTTAAGGCCAATCACTTCATACTGGCCTTTCACCATAAGTTGCACAGCGACAGGTTTGTCTGATTCGTTTTTCCAATACCAGCCATGAGAGCCATCAAAAGGTGCTGTAAAACTACCTTTCATTTCATTTAACGTGGCAATGGCATAGCTTTCATAATATCCGCTGGTGTCTCCCTGAGGCTCTCCGTGTAAATCAAAAAACAACGACACCCCATCAGTGAGCCATTCATATGTCATTTTGTCATATTGTTGCATACTGAACTTGTATTCAATTCCTCGCCCAGCCGGGACTACAACCTCAATAACCTGGAATTCATCCCTTGTAATTTGTACTGGTTTAGTTGGCGTTTCAGGTGCAGATGTTGTAGCGAGTACGGTTAAGCCCAATTTGTGCCCAATACCTGTGGGATCAATATTGTACTCAGCAGGCAAAATGAGGGTAATCAAAGCGACAATAGCGACTACTGTGGCTGATGCTGTCGCTTTTATGAGTGTTTTACCACTTACAGTGTGCTGCATATTCTTCTCTTTCTAATTAATGACAAAACCGGTGAGCTGATAACTCATGAGCATCAGCCCACCGCTCATCAAAAACGTATTGCTTAAAGTGGAAAACCTCTGGAAGGATGGCAGTTTTCGCCAAGCATTGATGGCAATAAGAATAAATACCAGTGCCGCAAATTGTCCCAGCTCCACACCCAAATTGAATGCGATCAAGTTGATAATTAGGCCATCATCGGATAGCTGGAATTCCTGTAATTTTGTTGCCAGACCAAAACCGTGGAACAGCCCAAAAATCAACACAGCCCATTGGGTATTAGGTTGCCAATTAAAACAACGTTTAAAGCCTCCCAGGTTATCAAAGCCTTTATACACCACCGACAGACCAATGATGGCATCAATCAAATAGGCATTGAATTGAATATCGCTCAGCACACCAAACAATAAAGTTGTACTGTGACCAATAGTAAACATGCTGACATACAGCAATACATCGCGACTTTTATACAGGAAGAAAATCACTCCAACCAAAAACAACAAATGGTCATAGCCAGTGACCATGTGCTTAGCGCCAATATACAAGAAGGGTATAAATTGAACGCCCGTATTCTGTTCCAAAAAAAAACGGGTGTTATCATCTACGCCGTGAGCAAATACCTCGATACTGAAGCCCATCAAACACAACGAGATTATTACCAGGCCAAATTTCAATAGTTTAATTGGCATTGGCAGAGTCCATTTTCTGAGTCTTGATCAATATTGACTCCTGTTCTTTATGTAAAATCCGATACAACGCAGGTATAACAAACAGGGTTAACAATGTTGATGAGATAATGCCCCCAATAACCACCGTGGCCAATGGACGTTGTACCTCAGATCCGATCCCTGTATTCAGGGCCATTGGGATAAACCCAAGTGCTGCAACCAAGGCAGTGGTCAATACCGGGCGAAGACGAGTTGTAGCGCCGTCAAAAATGGCCTGATTCAGCGATATATTATCTTTAAGCAGTTCGCGAATGAAGGATACCATTACCAGTCCGTTCAAAATGGCAATACCGGACAAAGCAATAAACCCAACAGCAGCCGAAATCGAGAACGGAATCCCTCGCAGCATCAAAGCGGCAATGCCTCCCGTTAGCGCCAATGGCACCCCGGCAAATATGATCATTGCATCCTTAAATGAACTCAGCGCCAAAACCAGTAAACCAATGATCATCAGCAGAGTTACTGGCACCACAACACTGAGTCGCTGCGAAGCCGATTGCAATTTTTGATAGGTGCCACCGTACTCCACCCAGTTGCCTGCTGGCACATCAACATTGTCGCCAATAGCTTGTTGAACATCCGCTACAAAACTGCCTAGGTCACGTCCTCTGACATTCGCAGTAACCACTATTCGACGTTTGCCATTTTCACGGTTTATTTGGTTAGCACCATCCACCAAATTTAGCGTGGCGAGTTCTTGTAGGGGCACAGCATGACCATCAGGTAATTGAATGGGTAAATACGCCAGTCCATCCAAATCGGTCCTTAAGTCTTCCGCCAGACGCACAACAATGTCGGAGCGAATATCTCCTTGATAGAACTTACCCGCAACAGTACCGCCCATGGCAGTGGCTAATTGTGACTGTATTGCCGCCTTACTTATGCCGTATTGGGCAAGCTTTTCAAGCTTGGGATCGATGCTCAACATAGGTAATCCGGTCGTTCGCTCTACTTGAATGTCGGCAATACCTGTCACATTACTAATAGCCGACTCTATCTCCGCCCCCAGCGATGTTAAAGTATCAAAATCATCGCCAAATACCTTTATGGCCAGCTCCGCACGCACCCCAGCGAGGATTTCATTGAACCGCATTTGGATAGGTTGCAGGAACTCGTAGCGATTCCCTGGGACAGGGGCCACCATAGCGGCTAATTCTTCAACCACCTGCTCCTTAGACTTGTTAGGATCAGGCCATTGGTCACGAGGTTTAAGGATAATGAAGTTATCTGCCACACTGGGGGGTACGGCGTCGGTTGCTACATCTGCGGTACCTATTTTGGCAAAAACACGTTCGACTTCTGGCATCTGCTTAATTTTTTCTTCTAATACCTCTTGCAATGCAATGGCCTGACTCAGTGATGTACCAGGTATCCGTAATGCATGCATAGCAATATCGCCTTCATCTAGGTTAGGCGCAAACTCACTACCTAAACGTGTCGCCAGAAAACCAAACACGATGACCAGTAGACTCGCCGCAATCACGATTATCCAACGACCTTTAAGCACCCAAGTAAGGGCGGGTTGATAAATGGCAGTTGCACCGCGAATGATAAAATTATGTTTCTCTTGTACCGGCTTTTTGAATAACAATGCAATCATGGCAGGAACAAAGGTAATTGATAAAAACATGGCGCTAAGTAAGGCGATCACTACCGTTATTGCCATAGGATGAAACATTTTTCCTTCAACGCCTTCTAGGGCAAAAATAGGCAGATATACGGCAGTTATAATAAGTACGCCGAACAATGCTGGACGAATAACTTCCCGCGTTGCCTCAAATACCAACTCAAAACGTTCTTTTAATGGCAAAGTCTGGTTTGTTGAACCGGCCTGACTCAAACGCCGCAAGCAGTTTTCAACAATGATTATGGCACCATCAACTAACAAGCCAAAATCAAGGGCCCCTAAGCTCATAAGATTCGCGCTGACATTACTCTGTACCATACCGGTAATAGTCATGAGCATGGCGAAAGGGATAACAAGTGCTGTAAGGAATGCCGCCCTAAAATTACCCAGTAGTACAAACAAGACAACGATGACTAAAAGGGCACCTTCAAGCAGGTTGGTTTTCACGGTTTGTAATGTTTTGTCAACCAGCTTTGTACGGTCATAAACGGCTGTTGCAACAATTCCCTCTGGTAAAGTGCGATTAATTTCTATCAACTTTTCACCCACTGCATGAGCCACAGTGCGGCTATTTTCGCCAATAAGCATAAATACTGTGCTCATCACCACTTCGCGGCCATTTTGCGTCGCGGCACCGTTTCTAAGCCCCTTACCATTACTGATATCAGCAACATCTTTGATACGTATTGATGCGCCATTTTTACTGCGCAAGGGGATTTGACCTACCCCCTCCAAATCTTCAATCTGGCCAGGCATACGTAGTAGCCATTGAGCACCATTTTGTTCGATAAAACCTGCGCCCTGATTACTATTATTCTGCTCAATTGCAGTAATTACATCCGCCTGCGTTAATCCATATGCCAGTAATTTGTCTGGCTGAAAGCCCACCAATATTTCTCGCTCATACCCGCCGATAGGATTGACTTCCACTACACCCGGTACGCGCATTAATTGTGGGCGAATCGTCCAGTCATGCACGGTACGTAAATCCATTGGTGTGATGGCTGTCCCATCTTCGTTAGTTGCTCCGGGCTCTGCATCCACAGTAAACATGAATATTTCGCCTAGGCCTGTTGCTATAGGACCAAGTTGAGGCTCTAGTCCAGAAGGAAGTTCGGCACGGGCAGCAGACAGTCGTTCATTGACTAACTGTCGGGCAAAATAGACATCGGTATCATCGTCAAAGATGGCAATAACTTGTGACAGTCCATAGCGCGACACTGAACGTGTGTAAGCAAGTCCAGGTAATCCTGCTAGGGCATTTTCCAAAGGGAAGGTCACACGTTGTTCTATTTCCAACGGTGTATAGCCTGCCGCTTCAGTATTTATCATAACTTGCACATTGGTGATGTCTGGCACAGCATCGATAGGAAGTTTAGTGAAATTCCATATCCCAAGGCCTGCAAAACTCAACACCATTACCATAATGAGCAAATTGCGCTTTATAGAAAAGCGTAAAATCGATTCTAACATTAGGTGCTCCTAGTGGTCGTGGGATGCGCCAGACTTTTCAACGTCGGCTTTTAGAATGTAACTATTTTCGCTAACGTACTCGGTACCCTGATCTAAGCCACCTAATACTTCCACCCATTCCTTATCCTGACGACCCAACTCCAGCATCCGTACTTCGTATTGCTCACCGACTTTGGCATACACAACAGTAAAATCACGAAAGGCTTGTAAACCAGTACGCTTCACAGCGAGGGGCACATCAATAGTAGCGATTTCAATCGCCGCTTTAACAAAACTACCTGAAGTTAACTGTCTTTTTTCATCGTCAACATATAGCCACACCAGCCTAGCTTGGTCGTCTCGTACCGCCGGTTCGATATAGGCGATGTTGCCACTAAAAGCCGAACTATAACCGTCGATATTCAAGCTAACAGGTACGCCTACTGACACCTTTTTGTAGTCAATGGGGTAGACGGCTAGCTGTGCGATGTAGCGAGAAGTGTCGGTAATAATCAGTAAGGTGCGTCCGGAAGTTTGTTCTCCGGCACTTGCGTGTTGCGCAGTAATAAGTCCGTCTGAGGGAGAGGTAATTTGGAATGACTTCAAACTCTCGTTACTTTCAACGGTAAATAACAATTGCCCCTTTTTAACTTTATCGCCTTGTTTAACATAAAGCTGTTTGATTTCGCCTTCAAATCTCGCTTTGATAATGCGTGTCGCACCGGGTGGTAATATTAACGTACCGTATGCGGGAATGGTTTGGTGAAGTGTGACGGCGCTAGCAATATCGGTTTTAATTTCCATCGCATCAGCCACTGCCTGCTCAATGGTTGTGCGCCCTTCAAAATTATCATATTCCCAGCGATGGGTTTTACCCTGATGCTTGGCTGTTATCGTCACTACAAAGGAATGCGGCTCGTAAATCACCATATCACCGCGCAATAAATCACCTTGTTTAGTGAATTTGATATCATCCACGATGCCTCCAAGTCGGGTTAGCTTTATATTAAGCTCAACGTTATCAGGTGATACCGCTTGCCCTTTATCTGTTACCCAAATACGAAATTCTGGCGGTACACCAGTTTCGAAAATAGCAAGCTCAATCGCAAAATCATCGTCGCGTAACATACGTCCACGATGAGGTCCTTTTTCAGGCTCTGCCTGCTCAGCAGTGGGAGCTGATTCCGCCGCTACTGGTAGTGATGACAAAAAAGTTAGCCCCAATAAACAGGCACTAATTATTAAAATGATGTTGTTGTTTTTCATAAAATTTCTCATTGGAAAATGGACGAACCTGTCAGTCGTTGAATTTCAATATGTTCCAGGTGCAAACTTTCATAGGCGTCTAATAAGCTTGATTTAGCCGCCAGTAACTCCTGCCGAACATTGTTCCATTGGGTATAATTGAGTTGTCCCATGTCATAAGCATGGCTTGCATCAGCTAGGGCATTTTCTAAAAGCGGTACAATGCGTTGCTGCATTGTGTCGATAACATGCCGTGAATGCCCCATCTCTTGAAGAAGAACATAGAGCTGTGCATCCAGATTTTGTAACAATGCGTCGGCCTCATCTGCAAGTACGTCTTGCTGTGCTTGCAGTGCAGCAATCTTGCCAGCATTGCGGTTGTCGCTTCCCCATGGGATTGAAATCCCAGCAACCAAGCCAAAATCATCAGTCGCTTCATAACGGCGAACACCTGCCGATAATTGCCATTGTGGTTTAGCCTCAATACGAGCCAATTCTATTTGTGATTGAGCGATGCGTTGTTGTGTCACAAATTTTGCCAATAGAGGCTGTTTTTTAAGACGCTCTAATTGTGATTCAACAGATGGATTAGCAGGTAAAGCCATTAAATCGCCACTGACTTGATAGCTTTTACCCGCTTCACCCCACATGGAAGTCAATTGATAATGACTGCCCTTTAATTCATGTTCCAAATCCTCAACGGCCAGTTCACGACGCACCTGTTCAGCTTGAGCTTGCAATTTTTCAACGTTTGAGCTTTTCCCTGCATTAACCCGCTCGCCTATGGCTTTCACCACATCTTGTGATTGTTGCAATGCTATTTTGTTGAGTTTTAAGCGCTCCGTTTTAATCAGGATTTGAATGAATTTCTTTGCTGTAATGGCCGCTAAATCCAGTGAGGCTATTTGCTGTTCTATCTCAAGTTGTGCCGCTTGAGTTTTTACGGCGGCTATACGACCATCTATTTGCTCTTGTTGCAGTATCCATGCATAAGTCAAGGTAGTCTGCATACTTCGCAAAGCACTATGCTCTCCATTACCTAAGGCATCTTCAATGATTAATCCCACCTGCGGACGCTCGCCAACCCCAGCCTGCTGAACGTAACCTTGTTGAGCCATATTGCGAGACACAAAAGCTTTAAATTCTGGATGCTGTTTCAGCGTTAATGATACAGCCTGTGACAACGTTAGTACCCGAGGAGACTCTGGGAAAATCTCCGCCGTGGCGCAAAGAGTCAATGAGATACTCAGCACCCCAGCACAAAACCGACTGGCTCTCGGTTTTTTTTGCGTGTTTATTCGAAAAAATGGCTTCATGCCCATTCCTTAATTAGTGGGTAAAAATGGTTTCAATAAAATGGTGGAAACTATCTACAGTAGATGCCGCTATTAGTGGCGCACCGATAAAGGCGAGTATTGTAATTAATAATATCAATTCTGATGGTTTTTCAAGTGGCGAAATGAGTCGATGCACACGTTGACTAACTTGCTCATTACCAAAATAACTGAGTTGAGTTCCCCCAAAGCTGCTGGATAGTTTTTGTTGCAACCTAGCTACGTTTATCAAGGTCTGTGCTATGTCCAAGTTGTCGTAATAATGAGTAGCTGCATTGTCCGCCATCTGCTCGGTTAAAAGTCTGTAGTGTTGCATTAAAATATGACTAATTGGCTTTGGATAGAAACGACATAACACGGTAAATATCACGTTAAATAATGGATCATAGGCACGTACGTGGGCAAGTTCGTGTTGGATTATTATATCGAGTTGCTGCTGATTCATTTGCTTTAATAAAGCAGAAGTTAAATAAATCTTGGGTGACAATAAGCCTGAAGTAAATGCTGAAGGTATATTTGACTGAAGTAAATAAACTTTATGGCTTATATGATTTTGAAGTTGTTGTGTATTGGAAAGATCTAACAGACAGCGCATCGAAATAGACTTATTCCAACTCTGCACTGAAATAACTATCAATAACCAAATCAAAACTAAACTACAAACTAATAAAGTTAAGCCATGCCAACTGGTAAAATTAAATAAGTCTGCATGATGCCAATGGGCAAAGTTTGCAAGCCAAGAAAGAGATAGCTCACTGTCCATGCGAGGCCAAAATAATGCAACACAAGTTCCCCCTATCCACCAAGGACCGGTCACCAACAACCAAAGTGAAAACTTACGTGTAACAAAGTTGAAAAAGCTCAATTTAGGAAAGAGCAAAGGTGTCAGCAATGAAAGCAACAGTAGCCCAATAAAAAATGCGAGGAATGCCACACTCGTGAGGTTCAATGCAATAGCCAAACTGCCTGCGAACATATTTATTGCAGTCCTTTACGCAGTTTGCGTTGCTGCTCGATGAGTTGTTCCAATTTATCGAGTTGAGCATCATTCAAATTTGCAGACGCTGAGCTAAATGCAGCAATCAAACTATGCTCACCTTCTTCAACAAAGTCACTGGTGACATTGGTAATCAATTTGGCAAGTAAGGCTTCACGATCAACTTTTGTTCGATATAAATAGGCATGCCCTTGCTTAGTTCGACTCAATAAATCTTTTTTAAACAATCTGTCTAAGGTACTTTGAATAGTATTAACTGAAATACCACGAGTCTCACCAAGTGCGTTATGTACTTGTTTTGCATCTGCTTCTATACCTGACCACAGATAATGGAGCACTAATTTTTCCAATTCACCTAGCTGCATGAAATATTTCTCTTAACTCTATGGGAATTATTGTGTCAAAATAAAAACCGACAGGCAATCGGTTTTTGTTTAAATAAACGATAAAGGTATTTTATGACATGGCTAATAAGCAAATATTTGATCACTGCAGCTATTGTTGTAGCGGTTTCTGAAATAGCGAAAAGAAGTGATAAATTAGGTGCACTGATTGTGGCATTGCCGCTAGTTACTATTCTGACAATGGTTTGGCTCTACATCGAAAAACAACCAATGGAAAAAATCGCCAATCATGCATGGTATACATTCTGGTATGTAGTGCCCACACTGCCGATGTTTTTGATATTTCCAATCTTACTACAAAGATTTAGCTTTTGGCTCACTTTGATAATTAGTGCAACGTTTACTGTAATCTGCTTTTGGGTTTTTGCCTTAATTGTTAAGAACTTTGGAATTGATTTACTCCCATAAAATGAATGACATGAAATAGATTTAATTTTCATCCCAAGAATCTGAATTTGGCCTTAGATTTTTAAATAGCTCGATTGTAAAACAAGTTTTTCATTGCCTGGTTTTGATTCAGGTTCAAAACTCAGCAACAAAAATTGAACGTCTGTTTTCTGCTATTTGGGAGCGTTCATTGAAAGAACTGCACATGAGCTATGACTGCTTTCTCAGTAAAGGCGAGTTTCAAGGCGGTTTAATCGAAGATCTGTTTTCGCTTTCAACAGCCAGATACCAGATCGATCACATGGTAGTATTTTAAACCATAAGTCGCATATGGCTTACTACCAAATCACTAGTGTTGATTCAGCTTAGCTCGTTATTACTCATCTAAAAATAGCATTTATTTACACTAACTTGGGCTAGTCAACTTTAAGCCGTATTGCTGTAATTTTCGGTAAAGTGTG
>Ga0163216_101536_pt1 | contig 13003 bp, 16 predicted proteins | sample SynspAceP_FD_167610 | JGI IMG/M metagenome (GOLD analysis project Ga0163216, IMG submission 167610) | Saline lake microbial communities from Ace Lake in Antarctica - Synechococcus sp. Ace-P (Illumina Assembly) | ecosystem: Environmental > Aquatic > Non-marine Saline and Alkaline > Saline ...
GCTAGGCTGTTAACTAACGCCATTATTTACTTTAACTCGCTGATACTGACACGATTACTCGAGCATTTTGAGGAGGAAGGTGACGACAAGAAGCCTGAAATTATCAAGCAAGTTTCACCAGTGGTCTAGCATAATATTAATTTGAACGGGACGTATAGCTTCAGTTTTGAACAAAAACCACTTGATTTGGATGAGATTATGCAATCCATCGTACAGAATGAAAATTGAGGTGCCTCTGGAGGCGTTATGAAACGTGGGCTGTAGCGATAAGTGTTACAATAAGAGGGAATGTCGCCAGAACCCCAAGAAGAGAAAATGGCGTTACTGGGTGTAACAAGTAAAGCAACGTTGAGTAAGTTCAGTAACCATCCAGATAAGCTCAGACTGTCACCTGATCAGTTGACGAGGTTGAGTTTACTCCTCAATATTCATCATGCGCTTCGGATTGTGTTTAGTAATCCTGAAAATGTATATGGTTATATGAAAATGGCAAATAATAATGCACCGTTTAATGGTCAATCTCCGGTTTCAGTTGCTATGCGTGATTTCGTGGGACTATATTCAACATTCACGTTTATGGATGCATTGAAGGGCGGAGGATGGTAATGCATGTGCCGGTGGTCCCCATGAGTAATTATACTGGGTATCGTTTGGTTAACTCTAAATTCCCGCCGATCGCTTTATTTGACGATGTGGCGAGTCACGACCAATTCGACGCAATTTTCCTACTTCAGTCGCTCACCAACCCGCGATTGAATGCTGAAGTTGGCAATCTTAGCTTGATCCATACTCAGGAAATCCCTTTTGGTATCCAAGGATGCAGCGCAGCTTCGGCATCCTTTACGCATGTTAATCCAGATGGCAGTCGCTTTTCAGATGGGAAATTTGGTTTACTCTATTTAGCTAAAAATCCAGAAACAGCAATCAAGGAAACTGTTTACCATCAAACGAATATATTTGGAGGCACGCCTGGCCTTAAGTTTGATTCGCTGGTAATGCGAGAGTATAAAGGCGAGTTTTCCGGGTCGATGCTAAACGTTCATCATGGCTTTGATTACCTCTATGATAAATATGACTACACACTTTCACAGGCATTTGGTAAACAGCACTATAAAGCGTATAGAAAAGCCTTTGAGCAAGGAGCATCAGATGTGTCGCCTTCTGGCATTTCGTTTGCCTCAGTTCGAGACAATGGCTTACCTTGCTGGGCATTATTTACTCCGAGGGGTGTAACCTCTATGGTACAAAAACGGCATTTTGAATATATTTACGATCCTATTAAAAAATGTATCAGCGACGTTAAACAACTCGCGGGTTGATGGTAGGTGTCCTCTATACTTTATGGGTATGAATGAGCAATAAAAAATCATTTTTGGTTAGCTGAGTTAAATACATGCGCACGAAAACTACTGGCTAACAAAATAGACATTCCTTCCCACACATTGGGGTTCTAGGGATTTCCCCCTCTAAAGTAACAAAAATCGCCACACATCCTATTTTATATAGGATACAAGGGTGGGTTACTTGCCTAGATATGTCAAATTATGGATTTAACAGCTTCTTGAACTTAACTTAATTCCTATGGCTATAAAATACGAACTATCAATTCTTACTAAAGCTGAGTTGGTGGCGAGGAAAAAGTAGCAATAACTCAATAAGTAACTCCCGTTGCATGGCAGAATATTAATCTGCGCGGTAATTATCAATTCGTTAATGACCAAGAGTGACCGGATTTACAGGAAATAACGAAGCCTATTGTTGATAATAACGCCCAAAAAGAGAAGTAACCCATCTCTGTAAGCCATTATATAAAAGGGGGGTAGCGATTTTTGTTACTTTAGAGGGGAAAATCCCTAGAACCCCAGCCTGCAAAAACCGTCCCAAAGTTGGATCGTAGATGCGACCACCCATATGGACTAATCACCCTCAATATGGCTCTAGAATAGCAATAGATTGGGTTTTAGAAAAGTAATGCTTGAATGTAAATACGGTTACGATTCACATATTAGGATCAAGTTTCACTATTAATAGCGCTTTTATTTTTAACTTTGATTTTTATATAACAGCTGATAATATTCATTATTATTACTTAGGAATATAGTTGTTATGGCAAATACGAGTTTATCACTTGGCGCGCATTGGGAACAATTCATTAAACAGGAAATAAATAGTGGGCGTTACGGCTCTGCCAGTGAAGTGGTGAGAGATGCATTGCGTAACCTCGAAGAAAAAAAATCTAAGCTACTCACGCTGCAGGCTCACCTAGCCCATGGCAGTATACAAGCGGCGAATAGAGATTTCGTCAAGCAATCACCACAAGACATGCTTCGAGAGTTTAAAAGTCAGCGTGGAAAATAATTATCTCCTCACGCCCAATGCAAAAACAGATTTACAGGAAATCTGGAATTATACTCTTGAGAATTGGGGTGAAGCACAGGCTGATGATTATATTTTGGAGTTTTTCAATAGATTTGAATGGTTATGCAATCAGCCGTTGTTAGGCAAGCATCGACCAGAAATTAAAACCGGTTACTATTCGTTCCTTCAAGCTGAGCACATTATATTTTACGAAATCAGTAATAATGGCATTGCGATAATTGGTATCCCACATCAATCAATGGACGTAGCCAATTTCTTTGAGAGCTAATTGGTTATTCGCTTGAAGAAAAGAAATATTAATATCTATTCGTTAACCGGAATTTGTTCATAACTGAATTTTGACTGGAAACGCACTTCAGCGAAAAACACTTCAATGCTACTTTAACCGAACATATGGGATTACCAGTCCATATGAACGGTAGGATCTACGATCCTACGTTGGGGCGGTTTTTACAAGCCTACTCCTTCATTCAGCGCCGATGAGCAGCGAAGCTATTTATGCGAAAAGTGAATGGTATTCTACAAAAACATCTGTTTCTTAGTCTAAAAATTCAACCAGCTTTTCACCCTTAATGTTAAGTAAAGTAAAAAAGTTACAAACGCCGAATAAACTGCACTTGTAATTAAGACCAAATTATTTCCCGTATCATGCATCACTAAATTGAAAATTTCTTGTTGTTGTGAGGTCATTTCTGCTTGAGAGAAAAAGCCATCCCCATCCAAGTCAAATTTGGCAAGTTCCTGTTGCAAGTACCAGTCATTCAAATATGAGGAGGTTACTATCAAAAAGTAAAGCAAAACAAAATTTAACGTTATAAACCGCTTTACACTCCCTGATTTAATCTCTGTTTTAGAAATTACGCCGCTAATAATTACAATAATGGCACTTGCAATAACTAGAGATAACCAATCACCATCAAAAACCCACATCATAATTCCCCTTATGGTTTTGGATAAGTTTCCTGCCACTGGAAAGGAAGATACCTAAATGGAATTCCGCCAAAAATCTCGCATTGGGGTCCAATGCCATCAGCGCTATAAACTGGGTCCCAAAAACCATCCCCTCTACTTTCAAATGATGTTGTGCAAGTCGTATTATTGCAAACTGTATTGTAGTGCAGTGGTGTATCACCAACATGAAACATTTCACTGGTTACATCGACTCCATAATTACCAGAATTAGATGTACTCAAACCTTGTTTGATTCTATTCAACCTATACTGCTGATCTTTACTATTTATTATAGCGTCTTGAGTGTTTGGCCCAAGTTGAACATCTTGTCCATTGCCATTAAAGTAATGGTCAAGCGCATCTTTTGTACTATCGATTATCTTAGGGGCCGCTTGATTAAACAAGTATTGGAACGCTCCAGTTTGTGCTCCATTGGCAAATTTACCTCCTGAAATCTTAGAGGCAGTACCTCCAATTACAGCAGAGACCATTGTACCTTTGGCAATCTCTCCAGTCGTTAATTTATCACCACCTGGCAGAAATGCTGCCCCAATTCCTTTTGTAACACCAGCGCTAAAGAAACCATGACCGAACTTCCCGCCACTGGCAACTGCAATAACGCCACCAACCGCTGCGTGACTGGCAATTTGTCCCGCAATCTGACCAGAAGTGAGTGCATTTCCGCCAAAGGCACTTAACGTTGACCGCCCAACAACCCCGTGCTTCAATCCTATTAGATTATCTGCTGAAGCTTGACTGAAATGTGAACCTATTTGTTGAAATGCAAATGCTGAAGCCCCACCAATTAAAGCGCCTTTTAAACTCCCTGTGGCCACTCCACCAGACAAAAAACCGTATAGAAACGCTTTGCCTCCTGTCGCAAACGCAAACTCTCTTACTCTCGGTATAGCTAGGGCAATCAATCCAACAAATGGCCTTACTTGTTTCCACTTGTCGCTAAGTCAACTATAACCACTAGGATCAGTCACCGACATTGGGTTATTTCTGACGTATGCAAATCTGTTATAACTTTGCGAATCTTTTGGCGCTTGAATAAACGGATCAGCCTGGGGTTCTAGGGAACAAGCTGATAAGTGCCATAGTCATTGTGAAAGAAAGGGTCAAATAGCACTTTGTGCTCAGCTACTGAAATCAGAACAGCTTCATTGGCTAAGTAAGTTGCTGTTGCGTGCTTTTCATGCGCCAGCTCTTTATGCGCCAGCTCTTTATGCGCCAGCAGATCCCATGGCAATAACAGCAATGCCAACAATATGGGAATGCGGCTAATTATCTGGCGCATTGAAAGGTGTTTTTGAGTGCGTGTTTTGAATGTATATTTTTAGTAAGGACGGCCTGAAGCATCGATGCATTTTTTCTAATTGAATTAATGTAAGGGCCTTACCTTACCGCAACATGAATGAGAATGAGAATGACAAATAACATATTTCAAAACACAAAGTATTGCGGCTCAAATGTGTCCGGCGCGGACACATTTCTTGTCCGCGGACACTATTAAACACCATGTAAAAAATAATAAACCAACAAAATCAATAATTTAAAAATTGGCACAAAGCTCGCATTACTATTATATAAAGAAACTTAACAATATTGACGCAATCGGAAAGTGCCGTTCAATATTGCAAGTGAATAAAGGTTTAAAGGAATTATTATGTTAGCTGTTTATCTATTTTTATCACCCATTTGCATTCTGTTGCTGGCTGGCATGATCAGCGTTGCTGAATCTCTTTTTATCGAGCAAAGTAATTTGGCTGTTGATCATGATTAAGGATACCAGTGCACAAGATACCGTGCTTGAGGCTAAAAGTAATACAAAGCGTAATCTGCTTATTCTAGCAATTGCTATACTCATTGCCGCTTTTGCCGGCAAGGCATTTTTAAGTTCACCTTCTGCCAATCGTTCAATTGATCGCGCTTCAGTGCAGCTAGCGCGAGTTGAGATGGGGGATTTAGTGCGCGACATCATTTCAAACGGTCGCATTGTTGCAGCAAACGCACCACAAATTTATAGTCCTGCGCAAGGCTTTGTAACACTGAATGTTAAAGCTGGCGATGAAGTCATCGTCGGGCAGTTAGTCGCTATTTTAGATAGCCCTGAATTAGATAATCAGTTTAAACAACAAATCTCGGAAATGGATCGCCTCAAAGTTGAGCTTGCCCGTCAAGAGCTGGATGTTCGCAGTCAGACCTTGCAATTAACTAAGCTCTTAGATATTGCTCAGGTCGATCTTGAGGCTGCAAAGCGTGAAAATAGACGCGCGCTAGCTTCGATTAAAAATAACCTTATAAGCCAAATCGATTTCGAAAAAGCCGTTGATGATCTCGCTCGAGCTGAACTAACCCAAAAACACGCTAAAGAAGAAGTGGCAATTGCAAAAGATCGCTTGGCCTTTGAATTACAAAGCGCACGCAGCACCTTATCACGCCAAGCCTTAGTGGTAGAAGAACTAGAGCGTCAAATTTCACAGCTTAATATCCTAGCCTCAGTAAACGGTGTAGTAGGCAACCTGCTTGTTCAAGCTAGGGCTCTGGTCAATAAAAACGATGCACTTATGACCTTAGTTGACTTAAGCGCTTACGAAGTTGAATTAAACGTTGCTGAAAGCTATGCCAACGAACTCGCAATCGGCATGCAAACCGAAATCACAATTGCGGGTAACAAAGTCATGGGTAAGTTGTCGGCTATTTCGCCTGAAGTGAAAAATCGCCAGGTAAGCGCTCGCGTTCGTTTTGATCAACAAGCTTTAGCTGGTATTCGACAAAATCAGCAGGTGTCAGCACGGGTTCTACTTGAAAATAAAACAAATGTGATAAAAGTGCGTCGCGGTAGTTTTATAAATTCAGGGGGCTTCGTGGCTTATAAGCTAGACGGCAATATAGCGACTAAAATAGACATTCAATTGGGCGCTACCAGTATGCGAGAAATTGAAGTACTCGCTGGCTTAAGCCCAAATGACGAAATCATTATCTCTAATTATGACGAGTTCATCGATATCGACAAAGTACTACTGAATTAAGCACACCTAAGTTAGCGCGAAATGGGCTTGATAAATACGAAACTAGGTGAGTGATTTAAACACTACCTGAAAAACTAAATTACAAATAAGCCAGCACAACTACTACGACACTGGCCTATTCAAACAATCACTAGAAAGGAAACGTTTATGTTAAACATGAAAAATATCAGCAAGGTTTATCAGACCGAAAAAGTCCAAACTCATGCCTTGCGTGACTTCAATTTAAAGGTTGAAGAAGGTGAATTCATTGCCGTTACGGGTCCTTCTGGTTCAGGTAAAACCACATTTTTGAATATCGCTGGTATGTTGGAGCCATTTACTGGTGGCGATTTTATGCTTGATGACGTCAACGTTGGAAAATTAACAGACAATCAACGAGCCGACCTTAGAAATCAAAAGATAGGCTTCATTTTTCAAGGTTTTAACCTTATTCCAGATCTAAATCTTTACGAGAACATTGAAGTACCATTGCGCTACCGTGGCTTTAAATCTGCGGAACGCAAGCGCCGTATTGAAGAGTGTTTAGAGAAGGTAGGTTTAGCGAGTAGAGCGAAACACCTGCCGCAACAACTGTCAGGTGGCCAGCAGCAGCGCGTCGCGATTGCTAGAGCCTTAGCGGGTAAGCCCAGATTTTTACTAGCCGATGAACCAACAGGAAACCTTGATAGTTTAATGGCACGACAAGTTATGGAGCTGTTAGAAGCGATTAACCGTGAAGGTTCTACGATCATTATGGTTACGCATGACGCTGAGCTAGCCCGCCGTGCTCCGCGCAACATTCAAGTAGTTGATGGCCAGCTTGCCGACTTTACACTTTATCAAGACAAAGCCGCTCGTAACGGCGCAGTGGAGCAAATGATCACCAAGGCAGGCCAACCTGCTATCGAGGTGTAGCATGTTTATTCATTACATAGATTTAGGCTGGCGTAGTTTGAAACGCACACCTTTAGTTTCGATATTAATGATATTGGCAATTGCCGTTGGCATCGGCATTACTATGACGAGTTTATCGGTATATCACATGATGTCCATGGACCCCATTCCACACAAAAGTGACAAATTATTCTCCGTTCAATTAAACACGACTGACGATGGTACTAATTGGTGGACACAAGACGATATGCCCCTGCAAATCACCTATAAAGATGCTATGGCACTGCACAATGCCGACATCGCAGCGCGCAAAACGGCCTCTGTGCGGGCACTTTTTACTCTGCAAATGGACGATATCGGTGTTAAGCCCTTCTTAGCAAGCACCCGAGTTACTGGTCGTGAGTTCTTCCCAATGTTTGACCTAGAATTTATCTACGGCGCAGCTTGGACAAGCGAACAGGAAGCAGCGGCAACGCCAGTAGTGGTATTAGATGAAGAAACCAACGACCGTTTATTTGCGGGTGAGAATTCGGTTGGTAAACAAATTTACTTGGACGACACCACCTTTCGGATAGTTGGTGTTATCAAGCAATGGCGCATCCACACAAAATACTACGATCTGAATAACGGTGCATTCAATTCCCCAGAGTCAATATTCATCCCCATAACCCTAGTTGCTCCTATGGAAATTCAGAATATGGGCAACTCTAACGGCTGGAAATTTGAGGAAATCAATACCTTTCAAGAGCGCCTACAATCTGAGCTATTTTGGTTACAGTTTTGGGTAGAACTTAATACACCAAAAGAGCTTCAAGACTATAGTGATTACCTGCAGGCATACCTTGAAGAACAAGGCACTAAGGGTAGATACGAACGTAAAGTTGCGCAATTCAAGCTCAGAGATGTCAATCAATGGATGCAATATAACAACGTTGTATCTGCAGACAACAAAGTGTTGGTCGGTCTCAGTTTCTTATTCTTAGCTGTTTGTTTGGCTAATATCTTAGGCTTATTGTTAGGTAAATTTTTACGACGAGCACCAGAAGTAGGTGTTCGCAGGGCACTAGGGGCGAGTAAACGCCAAATTTTCTTGCAGCATTTAGTTGAAGTATCGATGCTAGGCCTATTCGGTGGCGTCATGGGCATCGCAATTGCTCAGCTTGGTTTGTGGGGCGTGCGATTCACCAGTAACGAATATGCTTCACTTGCCACCATGGATATGAATATGTTGTTAGCTGCGCCCACTATTGCTATTGGCGCCTGTATTTTAGCGGGTATCTACCCAGCTTGGTTAGTGTGTAAAACACAACCTGCTATTTACTTAAAAACACAATAGAGGCTCTCATGTTAGAAATTAAACCTGTATTTAATGCACTTCGCCGCTCTAAGGCCGCCGCAGTAATGTTATTAATTCAAATTGCGCTTACAACCGCCATTGTTAGTAATGCTGCCTTTATTATTAATGACAGAGTCGACTATCTCACGCAAGAGACCGGCTACCCGGAGGACGAAATATTTAGTTTTACGGTCAAGTCGTTTGACCCAAATCTGGATATTTCACAAAAATTTGAAGAAACCGAAACCATGCTAAGAAACATTCCAGGCGTGAAAAATGCGGGACTGTTTAATGCGGTGCCATTATCAGGAAGTGGTTCAGCCTCTGGCCTAGGCTTACAGCCTGCCAGTGAGCGCGGCCCTGATGTGCGAGCGGCCTATTATTCGGCCGATGAGAATGCGCTCGATACCTTGGGCCTCAGCATATCGCAAGGGCGCAATTTCAGAGCCGACGAAGTGATCATTTCTGAATCCAGAGACGTGTTTCCGCAAGTTGTTATCGTATCAAGGACATTCGCAAAAGAGTTATTTCCTGACGCTGAGGCCTTAGGCCAAACTGTCTATTTTGGTGGTGATCCTCTAGAAATAGTGGGTATTGTTGAACTAATGAAAAGTCCTTGGTTGCAAGACAGTAGGCCTGACAATGTCGCTATTATACCGTTTGTTAGCGCATCCTCATTTCAACAAATCATTGTCAGAACTGAGCCTGAACAACGTGCCGCGATTATGCGCCAAATTGAAGATTTGATGCTAGAAGATCATAGTAAACGAGTGATTATTGGACTGACAGCGTTGGACGAAGCGAAAGCAGAATATAACGCATCAGATACGCTCATGCTGCGCATGCTAGTAGTGCTCATTGTTGTATTGTTGCTAGTAACTGCATTGGGCATTTTTGGATTAACCGTTTTCAACATTAACAAACGCACCAAGCAGATAGGCACACGTCGTGCTTTAGGCGCTAGGAAGTCTGCTATTATCAATTATTTTTTGGTTGAAAATGCGATGATCTGCTGTATTGGCGTGACGATTGGTTCGATAGCTGCATTCTTCCTAGGGCGAATACTACTAGAGCACTATTCAATCCCTGCGTTGGACAATATGTATATCCTTTTCACTGCCTTATTTGTAATCACAATTAGCTTGCTGTCAGTGCTGATGCCAGCTAATAAAGCAGCGAATATATCGCCAAGTATCGCAACCCGTAGTATTTAATCAAGGATGTTGATAGGCTATTGAAAGAGAGCGTATTTTATCGCAATGAAACTTTAAAAAAATCTTCAAGTAATGAGTGGTAAATGGACAAGATATTAATTGTTGACGACACACCAGCGGTGCTGCAGGCGCTGTCATTGCTGCTGGAAATCCACGGCTATGACGTGGTTACCACAACTTCGCCGGTGCAAGCATTGCAGTACGTAAACCAGTTACGCGTATCCCTCGTTATTCAAGACATGAATTTTACTGGTGACACTACTTCTGGCGAAGAAGGAAAAAGCTTGTTCTATCAAATGCGTGAGCTTAATCCGCACTTACCGGTCATATTAATTACTGCTTGGACTGACCTAGAACAGGCCATCGAATTAGTTAAGGCAGGCGCGGTCGATTACATTGCTAAACCTTGGGATGATCAAAAGCTGATAAATACGATCGTTAATTTGGTTGCCTTAGGAAAAGCCAGTCAAGCCAGCGAAAAGCTTGAGCGCCAACAGCAAGAAACCGTAGTGACCAAAAATGCTGCCGATACTGTCGGGCTAGTTTATGCTAGCTCCGCTATGCAGCGTTTAGTCGATATGGCGATCCAAGTATCAAAATCAGACATTTCCGTGCTCATTACCGGCGCTAACGGCAGCGGCAAGGAAAAAATAGCAGAAGTCATACAAGCCAATTCCCCTTTAGCAAAACAGCCCTTTATAAAAATAAATTGTGGTGCTTTACCCGCCGATTTAATTGAAGCTGAATTATTTGGAGCCGAAGCTGGGGCATATACGGGGGCAAATAAAAAGCGCATCGGCTTATTTGAAGCAGCGAATGGCGGAACACTATTTTTGGATGAAATAGGAAACCTGCCATACTCTGGTCAAACCAAGCTGCTACGAGTGCTGCAAACAGGCGAATTTCAGCGCTTAGGCTCAAGTAGCACGATTAAAATAAAGGTTCGCGTAATTTCGGCGACTAACAGTAATTTACAAGACGCCATTGCAGCAGGCCAATTTCGTGAAGATTTGTACTACCGACTTAACGTTATTGAACTTCAAGTACCTCCATTAAACCAAAGAATTGACGACATTATGCCGCTGGTGAATCACTTTTTGCCCCGTCGCGAACTCAGTTTAAGTGCAGAGAAAGAGCTAGTTGGGCATGCTTGGCAAGGTAATGTCCGTGAACTTGAAAACACATGCAAGCGCTTAGCTGTGCTTAATCCTGAAGGTATTATTCAAGCCGAAGACTTTGCATTTTCTGCTCAGTTCAACCCAGACCAAGGACAGTTTACACAGCTTGCGCCAACAAATTCGCTGCCGTCAATGTCAATACATAGAATGCAGGATTCAGCAAACATGACGTCAAGTAATCAATCGACGGTAGTTGAACCCACAAAAGATGAATTAGAAGCAGCCATGCGCGATCAACAAGGCGTGGTGGCCAAAGTTGCGAGGCAATTTGGCTTGAGCAGACAAGCTTTGTATCGGCGTTTAGATAAATTCGGCATTGCATACTGATGCTATCAAACGTCCTTACTCGCATACTTTTGATTGTTGGCGCGCTTAGTGCTTTTGCCACCCTACCGATATTTTTGTTGGAGATCTTAGATTTTGACGAAGCGCTGATTATTGCTACTGGCCTTGTTGCTTTGAACTTGCTGTTGGCAAGATACTTTTTGCGCGATATTCGAGAAGGCTTATCGGCCTTAGAATTGGGTTTGTTAAACCTAAAGGACGGCGAATACGCGACCACCTTGTCATATCAAAACAAAGATGAATTAGGCAAACTTTGCGCACTCTATAATGATACTGCTTTGCAACTACGAGAAGAGAAGCACTGGCTTTATCAGCGAGAGCTATTATTAGATAAAGTAACGCAAAGTTCACCCGAAGTGCTATTTTTAGTTAACGATCAACAACAAGTGATTTTCAGCAATATTGCGGCCAAACGCTTTTTCAATTGCCCAAGCGGCATAGATGGCGAGTTTATAGCCAATTTATTAGACAGCGCACCGCAAGGTGCTAAAGTTGCCATATTGGACAGAAAAGAAGGTTTGTTTACACTTACTGTCGACGCTGATGAACCGCAAACATGGCATATATCGACAGGTAGCTTCGCATTAAATAATCAAGCTCATACACTCTTCATTCTTAAGCAAATGACGCGCGAGCTAAGTCGACAAGAAGTAGCCGTCTGGAAAAAAGTGATCCGTGTAATCAGCCACGAACTGAATAACTCTTTAGGGCCCATTTCATCAATGCTGCACAGTGGAAAAATACTCAGTGAAAAGTTCGAAGAAGATCGCTTAACGCGTGTATTTTCGACTATTGATGAGCGCATAAAGCACCTGAGTGAGTTCGTTCAAGGCTATGGTAAATTTGCCAAACTACCTGAACCTAAAATTCAAGCCAATGACTGGACGAGCTTGCTCGATGCCTTGGCCCCGCAATGGCAATTTGTTAACTTATCCGAACCCGAGCAAATAGTATATGGCGACCCAGTGCAGCTTGAACAACTGCTCATCAATTTATTGAAGAACGCGCATGAGTCAGGCTCGAAACCAGAAGACGTGAGTATTTCGCTAGAACGCCGCAACACCGATTCTTGTATAATGGTGATGGACAAAGGAAAGGGAATTTCAGACACCGTGATGGCAAGTGCTCTTATTCCCTTCTACTCTACAAAGGCTTCAGGGAGTGGTTTAGGCTTGGCATTATGTCGGGAAATCGCCGACGCCCATCATGGTCAAATAGGGCTATATAATCGTGATAAGGGTGGTTTGTTGGTTAGAGTGTTACTACCTTTCCATTCGGAATGATAACTACTTCGACCATTTTTCAGTTAAGTGGCCAACAAAATTACAGGGACGATAAGTACTGTTAAGCTGCTTCTCAATAATATTATTCCACGCCGTTTTGCATGCTCCCGTTGAACCCGGCACACAAAAAATCACCGTATTATTAGCTAAACCTGCCACGGCACGCGATTGTATCGTAGATACGCCAATTTCTTCTAAAGACAATGCTCTGAACACTTCACCAAAGCCCTCTACGTTTTTATCAAACAAAACCGACATTGCTTCAGGTGTTGAATCACGTCCAGGGGTTCTGGGGACATCCCCTCCTATTGTAACACTTATCGCTACAGCCCACGCTCGATAGTACCTCCAGAGGCACCTCAATTTTCATTTTCGGCGTAAAACCATAATTATAGTAAAATATCGGTTT
>Ga0163216_101544_pt1 | contig 12936 bp, 10 predicted proteins | sample SynspAceP_FD_167610 | JGI IMG/M metagenome (GOLD analysis project Ga0163216, IMG submission 167610) | Saline lake microbial communities from Ace Lake in Antarctica - Synechococcus sp. Ace-P (Illumina Assembly) | ecosystem: Environmental > Aquatic > Non-marine Saline and Alkaline > Saline ...
AAAAGGTTAGACCGTGCAAAAGGCGACCTTGAACGAAGCTCCAAGAAATTAACCACGGCGCAAAATATTCACAATGCTTCTATGCGCGCAGGATCTATTGCCGCTCGTGGACTTAGTGCGGCATTGGGTTTGGTTGGTGGTCCATTAGGTTTGCTGTTCACTGGGATGACGGCGATTAGCTTGTTGAATTCTGATATTGCATCAGGGTTTAACGTGGTTACTGCCAGCACGGAAGACTTTAACGACAGCCTTAAAAACGCCAGTGCTGACGATCTTAACGTCATGCTGAAATCTGTGCGTAGCGAGCTTGCGTTAACTAATCAGCAAATAGAATCGATTGATGCTAAAAAGGTGCAAACGGGCTTTCTTGCGATTACCGACGGTTTAAATGAATTAGAAAACCGTCAGCAAAAGCCACTTGGCAAGCAAACCGAACTGCAGGAAAGGGAAGCAGCATTATCTGTGGCTTTGGGTAGACGTCAAACTCTCGAAAAAGCCAAACAAGCTTCTATTCGCCAAGCCATTGCCAGTCAAGAACTTAAAACCAATATCAAGGCGCTGCAGGATGCCTCGCAAACTGCTGAACAGATTCGTCAGGTGGCGTTTGATAAGGAGCTGTCAGATATACAGCAGGCGGAAGATAAAAAGCTGCTTACGGTGTCGCAAGCAGACAGCTTGAGACACAGCGCCAAACAACGCTTTGAGCTTCAAGAGGAGCAATTAGAGGTCTCCCAGCGTCAGAAGCGTTTAGCAGCTTTCGCTGACAACTACACCAAGCGCGAACAGATGACGTTAGAGCATCAGCAGCGCGTATTAGCGTACATGCAAGAAAACGGCATTACGAGCGACCAAGATGCCAGAGTTATTGCATATCAGCAGGAGTCCTACGACTACCAGCTCAAAATGTTCCAAGAGTTCCAAGACGGAATATTGAAAGAATACAGCGACTACGGAAAGTCAGAACTTCAAAAAGAAAAGGATCGCTACGCAGAAGAAATAAAGCTTCTCGATAAGCATCTGAAAGATAAGGACATCACGCAAAAGCAATACGACGATGCGAAAAAGGTAGCTGATGAACGTGGCGCTAAAAACCGTAAGACTGCCGAACAGCAAGATCTTGAAATCAGCCTAAACAAACAAAGGGAGTTTAACGATCTATTTGTTGGGATGGCAGACAGCAAGAATAAAGAACTGGCAGCGATCGGCAAAGCGGCGGCTATTTACAATATTGGTATTAACACCTATCAAGGTGCAATGTCCGCATACAATGCTATGGCAGGCATACCTTATGTTGGTCCGTTTCTAGGTGTTGCAGCAGCAGCTGCCGTGGTTGCTTACGGTGCTGAGCAGATAGGCCGAGTAAATAACCAGACTTATCACACAGGTGGTATTGCTGGACAAGACTCGGACAACTACTCAGCCCGTTTGGCAGCAAACGAAGTGCCAGCTGTACTGATAAAAGGCGAGGAAGTGCTCACGCAAACCGACCCGCGCCATCGTAACAACTTGACCATGTCAAAAGGTGCGGCCAGAGAAATCGTCCAAGGCTCGACCGTTAACCAAATAACTTTTGGCGATATCGTCGTGCAAGTGACGTCCTCTAATCCGCAAGCTATTGGCGCGGAAATGGGCGAGCAGGTAGCTGCGCAAATCATCAATATCTTGCAATCAAAAATAGGACAAAAGCTGGTTTACAGCGGTGTATCGGCAGAAGCAGGTCGCAATGGTGGGAAAATAAAAGGAGTGCGTTGATACTAAAAACCAAACATCTTATTTAGATGTTTGGTTTTCTATTTCAGTTAACATTTCTCTAAAACCTAAAATGGCAGTTTTTTTGCCGCCAGGTATGCGGTCCATCGTGCAATCAGCCAATTCATAACCAGAGTCTTTTTCTATTTTTAGTTGGCAGGTTTTGGCGGAGAGTAGGTTTTTAAAGTCTGAAATAGGTATTAGCGCGTAGGCGGTACTTTTCATGCCAGATAATTTCGTTTGGTCAAAATCTAGATCGCTTAAGCCTGTGTTGTAGGTTTTCGTTATTCCGTCAACCTTAAATGATACTTCTTGAAATCTGACGTACCCACCATCTTGCTGAAATGCGAGATTAACAAAATTTGGCGCTTTCGATGCCCAAACAGCGCCTATCCTTGCGCTTACAGGATTAAAAATACTAGCTTCTGGGTTATACAGCGTATCTGGGGTGAGAGATATTATTGTTTCGTTGTCAAATGAGTTTTGATCTACGCTGAGTTTTCCCATTCCTGATGCACCATCCATCACGTCTGTCATGGAAGCGCAACCAGTTAGAGAAAGGGCTGATATTAATAAAATTGTTTTTTTCACGATTCATTCCTTTGTGTTTGTTAACTCCGAATAATAGACACAAAATTTACTATATAAAAGCTTTGCAGATAATTGGCTTGAATCGCTAAGTTAGCAGGGGTAAATTATCCATGCTGGGGTTTGTTACGCGCCCTGATGATTTTTATATGAAGCTCGCTTTGTGCAGGCTTTTTTTATGCCTATTTTTTAATTTTTTATAGACCCGCTTCGTGCGGGTTTTTTTATGTCCTTGAGGTGCCAATGCTCCCATATATTGATGAAGCAGAGGTGACCATCACCTCCAACGATCCTAGCGTTATTTCTCGCTCACGTTCTGGCCGCAAGGTATCTCGAAACTTAGAACAGCAAAAATGGTTATTAGACGTAACGTGGCCATCGTATCTAAGTGATAAATCGTTATCGCTTGAAATCGCCCTAGATGAAATGAAGGGGCAGTCTTTGCAGGTTGGGCTTGTTCATCCTGTGCGATCGTTTCACCCCAATGCGAGCGGCACGTGGCAGGCAATCGAGCCAGCCAACGCTGGCGCTAACCAAGTGCTTTTAAATGGCGTTGGTAGTTTATCACTTGGTCATCTAGTGCGTTTCTTTGGTCACACCAAAACCTACCGAATCACCAAAATAACAGGCGATATCGTCCAGTTGTTTCCGTCATTAAGGCGCAACGTTTCATTGTCCGAAGTCGTCCAGTTTGATGCCGTCGCCATCGAGGTGACCCGCACAGATGATGATGTTTCATATAAGACAAAAGGGCCGTTAACGACGGTTTCAGCAAGCTTTGAAGAGATGTTGTAAGCATGATTATTCGTAACTTAATCAAGATGTCATTTCGCAATGGTGGTGATCTACTCATGACAGATGGCGGCATACCCGTGTCGTTCATGGGGGATCTGTACGAGCCAGATTTATACCTTGCCGAAGACGGTATTGGGGAAGTAGAAGACACACTAGAAATCACCACGGGCGACTGGCAAATCACGCTAAATATATCTGATGAAGATGACCCAGTACTACAAGCGTTTTATGCGGATAAATATCTAAATCAAACGGTTACCTATTACAGCCAGCATATTTTGGATGATGGTACGGAAGAGTTTCACAAAGTGTTTGAAGGTCGAATGATCGAGTACGAAGCGACCGACACAGAAGGCGGTTACGCAATCGAGGTGACCGCCAGTGCCAATATTATCCATTGGCAGCAAATTCGCGGCCGTTCAACGAACTCAAACGCTCAAAATTTGATTTATCCGGGTGACCGAGGTTTGGATTTCGCAGGCACAGAAATTAGTGATATCAAGTGGGGTAAATAATGGGCTTTTTTTCTAAGATAAAAAAGGCGCTCTCGCGGCCAATAAACGATTTTCTTAACCCTTTAGATAAGTTTAAGGACGCGATAGATTGGGTTAAGGAGTTAATAAACCCAGAGGAGCCAAAACCCGCAGCAGCTGCCGATACAACATCAGGATTGACTGTCAACAAAAGTTCAGCCACTGAAAAGCCGCCAAAAATTTATGGTAAGCGTAAGCTTGGAGGCACTCGCGTCTACTTGTCTACAAGCGGCAACAAAAATGCGTATCTTAATTCTGTGCTTGTTCAGTGTATTGGTCCTGTCCATAGCTCAAGTTCTGTGACTGTATCAGATAAAGCAGAATCAACATTCGGTAACGCTTTGCGTTATACGTTCCATGCGGGCTACCCATCCCAAGCGGCTGACGCGAATTTTGTTTCAGAGTTATCAGATTGGACAACGAATCATCGTTTGCAAGGTTTTTCATATCAGGCTGTTAGATACACCTACGATCAGGATAAATACAGCGGCTTACCTGTGTTTAATTCCATTATAGAAGGCGCTCTTTTATACGACCCACGAGATGAAAGTACGGCCTATTCTGACAATTTTTCCTTAGCTGTTTTAGATTACTTTCGCTCAACTGAGTACGGTGTCGGTATTCCTGATAACTTAATAGATTTTGAGTCATTTAAAACCGCTGCAAACCTTGCTGATGTGAGCTATCCAAGCAATTCTGACAGCGATGTTATGGTAAGGCGCTTCGCCTGTAACGTAGCAATCGATACAGGCAAAACGCCGTTTGATAATATCAAGCAATTGGTATCAGAAAGCCGCGCGTTTCTAACTCAAACGGCAGGGCAATGGCGTTACGTTATTCAAAACGACTCCACGCCAGATCATGCGGTTACCTACGATGACATAGAGGGGGATATTTCCCGCAGTCCAAACGGCGCGCGTGATAAATACAACCGTGTGACTGTTTCCTATGTAGACCCAGACAAAGAATGGGATACAAACGAGGCCACTTACCCAATTGACGATGCCGAGTATCAGTCCTATCTGGAGGAGGATAACTGGGAAGAATCACATGCTGATATCACAGTCGATTCATGTACAAACCGTTATCAAGCGCTGGATATTGCACGCCAAGCTTTGTTAGAGAGCCGAATTGGTGGTGCGATCGCTTTTACTGGACAACCGTGGATGATCAAAGTTCGCTGTGGTGATTTGCTTGTCATGGATGTGCCAGGCTTACGCGATGGGACGCTTTGGCGTGTTGCCTCTCGTAAAATCACAGCAGATGGCGAGATCTCTTTTACTTGTGCGGCGTATGATCCGTCTATTTTTCCTTGGATAGATTTGCCGGATCAGCCAGTTATTACTCCGCCAACCGTGGCGGATTCCAGCATATTACCAGCGCCAGAGGCATTATCGTATTTATCTGATGAATGGGATGACTCAACTGTAGGCGCGTTAATATGGTCGCAGTCTAATAGTGCATATGTGCATGATTATGTAATCGAAATATATCGTGTTTCAGATTCGGTTCAAGTACTAAGCACGTCATTGATCAGTAGTGCTGGTTGGCTTGATGATTATATGCCAAGAATTAACTTACCTTATTTGGGTCAGGGTGAGTATATCGCCATGGTTCGAGCTAGAAACGCATTAACCAGATCTGAGCCTACTAGTATTACGTTCGGCGTATATGTTCCAACCCTACCTTTAATTGCAGGGCTAGCTCAATCTGGTGAATTTGATGCAGATCTAACACTAAATTGGGCTCCTGTAGTATCAAAAAACGCCTTTCGTTTTTATAGGGTTGAAATTATTGTTGGTTCAACATCCGTTCTTTATTTGAGCTCAATAACAGAGTCGATAACGATAACAAATGCTCATTTTGAAACGATTGGATTCCCGAGAAGTTTTAAAGTGCATGTTAGTGCCGTAAATGTCGCTTTTTCAAGTGGTGCAGCAGCCTCTCTAACTATCAATAGATCTTTGCCAGCTACGCCAGTAATCGAAATGATTCCCTCTGTCGATAATATTAAGTTGTCGCTCTCTAGTAGCGCCAATCGGCGCGGCACTGTTGTGTGGGTATCGACTTCTGACCCTATTGTTATGACGGATGTAAATCAGAAATACAAAGGGGAGAGCTTATCAATAACGTTGGATGGGTTATTGCCGTTAACTCGGTATTACCTAGCGGTGGCGGCTTACGATGCGTTTGGGGTTGGTTATGCGGTTTATTACTCTGTAACGACGCTAAAGGATTCAATAGGCGATACGATCAACAACTTGTCTACGCTGGATTTGACGCAGGAAGTGTCAAATTTGGATGAATCAGCTTTGCTTGTATCACTCCGAACTGGCAAGAATCAACGCGATATTTTAAGTATTAAGCAAGCATTATCGGGTGCTGGAATTATATAGAGCATCAAAAAAAACCAACAAAAAGGCGATCAATGCGATCGCTTTTTTTTATTTAAAAAGTAGGGCATATGTCTTGGATTATTCTTTCTTCAGTCTCTGTTGAAAATGGCAGCAAAACCGTATTTGTGACGGGCGGATATGATTTGTCCGTTGTGCTCGGTGGCTGGTCACTTGATATCGGCTCTGCCCGTGCAGAAATCAAATCAGGCACAGCGGCAGATGAATATGGCGCGTGTACATTAACGCTCGTCGAGGCTTGGCGCTTCGATGCTGTCGCCAATGAAATGGCATCAATCGTACCTATCCCAAGTCGTTTAAACGAAGCGATCAGGCAAACTGAATCGCTTAATGCCTATGCAATGGACGTTAACTCGAAGCTAAAAGAGTTCGTCGCAGACGACAAAGACATATCTGTCTTGTTGCCTGATGACACAATGATTAGCTATCCATCCATTCGCAAGTCAAGCCGGTTATTTCAAGAGCTGATTGCAGCGTCTAACGTTACTTTTGGCGATAAATTGGCCGAAATTCAAGCGGTAAAAGATGCTGCTGACGCTACGTTGGCGGTCTCGCTTTCAGCGCAAGAGGTCTGGGATTCGTTCGGCGGGCTTGATCAAATAAATGAGAACGTCGCAACGTGGAAGCAAGGCATCGAAGACAGCTTGGGCGGGTTAATAGATGGCGCGGTTGCTGGGATTTATACCAGCTCATTTCAACAATCCGTAGATGTCATGCGAACACAAACAGTTCTTGTTAAACAATCAATATTCGATATGCAGCTATCAGAGCGCATAAGACTAATAGAGGAAGCATCATGAGTGCAGAATTAGACAGCGCAGTAGTAGCACTGAATGCCGCTACAGACGCCGCCACACAGCAAACAACTGCTGTACAGTCGCTAACGGAAAATGTTAGTGGAAAAATTGGTGAAATCGACACGCAGTTGAATGACACCATTCTTGCAATCAACACAAACTACACTCAAGCCGTCGCCACAGCAGCGGCAGCACTTGATGCTCGTCTTAATGGCTTTTTTAACAAAGCGATCGTGTCAGAGCCCGCGTTTAAACTGGATGCTGGGGCATTAAAAATAAATACCGACTTAAGTGCTTACGTCAATGGTGAGGTCTATGCGTATGATGAAGATACAGCGCTTACATTACCAGCATCCATGACAGTCGGCACCGACTATGCGATATACGCCACGCCAGCGGGTTTGGTTGTGTCTGCGAATTACACCGTTCCAGACGGTTATACCGCACTTAACTCACGTCGAATTGGCGGGTTTCATTACCAAAATAGTGAGATAAACAAATATTCAATTTGGGATCTAAAATACAAACCCAATGTGCGCGATCCCCGCGGAATGGCTCGCTCCCCTATGGGTGTTTGGGCAGACATTTACCTTCTAAATACATCGCCAGAAATCAACGGCACAAGTGCCTATAACGTCACCATTGCAGATGGATCAAGCCCGCCAAAAATTCCAAGTTTTTGGGGCGGGGATGGCACTGCTCAATATGCCAATTTCGACTGGTACACCGCAGTAAAAACTCTCTCGGCGTTTGGCAAAAGGCCGCCAACTCAACAAGAGTTTATCGCTCTTGCGACAGGCAGCGTCGATAACTACAAAACCGGAACGGACCCAGTAACAACGAAATTTGATGCGTCTGCGCGATCATTGATCGGGTGCGAAGGTGTCTCTGGGCATATGTGGCAATGGGGCGCCGATCGTTATGCAGACATCGCAGCGGTCTTTGCTGGCAACTGGGACTACTCTTCGCCCGGGGCTCTCGTGTCGATTTGGAACACCGCGCCTAGCAGCACGGGCAATAGCATCTCTGCTCGCGGTGTCTGTGACCACTTCGAGTCTTTGTAGGGCGAGCGGGAGCGAGTTAAATAATGGAACAGCAGTATCGAGATGCCGTTATTAGTTCTGATCAGATGGTCATTGTTAAAAAATTTGATCAGCTCACGAACTACATATATCCGATTGTTCAAAACGCACCAAAAAAGCATGGAGTACTTAGGAATAAGTTACTTGATGCTCTTTTTGAGCAAGTCGAGTTATTCATGAAAGCGGGTAAGAGTGGTCAGAAGTCGCGGCTTTATGCCTGCGATGCCGGGCTTGCTTACATTCGCTATTTGATGCGATTTGCGACACACAACGACCGCAGAATAATGAGTTTAAGGCAACATGAAATAGCGCTGATAAAAATCAGCGAAGTAGGGGCCATGCTCAATGCGTGGATAAGAAAAACCAAATAAATAAAGGTTAGTGTGGATGAATCGCAGCGATCTTTGCTGGCAACTGGGACAACTCATCGACCGGGGCTCTCGTGTCGAATTGGAACAACGCGCCTAGCAACTCGAACAATAACATCTCTGCTCGCGGTGTCTGTGACTGATTTAACAGCGTTGAGATAGTTAAGGCTACTCAAGCGATCATTAAAAAATGGTCAGCCGCACTAACCCGCTTCGGCGAATACTTTACGAGGTTTGTAGTAGACGAGTAGCGCAAGCGAAAGCCGAACGCAACACACTATTTATGGGTAAGAAATACAAGAATTTAATAAGCCAGATCGCCAGCAAAGAGAATATTTTTCTCGCCGCTCATAAGGCCAGAAAAGGCAATCCACACAGCGTCGGCGGCATGATATTTATGGACTATCTAGAGTCAAATATTGCCAGTTTATCAAGCGCAATTCTTGACGGGTCTTACATTCCTGGCAAGCCGAAAGAATTTATTATTTACGAACCAAAGCGCCGCCAGATATCCGCGCTACCGTTCCGTGATCGTGTGGTACAGCATGCGATAAATAATGTAATAGAGCCAATATTCGAACGCACATTTTATACGCAAAGTTACGGCTGCAGAACCGGAAGAGGTACGCACAAAGGCACGATTGCCTGCCAAGCGGCAATGCGCCGCTTATCAAAAGACGGTGAATTATGGGTATTGAAAACCGACTTTGCAGGCTATTTTTACAACATAGACCGCTCAGTATTGCACAAAAGAATTCGCGCAAAAGTGTCATGCGAAAAAACGCTTTCCTTGATCGAAAAATACGTGCCAAGCACTGGTATAGGCATCCCGATCGGAAATCTTACAAGCCAATTATTTGCGAATATTTACGGCACCATTATCGACGAGTGGCTGCTGCATGAAGCGAAAAACAAACACTTTTTCAGATACATGGATGACATCGTGATACTGGGAAAGTCGCAAAAAGAAATGCGAGCGCTGCAGGTCAAGATGCAAAAGTTTTGCATGGACGAAATGGGGATGTGGTTTTCTAAATGGTCAGTAAGCAGTGCATCCAAAGGTGTCAACTTTCTCGGCTACAGAATCTGGCCAACGCATAAATTAATGCGTCGACAATCGGTTACAACAGCAAAGAGGAAAATAAAACGATTCGTAGAAAAAGGCGAAACAGAAGCGCTAAAGCGTTTTTTGGCATCATGGCTAGGCCATGCAAAATGGGCTGACAGCAGAAATTTAATTACATCACTGGAGAAACAAGTATGCGAGGCAATCCAAAAATAGTGAACACAAGAGAAGACTTGGCAGTATCTCAAATGACGAGAGAGCAAATCATTGAGGCTGCAACAATAACAGTGCGCCATGATTCGGCGGTGTATCCAGAAGATTACGACACACACCTAAAGAGCGGTGATGAGGGTTTTATCGAACCAGACTACCAGTATGATGAAATGATTGATCAGGGTGCGCTGGATCGATTTGGAATAACGCTTTAATCCGCATACCCAAGAGTTTATAGATGGCCGCGAAAGCGGTTTTTTTGTGCCTGCAGTTTATGAGAACACAGGCCATACGGCTCCATTAGGGGTAATGAGAAAGCGACTCAGAGGAAATATCAGTCCCAACGAGCCGTCAGATCACGTAAGCAAGCTACGTGAACCAACCCAAGGCTTTCCCACCGCTGGCCAGCGGCGGGGCGAGTCTATCAGAAATTAATGGTAGGTTCACATGCAAAATATACGCTGTATTAAATGCAATAAATTACTAGCAAAAGGCGTTTTTAAAATGTTTGAAATTAAATGCCCACGTTGCAAACACACAAATGAGAGTGCCATGAGCGCCTTAACTGGAGATAAACATCATGGCAAAACCCATCATTCCGTGGATTGGCGGCAAGCGCAAACTGGCTGAACACCTTATACCGCTGTTCCCTGATCATGCCACATACGTGGAACCATTCAGTGGAGCGGCGGCGCTGTTCTTCTTAAAAGAGCCGTCTAAAGTCGAGATTCTAAACGACGTAAACGGTGACCTTGTAAACCTTTATCGAGTCGTAAAGCATCACCTAGAAGAGTTATATAAGCAATTTAAGTGGGTGCTTTCGAGTCGTGAAACATGGGAAACCTTAAAGAAAACGCCGCCCGAATCTATGACGGATATACAGCGCGCGGCACGTTTTTTGTATCTGCAGAAGCAAGCTTTCGGCGGTAAAGTGGAAGGTCAGTCATTTGGCACTTCAACCACAAGTCGTCCTCGGTTTAACCTGCTCACGCTCGAGCAAGATCTAGCAGATGCACACTTTCGACTCGCAAGCACAACAATCGAGAATCTCGACTGGGCGCGCATCATCGAAAAATACGATCGACCTGGTACTTTGTTTTACTGCGACCCTCCATATTGGGAAACAGAAGGCTATGGCGTACCGTTTGGTTTTGAGCAATATGAAAAAATGGCCGAGCTCGCAAAAACGATGCAAGGCAAGATGATCATATCGATTAACGACCACCCAGATATTCGAAAAGTGTTCAAAGGAATGCCGGTCGTAGAAGTTAAATATCAATACACAGTTGGTGGCAGCGATAAACGCACTGACTGTGTTGAACTTATATACGGAAACTGGGAAAAAGTCCCTGAAAAGCGTGGGCAAACAGCTATGTTTTAGGTGTTGTGTTGCTTCTGTAAGGTGGTTAAGAAAACTATCAACTCCACTGGACTCGCTGTATAATGCCTCGCATTGTTTTCATCGTTTTCTTAGCATTGCATTGAAATAAGTACACATATGAGTACATATTTTCAACAAAATGCTTAACTAGAGTAAAAAATGTCTAATAATCTCAAGCACATACGCAATTTCAGTATCATCGCGCACATCGACCACGGAAAATCGACCTTAGCAGACCGTTTTATTCAAATCTGTGAAGGTTTGAGTGAGCGAGAAATGTCCGCTCAAGTTCTTGACTCAATGGATATTGAGCGCGAACGTGGTATTACCATTAAAGCCCAAAGTGTGACGTTAGACTACCATGCAAAAGATGGCCAAACCTATCAGCTGAATTTCATCGATACCCCTGGGCACGTGGATTTTTCTTATGAAGTCTCTCGGTCTCTTGCTGCCTGCGAAGGGGCTTTGCTGGTGGTTGATGCCGCTCAAGGTGTCGAAGCGCAATCGGTTGCCAATTGCTACACCGCAATAGAGCAGGGCCTTGAAGTAATGCCTGTTCTAAACAAAATCGATTTGCCTCAGGCCGAGCCTGAGCGTGTGTGTGCTGAAATCGAAGAAATTATTGGTATTGACGCCATGAACGCCGTGACTTGTTCCGCAAAAACAGGTGTCGGTGTAGACGATGTACTAGAGCGTCTGATTGCGACAATTCCGCCACCAGAAGGCGATGTAGATGCGCCGCTACAAGCGTTGATTATTGACTCTTGGTTCGATAACTACTTAGGCGTTGTTTCTCTTGTTCGTATTAAACAAGGTACGTTACGCAAAAAAGATAAAATTTTCATCAAATCGACCAAACAAGCTCACCCAGTTGACATGGCGGGTATTTTTACGCCGAAACGCAAAGAAACTGGTGTCTTAAGAGCGGGTGAAGTGGGTTACGTTGTGGCCGGTATTAAAGACATTCACGGCGCTCCCGTTGGTGATACCATCACACATGCTTCTACTCCGGATGTTGCCCAATTGAAAGGCTTTCAAAAAGTGAAGCCGCAGGTTTATGCGGGTGTTTTCCCGGTTAGTTCCGATGATTTTGAAGACTTCCGGGTTGCATTGAATAAACTGACATTGAACGATGCATCTTTATTTTTCGAACCAGAAAGTTCGGATGCCCTGGGGTTTGGTTTCCGTTGTGGTTTCTTAGGTATGCTGCACATGGAAATCATCCAAGAGCGTCTAGAGCGTGAATACAATTTGGATTTGATCACCACAGCACCGACGGTAGTGTATGAAGTCGAGTTGAATAATGGTGAGGTTGTCAATGTAGATAGCCCGTCAAAAATGCCTGACCCTGGCACTATCAAGGAAATGCGCGAACCAATAGTGGAAGCCAATATACTGGTGCCACAAGAATACTTAGGCAACGTGATTACCTTGTGTATAGAGAAGCGTGGCGTTCAAAAAGACATGTTATATGTTGGCCGACAAGTGCAACTACGTTATGAATTGCCGATGAACGAAGTGGTCATGGATTTCTTTGATAAATTGAAATCTTGTAGCCGTGGTTTTGCGTCTTTGGATTACAGCTTCTCTCACTTTAATGCCGCGCCATTATGCCGTTTGGACATCATGATCAATGGCGAGCGAGTTGATGCATTGGCGCTCATTATGCACAAAGACAACGTGCAATATAAAGGGCGTGCTCTGTGTGAAAAAATGAAAGAACTGATACCTCGTCAAATGTTTGATGTGGCGATTCAGGGCGCCGTCGGTGCAAAAATCATTTCTCGAACAACGGTTAAAGCATTGCGTAAAAACGTTATCGCCAAGTGTTACGGCGGTGATGTAAGTCGTAAGAAGAAACTCTTACAGAAACAAAAAGACGGTAAAAAGCGCATGAAGCAAGTGGGGAATGTAGAAGTCCCTCAATCCGCTTTCCTTGCGGTTTTGCAA
>Ga0163216_101546_pt1 | contig 12920 bp, 13 predicted proteins | sample SynspAceP_FD_167610 | JGI IMG/M metagenome (GOLD analysis project Ga0163216, IMG submission 167610) | Saline lake microbial communities from Ace Lake in Antarctica - Synechococcus sp. Ace-P (Illumina Assembly) | ecosystem: Environmental > Aquatic > Non-marine Saline and Alkaline > Saline ...
CTTGGCAATCTCATCGAGCGGCATGGTGGTGTAGAGCTTGAGGAAACGGCCGACATCGGCGTCTTCGCTGTTGCGCCAGTACTGCCAGAACTCGTAGGCGCTGAGCATGTCGGCATTGAGCCAGATCGCACCATTGGCGGATTTGCCCATCTTGGCGCCCGATGAGGTGGTCAGCAGTGGCGAGGTGAGCGCGTAGAGCTGCGGGCAGTCCATGCGGTGGCCGAGGTCGATGCCATTGATGATGTTGCCCCACTGGTCGGACCCGCCCATCTGCAGGCGGCAGCCATAGCGCTTGTTCAGCTCGACGAAGTCATAGGCCTGGAGGATCATGTAGTTGAATTCCAGAAACGACAGCGATTGCTCGCGGTCGAGCCGGGTCTTGACGGAATCGAAGGCCAGCATCCGGTTGACCGAAAAATGCCGACCGACATCGCGCAGGAATTCGACGTAGTTGATGCCCATCAGCCAGTCGGCGTTGTTTGCCATGACTGCATCTTTCGGGCCATCGCCGAATTTGAGGTAATTGGCGAACACGCTTTTGATGCCGGCGATGTTTTCGTTGATCAGTTCCGGCGTCAGCAGCTTGCGGGCTTCATCCTTGAATGACGGATCGCCGATCATGCCTGTGCCGCCACCCATCAGCGCGATCGGGCGGTGGCCTGTCTGCTGCATCCAGTGCAGCATCATGATCTGGAGCAGGCTGCCTGCATGCAGGCTCGGCGCTGTCGGATCGAAGCCGATATAGGCCGTGACGGTCTCATTCCGGAACAAATCATCAAGGCCGGTCTCATCGGAGGCCTGGTGAATGAACCCGCGCTCGGAAAGAGTGCGCAGGAAATCGGACTTGAAGGCTGACATATCACTGTCCTTGCGGTTATCTCGGCTATTCCGGAAACAAAACGGGCGTCGACCGGTATGTGGCGCCCGGGCGGGCCTTTAGCATTAGCGGCAGGCGCATTCAACTGAATGCCGAGTTCCTGCTGCTGACGAGCGGCTCGGCGGCATGTAGGTTCGGCGCGAAACGAGGCTGATTCCATTGAAGCGGACCGGCTGATGCAACAAGGACGGCGGACGATGGCGACTGGCAGCGATCTCAAACGGGCAATCGGGCTGATGAGCGGCACCTCGATGGATGGCATCGATCTGGCCATGGTCGAAACCGATGGCGACCAGATGGTGCGGCGTGGTGCGTCCTCGTTCACGCCGTATGATGCCAAGTTCCGCAAGCGCCTTGAAGGCGCGCTGGAGACGGCCAAGGCCATTGCGCAGCGCAACGAGCGGCCGGGTGACCTTTCTGAACTTGAGGCGGAGCTGACGGATCGTCATGCCGCGGCGGTGGAAACCTTTCTGGAACGTGAGGGCCTCACTGCAAAAGATATCGATGTGGTCGGGTTTCACGGTCAGACGGTGCTGCATCGACCGCATCAGGCGTTGACGGTGCAGTTGGGCGATGGCGAAGCGCTGGCCAAACGACTTGGTATTGATGTCGTCTATGATCTTCGCGCCCATGACATGACGCTTGGCGGGCAGGGCGCGCCGCTGGTTCCTGCCTATCACCGGGCGCTTGCTGCTGGATTGCCGGACGAATGGGCAAAGGAAACGCCGGTCGTGATCGTCAATATCGGCGGCATTTCCAATATCACCTATATCAGCCCTGATGGTGATCTGCGCGCATTCGACAGCGGCCCCGGCAATATGCTGATCGACCAGTGGGTGTCGCGGCATGCAGGCATTCCCTATGATTCGGGTGGGGCCATCGCCTCGGAGGGCCGGGTGCTGTCGGGGCTTGCCAATCGCTATCTGTCCTCGCCGTTCTTCACCGCCAAGGAGCGCATTTCGCTCGATCGCAATGATTTCCAATTGCCGGACGATACAGAGGCGGGGCTGGAAGATGGCGCGCGCACACTCGCTTTCGTGACGGCTGCGGCAATTGCCAAGGCGCAGGCGCATCTGCCGGAAAAGCCAAAACTCTGGATCCTGACCGGCGGCGGCCGCCACAACCGGCTGATCGTCGAGGATCTGACTGTCGCAACACGCCACACCGGCCAGGTCATTGTTGCGGAGGAGGCGGGGCTGAATGGCGATTCGATGGAGGCCGAGGCCTGGGCCTGGCTGGCAGTCCGCTCACTCAGAGGCTTGCCGCTGACCTATCCCGGTACCACCGGCGTCAAGGAACCGGCGACCGGTGGCGTTCTGGCGCGGCGGTAGGGCTGCAGGTCAGTCTGACTGCTCAGGCGTTGCGATAGGTTGTGTGCACGAGAGCCATAATTGTGCGGATGATCCGGGCTAACTTCAAAACCGGCGCCCTCGGGGTTAAGCGAGGGCGCGCTGTGATGTCCTGTATCACGTGACGATAGACACCAACATCTGGCGTTCGCGCTGTCAGAGTGCCTTGCGGATACGGTTGAAAGCGTCCTTGAGTTCTGATCCGAGGATCTCGAAGGCATCGCCCAGATCTTCTTTGCTCTTTTTCAGGTTTGCCTGACTTTCAAAATGATTCCAACGATCCTGAAGTTCAGTCCATTCGTCTTGCGCCTCTTTCGAGCCGAGATGCACCTTGAGCTTGATCTCGTCATAGTTTTGTTTGAGCTCTTCGGTCATCTTGTTGATGTCAGGCATGGATTTGTTCCTTGTCTCAGAGGGGATTGATTGGTTTGGCGTCGGAACGAGTTTGTTCCTAACCGGTTGTCGAGAAATTTTGTTTCTTGCTGGCTGGCGGCGGAGAGCCGTTCAGCGCTTGCCAGGCGTCACGACCCCGCCTTTCGGCGGCGCAGGCTGCGGATGATTGAGGAGATGATAGGAACCAGGAATCTGGCGCTGTCCCAGCCGTTGAGCCCGCTGATGCCAGCCATGCTGCCTATCGCTGCAGTCGCCGGGTTGGACTTCAATTCGCTCTCCAGTGTTGCGGACGTCAAGTCGCGCAGCTCCCTCGCTGCAGCCAGATCGGGACCGGGCTTGGTGAAGGCCGCAATAACCACAAGGATGAATGCCAGAACGATATTGGCGATGGCCAGAATGAAAGGTGCCTTGATAGGCCCCCAGCCGGCGAGCAGCAGCTGGTAAGCAGCGATGTTGAGGAAAACCAGCGCCATCAGGACGATCAGGGCCGCGAAAAACAAGAGCGAGAGTTTTCGCAACTGTACCTTCAGGCGGATTTCACCCACCAGCAATTCGGAACGAAGATAGAGGCGAAGAATCCGGACGATTGAATGAATTGACATGGCTTCACACTACTTTGCTGTTAGGCGCCCGATGACGATGCCGAGCGCCAAGGCGGCGGATACCGATGCTACTGGATGCTCAGTAAAGCTCTCTTCTGCGTCATCGAGCATGCGCTGGACCAGATCACCAAGCTCACTGAGCAGTTTTGGGACATCGTCGATCTGATCATCGGATTCTGATTTTGCGGGGTCGGGGTCCGGATTTGCGTTCGGCGGAACGGAACTGCGTTGCAGTTGCTCGACTTCCGCTCGAAGACCCGCAATTTCTTCCCTCAATGTGGGCTGCTTCATGATCAATCCTAAATCTCATCTCAAGGAAGGATTATAGCCTGGAGCATCTATGTGGGATTGATCTAACGCATTTTGTCACAAAAAATCTTGCCCGAAGAATATATGTGCATGCCATTTTCTGCGCGACGGTAGCGGCCCGGGCCATCGGAGTGTGCAACATGGTGTGTTGCTTGGACAATCCCGTTGTCTCGGCTACAAAACCGTTCAGTCGGGAGGACGTTTTGATCCTGTCTGACAACTCTCTGCTGTGAAAGATCCGCTATGGAACCGCACAAGATTTCAATTCAGCGCGCCAGCTTCTATTTGATTCTGGTTCTGACAACGGTCGCATTCAGTATCCTGTTGTTGCCGTTTTACACTGCGATTTTATGGGCGGTCATTCTGGCTATTGTCTTTCATCCGGTTCAATTGTTTCTTGTTCGCCGTTTGAATGGTCGACAGGGGTTGGCGGCTCTCCTGAGCGTTCTCATGTGCATTTGTCTGGTGATTATTCCTGTGGTGGTCATCCTTGCTTCCATCGCGCAGGAAAGTGCCGGCCTTTATCAGCAAGTCACCAGCGAGGAGTTCGACCTGCGCGGGCGTGTCGAGCAAATCGCCAGCGCAGTGCCAAGCTTCATCGAACGCTGGACGCCGATCAAATTGGGGAATTTCCCCGACCTTCGGGAGAAGTTTTCCGCAGGAATAGTGCAGGCCAGTCAGTCGGTGGCGGGCCGTTTGGTAAATGCTGGTGAAACCACGCTGACCTTTTTCATCGGGTCCGGCGTTATGCTGTATTTGCTTTTCTTCCTGTTTCGCGACGGTGAGAAACAGGTTGCAAAGATCCAGCGGGCGATGCCGCTAAGCGACGACTATTCCCGTCAGTTTTTAGAGAAATTCACTTCAGTGATCAACGCGACGGTGCGGGGTAACGTCATCATTGCGATCATTCAGGGGACGATCGGTGGCGTGACATTCTGGGCGCTGGGAATCGAGGCGGCATTGCTGTGGGGGGTGGTGATGACTTTGTTTTCCATGTTGCCCGCAGTGGGAGCCGCCATCGTCTGGGCCCCGGCTGCCCTGGTCTTGATGTTCAGCGGTGCATGGTTGAAAGCCGTGATCCTGGTGTTTGTCGGGCTGCTGATCATCGGTCTGATCGATAATTTGTTGCGGCCTCCACTCGTCGGCAAAGATGCGAAACTGCCGGATTATGTTGTGCTGGTATCTACGGTCGGTGGAATGGCCCTGATTGGAATCAATGGCTTCGTTGTCGGGCCTTTGATCGCGGCCTTGTTCATTTCCGCTTGGTCGCTTTTTGCAAGCGAACCTGAAGAATAGGCCAAATAAAATCACTCATGCCAGCGTTTCCCGGCTCCTGTGAAACAGTCGGGAATCCGTCCCGTAAGCAATTGAGTCGCGTTGGAGCCCGGAAATGGCCATCGACGCGGTCACTGTGAAAGTGCCGCGGACTTTGGATTCGGGGATTTACATAAGGGAATGGAAAATGGTGGGCGATGAGAGACTCGAACTCCCGACATCCTCGGTGTAAACGAGGCGCTCTACCAACTGAGCTAATCGCCCCCAGTTCGGTGGCGCATGCTTTAGGGGGTTCGCAACAGTTTCGCAAGAAAAAAAGCAGTCGCAATTCACACCAAATGATGAACCAGCCCTGCGGCGCCATTTTCAACGATGGCTCTATAGGGGTGTGTTTTTCAACAAGTTTGAACTTTGTCGAATTTCCTTCGCAACGACGCTTGACACCTCAGTGCGAACGCCGTAATTCACCGCTCACGGAACGGCGGTCACCCACTGTTTCGTCTGAAAAATGCGCGGGTGTAGCTCAGTTGGTTAGAGTGCCGGCCTGTCACGCCGGAGGTCGCGGGTTCGAGTCCCGTCACTCGCGCCATTTCTCTTGAAGGGGAAATGGACACATTTTCGAAAAGGCCCGGTTTTACCGGGCTTTTTTCGTTTCTGGTGCCGGAACAATGGGTTGCCATCAACGATCTTGCTGAAAATCGGAAGCGGCTTTCCAAGCGCGTAAGTGCATTACAAGCTGCATGAGGATGGGAAACGGCCCGGTTCATCTCGAATCTCAGCGCAAGCCCCTCGGATCTCAGGCCAAGCTAAATGCCTGGTTGGAGAAAGAGGGTGACACCCTGCTGAGCCGGGAGCCTGCAGAGCGGATGAGTGATTGCTGGTTGTGCGGCATGCGCGAGACGGCAGGGTGTTTGAACTGTTGCATGTGTCACAAGTCGGCCGCGAGTTGATTGACGGGAAAAATAGAATACGCGGTGGACAGATGCTGGCCGCGTATGCCCCGCTCTTGCAAGTCGTCATCAGCCTTATCTAGAAATGTCCGATCCATGCCGGTGATGCCGGCATGCTTGCATCGGTATTTATCCAATCGATGAATGGCGGCCGGAAAGCCCTGCGAGCGGTGACGCTGCGAAAGTCAATTTGGATATGCTTATGACAGTGTTTGCAGAGGCCTGAGGTCTGTCTGCATTTTCGCCTTTGGGTGATTCTCTCCTGGAAGGCGGAATGTTCCAACAATCTGGCCAAATCCAAAAATAATGCTGTGTAATGGAGGTGCGGCAAAACATAGGTAGCGAAAGTTCATACTATCTGATCAAATACTGCCAGTGCTCTTGCACAGGGTGACGGGCTGCGCTAACCACGCCGCGTTGCAACAGATCAGCCGCACAGGTGAGGGGCCGGCTCCAGACCTTGAATAAAAGGCCGGGGCTTCGACTGTAGCGGGCACAGGAATGAACGTTATGACGGAACTTCTGGGCGCATATGTGCCGATTGCTATTTTTATAGGGCTGGCTTTGGTTATCGGTCTGGCTTTGCTGATCGCGCCATTCGCGATCGCATACAAAAATCCCGATCCCGAAAAGCTGTCGGCTTATGAATGCGGATTCAACGCATTCGATGACGCGCGCATGAAGTTTGATGTCCGTTTCTATCTGGTTTCGATCCTGTTCATCATTTTTGACCTCGAGGTCGCCTTCCTCTTTCCGTGGGCGGTGTCCTTCGGTGATATCGGCTGGATGGGCTTCTGGTCGATGATGGCGTTTCTCGGCGTGTTGACGATCGGGTTTGTATACGAATGGAAAAAGGGAGCCCTGGAATGGGAGTGAGCAACGCACCACTGGTGGCGCCTGCGCCCAAGGGAATCATTGATCCCAACACCGGCAAGCCGGTTGGCAGTGACGATGCCTTTTTCGGCGAGGTCAACAATGAGTTGGCCGATAAAGGGTTTCTGGTCACATCAACCGATGAGCTGATCAACTGGTCGCGCACCGGATCGCTGATGTGGATGACATTCGGTCTGGCCTGTTGCGCCGTCGAAATGATGCAGATGTCGATGCCACGCTATGACGCGGAGCGATTCGGGTTTGCGCCGCGTGCCAGTCCGCGCCAGTCCGACGTCATGATCGTTGCAGGAACGTTGACCAACAAGATGGCACCGGCGCTGCGCAAGGTTTATGACCAGATGCCCGAGCCGCGGTATGTGATTTCCATGGGCTCGTGCGCCAATGGTGGCGGCTACTATCATTATTCCTACTCGGTGGTGCGCGGCTGTGACCGTGTAGTGCCGGTGGACATTTATGTTCCGGGCTGCCCGCCGACGGCTGAAGCGCTTCTATACGGAGTGCTGCTTCTGCAGAAGAAGATGCGCCGTACCGGCACGATAGAGCGCTAGGAGACCGGATGATGAGCCAAGCACTCAATGAACTTTCTGATTACCTCTCGGAAGTCAAAGGCGATCTGATCGACCGCGCCGAAATTGCCTATGACGAGCTGACGTTGATCGCTCTGCCGGTAAACCTGATCGAATTGATGACGTTTCTTCGCGATGACGCGCAGTGCCAGTTTGTCAGCTTCATCGATATCTGCGGCGTTGACTGGCCGGGCCGGGCAGAGCGCTTCGATGTGGTCTACCATTTATTGTCGCCGCGCCAGAATTTCAGAATCCGGGTCAAGATCATGACCTCCGAAGATGCTCCGGTGCCTTCCCTGACTTCGGTGTTTCCGGGTGCCGACTGGTTTGAACGTGAAGCCTATGACCTCTACGGCATCCTGTTTACCGGCCATCCGGATCTGCGCCGCATCCTCACCGATTACGGTTTCGAGGGGCATCCGCTCAGGAAAGACTTCCCGTTAACCGGTTTTGTCGAGGTTCGCTACGATGACGAAGTCAAGCGAGTCGTCTATGAACCGGTTGAGCTCAGGCAGGAATTTCGCAACTTCGATTTTCTTTCTCCCTGGGAAGGCACTGATTACGTGCTGCCGGGCGATGAAAAAGCGAAGGGTTGAGGACGGATATCATGAACGAACATAACGTCCGCAACTTCAACATCAATTTCGGCCCTCAGCACCCTGCTGCGCATGGCGTGCTGCGCTTGGTGCTCGAACTCGATGGTGAAATCGTCGAGCGTGTCGATCCGCATATCGGGCTTTTGCATCGCGGCACCGAGAAGCTGATCGAAGCCAAGACCTATACGCAGGCCATTCCCTATTTCGACCGGCTCGATTACGTCGCGCCGATGAACCAGGAGCATGCCTTCGCGCTTGCCGTGGAAAAGCTAGCTGGCGTGTCTGTGCCGAAGCGCGGACAGCTGATCCGGGTTCTGTACTCCGAGATCGGCCGCATTCTGTCGCATCTGCTCAACGTCACCACGCAGGCGCTCGACGTCGGCGCGCTGACGCCGCCGCTGTGGGGCTTTGAAGAGCGCGAAAAGCTGATGGTGTTTTATGAGCGGGCCTGCGGCGCGCGGCTGCATGCAGCCTATTTCCGTCCCGGCGGTGTGCATCAGGATCTGCCGCATGAGCTGGTCGAAGATATCGGCAAGTGGTGCGACCCGTTCCTCAAGACCTGCGACGATATTGAAGGCCTTCTGACGCACAACCGTATCTTCAAGCAGCGCAATGTCGACATTGCCGTGGTCAAGCTTGATGACGCTTGGGCCTGGGGTTTCTCGGGCGTTATGGTGCGCGGCTCGGGTGCAGCCTGGGATTTGCGCCGGTCGCAGCCTTACGAATGCTATTCGGAGCTCGATTTCGATATTCCGATCGGCAAGAACGGCGATTGTTACGATCGTTACCTGATCCGCATGCAGGAAATGCGTGAATCGGTGAAGATCATGAAGCAGTGCATTGAGCAGCTTCTGGGTAAGGAAAAGGTCGGGCCGGTTTCGTCTGCCGACGGCAAGATCGTGCCGCCCAAGCGCGGCGAGATGAAGCGGTCGATGGAAGCGTTGATCCACCATTTCAAGCTCTACACTGAAGGCTACCGGGTGCCGGAAGGTGCGGTTTACGCGGCCGTCGAGGCGCCCAAGGGTGAATTCGGCGTCTATCTGGTTTCCGATGGCTCCAACAAGCCATACCGTTGCAAGATCCGGGCGCCGGGATTTGCACATTTGCAGGCGATGGATTTTGTCTGTCGCGGCCACCAGCTGGCCGATGTGTCAGCCGCTCTGGGCTCGCTCGATATCGTTTTTGGGGAGGTCGACCGGTGATGCGTTTTGCGTACCCTTTGACTGACAATACTCGTAGATTTGATTGCATGACCAAGTCGCCGTTCGGCGAAATCAAATAGGCCGGAAGAAAGACAAAAGAGTTCATCATGTCCGTTCGTCGACTTGCCGAAGATAGTGTCCAGCCAGCGGAATTCGCCTTTAACCGCGAATTTTCCGCTCAGGCAAAGGTTTGGATCAAGAAATATCCCAAGGAACGCGCGCAATCGGCGGTGATTCCATTGATGATGCTGGCTCAGGAGCAGGACGGCTGGGTGACCAAGCGGGCGATCGAATCGATCGCCGACATGCTCGGCATGCCTTATATCCGCGCACTGGAAGTGGCGACATTCTACACCCAGTTCCAGCTCAAGCCGGTCGGCACGCGCGCCCACATTCAGGTGTGCGGCACCACGCCGTGCATGCTGCGCGGTTCGGAAGCGCTGATGGATGTTTGCCGCAGCAAGATTCACCCGGATCCGTTTCATCTCAATGAGGGCGGAACGCTGTCCTGGGAAGAAGTCGAATGCCAGGGGGCCTGCGTCAACGCGCCAATGGTGATGATCTTCAAGGATTCCTATGAGGACCTTTCGCCTGAGCGGCTGGCCTATATCATTGACCGCTTCGAAGCGGGGCGGCCTGAAGACATTAACCCTGGTCCGCAGATCAACCGGATTTTCTCCGGGCCGGAAGGCGGACTGACAAGTCTGACAGAAGAGATCAAGCCGGGCAGCAAGGGCGCTGCCAAGCCATCCGCTGCGAAAGCAAAATCGCCTGCCGCGACCAAGGCTGCCCGTCCGAAATCGCCGGCAACGAAAACCGAAACCACATCACCCGCTGCGGCGAAAGCCAATGTGAAGGCCGATGCCAAGGTTCAGGCAAAAAATGCTGCCAAGCCGGTTCCTGCCAAGGCACCAGCCAAATCGACGCCAACAGCTGCGGTTGCATCCATTGATGACAAAAACCGTCCGACGGGCATCGCCAAGCCGGCTCAGCCTGATGATCTGAAGAAGATCTCGGGTGTTGGGCCAAAAATCGAAGGTACCCTGCATTCGTTGGGGATCTACACTTTCGCGCAAGTTGCGGCATGGAAGAAGGCCGAGCGCGAATGGGTAGATGGATACCTGAATTTCAAAGGCCGCATCGACCGCGAGGATTGGCTCAAGCAAGCCAAGGCGCTGGCCAAGGGTGGCGAGGCCGAGTACATCAGGGTCTTCGGCAAGAAGCCGCGATAGAGGTGAATGATGTTAGCTGATAAAGACCGGATTTTCACCAATATCTACGGCGTTTACGACAAGTCGCTGAAGGGTGCGATGGCGCGTGGCCATTGGGATGGAACCAAGGGTATCCTGGAAAAGGGCCGCGACTGGATCATCAACGAGATGAAAGCTTCTGGTCTTCGTGGCCGTGGCGGGGCAGGGTTTCCGACCGGACTGAAATGGTCGTTTATGCCCAAGGAAAGCGACGGGCGTCCGCATTATCTCGTTATCAATGCCGACGAATCCGAGCCGGGCACCTGCAAGGACCGCGACATCATGCGGCACGATCCGCATACGCTGATTGAAGGTTGCGTGATCGCAGGTTTCTCGATGGGCGCGCATGCCACCTACATCTATGTCCGTGGCGAATACATGCGCGAACGCGAAGCGCTGCAGGCGGCTATCGACGAGTGCTATGAAGCAGGTCTTCTGGGCAAGAATTCCAAGCTCGGTTACGACATGGATGTCTATGTGCACCATGGCGCCGGCGCCTATATCTGTGGCGAAGAAACAGCGCTGCTCGAAAGCCTCGAAGGCAAGAAGGGCCAGCCGCGGCTGAAGCCGCCATTCCCGGCCAATATGGGTCTTTATGGCTGCCCGACGACGGTCAACAATGTCGAATCGATTGCTGTTGCACCAACCATCCTGCGCCGCGGCGGAGCTTGGTTCGCCGGTATTGGTCGGCCAAACAACACCGGCACCAAGCTGTTCTGCGTGTCGGGTCACGTCAATACGCCGTGCACCGTGGAAGAGGCGATGTCGGTGCCGTTCCGTGAACTGATCGAGACCCATTGCGGCGGTATTCGCGGCGGCTGGGACAATCTTCTGGCGGTTATTCCGGGTGGCTCATCAGTTCCAATGGTGCCGGGTGCCGACATGATCGACACGCCGATGGATTTTGACAGCCTGCGCGATCTCAAGTCGGGTCTCGGCACCGCGGCGGTCATCGTCATGGACAAGTCGACCGATGTGGTCAAAGCCATCTGGCGGTTGTCGGCGTTCTACAAGCACGAGAGCTGCGGCCAGTGCACGCCGTGCCGCGAAGGCACCGGCTGGATGATGCGGGTTATGGACCGTATGGTCAAAGGCAACGCGCAGAAACGCGAAATCGACATGCTGTTCGATGTCACCAAGCAGATTGAAGGTCACACCATCTGCGCGCTTGGCGACGCGGCGGCCTGGCCGATCCAGGGTTTGATCCGGCATTTCCGTCCGGAGATGGAAGCGCGGATCGATCAATACACACGCAATGCCGTTCAAAGCCGCAATGTGCGGCTGGAAGCAGCGGAATAAGAGGCCCGCGAAGCCGGGCCCGGAAAAACAGGAAACGTCACAAGGGACGAGAGCCAACAGACGACTAAGGAGAAACTGATGTCGATGTTTTCTTTTCCCAAGACTATGAACATGAGCGAGATGATGAAACCGATAAACGGCACGACGGACTGGACCAAAACGGAAGGCTTAGATGTCTCGCCGCTTATGGTCTATCCGTTGGGTGCGGCAGCTGCCGCAACGGCGGTCGGTTTTGGCATAGCCGGGCAAATGGCAGGTATGATGATGGGCGCAATGCAGGGCGCCATGCAGACACAAAGTTCGCTGCTGGGTCAGCATCCGGACCTGAGCTGGATGATGCCGACATTTGCGGAGGATCTTGCGCCGGATGAGGCCGAGGCAGCTCCGGTTGCCGAAGAGAAGCCTGTATCCCGGACAAGGACAGCCGATATTGTCGAGTTGAAGCCTGCGGCCCAGCCGGCACCTGCAAAAACAAAGGCCACTGCGGCAAAGCCGAAGCCCGCTGTGGCAAAGGCAAAGGCTCAAAAAGCCACTGCATCGGTCAAGACCACAACAACGGCTGCGGTCGAGAAGTTGAAATCTGATGCCGAGGTTGCTGCAGCGGTGGCCAACGAACCGGCTCCGGTTTCCGAGTTGGTGACGGCTGTTCCTGCATCGACGTTAGAGCCAGAGGAATTCCGCCGTCCGGTCGAAATCGAAAAGCCGGAAACACCTGATGATCTCAAGCGGATTTCCGGTGTCGGCCCGAAACTCGAGCAGGTGCTCAACGGGCTTGGCGTCTGGACATTCGCGCAGATCGCCGGCTGGCAGCCGGAAGAGGCGGCCTGGGTCGATGATTACCTGCAGTTTGGTGGCAGGGTCGAGCGGGATGGTTGGATTTCGCAGGCCGGAATGCTGGCAAAGGGCGGGGCAACCGCTCAATAGGAATATACAGCCGGGCGGTTTAGTCGCCGCCCGGCGAAACACAATCAGGTCCCGATCGGGGATGGTAGGCGGTCTTCTGGGCCGTTCGCAAAGGTAGGACTGCTTGCATGGCCAAGGTCAAGGTTGATGGAAACGAGATCGAAGTGCCGGACCACTACACGCTGTTGCAGGCGTGTGAGGAGGCCGGTGCGGAAGTGCCGCGGTTCTGTTTTCACGAACGGCTGTCGATCGCCGGCAACTGCCGGATGTGTCTGGTCGAGGTGAAGGGCGGACCGCCCAAGCCAGCAGCTTCCTGCGCCATGGGCGTACGCGATCTGCGTCCCGGCCCGAATGGCGAGACACCTGAGGTGTTCACCAACACGCCGATGGTCAAGAAGGCACGCGAAGGGGTGATGGAGTTCCTGCTCATCAACCACCCGCTTGATTGCCCGATC
>Ga0163216_101550_pt1 | contig 12911 bp, 12 predicted proteins | sample SynspAceP_FD_167610 | JGI IMG/M metagenome (GOLD analysis project Ga0163216, IMG submission 167610) | Saline lake microbial communities from Ace Lake in Antarctica - Synechococcus sp. Ace-P (Illumina Assembly) | ecosystem: Environmental > Aquatic > Non-marine Saline and Alkaline > Saline ...
TCTTTCTGCGCAAGCTCAAGAGACGTTGACCCTGTACACCAGTCAGCCAAACAAAGACGCGCAAATGACAGTGGACGCTTTTGAAGCGGCAAACCCAGACATTAAAGTGGAATGGGTTCGCGATGGCACTACGAAATTGATGACTAAATTGCGCGCTGAATTGTCTTCTGGCGTGGTGAAACCTGATGTGTTGTTAATCGCCGACAGCGTGACCATGGAATCCATGGTGTCGGACGGTTATTTAGAATCGTATTTAAGCCCTAACCGTACAAAATACGAAGACAGTTTGTACAGCGACAAGGGTTATTACTACGGCACAAAATTGATCACGACGGGCATTGTTCGTCATCAAAAAGCACCACAACAACCAACCGATTGGTCGGATCTGGTTAAGCCTGAGTATAAAAACCAAGTAGCGATGCCAAGCCCTTTGTATTCTGGCGCCGCGCTGATTCATCTAGCGACCTTGACTGATGACCAATCGCTGGGTTGGAATTACTACGAGCAATTGCACGCCAATCAAATGAAAGCACAGGGTGGCAACGGTGGCGTATTGAAAGCCGTTGCGTCAGGTACAAAACCTTATGGCGTAATTGTGGATTTCTTGGCAATTCGCGAAGCAGCGAAAGGCTCGCCAATCGAGTTTATCTTTCCTAAAACGGGCGTAAGCATGGTGACGGAACCGGTTGCCATTATGAAAGGTGCGAAAAACAAAGCGGCCGCAACGCGTTTTGTGGATTTTCTTTTGTCCAAAGACGGCCAGCAGCTGGTATTGGAGCAGGGTTATTTGCCCGCTCGTGGTGACATCGGCGTCCCAGCCGGTTTTCCTCAGCGTGACGCGATTCGTTTGATGCCATTCGATGCCGCGAAGACACTAGAAAACAATGAAGTGAATAAAGCCCGCTTCAGCAAGATCTTTGAAGGTTAAGCAGAATGACGCCTTCTTTGTTAAAAGCTCGAGTTATGGATGGATTGACGATGGACAGCCAGCTTCGCTGGTTGTCCATCGGACTCTTCATATTGATCGCGACCTTGAGCGTCGTGCCCAGTTTGCGTTTGCTGGTGGAAGCGCTAAGTCATGTTACGTTTTCGGCGTCATCGCCTTTGGCAGAAGTATTACGCAGTGAGCGCACTTGGATTGCCTTGAGAAACAGTTTTTATACGTCTGGTTTAGGCACCTTGATTGCGGTGATTCTGGGTTGTGGTTTTGGCTTTATTGTCACCTTGACGAACATTCGTGGTCGCGCAATTTGGGTGTTCTGTTTTATGTTGCCGATGATGATTCCACCCCAAGTGACGGCGTTGAGTTGGTTGCAACTGTTTGGTCCTGCGAGTCCTATTTTAAACACCTTAGGCATTGCACCAGCGTTAGGCAGCCCGCAGCCGATGTATTCAGCAGAAGGCATTGCCTTGTTGTTGGGCATCCAAAGTGCGCCCTTGGTGTATCTCGCGCTTCGAACGCAACTCATTGCATTACCGCAAGACTTAATGGAAGCCGCACAGCTGGCGAAAGCGTCTCAGTGTCGAGTTTGGTTCGACATCATAGTGCCGCTGTGTCGCAGTGCGATTATCGCGGGCGCCGCATTGGCATTTGTTTCGTCGCTGGGTAATTTTGGTATTCCTGCGATGCTGGGTATTCCCGCCGGTTACATTGTTTTACCCACCTTGATTTATCAGCAAATGGCGGGATTCGGTAACGATATGCTGAGCCAAGTAGCTGGACTGTCGATGATCATCGCCTTATTGGTTTTGGCGGGCATGTTGTTACAGCAATGGTTACAGCAACGTAGCCGTTATGCCTTACTGGGCCACACGGCGCAGTCGATTTCATTTCGATTACAGCGCTGGCGTTTGCCGCTGGAAGTGTTGTTGGCCTTGGTACTTTGTTTTATTTTAGTCGCGCCTTTGTTTGCCTTGGTAGTCAGTTCATTGGTACCCGCTTTGGGCATGCCTCTCACCACTGATACCATTACCTTTTCTGCGTTTTACGAGATGATCAGCCGCCAAGGCGTTACTTCAAGAGCGTTTGAAAACAGTGTGTTCTTGGCCTTTTCCTGTGCTTTGGTGCTGATGTTGGTGTCCTTACCTTTGGGCTATTTGCTGATGCGCTTGCCAATGCGCACCAGAGCCGTGATTGCCAGTTTGATCGAAGTGCCTTACGCCATTCCCGGTATTGTTTTGGCGATTGCCTTTATTCTGTTGTTTGCCAAACCCTTGCCGTTTATCCAAGTGAGCCTTTACGGCACCTTGGGCATTATCTTTTTGGCGTACCTTTCTTGCTTTTTGAGTGTGTGCTTGAAGCCAGTGTTAAGTGCCATGTCTCAGTTAGATCCTGCGTTAGAAGAAGCGGCGCAACTGGCGGGCGCACGGCCGCTGAAACGCTTAATCGATATTATTTTACCTCTCACCGCCCCCGCCTTTTTTGCGGGTGGATTATTGGTGTTTCTCATCTCGATTAATGAGCTGACGGTGTCGGCTTTGTTGTGGAGCGCAGGAAACGAAACCTTAGGTGTCCTTATTTTTAACCTAGATGAAAGTGGTGACAGCGTACTGGCTTCTGCCATTGCCGTACTGGTGGTGTTGCTGGTCGCAGGGTTGATGAGCCTATTGAGCTTGTTTGCTTCGCGTCTGCCGAAAGGAGTGATTCCATGGCACGATTAATATTAGACAACCTACATAAATCTTTTCATGGCGATCCCGTTGTTAAAGGCTTGAGTTTGACCATTGAGCCGGGGGAGTTTGTCGCGCTGCTTGGTCCGAGCGGCTGTGGTAAATCGACGATTTTAAGAATGTTAGCGGGATTTGAACCCGTTTCAGACGGACAAATTATCCACGGTACGGACTGTCTTTCGAGCCCAAATCGACATGTTCCCACCGAAGATAGAAACTTCGGCATGGTGTTTCAATCCTACGCACTGTGGCCGCACATGAGCGTAAAAGACAATGTTGGCTATCCGCTTAAGGTACAAAAAATCCCTGCCGCCGAGCGTAACAGACGCATTCAAGAAGCCTTGGAAATCGTTCAACTTGAAGACTATGCCGATCGATTGCCTGCGCAGCTTAGCGGCGGACAGCGTCAGCGTGTGGCACTGGCGCGAAGTTTGGTAACCGAACCAGATGTGGTGTTGTTTGACGAGCCACTGGCGAACTTAGATCGTCATTTACGAGCCACCATGGAAGAAACCTTTCGAGCGTTTCACCAACGCACCGGAGCGACCATCGTTTATGTGACTCATGATCAATCCGAAGCCATGTCGTTGGCGGATCACATCGCGGTATTAAACAAAGGCCAACTGGTGCAATGGGGAACACCGCAAGAACTGTACGCCACGCCGAAGAACACTTGGCTGGCGAACTTTATTGGTCGAGGTTCGGTACTGAGCGTGGAAGCAATTGCGCCACAGAAATACATTAATAGCGCCGATTTACATCGTTTGATTGATGGCGATGCGCCACAAAAAATCACCAGCAATGTGTTGGTTCGACCGCAAGATATTGCGTTTGTCGAGGCGAGTACCGATGTGGCGAGTTCAAAACCGCTTGCGGTGACCGTGCGCCACTGTATTTTCCGTGGCGAGCGTTACGACATCGAGTTAATACTCAACAATGGGCAGACGTTATTGGCTTACAGCGATGTGCCGATGACGCTTGAAAGCGTGCATCATGTGCGTCTTGGGCAAGCTTGGTCGCTTGAGAGTGAATCATGAAGGTCTGCGTTGAGATTCTCAGTGGCGCAGGTCGAAAAACGGCGGCGGCGATTTTGGTCACTTATCAAGCGTCACCTCAGGCTCGAACGCTGCGTTTTTTGCTCGATGCTGGTGGTGCATTGGAAGCAGGCGAAGCCAAAGGCTGGACGCAACCCGATAATTTGGATGCCATTTTTATTTCCCACGATCACCAAGATCACATGGGCGGATTAGACGACATCGACAGTACTGTACCGGTTTACGCGACCCTGTTGGTGCAGAAACAGCTACCGAGTCATCTGAATCTACAGACCTTGCCGGTTTGCGGTACGACGGTGGTTGAAGGCGTTGGCGTCACCACGGGCTCCGCAGGACATTCATTTGGCGGTATTTGGCTGCATCTTAATATTGGGAAAGGGGTGTTTTACAGCGGTGACTTCAGTCTGGAATCCACTTTATACCCTTTCACTATGCCGCCGAAAGCCAGCATCGCCTTGCTCGATGCGTCCTATGGTTTATATGACCATTCGTTAGAGCAATGCAAAAGTGCCTTGGTGAATTTTCTTGGCGATGAACGAGCGTTATTGATGCCGGTACCACAAAGTGGACGCGCCTTAGAAATTGCCTGTTGGCTCACATCCTTTGGCTTTGATGATTGGACTTTAGGCGAAGATTGTTTGTCACCAGAGTCCGCTTTGGCGGCACCAATAGAGGGTATTTGCACCGAGGTTCGTCCTATCTTAGAACGCATTAAGAGCCAGCCGTTTAACCCAGCTGCCAAGGTGGTGTTATGCGGTGATCCCGATGGCATGAGCGGCGAAGCGGCGGTGTTACTACAGCAGCCCGAGCGTTATTTACCCGTTTATACCGGACATCTACCTGAACACGCACGACAAGCTGTCAGCGAAGACAAGGCACATTTTGTCCGTTGGAATGTGCATCCGCGCAAGCGAGATTTAAAGCACCTTGTGGATCATCTAGAGTGCGATGTGTGCTCGCCGCTCTTTCATCACATGAAAGACCTAAAGGAATGGAAAACCGCCCTTGGCTCTAGTGTGACGTCACAGGCAAATATTACACAGACTTATCTTTCACAGACCAAAATTGAGCCACATTATGACGTTAACCCATAAACCCTTTGTGTTCGCGCGCCACGCTCAGAGCACCTTTAATGCGGACTATCTTATCGGTGGTTTTACCGACAGTCCGTTGAGTGAAAAAGGCATTCAACAAGCCCAACAAGCGGCGCCGATTCTGAGCGCTATTGAATGGAGCGCAGTGATTACCAGCTCGTTGCAACGCACACAACAAACCGCGCTTCATGCAGTGCCAGAGCAAACTATAGTGCCCTACGAACAGCTTAAAGAGCGCAATTGGGGCGATTTAGAAGGTTGTCCTATTGAGCAGCAACTCGCCTACGAAATTACGCCGCCCAATGGTGAATCTTGGCAAGACTTTGAAACGCGCGTTATCAGCACGTTAAACACTATTTTAAATGAACATGATTGGCCGTTAATTATCGCGCATTCGGGCGTGTACCGCGTGTTGAACAATGTGATTAATGGCACACCGTATTGCCCTAGAATTGGCAATGTCACCCCGATTTCTTTCGTTCCCAGCCAAGATGAAAACGGTTGGACTATCACCCCTTTTAAAGGAAATTTTTTATGACACCAAACGCCGTTATTGTTGATTTAGATGGCACGCTTGCTGAATTTGATCACACTCAAGTTGCCCATTGGGTATTGGGTGCCGAGAAACATTGGGACCCATTTTTCGAGCACATGAAGCATGCGCCAGTGATCGAAGATGTGTTGCGGCTGGTGACCATTTTAAAGCAACAAGGCCAACATATTTTGATTTGCAGTGGTCGCCCAGAATCCCATAAACAGCATTCGATTGACTGGATTCAAAAACACAATATTCCGTGCGATGGCATTTATCTTCGCCCAGAAGGCGCCGATGCCGTGCCAGATGAAGAAGTGAAAAAAGCCTTGTTAGAGCAAATTCATGTGGATGGGTTTTCGCCTTGGTTGGTGTTAGATGATCGCGATGCGGTGGTACAAGGCTGGCGTAATTTAGGACTGACGTGTTTACAGTGTGCGCCGGGGGACTTTTAAGCGCTGCGTGCGATGGTATTGTTGAAGTGCTAACCTTTCCTACATTCAAATCGGAAAGGTTCACTTCGTACCATGGAAATTCTATCCCCTACCTTGCTGGTAAATGTGAGTTGATTTGTTAGAACACATGCAAGGTGTGGTTTGTGGTTACACTGTAGTTTGTAATTATACTGTAGTTTGCGATTACACTGATTGTGCGCTTTGGTGAGTCATCGTTGTTCTGGAAAATCGTTCCCAATCGCCAGCTTCCATATAGGGTGCGTTGTCTAAAGATTTGTTGTATAGGTAAATCCAGCCTCGGCCATATGGCGAAAAGATACGTTTTCGAATGTACATGGAAGCGTCCAGCGCATTTGGATCGTAACCTTCAAGGCGGTCTAATTCTTCTAAAATCTCATCCGATACGTCATACCATTCCACCCTAATCCGACCACCGTCGTCATGGGTCGACACAATACCTGGGTAATCGCCTAAATTGTGCATGCGAAAGCCTGTTAACCAGCCAAGACCGATGCGTTTGCAGTCCGAAATTAACGTATGATTATTTAAACCTTCGCGAAGTGTTCCATATACAGCGACAATGTTGGTAGGCATGTTGAATTCCATCTTATAGCAATCAAAGTGTACACGATGGACTTGCCGAGAGCGTATTTCAAGCACTGTAGAGGGAAATTACGTTGCCATGACACATCCTTGATGTATTCATGAAACTAGACACCTTGATGCACGGTTTCGTAAGCAAATCGGTGCATCAGCAGTGCGCTTTTTCATGGTCAAGTAACCAGCGTTTTCGTTCTAATCCGCCTGCGTATCCGGTTAAACTGCCGTCTTTACCAATCACCCGATGACAAGGAATCACAATGGCAATGCGATTCATGCCATTAGCGCGGGCGACGGCTCGAACCGCTTTGGGATTATTCAAACGCGTGGCCTGTTCTTGATAGCTTGCGGTTTCGCCATAAGGAATCGTGCCAAGCGCTTGCCAGACACCATTTTGAAAGTCGGTGCCTGGCGTTTGAAGCGGCACGGTAAAATCTTGTCGGCTGCCTAAGAAGTATTCTTCTAACTCTTGTTTAAGTTGCTTCGTATGCGCGTTTTCGCCCGCCACAATCGGCGCTTTTAAACGACGCTGTAAGTCTTCAAATTCGGTTTCTAACATGCGTCGATCAACAAATTCAAGCAAGCAAATACCGTCGTCCGTGGCGCACACAAACATAGGGCCAATCGGCGTGGTAAGTCGGTCGATTAGAATCACTGCATTCTCCAAATTAAGGGTCGGCGAATGGCCGAGTAGTTTTTTAAAAGTGTAACCGAAACCACTCAAAGAGTCGTAGCCCGAATCCAACGCCGCGTTAGTCGCGCTTTTCCCTGTTTTTAATTCCTGAAACGCATAATTAATTCGATACATACGCTGAAAGGTTTGAAACGTCATGCCGTAATGTTGATTAAACCAGCGTCGAACAAAGATAGGACGTATGTTGGCTTCTCTTAATTGCTGATCGGTGATTTTTGCTTTGGTGCAGTCCCGTACCAAATCCATCGCCACTTTCACTTCATGAGGCGCTTCATGCGCATTCTCTGTTGGGCGGCAGACTTTACAGGGGCGAAACCCCGCGTCCATCGCGTCTTTAAAATGACTATAAAATAGTACGTTTTCACGTTTTGGTTTGCGCGCTCGACACGTCGCAATACAAAAAATCGAGGTGGTTTTGACACCAACAAAAAACACACCAACGTAACTGGGCTCTCGATTTAACAAGGCTTTATAATAATCGTCGGCTTGTTGTTCATCTGTTATTAACATGCTGGGTCTGCTGTTGGTTATCGGTCAATGTTACTCAATCAGGTTAGCTTGATTCTTACGTGAGCGACAACCGAAAACTGGACGAGTATTTTTAATTTCCTATTAGAGGGCAGGTTTGTGCAGATCGCATGAATAATCCTTTGTCAGTTTGTCGGATTCTCCCTATTATTCACCCCCTCTTTTGATTCTTTTCTGACTCGCGTACGGGTCTTTTTTCGGACAATATTATGGATTACAGCCTATTTACCATTTCACTTTTAATTGGAACGGGGTTTATTGCCGGTATTATTAACACGCTGGCAGGTGGCGGTTCTAATTTAACGTTACCGGCGTTAATGGTCATGGGTATGCCCGCAGACATCGCCAATGCGACCAATCGCGTGGGCGTATTTTTACAAAATGTCACCGCGACATTTGGTTTCCGTCAAGCTAAAAAGCTCGACACCGTTGATATCATGCCGGTGATGATTCCGTCTTTACTTGGTGGCGTAGTGGGGGCTTTTGCCGCAAGTTATGCGCCCGAAACATGGCTTAAGCCGCTGTTGCTCAGCGCGATGATCGGCATGACGTTAATCATGATCATTCGCCCTACGTTAATTGCGCCACCTGAAGGCACTGTGCCTTTTAAAGTAAGTGAAAAACCGAGCGCATGGATCGCCTTATTCATTGCTGGGATTTACGGTGGATTTGTTCAAGCCGGCGTGGGTTTCATCTTGATTGCGGCATTGGCTGGCACATTGCGTTATGACCTTGTTCGTACCAATGCTTTAAAAATGGTCTGTACGCTTGGTTTCACCGCATTGGCGTTGGGCGTATTTATTTGGAACGACCAAATTCTCTGGATTCCTGGTTTAATCCTCGCGTCTGGCACCATGTTGGGTTCCTACCTTGCAGTAAAAATGGCCATCAAAGCCAACCCAAATCACCTCAAATGGTTCCTTTTTGTGATGACGGTGTGTGGCAGCGCCGCGGCCTTGTTGAGTGATTAGCTGTTTGTATTCTGAATAAAGGATGAGCCATCAATGTACACACCAAAACATTTCGAAGTGAAGGATCAAGCTGAATTACTTGAATTTATTAAAGCATTTCCTTTTGCCTCTCTAGTGACCAATGGCACTGAGGGCTTAAATGCCGATCATATTCCTATGCTGGTTCACGTCGATGCTGAAAACAGAGTTTTTCTACAGGGGCATATTGCCAAAGCGAATACACTTTGGCAAAACGTCGCGAACAAAGCGGATGTATTGGTTATATTCCAAGGTGAGAATGCCTATATCTCACCCAACTGGTATCCATCGAAACAACGTGATGGCAAAGCCGTCCCAACGTGGAATTATCAAGCTGTTCATGTCAAAGGCTCAATCGAATTCATTTATGGCGTTGAGTGGAAGTTAGCACTGTTAGAAAAACTTACCAACACACATGAGCAAACCCTGTCTGCCCCTTGGTCAATGTCTGATGCACCACAGGAATACATAGACAGGCTGCAAGCTGCGGTTGTTGGAGTAGAAATAGAAGTGACGGGCATATAAGGTAAATTCAAACTCAGTCAAAACCAAAGTGATGAGAATAAACGTGGCGTACGAGATGGCTTAATCGAAACAAAACATCCTATGGCGGAGCTGATTCAAAAGGTTAATTAATTTTATCTCTGTCCATTATTTAAGATTATTTTTCAATTCTAAAGGAGGTGTTTTACAAAGCGCAGTAAGCCCTTTTTTCTCTCTCATTGAAGCCAAGTCATTCATCTTGTCTATGTTGAAAGGCCGCTAGATTCAGGGATCAATAAAATAATGCACAATTTTTGCTTATTTCTGTGAAAAAGTGCATATTACAAGAGTGGTTGAATCAGGTTGGTGCAATAAATCAGAAAAGCTTAATTTTAAGCGCATGATTTTAATCATTTTTTTATGTCCGTCATCATTTTTCATACACAGGTATCCTAAGGATATTTTATAGAATAAATGGTAAGCAGTTCGATCACTTTTTATTCTATAAAACTTCCAATTAGCTATTACGCCTTTTAGGCGCTGTCGAAAGTCTTAACCTTGAGGCAGCTTAAAAAAAGATATTAAAAAATACATGTATGGAAAATATTTACTATTACATTAGGAGAAAAAATGAAAATAATAAGAGATATTTTTTTAAGCTTTTTAGTGGCCTTTAGTACAAGTGCCTTTGCTGAAGAAGCAAGCTCGTTTAAGCAAAGCATTGCGACATTCAGTGAAAGTGTCGACGGTTTTTTTAACGATTATACTGGCTGGTTTGTTGGTTTAATTTTTAAAAGTGTACCAATTGGTGACGTCGGTTTTCCAATCATTGTTGGCTGGTTATTGTTAGCTGCTCTGATCTTTACTCTTTACTTTGGCTTTGTTCAGTTTAAACGTGCGGGCATGGCGATTGATATCGTAAAAGGTAAATACACAGACCCTAATTCTAAACATGACGGTGAGGTGTCTCATTTCCAAGCATTAACAACGGCCCTTTCAGGTACGGTTGGTCTTGGTAATATTGCCGGTGTTGGTGCAGCACTTGCTATTGGTGGACCGGGTGCGACTTTTTGGATGATCGTATGTGGTCTTCTAGGCATGGCATCTAAGTTTTGTGAGTGTACTCTGGGTGTGAAATACAGAACGGTTTTACCATCAGGCGTTATCTCTGGTGGTCCAATGTATTACTTAAGCCAAGGTCTTGCTGAAAAAGGCTTAGGCGGCTTAGGTAAAGTATTGGCTGTTGGTTTTGCTCTAATGTGTATTCTAGGCGCGTTAGGCGGCGGTAACATGTTCCAAGCTAACCAAGCTCATGCAATGCTTACTTACGCTTTTGATGTTCCAAGCGAATACGGTGTTATTACAGGTCTTGTACTTGCTGCTTTAGTCTTCTCGGTTATCGTTGGTGGTATGCCATCTATTGCATCGGTAACAGAAAAAATCGTTCCGTGGATGGCTGGTTTGTATATCGGTATGGCTGTCATCGTTATTATTGCTAATATCGATCAAGTTGGCGCTGCATTCAGTGCTATCTTTGAAGGTGCATTCACTGGTGCTGGCGTCGCTGGTGGCTTTATTGGTGCATTAATTCAAGGTTTGAAACGAGCAACATTCTCGAATGAAGCCGGTGTTGGTTCTGCTGCGATTGCTCACTCTGCCGTTAAAACGAAAGAGCCTATCACGGAAGGTCTAGTATCATTACTAGAACCATTTGTTGATACGGTTGTTATTTGTACCATGACTGCATTGGTTATCACGATTGCAGGCTTAAACGTGGGTCCATTTGATGGTAGCGGTCTAACAGGCGTAACGCTTACGGCGGCATCGTTTACTGAAACAGCAGGAATCTTTAAATACTTACTAGCATTAGCCGTTGTTATGTTTGCATTCTCAACGATGATCTCTTGGTCATACTACGGATTAAAAGCATGGACTTATCTATTTGGTGAAGGCAAGAAAATTGAGTTAGCTTTCAAAATGATGTTCTGTGTCTTTGTTGTTATCGGTGCAACCATTCAGTTTGGTGCGGTTATCGACTTCTCTGATGCGGCTATCTTTGCAATGTCTATCTTTAACATTATCGGCTTATACTTCTTGATGCCTGTTGTGAAGAAAGAATTGCATTCATTTATCGCTCGCGTGAAATCTGGTGAGATCAAAACGTACGAGAAATAATCTCCAAAAACGCTATTCAGTAATCGCGTTTTAGAAGAAGCCCACCATAGGTGGGCTTTTTTATACGTTGGTTTCATTATTAAAAAGTGGCATTAATATATCTGTACGATAGAGAAAAATATGAACGAAAATGATTCTTGTATTGTTGATTTAAACCGAACCTTACTAAAAGACGGCCCTAGCTTTTTGTCTCATAAAGTCATTGTTTTCGGTGATATAGCGTATTTAAGACCTACCATTTCGGCCATGTTGTTCTGTGCTGTCTATATTGTCGTTGGAGGTTTTTTAACTGGCCTTGCCACGTATCTTTTAATTGTTACGACGAAATACGACCTCTCTATTTTTGTCGGTGGTTTTGGTATCGCGATCGGTGCTTTTGGTATTGCGTTAATTCAGCCTTTTTTAAGACGAGTTAGCTTCAATCGGGCATTGGGCGTGTTTGACAACCACATAGATCGCGACGTTAAGCTACACCATATTATATCGTTGCAAATAAACAATAAGATGATCATGCGGAAACATGGACTAAATTACGCCTGTTTTGAATTGAATTTACTGACCGAACATGGACGAAGAATTAACATTTTAAATCATAATAATGAAGACCAACTTGAAAACGACGCTGTATTATTAGGTGTATTCTTAGGTGTCGAAGTCAAAGACTATCGTAGAGAAATTATTCTATAAGAATGGGTGGCCAGTCATCGGCCTTTTTGAATTAAAAGTGACGCACTTATTATCTGAATTTAGGAAAAAATTTCAAAAAAATTATTTGTAAAAATCTTAATAGATGATTTTTTAACATCTGAACTCACAGACTTTCATTATACTAGTCTTGCAAAGGACGAAGCAGAAGGTAGATCTGATGACATATCATTGACGTCTATATGACTGTTGAGAAGCCTAAGCTGATTTATCACCAGCTTAGATTTCTGTTTCTCAAAACTCTCCCTAATTAATCAAGAAGCCTTGTGGGCTGGTGTCGAATAACAATACACGGTTTAATTTTCGACGCATCGGTGCCTTTTAATTGATAACCCTGTTAGCGGCCACTTTCAAAACTGTTTCTTGGTACTGGAGCTAATGTCTGGGTTATCGTGCATTGCTGTGACCTGCAACAAACGACGTTCAGGCCGGAAATTTTTCGATTCAATGATTGGCTTTTCACAATGTGAGTTCGAAAAATGGCGGTCTTACATAAGGAGCATAAAAACCGCTCACTGATAGGAGCCTATCACTGAGGATTTATGGCGGTGTTTTGATTAATGGCAGGCGAGCGTGTCTACGTCTGATAATACGGCGTAATAAGTTAGGCTTGGCTTAATCATTTTTTTGGCTTCAAAAGCCGTTGGTATAGTGATGTCTTTATAGTTACTAAGGGTAATTTCTGGTTTGGTTAAATACCCTTTGGATGCAATGGTCCTACTGGCATTTATGTTGGCTTGAATGTCTAATTTTAGTGCTTTCCCATCTTTATCCAGTAGTTTAGAGAGCATTTTGAGTTCATCTGGGGTGAATGAAAATGCGGTATTTAAAGAAAGGCTAGCTTCTTCGTTAGCGTTGTAATACAGCTCTTCTGCCGCCAAGGTCATGGTAACGATTTTTAATCGGCCAGCGTCGGGGCGCTTTTGGAGTA